>Ga0214543_1000907_pt1 | contig 54366 bp, 17 predicted proteins | sample CNSS2metaG_FD_160094 | JGI IMG/M metagenome (GOLD analysis project Ga0214543, IMG submission 160094) | Root nodule microbial communities from cowpea collected in UCLA plant growth center, Los Angeles, California, USA - CNSS2 | ecosystem: Host-associated > Plants > Roots > Nodule | place: USA... | reverse complement strand
CAATTGTTATGTTATGTAGATTTAACACCGTGCTAACTTGCTACAATGTAAAAATCATTACTTTTACTAAATTAAGAACCAAAAGACATAGATGAAAATAAATCTCAACAAGAATCAAAAGAACAAACAAATTAATTGATCTAACCTCAGAATCCAATTAAGAAATTACAATGGAATCAACCTAAGAAGTTCAGCACTCCATGAAATACAAAATAAAATAAGAATAGAGAGAAGAATAGAGAGAGAAAGGAAACGAAATTAGGCCCCCCTAAGGGTTCCTAAACTTCGAAGTCCCGAGCTTGTTTCTTTTGCTTATCCCTTGGTCTCTTTATATAGGAATTGAACTGGGCTTTTCTGTTGTTAAAAACTCTCAAATATCTTTTAAAATAAAGATAAAGATAAATATTCAAAGATATTTGGAGAGATATAGACTATTTGACAAATATAGTTGGTTGATAATATCAATATCTATTATAATTAAATTAATTAATTACTTAAAGATATATGATAAATTATTACCAATTAATATTTGTATTAATTTTCCAAATCAACCTTTTGCAATCTCCTTAAATTATCTTCTAAATAATCCAATATCTTCAAGATATATTTGTTTGTTGTGGATCTAAAAAGATTCAAGAAGATCTTGTCATATTTAAAAAGATTTGGTAGTTAATATCTTTTAATATTTTATGATATAATTAAATAAGATAATTATTTAAAAATATCAAATAAAATATCTAAAGATATATTTTTCCCAAATTATCTTCTATCATAAAGATAAAGAAAATCGCAAGGTCCAATTTTTTGTTGCTCTCTTCTTGGCTTAGCCAAACTTCTTCACTTTTTCAAGCTTTTCTTATCGTCTTCATGCAATGCTTGGCTTGGATTTTTGTGCTTTTGATAATTTCTTATTCTTGGATTTATCTTTAAGGTGTCATGAAGCTTTAATCAATTTATTTCCACACCTCCATGAGCTCAACTTAGCTGCAGCTGCACTAACACACCTCAAAATATCCAAAGAACATTTATGCAACTAAAAAGCTATTTTTAACATGTTTTTGTATCTCATGCTCAATAAACCAAATTATAGGAAATCCCAATTAAATCAATCTTTAAGCACACAAATTCAATTAAATACCCTGAATTAAACATTAAATGAGGGCAAAAATACGCACTCATCAGTAATACCATTAATACCAACATCTCATACATAAGGTCCATCATAATTAATCATTACAATACCATATGAAAATATATGTTCAGGAGGTTATCCATACATCCACAAAAGAGAAAATGACATTAAACGGTTTAGGGTTACACCCACTTGAATCATAAACAATATAAAGAAAACATAGACTTTTATTGATCTCCAAGAGCGTCTAATCTATTCCCATTTATGCACCAGCCTCTACATCGACACTTTCTCCTTGATGAATACAATCATAGCAGGCAAAACCTAATAACCACACAAGAAGAGGGTAATGTAATCATGAAATAGACATTGTTATGACACACATTAATCCATTAATGTTCACATGTAAATCCATTAGTACTAAAGATTTCAACGACAAAAGAACATGTTGTAATATAGAATCCATGGTATATGAATCTTTTTCTGGAAGGCGCCAATGTAATGAGTTGACTCAGAGGTTCCTACCCCTACCACATGACAATGGTAGATTATGGTCTCAGACTCGGCTCTACTTGGCCTTTGGAACTATGATCCCACCATATGACAAGCTAAATCCCTTGTGGTCAAGTTGTATGTAGTTAGCACCAACAACCATGGCCATAAGAAATCTCCCTCGACTCTCACTCCTAGCTACTTCTTCTACATGAATTAGATAGCCAATAAAGTCAGGATTAAAAACTTCATATGAATCATCATTACATACACTCTAACATGCTCAAACATAGTGACACTCCTCAATTGAGTGTCACCTACATTACATATTGAGCATCCCGACGAGGCTTGGTAGATTTTGACAAAGTCTTGTTCGGGTTCTACTCAATTGATTCCTATTTAAAACCCCATTCATCATGGATCTAGTCATTTACATGCAACATTTTTGTACACAAGCATCCCTTCGTAGACATAACACACATACCAACGTGAAACATCAACACATCACAAAATTATTAACCCACAAGTAAGACCAAAGCTTCTAAGAATATTGGGTTCCTACGTATTGGATGCTCTACCTCCAAAAGGTATCCTTGAGCTTTAACTTCACACCAGAATTTTTAAAGCAAGAAGGGAAAAAAATTGGAGAGACATTAAAGAGAATGTAATGACATGATTTGACCTAATGTGACTCGACCTATACGCTTTGAGTGAGACAAAGTTTGCAATCCCAATATGTTTAGCACCTTTGTTCCAAACAAAAAACAACACCCTACCATAGTGCAGGTCTGCGCCTAACCTCATCCCTCTAAAAATGGTGCATCGTATCAAAATTCAGCTCTCATGTTTCTACCAAATTTTTCTCTCTCTTCCATGTGTCCCTTCAGGGTCAACTACACCCATTCTTAACACTCTAGCAAACATGAGCATTCTAAACTCGCACAAATCTTAAGGCATGGTCGTCTAGCCAACTCATTCTTGCAGCATCTAACATGCATAGGCGTCTAACGCCCTCAAGCATCTAACACTCTTAAGTGTTTATCACTCTTGAGCGTCTAACAAACCACTCGTCTACTAGACCACTCGTCTAATAGACCACTTGTCCAATAGACCACTTGTCTAACAAGTCTAGAAAAGTCCTCTAATGAAGCCTTCTTTCTTACTCACAACCCTTCCCCTCTATGTAAGACTCATCTAAGTTCTAACTCTTAAAGCTCACATTGTCTAACTTTCAATAACACTTGGTGCCTACTCTAAGGCATACATAGTTTTTGGGTCTCACAGTTATGATAGAGTTTCATCTTAAGCTCCAACTTGATTTTTCTTCATAATAGGTTGTGATTACCTTTGTTTAAAATTGTTTAATTTTTTATCATGTTTGTTTACATGAGTTTATACCTCCCATATCTTATTGTATTTTATTTTTGGCTTATTAATAAAAGTTTGCATGTGATGGCAAATTATAATTGTGCTTTGGAATATCAACATAACTTACATGTCAAAGTACATAGTGATGCCTAGAATAGATTTATATAAAAAAATTCATTCAAAGCGAGAATTGATCTAAAATACCATTAACACCTTTACTAAACCACTCTTGAAAACTCTATTAATAAATGACTAAACACCCTTAAGAAACAAAAGAAAACAAGAACAATATTACGTTATTATAGAAGAAACACATTGCAATACTAGTTCAGGTGACCACAAACCGAGTTTTCTCTTCTAACTTTTTTATGATCTTGAAAACCCTCCAAGAAGTTCTTCAATAACTTGTTTTTTCTTAGAAAATAACTCTAAGAAGGATTTCTTAAGCTTAGATAAATTTTTGCTCAAAAGTTTGTACTAAAAATGTTCAGAGAAATGAGAGTTATATAGATTTAAAATGTATATTTTAATGGATTAAAAATACACTTTAAATTTGTTAATTTCACTTGAGAAATCAGTGAATTTGAAATATGTTTAATATATTAGAGTAGAATCGTCCAAAATTTGGACACACAAAAAAGTTTAATCTATTTAAAAACTAACATATTGAAACTTCTTTTTAGAATTGTTCATTGTTCTATGTTATTTTAATCAATTAAACTAAAAGCATAAGCAATTACAATGTCATTTGTTAAATAGATAAGAACACTTTAACATATTAAAGTAATTTGGTAATCAACTAAAACTTTCTCATAACCAAATCAACTTCAGAAACAATTTTAAGGAATTTTTATTGGATGTTTGTCAAATTAAACACAACACATGAAACTCAACACAAATAAACTCTGATAAAAACAAACTACATTAATCAACAAGACACTCTAAACATAGAGAATACTAAATCTTCAATCTTCATGCAGAGATATTTTGACTAAGGTTGGATTCATGAAATCTTCATATCTTCAATCAATTGCAACAACATCCCACAACCTAATCAAAACATATTACACTGTATTATCACAAAAAAAGAGGGGCACATTTACCAAACTTAACTTAAAGTTCAATAAGTTTTCTTTTAACTACAAAATTTGAGCTTTACAACTTCTAGCAGCTGTGTATTATGTTTCAACTATTGAGAAAGCAACATGTGCTTGCTTCATTTTATGCCAAGACACAAGGCTCGATCGAAGAAGATGACAAGTACACTTGTACTTTTTTTTGTCAAGTTTAAAATGTCTTTTTGAATGGATTAAAACTATATTTTTAATTTGTATTTCACTTGTGAAATTAATGGATTAGAAATATATTTAACAAATTAAAATAGAATCATCTAAAACTTATGGAAACATAAAAATGTTTAATCTATTAAAAGCTAAAATATTGAAACTTCTTTTTAGAACTATTCATTGTTCAAAGTTATTTTAATCAATTATATTAAAAACTTAAGCAATTAAAATGTTATCTATTAAATAAATAAGAACATTTTAACAAGTCAAAGTAATATGTTAATCAACTAAAACTTTTTCAAAGCTAAATCAAGTTTAGAAACTATTTTAAACAATTTTTCTTGGATGCTTGTTAGATTAAACACAACAAATGAAACTCAACTCAAATAAACTCTAATAAAATAAAATACACTAATCAACAAGACACTCTAAACAAAGATAATACTAAATCTTCAATCTTCATGTAGAGATATGTTGAAAAATATTTGGATTCATCAAATATTCCTATCTCCAATCAATTGCAACAACATCCCACAACCTAATCACGACATATTGCATTGGTATTATCATAAAAAAGATAGACACATTTACCAAACTTAACCCAAAGTTCAATAGTTGTTGTTTTAACCACAAAATTTGAGCTCGATAGCTCCCAGTAGTTATGTATTTTGTTAAATCTGTTGAGAGAGCAACAAGTGCTTTGTTCAAGTTATGCCAAGACACTAGGTTTGACTCAAGAAGAGGACAAGTACCAGTTATACTTTTTTTGTCATGTTTTCACCTTGCAAAATTAGAGTCAGAAAATTCAATTAAATAAAAAGAAGAATCATTTAGATACCACATCCTAACATTGATGGTTCCTTTTAGATATATCAAAATTCTCTTTGCAACATTGTAGCGTGACTCTTTGGGATTTGATTAGTATATAGCACACATACAAACACTGAACATGATGTCATGTTTGTTAGTTTTTAAATACAACAATGATCCAATGAGACCTCTAAAATTATGTAATTTATAATATCTTTTTCATCTTAATCTAGATAGTAGTTTGTAGACATGGGTATAGTTATTTCTTTACATTTTTCCATCTCTATCATCTTCAACAAGTTTGCGTACTACTTTGATCGACTTAAGAGGGTATCATGCTTCAATTTCTTAACTTGTTGACCTAAGAACTAGTCTAGTTCTCCCACCATTGACATCTCAAACTCCCTTTATATAGTCGATACAAACATAAGCAACCATTAGTGGCTCCAAATATCATCTACATACTCTTGTACTAGAATAGTATCATTCTTAAAATTTTTATGGAAAGGAGTCTTGTAAACTTTTCCTCTCTCGTACTTCTAATATAGAAGAATGTTGTTAAGCCTCCCATACCACTCTGTCTCAAAACTTGCTTAAGTTCGTATAAATCATTTTTTTCTCTAGCTTACCCTTTCTCTTTGTGTTTGTTTCTTGTTTAATTTTCCTTTTTGCAATGATGACCAATGTTGGTGTGAGTAGATGTGGAGACCCCTGGTGACCACCAAGTCGATGGAGATGTTGTTGTTTAGTTTAGACATGTTGGGTCTTGCTCATTGTTGATACCTATTTTGAAGAACTACTTTCTTTGTAATTTCTTGCTTTCTGAGCAATCTCTTGTTAAACTGTTTTGCATTTTAAGCTATGTTTATGACATTGTCCTGGGTCATGATATCTCTATTTATTCTAGTATAGATATCTCCATTCCCGTATACTTTGGATGACTGTAAAAGGTTGATTTTTATATATTTTTTGTCGCATGCTATATTTTATTATAATATGTGATGTTTTATTTGTTAGAAATTCTATTAAATGAGATGTCACAAGTGTTATTACTATTAATGAAATTATATTTTTGTGAAGGGTATTTTAAATTTTAAATTTTTATTTTAAATATTTTTAGTTTAATTTCATTTTCTAAAATAAGTTAATATATTTTATTCATGAAATTGATAAGAAAAACGTTATAACAATAATAAATAAAACCAATAATAATAATAATAATAATTAATATTGTATATTAAAATTAATTTTAATTTTTTTAATTTAATAAATTTTTTATTATTAATTTGATAAAAAATATATTAAAAAATAGAATAAATTTTTATATTTAAAATAATTAAAAAGAATAATTGTGTAACATCCCAATTTCAGCAGCTTGAAACTAATAAAAATAGGGAGTTTCATCATAGTTCCAAAACATATAATCTAGTGTAAACAATATATCAATACAGTCTTACAAAAGATATGACTATAAAAATATATCCCATATACACTTAAACTAAACTAATAAACTCTATACTTGAACTGACCACTGCTAAAGCTTCCACCTAAAACGATGGCTCTTCATCCTTCAGAAGCGCCTTTGACACTGCAACCATATCTGCTCCCACTGAAAAAGGTGATCATTGCAAAAGGAAAACATACAACACGAGATAGACACACAAAAAGCAAGGGTAAGCTAATCTGATAAGAAAAAAAAATCGTGCAATTCAATTATAAACAAACCATGCAATCTTTCTTATTTCTACCAGAATCACATAGGCCGCCACAAACACAATACAAATATATTACTCTAGACTCGATATTTGAATTATGTAAGCGACATCGGATCTCTTGGTGGCTTGCACCTGTGAAGGTTCCTAAACTCTGCAAAGTTTGGGCACAAGGGGTTATCACCCAACCACTCCCAGGGTAAGTCCCCTTCGTGTCTAAGACTTGATCAAGCCCAAAGACTAGGACCTCCTGCTACTCCTCACGACATAATCCATTATGCTCTATCTGAGCGTGAATGATTATTGGAGTTTAAGGATACTAACCAATACGGAGTCCTTATGTCCTTACATACACTAAAGCATTCCCTTTAGAATTTCCTTGAATTCCTAGTTCAACCACTTCTTCTCATATTCCAACTTCATGCAATATCACCACACATATTACAGGTCATAACAATTCATGCATATCATAAGTAAGCATATTTTAACATTTAAACATAGCTTCATCCATTAGAAACAGAGAAATAACATTCAGCTGCAGAGGTTCTCGCCTAAGCTAGAAGTTCTCGCCTAAGCTAGAAGGTCTCGCCCAGGTGAAAGGGCTCTTTCGCTTAAGCGAGTCATTCTCGCCCGAGCAAGGCTCGAAACAGAGAACAACCCAAACTCTAGGCGAATTCTCGCTCAGGCTAAGCTGTCTCGCTTAGATGAGAGTGACTCTCACTCAAGCGAGACTGTATCACCTAGGCGAGATCTCGCACAGAGACAGAGGATGAGTTTATGGTGTTTTCGCTCAAGCGAGAGCTGCTCGCTTAGGCGAAAATACCAGATTCCCAATCTGTTCTCACATGCAATAGTCCAGAAATCTAGCACAATCCAATCATACACTCAATTACACAATTCAAGCACTCATACAACACTCAATCATGCAATTCAAAGTCATCAGAATGATTTTCATACGAAATTCAAGCAAAACAGTTAGCTTCCCTTACCTGTTATCCTGTTTAGACAACTTTATAAACGTCAACGCCTTAAAAACGTCAACACCTCTAACTCCACAAGATGCTCTATCTACACATAGAAACATCACAAGAATGATCAGGATATACCGTTATGATCACTGATCAGCAGAGACTCATACTTATGATTAAAATAACGCATGCAAGCGGAAGAGGGCTCGCATGCAACGGAAAACAGAAAAAGACTAAAAAGAGGGCAGAAACTCAACTTACGCGAACGGAGAAACTGATCGGTCCAATTTGAAGAGCTCGTCGAAATGATGAATCCTACTGTCTCGGTTCTTCAATCAAACGACCAGAGAGACAAAACCTCTAGAGAGAAGTCAGAGAACTCTATAAAAGTGATTTCTAGAGAGATAGTATGTTTTAAAATATTAAAACTCGTTTATAACAATTCTATTTATACTAAAATCTTTTAATATTAAAATAATCGAGTCTCACTATTTTTTAACTACTATCACTTTTAAAACGCCATTTTCTAGGATCTTACAAGTTCAATCAATATAATAAATATTTACATATTTTATTTTTATTATGATAAAACAATATTAGGATAAAATATGTTTTTTTTCATATCATTATAAAATTTATATTTTATTTTTAACTAAATTATAAATTATTTAATTAATGTATTTTATAAAATTCATCTAAGTATTTTGATGTGACAATTAAAGTTTTACTATGGTATAATATTGCAGGTCGTATTGTTTTATTGAAAAAAATATATTTTATACAACTTCTATAAAAAATATAATTTTGTATAATAGTGTATGAGGAAGAAAAATATATTTAACTTAAAAAATTAATTAACATTTAAGAATAACTACATCTTAGCCACACATTTTTTATTAAAGTATGATTAATAATAACAAATAGCTGATTGTCTCAACTAATTAACAAAATTGAAATGAAATAATCTCCCAATATTTATGATACTAAAGGGTCTTTTCCTTTTAAAAGAATGTCTTAATACAAATATTATAAAAAGAAAATACTAGTAAATCACTTTTTATTAATTATAGTAAAAAGAAAAAAAAATGGTGTAAACCTCGTAATTGGAGAATGAGGCAGAAAGGGGTGTGTAGGTTTGGCGGATGAGTGCTGAGAAGGGTAAACTCAGCCTTTCTTTCATCGCACTGTTCCTTTCTCTCACGTGCGTCATCTCCGTCACTATCGCTATCATTCATCTCATCACACTTTATATATTTTCTTAAATATTTAATTCGCTTTTTACCTCACATTCTACTATGGGAAAGTTTCAGGAAACACATCTAATTATTTGTTTTTAAACTTTTTATAAAAATAACGAAAGCTAGAGTTTATCCAAAAAAATAATATTATTATTTTATATATTAAAGCTACGTATGAAATGGACGTTTTCTATTCATATAAGGAAAAAATGACATGACGTTACATTATTTAAGCAAAAATTAATCTGGTTAAATCAAATCAAGTTTCTGTTCAAGACTCTTGCCTTTTGTTTTAGATGAAATGTATGTTGAATTTTATTTATTTTTAGTTATTATTTTTATTAACGGAACAAAATTGTTGAACTCAACTCAAGTCCAGTCACTTTTTAAATTATATATTTCTTACACTGTACAATCATTTTAACAAGTAATAGTAAATTGGTTGCCAACACAGTGTAGATATAAAATTAATATCATATTATTCAAAACAGTAAACATGCATAAGCTAAAATAATATAAGTGCGAAAATTTGATTTTGAATTATTTTAATTTTTATGAGACTAATTTTATTTTAATCATATTAAATTAATGTCTTGGAAAATTAGTATATAATGTTTAATTTAATGCAAAAGTTCTTTTTCTTTCTATTATTGAGATCAATGATTAAGAGAAATTTCATTTTAATTAAATTCATCCACATCTTTTATATGGTTAGATTTTTAATTAAAATTTGTTTAATATATTTTAAAAGAACTATATATACCTCATTTTATTGGACTAATTTTAAAAAAATAACTAATCACTTAGTTTTTTTATGTAATTATAGTCTAATTTCAATAACAAAATGAGAAAAATAAGTTGGATTGAAAAGTGGATTTGAGAAATTGAAAATGAATGAATTTGAGAATAAAAAAAAATGAGAAAGAAATTATTTATATTAAGAAATTTAAGATTTTTTTTTATAAAAGTCAGTAAATAATGTGATATAAAAGAAAAGTTATCATCATTTATTATTATTATTATATCTGTATTATTATTATAATTTTTTATTAATATTATTATTTATTTTATTTTATTATTATTATTATTGTTTGATTTATTATATTCTATTTAATTTTAATGAAATAGATTTTCTTTATCTAACAATTATAAAATTATTTTTTAATTTGAAAGATAAAAAATATACTTTTCTCTTAAATCTCATATGTGAAGAAAGTTGAATGAAGGAGTTTATTTTGATTTTCTCTTAATTTTTTTGTGTATTTAACTTTTATTACATCTTTGGCTTGCCAACTTATAAAATATTAAATAATGAAAAAATCAAATTGTACTTTTTAAAGAAAATTAAAAATTAAATTAAATAAAAAATATCAAATCATTATAAATATAAATACCAAAAATGTCACCAAACATGTTGTAAAACATCAAAATCATTAAATCATAAACGAGTTGAAATTCATCAAGGACCCACAAATTTCATCTAAAAAAGTTTTATTGAGGAATAACAGCATAACAAGATAAATAACAAGATAACTTTTTTGTTGGATAGAAGGAAACGAATGATGATAATAATATATATTAAACCATAGTGTTTAATATTTTCTAATTAATTAAAAATATTAAATAAATTTAAAAAATAATGATAAAGCAAGAGGGTTAGGAAAACGACAAAAGCCAGAAACCCAGTGTCAGACCTACCTGCAACCCAGGGAGAAAGAAAGGAAAAGACACACATAAATACACATACTATATATCAGCCATTACCGGGAATAGCCGGTGGCTATCCCTCTGAAAACCCTATAGGGTCTTCGTCCTTCTAGTGTTTGCATTTTGTTTCTTGTTTTCAAGGGAGAAGAGAGAATCTGTGTTGTTCACTCTGAGCCACGACACTGTACCCAGAGATAAACAAAGAAAAGACCAAAGAAGGAATTTGAGTGTGCCTGCTGTGAAAACCAAAACCCAAAAACCACACACACAGACACAAAAACCTTAACTTAATTCTCCTTAAAATCCCACTTCACGTATCCAACAAACTAGTATATAGTTACATACATAGAAAAAAAAAAAAAAAAACTAAATCACTGTCTTTCTCTATCATGCTTCACTATAACATCAGAATTATACACACCCTTTCTTTCTTCCTCTCGTTTTATCGTGACTCCACACACTCTTCTCTACCTAACTTGTGCTGAGGAGCTTCATTTTCAGCTTTTGTGTGTTTTTTTTTGCTTGGTTTTGTGTTTCTATGGCTGAGGGTTTTGAGGCTTACCATGTGCCACAGCAAAGCAGAAGAGATAAGCTAAGAGTTGTGGTGACACAGAACCAACATGGTCTGGTTGAACCCTCCACTTTGCTTCCTTTGTACGACCCTTCTTCTTTCATATCTTCTGATTTGTTAACGAGCTTCCACAGCAGCCACAAACACAACTTGGGTTGTGGTGTGAAGGAAGAACGTGCAAATTTGATGATGGGTTTTGCAGGGAGAGGAGGTGAAGGTGGAGGAGTCATGAACAATGGCTCTTCTTCTTCTTTGTGTTGTTCTTCTAACTCCTCTTCGGTTTCTTATTTGGATCCCGAATCGTCGTTGCCTTTGAACCAAGCTACAATTCAGGTCATTAACAACAACAACAACATGTTTCTTTACCAAGCACAGAACCTGGGAGAGTTTGATCAGGGCTATAACAATAACAACGGTAGTGAGATCATGGTGTTTAAGCCTGAGCCTTTGTCTTTGTCTCTGTCATCACATAGCAACGGTGTGAATCTTCAGCGATATGGATCTGTGGTTTGTGGTGATAAGGTTGGTGGGGTTGGTGGGGGTGGTGGATGTGTGGTTTATGGTGGTTCTGGTTTGAATGAAGTTTCTAGGTGCACGGTGCCTATGGGGCCATTTACTGGCTATGCTTCTATATTGAAGGGATCGAGGTTTCTGAAACCTGCACAGCAATTATTGGAAGAGTTATGTGATGTTGGTGGAGTCTGTGCTGAAAAGATGGTGGCTGATGCATCATTGATGGAACCTGTTCCTCTTCCTCCTCCTGAAAATTCAAGTGAAGATCTACAAGGGGATCACGGGGGTGACCAGGGTCGCAAAAAGTCAAGACTGTTAACTATGCTTGACGAGGTTTGTGTCTTTTGTGTTAATCTTTTCTGATGTTGTTGTTTGATGAAAATTTTGGCGAAGGGGTGTTACTTTTATCTGTTCATGTTTGATGTTTCTGATGATTTCAATTTTAGTCCTTTGGTCGAGTTACTGTTCTAGTTTAGGTTATGCAGAAGAAAAATGTATTTTTGTTAATATCTTTGAGGTTTTTAAAAGTTTGATTATGTTAATGTGTGGCTAGTGATTCCTTGAAGGTTGCTTAGATTCTTATTGATTGCATTGAGGAAGTGTGTTGTTATTTTTTGTGATTATGTCATTGTAGTTTATCTTTTTGTGAATGGTGTGCATCATCAAGATTCTTGTATTTTGTGTGATGGATGGCCTCGGTGAACTCAATTGTCCTTTTGGAAAAGTTAATGGGAGGGAATATATGCACGAAGATTGGGATTGTAAAGTGTCTGTCAACTATATAAAGATTTGTAATGTGTGACTATGTCACCCAGTTTGGGAGGGATAATTTGCGTAAAGGTGTTGAAGGAATCCATCGGAAAAGATTTATACTCCTAAAAAGTGTGTGGTGATATATGATCATGAGGTTCAAAGGTTAAAGAAACTTACATACTTGGATTGCAATGTGTTTTACCTTTATGTAAAGTTGTCATTATTTTTTTATTTTTAATTATTGTTTTCACATACAAAATCACGAATCATGATACAATTTAATCTTTCACTAAAGGGTGGGTGTATTGATTCTGGATTGGAATTAGGATATTAGATGTTTATTTGTTACTATTTTTTTTTATTTCACTGTATTAATGATAAATGGTAGCATGAAATGAACAAATTTGTGTCATACACATGGTTTGTGATGTTTAAAGACATGCAATTTAAGTCTCTTATGAATTTGAATACTTTTAATTGAGTTCTTATTAATTTTTTTTACTTTTTTACTATTTAAAATTTCTGTATTTTTCAATTGAGTGTATGTTATTTAATTTTTTTGATAGTTAGTTGACATGTGAGGGTTGTTTTGCTTCTTCGTCTTTACTTATTTGTCTCATGTATCCATAAATGTAAGGTTTGTGTGGTTAATAAAAAATAATGTTGTGCTATTAATGTAAAAGGAAAAATCAATTTGTTGAAGTCAACGTGGTGGTTCCTTGATTGCTATAGGCGATGACATTGAAGTCATTGGGGAACATAACTATCTCTTTATCCAACATGTTTTTTTATTAAAACAATAAAGGTCACTTACATTAACAACAATATTGTTTACATGTGAAGACTAGTAAACAATGTGATGCAACAAGATAAATCCAACTATAAAAAGAATTAAACAGTAAGAACTGAATTAGGAAATACAAAAAATTGAATACTCAATAGACAAAAAAAATTATCAGAGACATAATTAAAAATATCCAAATTTAGGAGAACATAAAACTTAATTAGTGTTTGTACTACGCCCCTTTTAAGATAAATATGAGTGCTATGTTTGTACTATGTTAGTTAACAGGTGTCCTTGAAGATGATTAAATAATTTTAATTTTTCTCATGCATTTTTTTTTTCTCATATTGTTCTTGGGGGATTAAAACTAACACAAAGGGTGATATATTATTGATAAGGTATATATGTTTACTTTACCACACTGAAAATGTTTATTCTGCCATATTTTGTCTCACCTCATTTTTCACTTCACAGTTCCTGCTTGTGTTTGGTTCCTTCGCGGATCACATCAGGTGTAGAAATTTTGATAAACTCTTGTGGAATAATTTTAATGGTGTACAACGAGTCTTTTAAGTTGAAGGGGTGTTGTTAGTATACAAATCATGACGATGACCATAAACTTATATGAAATTAATAGTACAGTTCAATATTTCTTTTTCTTTGTAAAAATTACGTTTCATGTAATCTCATTTTGAAAATTTGTTAATAATTTCAGTGATGTGAAACTGTCGTATTTTTCTCTCTCATTTAGCTGGTCTTCCAAACAATTAAAAGGTAATCACTTTCTCTGATATGTAATGACTCATTTGGAGGATTCAATGGATCAAGTAAAAATGTGAGGCACTTAGAAGATCTGTCTTAGAAATTCAACTCTATGAATTTATAATGGATGTAGTTTCTTTCAGATTATTTCTCTGATGGTGTGAACTTTCTCTATTTAGATAACAATATACTGCATATCTTTCAATTCTCCAATTTCTGAATTTGCGGCCAGCTTCAGGCAATCCAAGTAATTGGTGCAGCATTAGCTGAAATTCCAAACTCAGAAATGTCTGAATTTTTAAAATATATATCAGCCAGCAAAGTTGATACAAATTTTATGATTCATGCTTTCCGACTGATTGGACTTCTTGCTATCAATTTTTGCACCAAATTCAATGGCATCCACCCTATATCTTGGTCGTTTAGGTTCAAAGTTATTGGATGTAAAGGCTAGGAAATTGACAAGTTTGTGAGATTCAAGTATAGTTCTGTTGTATGTGATTTTAATTTAATTTGTTTTCCTTCTTAGATTGTCTTGGTAAACATGTTATTTACAATGTGGAGATTCAATGTGAATGACCTAGAGTCATGGGTATTTGTTAGGGACTTGTGGTATTATGGGGTGCCTAAGTGAGTATAAGATGTTTGATGGATTGCTTAAGTGTCCTAATTGTGATTATCTTGCTGCTCATTTATCCTGAACAGGTTTACAGGAGGTACAGGCAATACTATCAGCAGATGCACGCAGTAGTAACATCATTTGAGTATGTTTCAGGCCTCAGCAATGCAGCTCCCTATGCAAGTTTGGCCATAAAAGCCATGTCCAAACATTTTAGATGCTTGAAGAATGCAATTACTGAGCAGCTTCAGTTTGCAAATAAAGCTCATTTTCACATCAGCAACAGGAAGGATGAATCTTCAAGGTTTGGCAACAGTGATAGAGGCCCTTACAGCCAAAGGCCAGGGTTTCTTGACCACCAACCTGTTTGGCGGCCTCAAAGAGGACTCCCTGAGCGTGCTGTGACTGTTCTCAGAGCATGGTTGTTTGAGCACTTTTTGCATCCGTAAGTTCCATTTTTTTGTATGAATCACTAGTAACTTCTGGCTAGATCTACCTCCTTTAAAGTAAGCCAACTTGCTTAAGAGGATAAAGTAATGTTGATGAGAAAATCAGCACTTAATTTTGCGTGAACATGCATAACAGCAACTAATGATTTTCTCATCAATAGCATACATTACTTGTTCACCCTTTAAGTGAAGTCAAATCTGAATGTGCAGGTGACTTCGTGATCTTTTTGCTCCCCGGCCAAAACTAAGCGTTATGCATCTATACACATTTAGCTCCTTTAGTGTATTGTGTTTTGTTAACTTAGTTATTCTTTTTCTTTTCCAGTTATCCTACTGATACGGACAAGCTAATGTTGGCTAAACAAACTGGTCTATCTCGTAGCCAGGTAAATATTGTTGATAACCAACATGTAAGCGTGTTTTGGTTTAACTTATTTTTGAAGAAAATATTCACATGTGCTTGCTAGTTTCATGAGTGTATTTCTCAAAAACTTGTCGGTACCCAAAATGCACAGTTAATCTTTTCATTCTTATTGATCAAGGGATTTGTTCTTCTAATGTTTGGCAATTTCTATGTGTGCAGGTGTCTAATTGGTTCATTAATGCAAGAGTAAGGCTCTGGAAACCAATGGTGGAAGAAATACATATGCTAGAAACTCGGCAGGGTCAAAAGAATTCACAGAAGGAAGAACATAGCAGGAACAAGTCAAGTGATCAATTACCGTCTGATAACTCCATTGTTTCTGAGAATCCATCTGGCTCAACAGAAAAGTTTCAGGATACTCCTTACAAGCGAGTTACAGAAGAACTTCCTAACATACCAGTTAGGACTCAGGAACAACTGAATCTTCCCTGCACAAGCAATCAGCCAGGGGGTGTTGGAGTGAGCATGGGTGGCAGTGCAAGCAATAATGTATCACTCACACTAGGACTTTATCAAAATCATGGCATTGGTTTGGCTGAACCTTTTACCCTGAATGCAGCACAGCGATTTGGTGTTGCTCTTGAAACCAACAATGAAGGCTATGTGATGAGTGGATATGAGTCACAGAATAGGCATTTTGGAAGAGATGTCATTGGGGGGCAACTGGTGCATGACTTTGCTGGCTGAAGGTCCTCAATGTCTAATAACTTGCATGGACTTTTCATTTGATTTGGGTGATATACTAAACATGTTTCTGTTGTGCTTTCATGAATTATCCAAAGTTGGTAGAGGGATTGGAATGTTGCACTTTATGGTGATACTGGCATTGATGAATGAACCTTCCAGTTAGGGGGAGCAGATTAACAGATTAACAGGTCTTTCTATTGAACTCACTTGTATGAAGATTGTAAAATTATTGTGTAAATTCATTTGAGGTTATTACTGGGAGTAAATCCAAATGCTCTTTGCTTTTTAAGCTGTTTGTAAGCTTTTCTATTTTATATTTTCATCCAAACCAGGTAATTGAATTTCAATTTGTAATACTTAAAAATCATGTTAGTTATGTTGGGGTTCTTTACACTTTAAATGTAGTTCCTATATATTTGGAATTTGTGATCCTAATTTTCACTAAGAAGTCGCATTTGGTTCAGGATAATTGATTTTAGTTAAATTAATTTTTGAACGCAGAAATAAGAATTAATTGTTATTCAGTGTAATATTTTTATTTTTTAATTAATTTTGAAAATTGAATCTGAACTGATTTTTTGTTAATTTTAAATGAAGTAAACAAGTTATTTTTAGTTTTTCATGACATCATTATGATTCACAGAAAGAATTAATTCTATTTTTATCTATAGCCCATTATTGGTCTAGTGAACTTTATATTGGACCGATTAACTTACAAGCTTAATTTTCTTTTGGAACTTTCTTCTTGTACTTTGAAGATTTTTTTTACACCTCCAAATTTTACGTTCATTATCATTACGTTCCTTCTGAGTTAATTAGGTAAGTAATAATTACTGCTTACCAAATGTATTTATTGCGTTAATGGTTTATAATTACTGAACTGACACTGCCAAGTCACTTTCACAACAACATTTCCGCTCCAATAGCATTCTTCTTTCACCGCTTTCTTTTTCTTTTTTTTTTTCTAAACAACGTTCTTCTTCGTGAGTTGTTCTTCTTTTCCTTTTAGTTATCTTTTGGTTTATCTTCATTTTTTAGCCCACTTCCTTCTTTCTCCTTATTATATCATTTGTTCATTTAATTTTTCAGGCAAACCTCGTATTTATTTTTCTTGTGTCTTGCATGTCCTGGATTTCGAAATCCGATTTGAAAAAATATCAAATTTGGAAATTCGGTTTAGGTAAGCTCCAGATTTCTAAATTCATTTAAGTAAATAACTCAATTAGGAATGCGTCGACTTTCGAAATCTAGCTTGTAAAAATATCCGCTTCCAAAATATGGTTTATAAAAATACCGACTTTCAAAATCCCGTTTGTAAAAGTAACGGTTTTGTAAATCCAGTTTAGGTAAGTCCCGAATTTGTAAATCTGTCTAAGTTAGTAATACATCGAATTTCAAAATTCGGTTTAGAAACTTAATAGATATCAAAACCCATTTCAGAAATGCACCATATTTCAAAATCTGATTTTTAGAAATTACTAAATTTCGAAATCTAATTTAGAAAATCATCAAATTTCGAAATTTAATGAACTAGATTTCAAAATCCAGCTTTTCTAAAATTTTTGGATTTCAAAATTTGATTGGAAACCCAACGGATTTCAAAATCCGGTTCACATGCTCTCGTATTTCCAAATCCGATATATATATATATATATATATATATATATATATATATATATATATATATATATATATATATATAAAATTTTTTTAATTTTTTTATATATTTATTTTTTTGTTTTGTTGAACCTTTTTTCATTTTTTTATTTAAAGATTTATTGTTTTGTTATATTTTTGTTATGTTTTTTGTTTATTATTTTTAATTTTATTTAATTTTTTAGAAACTTTTGTATTTGTTTTTGATTTATTTGTTTTATTTTTTTTATTGTTCCTAAAGACTTATTGATTGTGTTTGTAAATTTTTTGTTATTTAAAAAATTAATGATTTATATGGCTGTGTTATTTTTTAAAAAATTTTATTTATATTGTGTGTTATTTATTCATTTGGTTTAAATTTAGTTATTTGTTTGGTGTATTATTTTAATGTTTGATTGAATTTGTTTGTTATGATTTTGGGATTTTTTAATCGTTTTTTTTTTTTAATTTAGTTAGTTTGTTTTGTGGAATTAGTTGATGTCCATTTTAGTTGTTATTATGTTAGTGTCATTTTGTAGGTGATTAGAATATTCTTATCTAAAATGGAAGATTTTCCTTTAAGTTTCGTGGATTCACAAATAAATTTAAGTTTCATATCATATTTATCTTCTTTTATAAATGAAATGTGCGAGAGAGATTATACAGATAATTTACAACTCATTAGATTTTCCCACTCATGATGAGTTAATTTAATGGGTTCGAGGGATTGCTTTTGATCTTAGTTTTATTATTGTGATTATAAGATCTTATAAAGCTAATGGTCAACCAGGAAGAAAAAGTATGTATTGTTAGGATGTGAAAGAGGTGGAAAGTATAGGAAATACAAATCTAATGTTCAATCGAGTATATCTGGCACAAGAAAATGCGATTCTCCTTTTATAGGCTTAAATACCTTTTTCGTCCTCATTTTCATAGTGTCTGTTGCGAATGGTCCTCATTTTTACCAAATGTTTAAAATGGTCCTCATTTTCGCAATTTGTGTTTTATTTAGTCATTTTCTGTGATGGCGTTTAAATCATTAACGGAGCACTGTAGAGGTGGCACTGTTTGTATTACGTTGTACTAGGGTGTATTACGTGTACTGTATAGGTGTAATAATTAGATATTTGGGGATCAATAGGTGAGCTAGGGTTTTGAAAATGAAATGTTGGGCAGTTGGTGAGTTGCTGCAATCTTCTTCTTCCTACAATCCCATTATATAGGTATGTCAGAGTCCCAATCTTCTTCCTTTACCTTTGGTTGTAATCGTTGGAGGCAACAGTGTTGTAGCACTTCGTGCAATGTTGGTGGTTCAACGAGAAATGGATTAACCCCGATTTGTAACTGCGGAGAGATGGCAACTTTGAGGATGGCAAGAACTCCAAAGAATATTAGTTGAAAATTTTGGGGTTGTCCCAATTACAAGGTGAGATTAATTGTACAATCTACTTTTTTTTGTTAATAATAAATTGGTTTTAATTTTTTGTTTATTGATTGACAAAGTGGTGGTTCCAATAATGTAAGCTATAACTTCTTCAAATGGTGGTGTGAAGAAGATGTTGATGAAAGGGATGTCATCATCATGACACAAAGGAGGCAGATTAATGATTTGGAGAATTCATTGAAAGTTGTTGAGAAGAGGCTGCAATTAGTAATAGGATTCACTTGTGTTCTTATTGTATTTTTCGTAGTGTTGTTTTGTGTAATCTTTTAAAGTCCAATTTGTTTTGTACTATTGTGAAATGAAGAAACAAATTAGTGTGGTTATGTTTATATTAGTCCCAACCTGTTCAAAATTACATGTTAATATGAGCATTGAAGTAAGTGATATTGATCTGAGCTTGGAAAAAATTAAATTGATCTAAGTCTGAAAGAAGTGAAATTCATAACATTAAGTCATCCTCAATGTTTTGCAAAAGTGAAATTCAACGAAGTTTGGAAAAACTTAAAATACATATAATTGCATACTAAGGTTAAGCAATTCCACATCAAAAATTCCAAAAAATAAACAAGACGTATGATGCTGCTAGCATGCCTTTCTCCTAATATACAATTTCATCCTAAATTGCTGACATGGTTCGTTTAGAGTCGGTAGTGGTGCTGCTTGACTTTCATTTTATGAATGTGGTGCCTGGGTTGATTGAATCTCCACTTCACTACGTGGTGGTTGAGTTGTTGGAGTTTCATCTTGTGGTGCAGTCTTAGTAGGGTTAGCATGGTCAGCATGTGGTGCATTCTTAGTAGGGTTAGCATGGTCAGCATGTGGTTCAGTTTGTGCATGTGGTGCAGTCTCAGCAAAAGTTGCAGTTTCCTCAGCAGGAGGTGCATTTTCCTCAGTTTGTGGTGCAATTTCGTCAGCAGGTGGTGTAGTTTGCTCATCTAGAGGCTTATCTGGACAATTGTTCCTATTATGGTCAATTTGACAACATATGCTACATTTTTTCTATGACCTCCTTTGCTGATATGTGTGTTATCCTTTCTCAACTCCCACTCTTCCAACCTTCTTTTTTTCTTGGGTCTTCCTGATAAGATCCTCTTATGTAATGGGTGGACGTTAGGGTAGGGAGTTCTTTCCCATAGGACCTTACCATTTACTAGAAAGATGATGGATTGATATGTTTCTTCGTAGGTGGACCTCCTGAACCAGATTGGTATGAAGTCCTCAACATTGACATTGAATAAATTCATTGCTGCAATAGCATGGCAGTAAGGGATAACAGTTGTAAGACCCAGAAAAATAATTATAATTCTAAGGGATAATTGGATGCGAGGAATATTAATTGAATTGATATACAAGTTCATAACAAAGGTGGAAAGTAGCATAATTGGTTAGAACTATGCCATGGGATTTGGAGGTCTTGGGTTTGATTCTTGTGTGCATGTTAGAATAATTATAAATTTTCTATTATTTTATAATTGCTTAGGATGTGCTCATGTGTGTGCTTGAACGTGAAGTATGCTTATAGGAACTTAGCAATTTTAATTGCCACATTTAGGAATATTGTTTTGGTTGCTTTCTTGAATGCAATGAATATGCGAGTACATTGTAGTTTTGTGGTGCGTGTGGATTAACAAGAAACACATGATGGTCATATGGGTTGGAGTGTTATTTGAGTCTTGGGGGTTGTGAGTTCAAATCTTGGTTAGAAAAAAATGGGGAAAATAAAGTCTATTTTTTTTAGTAAATTCGTGATACGCTTAGGGAGGCGAAAAGTTGAGGCAAATACACAACAATAAGTTTTTTATTTTATTTATTTTTTTCATAGTCTTGTAAGGGAAAGTAGAGGGTCATTTTTAGCTAAGTTAAAAATTTGAATTTGGGGCTTAGGAGAGAGGAAGAAAAACGTAAGTTGGGAGTAAAGGAAAGAGGAACTGCAGAAATTAGTGGAGGCAACGTTGGATTGAGAGCGAAATAGGGTAGATCAAGTTAAGGTGATCGCATTTCAAAAACTCTCGGTAAGGGGAGCTACACCTTATGTTTATGATTTATTGTTTATGAGAATAATGTTAAAGGTTTCAATGGGATGGTGAATTGTAAAACTGGGATTAAGTTTTGGCGTAAGGGGAGCTACACCTTATGTTTATGATTTATTGTTTATGAGAATAATGTTAAAGGTTTCAATGGGATGGTGAATTGTAAAATTGGGATTAAGTTTTGGCATAAGGGGAGCTACACCTTGTAGATGGTCATTTTTAGCTAAGTTAAAAATTGAAATTTGGGGCTTAGGAGAGAGGAAGAAAAACGTAAGTTGGGAGCAAAGGAAAGAGGAACTGCAGAAATTAGTGGAGGCAACGTTGGATTGAGAGCGAAAAAGGGTAGATCAAGTTAAGGTGATCGCATTTCAAGAACTGTCGGTAAGGGGAGCTACACCTTATGTTTATGATTTATTGTTTGTGAGAATAATGTTAAAGGTTTCAATGGGATGGTGAATTGTAAAACTGGGATTAAGTTTTGGCGTAAGGGGAGCTACACCTTATGTTTATGATTTATTGTTTATGAGAATAATGTCAAAGGTTTCAATGGGATGGTGAATTGTAAAATTGGGATTAAGTTTTGGCATAAGGGGAGCTACAGCTTGTATCTATGGTTATTTGTTTATATGATGAATGTCTTGTATATGAGATAACAAGTGTTTATCCTTGTGGTAAAAGAATGTTGGGTTTTTGGTGTGAGGGATGCTAAATCATTTTCTTGATATTACATGATTGTGTGTTGAGAAATGATTGTAAATTGATTTATGGAATGAAGGAATTGTGAAATGCATCTTTAGGTTATGTTTTGGTGTAAAGAGGTGTTAAGTCGTGTTCTCATTATTTTTGTGATTATGTATGGAGAATTAGTTGCATTTGAAAATATGGAATTATAAAGGGGTAATTTCGTTCTTATGGATGGAGATGATAACAAGTTTCTTTAATGGTTGAATTCATGATAGCAGTGTTGTTTGGGATTAAGTTTAATGGTTGAATTTTTAATTATTTTTTTTAATTTTTTTATTTTTACATGTGTCACTTCATAGTTGTGCTACGTGTCAATTTTGACATGTGGCACAACTATGAAGTGACACGTGTAATAATAAAAAAATTTAATTTTTTTTTAAAATTTAAAAAAATATTAAAAAATATTAAAAGAATTCAGAAAAACCAGAAATTGACATGTGACGTTGACTTTAACACTGTCTGGTCAAAGTTAATGATGGGGATCAAATTGAGTCATTTTTAAGAAAATGAGGACCAAAGTGAGACAATGAAAAACTTGAGGACCAAACTGAAATTCATGACAAATAGAGCGACCAAAAGAGTAATTTAACCAATTTTTTTTTTTGTGTCTACAATTGCTGTCACATTTTTTTGTGGTGAATATGAGATGAGATAGATGGAAAGATTCGTTTTTAAGGATGGGGTTAAGATGTTTAATCTAATTACTTTAATTTTTTATTTGGATGAATCAATGGGGGAAATTAGGGATTTTTATCTTCATCTAGTTACCATGTGAATTTATTTGAGGTTGGGGCAATGGTTGTAAATATAACTTGTTTTCCTTTGGAGTTTAATTTTGGTTGAGGTAAGCATCATTTTATATGGGTTTTTGGTTGAGGCTGTAGAATTTTGTAAAGTGCTGGACGTTGGTGGTAAGTTGATTACAAATTTTGTTTAAAGTATTTGATGAACTGAATTTTATCATTTAGAAAAGTAGAGGTGAAATGTAGTATGGAATAAAATTGTTTTTTGTTGTTGTTCTTAAGCATATGGGGAATCCATGGTGTAATAGCAATTGGAGATGTTTTCTTATGATGATGAAATTATGATTTGTGTTGGAGTACTATGAATTGGTTAAATTTGGGGTCTTGGATAAAGTTAGTGGAGTGAGTATGGTTCCTAAGGGTACTGTTAATTTGGGTTCAACTGCAATAAGATTTTTTGAGTTTATTGAGAATCCATCAGTTGTGTCAATGCTTGGGTGAATTTTAGTTCTTGGTTTGCCTCTTTCATTTTTCAAAGCCAAATCAACAGGTTGTTGTAAAATACCCTAGCACTTGTGGAACTCACTATTTTTACTCTTGCGCATTCGAAGCCAAATCTACAGATTGTGGGAGAATCCACTGGTCACTTGTGGGACTCGTTGTTTTGACTCTTGTATATTCGAAGTTAAATTCACAGGTTGTGAAAGAATCCACAAGTCATTTGTGGAGCTCGCTGGTTCGCATTTTTGTTTTCTAGAGCTAAATCCATAGGTTGTGGAAAACTCCACTGGTCACATGTGGAACTTACTGTTTTGTTGTCATGGTTTGTTTTAACATGATGTTGTTGCTAATTTAAAAAATGTGTTGTTTATGTATTATTTAGTGTAGAATTGTCGGGTGAATTGTATGTTATTATCCTTAAGTTTAAGGGAATAATGCTTGGGGTTATGCTAAGATAATGATTTATGATTAATCTGATGATGATGCGACACAATATGATGTAATTGCATGATGAGTCGAGGTATGTTTGATCATGAGTTGAGGTATGATATGTATGGGTGTACGTATGTGATGAGACAATATGAACTCTTTGATAGTTATAAAGCTAGGATGGTTTCTTTACCCATAGGACTTTGTCGAGTCAGGGTAAAGGGGTTTCGTTCCCTTGTAAGTCTTTGGCATAAACTTAGCAAGAGCGCTCCACCCAAGGCTTTGTCGAGTGGGTGGAGTTTTTGCTTGTAAGTCTATGGAAAGCAGGGGAATGGACTTTTCCTAGAGGTGTTGGTGCACAAGAAAGGTATATTGGTTAGCTATGAGAGAATGTAATACCGTTAATATTACTTGGTGGTAATATTTTGATGATTTTAAGTTGTGGTGTTGAGAACATGTGTTGGTGGTGTTTTTCTTTATGAATGAGTTTTGTTACATCATAATTTGCTACGTGAGTTACATGTTAATATGCCTGTTATATGATGTGATACATGGTTAGCTCACCCTTGCATGTTTGTGGATGAGGTTTCCACCTGCGATAATCATATAACTTGCGTTATACGGGAGTAGAGGTTGATGCATATACTGCTGGAGAAGCTTAGCTGTGAGGAATTCATGGGGAAGCTTTGGGAAGTTTTATTTTAACCTTTGAAAAGGTTTCTTTGAAATAAAATGTAATAATGTAATGATTTTTTAGTTTTCACTTGAAAGATTTGATATTTAACCTCATCGAACGATTTAAGTTATTTGATTATATAAGCTATGTTTTCTCCTTGATGAATAAAGAGGTTGGATGAATCTTTTACCAGATGTTTTTCTTAGATGAAAATAATGGTGAAAATTTCTATCTTATACGATGGTATCGAAGGTTGTGCTTCATGTAAAAAAAAAATATCTTACACTTGACATCTCGAAAGGGGTGTTACAACAGTCAGAAGCCATTACCTGTAGCTGCAATGTTGAGAATCCACATTGACTATGTACTTATCTCCAACCATGGATATGTGCCTCACTTTAAATAGTTTTTCTCATGACCAGCTGCAAAAATGTGTTAATCAGTACAAATATCAATACACGAATAAGTGGATTGTGTTAAAAAAAGACAAGAACCTAACCTTGGGATCCAATATTTGGTTAACTCCTTTTCCTTATGAAGTTTGTCAAGGACCTTGGGGCAAATGTTTCCTTCAAAAGTTGTAACCTTTTTTCTCTTGGTGGTCTGCCTTTCCATTAAATAAACTCTGATTTCCTCGAGCATGGTGATTATGGGTTTGCCTCTAGCATCCACTGTGACACTATTAAACGTTTCACTCATATTGTTGACAATTATGTCACATATGGCTCGACCACTAAACCTAGATTTGAACCAGAACTTCCATCAATAATAGCGTTAGTATTGATATGCATATGAATCAGGTATTTGTACAAAAATATTATAGAGATCCCTTGGAGGTATAACAATAAGGTATCTATAAGCATCAATATTGAGCTCTTTAATTGTTAACATCACTCTTTCCCAAGCTGTTGAGTGTGTGCTCCTAGCAGCCTTCCACGTGAGTATCTTTAAATTTTGGTTAGAGAATCTTTTTCTGAAATTTGCATACAGATGCCTCATGCAAAACCTGTGCTCAACAGTGGGTAATAGGTCATGAATGGCAGACACTAATCCATGTACAATGATTAGATTATTAATATTTACAAAAGTAAAGATAAATTAATTAATTAAACATAAACTAAACATACCTTTTATTGGTCAAACATAAAGGTCATTGTCCCACACACGTCAATACCTCCAAGATCACCAATAAGCAATTCCAAAAACCATGTCTAAGTTTCTTTGTTTTCAACTTCGACAACAGCATACGCTAACAACAGTAACTGATCGTTAGCATCTCTACCCACAACACTCAACAACTCACCTCCATATTTTTCTTTTAAAAAACAACCATCCAAAGCTATGATGGGTCTACAAGAGACAAAGAAATATTTACATGCTTTTAAGCATGAGTAAAACCTCTGAAAAATTGCTTCATTATTATCATTTTCCACTTTGATTTTTATAGTTGATCCAGGAATACATTTTATTAATTCATGTGCATAGTCGTAAATTCTTTTATATTGCTCTTTAAATGACCCATCTACTATATCCGCAGCCATTGCCCTTGCTTTACGAGTTGTTGATATTGACATATGTGTATTCCATTTTCTTAAATCCCTTTGTCTTACGTCATTTATCTTTAACTTTGGATTCTCTATTAGAGTCCGATCCAAGGTTTCACTAAGCCACTTTGCTTTAATGATATTAATCTTGAACTCCCTGCTACAAGAATGAACATCAAGTAGTTTCCTCAATTTCCAAATCTTACGACTAGGAATATAGGAACAATATGCATACCATTGACAATTATTTTGTGCACCCAAATAACCAACCCTAACTCTCTTACTATCATTTTTCAAGAATTTCATATTTCTCACCTTCCACTTCAACATATCTGGCTACATTCAAATCCACGTCCACAAGCTCTGGACCCTCAACACTGTCCCTATTCAGACCACTAGCATCCCCAACTTGTACTTTAGCACCCTCTTCATGGGCCTCTACTTCAGCACCCTCTTCATGGGCATCTACTTCAACAGCCTCAAACTGCACTTGCTCAGCCTCACCATCCATTTCCCCAACCTCACCCTCAACCTGCACTTCACAAACCTGAACTTCCACTTCACCTTCCTCAGCCTCCATTCGTGCCACCTGACCATCCATTTCTCCAACCTGGTCCTCCTCACAAACATCAACCTCCATTCCTCCCCCCTCACCATCCATTTCCCCAACCTCTTCAACAAGAGTTGGTGCATCACAAAGGTATAAAACTTTTTCTTCTTCATCCACATTATTACCTACCTCTTCCTCATCAACATCATCTACTATCTCTACTTCATCCACACCATGAACCACAAACAAATGCACCTCACCATAATGCCTTGCAACATTAACCATATTAATAACACCATTGTCATCTGACAATAGGTGAAACATTTTTTCCACAACATACCACATCCCCTTAATGTTAACATACCCAATTGCATGACCACATTGATTTTTCCCCACTCATATAATGTAACCCACAATTTTGTACAAAAATACCACCGTTGTGGACAATAACATCGAACCTATCATTACTCATTGCCCTAAAGTAAATTCAACAGAGAAAAAAATTGTATTATTAAGCCTACTTTAACGCAATGGGGGACCACTGCTACAATCAATTAGAAATAAAGTAATGGGGACCATACCCACCACCAACAACCGACAAAGAAGCCAACTAAAATAATACCCATCGAACCCCACTTACAGACAAAAACTACACAAAATCATGCAAGTAACACCTCGCCATGCAGAACATCACAACATTCCAACCACAAACAAACCCCAAAACAGAATTACGAAAACCCTAACCCTAACTGATTCAAATGTGCAAAATTTATCACAACACCGAGAACCCTAAACCCATGACCAAAGCACTTACCTTGTTGATGATGATTATCTGGAAAATTGAAATCAAACGAACAAATTGCAAGTAACACTTGTTTCCTCTGAAAATCGGAGATGAAGAAAATCGCCTCCCACCTATGTCAATCCCTAATTACACTCAACGAAATACCAAATTCAAAATTTTGCCCCAAATTGAAAAGTTAACGTTAATAATCCACATCTACAATACACGTAATACACCCTAGTACAACGTAATACAAATATTGCCACCTATACAGTGCTTCGTTACTGACGTGTTTAAGCCAAGCATATATAACTGATTGGTTGGATATGTATCAAGACATGCTTTAGGACTCATCGTTGAGGAGTTCGATTGAGCTAAGCATATAGGATTTGATAGTGAAAGTTGTGGTTGCGTCTTGAGAACAACATATGCTCTACCATGTGCTTGTCAATTAGCACAATATGACCCTATGTGATTCCTCTCTTTAAATTCATATAATATGGACTTGATTGAGTTTTTCAAATATTCATCAAATTAATCACAGGTAGAGTTATACATTTAAAAGGAACTTGATCTGGTCCTCAATTGTTTCAAAGAAGTTAACATTGCAAGAAAATTGACAATCAAACAAAATTTACTTGAAATTGGTTGTTCTGGTATGACATCAATGGTACCTTCACAATTATTTTTTCAAAATCCACTTTCCAAAATCTTCATCCAAATGAAACTTTATTATCTAAAGTAAAGCAATAATAGAATAAACCAAACTGATTTAATTCGTCAAAACCAAAACTTATTACAAGTTCTTTCAAGTTCAAAACTCAAAATCAAATAACTATTACATTTGTCTTATTCGAAAGTAACCACTTCCAAATGATTTTCACAAAAAATCCCAAAAAGCTTTCCCACATTTAGTAAGATACTCTTTTAGTAAGAAAACCTCTTCACATTTTGATATGTAAGAGAAATGAACATTCTTTAGGAGGCATTGAAAGTATGGAAAGCCTTTATCACTAGGGATGACAATGCATGATAGGATGCTTCACATTTGGCCTATGAAAAACGGGTCAGATTAGCTTACCTCACATAAGAAATGTGAGCTAATTTATCTAGTCCACTTTTTCCATAAGCCACTTATGGCTCAACCAAATATTCTTTGAATGACAACTAGTCTTGGCTGATAATCGAGTATTCCTTGCCTAATAGTCACTCCTAACTAAGATAAATGAATTATGTAAGTATTGATTGATAAACCATAGTGTTGCCTACTAGAGAGAAATATTGTTTGTTGGCATATAAAGTATTTCTCCACTCTCTTCTATTTTTGTAATTGAACACAACAAATATTATAACATCCCGACCGAGTATTACTTTATTTCATCGTCATAATTCAAAAACCACAATTTATAACTGACTAATACAACTTATAGTATGATAAAAGTAATTGTTTACAAAATCTAAAATCCATAAAACAATAAAAACTCTGTAAAAGCTTTCCCCCAAGCTAGCCCCTCTCCGGCTCTATGTCTCATCAACACCAAACACAAGCCGATAGGGTGAGCTAACATATAAACATATACATATATAATCACAAGTCAGTGTACATACACACACACACCCATAAGAGAAAACTTTGTCCCCTGATTCCATGACGCATGGCCACCACCATGTTTATACACGTTCTACATCTTTGGATAATAACCTTAAGATATCATTTGTTGCTGCCATCTATAAGTCACAACTTGTAGAAACACGTGAGGGAATATCATGCTACAGACCACATTCTTAGGGTTGTCCAAACGTGCCAGGCGCGACGAGTCAGCCCGTTGGCCCACCAAAAAATAGCGGGCCGGGTTAGAAAACAGAACCCATCAACTCGTATCAACCCACCCCGTCTAGCCCGTCAACCCGACAGGCCAACCCGCGGGCCAATTCAGGGACAAAACGGGCCAACCCACGGGCCTTCTAAGTTAAAAAAAAAAAGAGCACATGCAACATGTGGTTCAAACTAAGAAAGAACACCTTTTGCTAAAGTGCAAAAAATGTCATAGATATTCATTTACGCCAATTAAATTTAGGAACACATTTCATTTGGAGTTATATATGTACACAACTACAACATTCAGTTCAAGTATAAGCTTTTTAGTATTTTATCTACACTAACCAACAATCATAACAAAAGTTTTGTTTAGTTTTGCTTTTTGTTTTTGCAAGTATGAATCTTCTTAAGTTTTATATATTTATTAAATGATTGTAATATTTTTCCTACACTAAATATTGGGTAAAACTATTTTCAAGTTTTTTTTTTTGTTTTTGCGGTAAACATTTCCATATGTAAAAGCATGTAGGTCTATCTTTATTACTATCTCAGATTTTGTCATTACATTAATTAAAATCAACATTGTTAACACCAGGTGGAGTTCCTAATACGAACTACAATTTGTACTCTCAACACAAGATTAACACATCACTAGCCACAACATGTGATTGCTCAATAAAGTGGAGACCCTTTGTACGAGCCACAACTCAAGGAATGCTTGTGTTCATCCTCCATCTTGAGCCACAACATAAGAGATGCCATTGCGAGCCACAACTCAAGGAATGCTTGTGTTCATCCTCCATCTTGAGCCACAACTCAAGGAATGCTTGTGTTCATCTTCCATCTTGAGCCACAACTCAAGGGATGCCATTCTAATCCATAACTCAAGGAATGGCACGTGTTTACCCTTTATCCGAGGCATAACTCAAGGGATACCATTCTGAGTCACAACTCAAGGGATACCATTCCGAGTCACAACTCAAGGAACCAACAAGTCCATCTTTAAGGTATCACCCAAATCCTTGTAGACCAGGCACATCCACATCACACAAACCTTGCCCCTGCATTATCGCCTGGTGTTGCTTCAAAGCAGCCAGGCAAAAGCTAGTTGCAGACTGCCTAACTGATCTCCCCTATCACTAGACACCTTGTGTCGTTGATGCCTCTATCCTTACAAGTATCGCTTGGCAGAAATATCCTCACCGCCATGTGCAACGTGTCCTAGCGGCCCTCTAGAATTGTAGCTATTGGAAGACCCGAAAAATTTAAAATAATTAAATAAATAAATATTTAACAAATGCTGGTAGTGGGAATTTTTATGGCATTTAATGCTGGTTTTTATGACGTGAAATAATACTAGCTCACATGCTAGTTTTTATGAGAGGACTTGGGTTCGAGTCTTGTGTATGCCAATTGTGTGTTATTTTAATTGTTTATTAATTTTAATAATAATATGCTTGATCATGAAGAATGATAATATAATCCTAGATTTATAGGAATTATCACAAAACATGAATTGGTTGAATTGGTTGTGCACTTGCTTTGAAATTAGATGGTTGTGTGTTCGAGTCTTTGCTTATGTGAAATAAGGTTCCTTTTTGCTAAAATTATTTTTAGCATGAATGAGAATGGTTAGAAACCATAGAAGTCAAAGGAAGTAGCCAAGAGGATAGGAAAACCATCTCATAATGGTTTTTGAATGGCAATTAAAAATAAGTTTTATAGCATTTTCGTTTTCTGGCCATTAAGCACAACTAAGGCTTAATTAAGTGGCCAATTAAGGGTGAGAGAGGGTGGTTTGAAGGTTGCTTTTGGTGAGTACTGAGAGGAGAAGAATTCCAGAGCAATCTCTGTGTTTCAGAGTGAAAGAGTGAGAGTTGTTCGTGGAAGGAACAAGGAGGCCATTGTTGATCAAGAAGAAGCTTTAGAATTATCAAGTTTAAGCAAGAACTCCAGTTTAGGGGAACTTCTTTATGTATTAGTTCATTTTATGATGTTTTGTAGCATGATGTATGAATGTGGTGCCTCTCATGATCAAAAGTGTATCTATTTTCACGTTTTTGGAAAATTTCCAAAAATCATTTGGTGGGTCGTCAAAGCTGCCAAGTGATGCATGAGAGTTGGACCCATTTTTAGGTTTTTGTAATGAACCGCCTGGCGGCAAGGGTGACTCCACCAGGCAACATGAACACTAGTGGCGTTCTTGCGATTTTAATGGATTTTGTGGTATTATGTGTTTCTTGTGATAGTATTCTATACACATTGTTTGCATAATATTGTATAAATGATGTATTGTATGATAATTGAATGAGTGAATGGGGATATAAATCATGAAGGATCCATGTTAGGGGTGGGAATAAAATCGAAATATGATTCTTAGAGTTCAATTATGATAAATTTGCAAAGGTATGAAATTATTGGTTGAGTCTGTATGCTATAAAAACCAGAAAATTATGTGAATTCATGTGCTTGATTGACATAAGCGAGATTTGGGGGTTTTGGGTTCATCACGGGTGCAGGAAAATTCTAGGGTATGCCCAAAATATGATGTGCTGCTGCAGTAGTGGCAATTGCTTTTTGTGACTGTTCTGGGCGCATTTTGGGATTTTGTGAGGGTGAGGATAAATCTTGCATGTGATAATTATATAAAATGGACCAATTGTAATGGATGGAGGCCTAACAATGATTGAATGGTCATGGAGGGTTGGTAAAAACTTAAGTTGGGTATAGTACATTAGAAGTAAAAGAGGTTGAGTAATACTAGTTGGTAATCAGTCATATTGGGTACGTTTGAGATATTTGTGATACTGTAGCTTATTGTTAAAGTCAGGATTGGTTAATGTGTTTGAATTTATATATACAATTGGAACTACTTAAGTGAAGCCATGGGTAAAATTATGAATGCAAATATGTATGCATATATGACTTTGAGTGTGTGTGTGTGTGTAATGGTAATTGTGTTGTCCGATGAAAGTCATACACATAAACATGTAATTTGAATGTTTATTTGAACTGTGGAGAGTGCTAAAACCTATTTTGGGATGCTAAACTAGTAGTTTGCATGCTACTAGTATAACGTCTGGCGGCGCGGGAGAGACGCTAGAACAATAGGTTTGGTTTGAGCTTGGCACTTGGCAGCGAGCGGGGAGATTCGTAGCTGTTGGATCACGTGTGTTCGACTACAGAGGAGGTCCATATAGTTGGACTACAAGCGGGGAGGTTCGTAGAGGCATGACTACGAGTGAGCAGGTTCATGGAAGCATTCATATCCGGGGTCCATGGTGAAGTATTTGTATGGTGTGCTTGGAATAGTGGTTTCATGTGCAAAAGGAGATTTAGAGTTTTACACGACTTGTGGCTTGTGTGCTTTGCATGTGCGTGGTCTACAAGGCTTTGGGTGATACCTTAAGGTGGACTTAGTTGGAGCATTCCTTGAGTTGTGGCTCAGAATGGTATTCCTTGAGTTGTGGCTCGGGATAAAGGGTAAACACGTGACATTCCTTGAGTTGTGGCTCGGGATGGCGGATGAACACAAACATTCCTTGAGTTGTGGTTTGGATTGATGAGTGTTAGCGGTGTGAGTGTGCGAGTTGTGGCTCGTACGGAGGGTCTCCACTCGATTGAGCAATCATAGGTTGTGGTCAGTGATGTGTTACTCTTTTGTCGAGAGTATGAACTATGGTTGGTATTGGGAACTCCACCTAGCATTACAGAGTGTGGTCCGTAGTGTAAGACCCGAGGAATTTAAATAATTAAATAAATAATTATTTAATAAATGCGGGTAATGGAAGCCTTTATGACATTTAATGTGGACTTGTATGATGTGGAAAAGTACTAGCTCAAATGGACTTGTATTATGCTCAGTAAATATCCATTTTCGTTTTATGGCCATTAACCCTAATTAAGACATGATTAAGAAACCAATTAAGGGTGAGAGAAAGGGTTTTTGGAGTCTACCATTGCGGTGCACTGTGGGGAGAGAAAATTCAGAGTAACAATTGAGTTTGGTGAGTGAGAGGAAGAGTGGAATTATGGAAGAGCAAAGGCGGCTAATGTTGATCAAGGGGGAAATCAAGGATTTGACAAGCTAAGCAATGAATCCAGGTTAGGGGCGCTATCTTACATGTTTTTATTGAATTATGTGCTTCTAGATTGAATAATATGATTGTGATCCTTGCATTGGGTTAAAATCCCATAATTTGTTCGTGTTTCTGGAATTTTCCACAAACTGCCTAGTAGTTATGTGTAACCTGCCAGACGACGCATGCTCCAGAACCCAATTTTGGAGTTTTGTTCTATGAATATACAATAAGGGCGGAACTTGATGTGATTGAGTCCATGTAATTAAGTTTTATATGAAATTGGTATGATTCGTGATTTAAATGGCGGTTAGGGTTCATGTTGGGATTGGGGAAGAATAAATGTGATCCTTGATTATGATTTAGGATATGTCTCATGAAATTAAACTTAAATTGAGCATGCATGGACCTTATATGATCTTTTAACATTACAATCATGTCAAAACGAGTGTTGGAACGAGTGATTAGAGGGTTTTAGGTTTCGCACAGGTGCGAAAAATCTGGAATTTTTTCAAGAATGGTATGCATCGCTTGGTGGAAAATCTAGGATTTGTTCGTATTGTACGTTTTGTAGTGTTTAATGGTAAATGTTGTGCATAAAAATATGTTGCATTGGGAGCAAGGGGCAGGAAAAGGATCATAAGCATGTAATGGAATTAAAAATATTTAGGATTATGCATTTGATTGTGGTTACAAAGTGCCAAAGTGATGTTTACCTTGACTGAGATGTAGTATATTGTCTGTTTTAATTATTGTTACTATATGCGAAGGTGATATTGGTGGAAACACAATGTGGCATGTCTTCGTTGGAAAAAGAATGAGTGCAATGTATATTACGTTAATAATTGAGTAATAGCATGATCAAATCTGTGAATTAGTTGGCAAAGTGAGTGTGTTGAATTGTGGTCCAGTCATAAGATTATGATAGGACAATTATTGATTGATATCATGTACTGTATATTGAATGCTTAGGGTTCCCTGGAACCAGTCCCAAAACGCCAAAAAAAAAACAATAGAAGTGACACTACTAGTGTGGCGCTTAGCGGCACGGGATAAGTCGCTAGGTGACAAGGGGAAAAACAGGTAAGCACTATATGTGTGGCACTTGGCGAAAAGGGTCGTCTCGCTAGGCGGAAGCAAACTAGCAGAGGTCCTGGAAGGTGCGTGGCGCGTGGCGGCGTGTGGTGCCCGTTAGGCAGTTTGGAGCACAAGTTCACCTAGTGACGAAGTGAGTGGCGCTAGGCGGTTTTAGGTGCAGAGTTGGACTGCGTGGAGGGTTCTATACAGCTTTGGATGGAGGTTTTGATGCGATGCTTTGTAGGGGACCTAGTTACGAATGCAACTTGTATTGGGGTAACACGTGGCCACTCGAGGTTGTAGCCTGGTGGTTTTGGAAGTCTAGTGGAGTGTGCGAGATCGTGGCTCGTACGGATGGGTTCTGGAAGATTGCCCTCCTCGTTGTTATCCAACGAGTTTGGTAGTCTTGGGACATGTATGGATTGCGGTTCGTATTGGGGAACTCCACTTGGTCTTGCGGATTGTGGCCGTGACAAATTTATTCTCGCATGTGGACTATTAGGTGGTAGTCGGAGGGGCGAGTAGACACTCGTGGTAGCAAAGATCGATCAATGTAATCATCAAAGGGTGTAGAATCAAAAGGAATCCAGAGGAAGATGTGAATGTTGGGTTGACAATTAGGTTTTACATTTGAGTAATGAGTTTACAATCAATACTTTATTGTATATTGCATTTCTTTTATTTGAGCTCACCCTATTTGTGTGTGTTTAGCGTTGATCATGTAACTCATTACATGGGAGTAGATGTTAATGCAAGTGAGCCTGTGGATTATACTTTTTCATGGATTATACTTTCTATAGTTATTTTGATGAAGTTGTAATCTGGATGTTTCATTGGTTTTGGATTGGGCTATGTATGGACGAATTAAATTAATGTTTTAAACATTTTGGCGTTTATATTAAAGTTTAATTTTCCCGCATTTTGGGAAAGTATATTATTAATAAATGTTGTTATTAGTATTTTTATAAATTTTAATTTTTAATAAGTAATTTTCGGCTAGGATGTTACACCTAGCATGTTTTTTCGCATGTATCTTGAGTGTGGCTTGTAGGTGGTGGCAGCAAAGGGTATCTTGAGGGTATCATCTAAAGATGTAGAACGTGGATAACATAGTGATGGCCATCATGTTGTATGGACGTAGAGAATTGAGTTTCTCTGAGGAGTGTATGTATATGTTTGAATTATATATATATATATATATATATATATATATATATATATATATATATGTTAGCTCACCCTATCTGCTTGTGTGTGGCGATGATCGTGTAATTCATTATGTAACATTTCGTTAGGATATTACGAATGTTAATAAATTAAAAGTAAAATTTATAATTACACTGCATTTAACAATACCTCATTTCCCAAAATCGCGGGAAATTTAAATTATTTTTATTAATTCCAAATATAACCAAAGTTCATGAATCATAAAAATGGAACATAATAATAAAGCCTCTCATCAGAGTTTACAAAATATTTCAAAACAAAATCATATAAAACTCCCAGGCTTTTCCCCACTCTGCGACTAAGCCTCATAAACTCCACCTGCAATATCATCTGCTCATGTGTACCGCATACACGATCATCGACAAACACAAGCAAATAGGGTGAGCTAAAAGGATAACGCATAAATGTACACCAAACACACACACACACAAACACAAACACACACACACACACACACACACACATATATATATATATATATATATATATATATATAATAAAATATATAAATAAAAAAAATATCTTTTTTTGTCCCGCATGGCCACAACCATGTATGATATCATTTCACCCCCAAAGAACCTCCTCCTTCTCTATCACATGGCCACAACCATGTATATCAATGCACATCGCGGAAGACTCGTTCCCTTCTTTCTACATGGCCACAACCATGTATATCATTGTACATCAAGGAGACTCGTTCCAACTCTTCCACATGACCACAACCATGCTAGCAAAGTTCTACATCTTCTATTAAGTATCTCAAGGCGCCTTGCTACCACACCTATCGACCACAACCGATAGAACACGTGCGGGGACCATGCTACGGATCACACACCGTAACGCCAGGTGGAGTTCCCAAATATGAACATAGTCTGTAACGTGCCAAGACTACCAAACTCGTCAGCAAATCGCTAAGGAGGGCAATCCATCTGGACCCATCCGTACTGGCCACAACCAGCACACTCACACCGGCAACACTCGCCAACCCGAGCCACAACTCAAGAGTTCCTCGTGTTCATCCGCTATCCTGAGCCACAACTCAAGGGAAGTCATTTCGGGCCACAACCTATAGAATTCCACGTGCTTAAACCCTATCTTGAGCCACAACTCAAGGATACGTTCCGGGCCACAACCCATGGAACACCAGCAAGCCCACCCTTGAGATATCTTAGAAGTCTTGTAGACCATGCCTCACAAATTCCATCTCATCCCATTAATACAACAGTGAATGCACTTAGAACTCTTACCGTGAAAGCACAACAACACCCTCAATCATTAAGGCTAAAAGTCTTTGTTCAAACAGTCCAGCCTATCTCGCTTAAGCTAGACCCACTAGCTTGAGCGGGCCCCTAGAACAGTTGCAGCCCGCGAAGTCTCGCTTGGGCGAAGCCATCCATCGCCCAGAACTAAGAGTACCTTGCCTAGGCGGCGAGCCACTTAACGCATCACATTAGCCTCGATATCTCGCAGAGGCGAGAAGCTCTCGCCTGAGCGAAATACCCCTTCGCCCAAAATGGCATTTACCACCTGAGCGAGAGAGAGCCCCTAACCACAACCCCTGATATACACAGATTCTCGCCTGAGCGAGGCACACTCGCCTAAGCGAGATGGCCTGTCGCCCAGGACCAGTTTTCCTCGCCCGAGCGAGACGCTCGAGTATAACCAATGATCGTGTCTCTACGAATCTTGTCTAGGCGAGTCTAGCTCGCTTGAGCGAGAATTGTAGAATGGCTCACTGTTTACGCACGCAACCAGTAGTAACCATGCAGAAAACTCATACCAAATCATGCCATTCATTTGGAAAATAGTGCATGCACATATGAACACAATTTTGACATAATAGAGACCCCCAAAGCCAAAGTTTTGCACAATTACACTGATACATTGCATAATCTCATTATAATCATATGATTAGGTATGAATTCGTATAAAACAGTGCCTAAACACCCCAAACCCCAATTCATCTCAGATACAGTGCAGAATCCATAACATATACTCATAAAAAATCATGCAATATGATCAATGGCATACAATTTCGGGTTCAGCTCCCCTAACCTGAAATTTCCTGCACTTATAATTTGAATTACGCGTCTTCCCTGGAATACCAATGCTCTCCCTTTGATCCTCTCCCAAACCAGCCCCCAATTGCCCCAATACCCTCTCAAATTAGCTCTCATCTAAAGGTAAAAATAATCACATTGCAGAAAACTCTCTTCTTCCCCAAATTTCGCCTTTTATAGGTGTCTTAAAGGTTGGTTTAAGTGCCAAAACGAATTTTAACTTAATAATGGTTTAATTGCTATTCAAGGCCCAGCCCCCTCATAGAGCCCCTCTGCTAGGGTTTTCTATGCCCTTTCAAATTCAAGACACAGCAATTATTACCAAAAAGAGTGTTAAATTTGGGTTACTAAGGTTCAAACCCATGACCATGCCTATTTTCAACCAAATGCACAACCACATTTTCAACCAAATGCACAACCACTCAACAAATAAATGTTCAGTGATAATTCCCATAAATATAGAATTATATTATCACTCCTCATGCTCAACATATTATTGAAATTAATAATAAAACAAACAACACATAATGGTATACATAGAACTCGAACCCAAGTCCTTTCTCACAATTAAAGTATTCACAACCACTTGAGCTAGTACTTTTCCACGTCAAACCCATCAAAATTTAATGTCATAAATACGCTACCTACCCGCATTTATTAATTTATTAGTTATTTAATTAATTAAATTATGTGGATCTTACATTCCCCCCATCTTGAAATTTTTCGTCCTCGAAAAAGAGAACTTACCAGCAAACAGGTTAGGATACGACTTCCTCATGAGGTCCTCCATCTCCCAAGTCATCTCCTGGGTTGCCTCGTCCCAGAGAACCTTCACAGTCCGAATCTCCTTCCCTCTGAGTTGTTTGACTTGAGAATCCAGAATTCTCACCAGTCCAACCCCCATAGTCAGATCCTCGTGCACCTGGAAATCGTCCTGTTCCAGCACATGAGTAGGATCTACCACGTACTTCCTCAACTATGATACATGGAAGACGTTGTGCATATTTGCCAGGTTAGGTGGCAAGGCAATCTTATACGTTGCTGGTCCAATCCTCCTCGTAATTTGGTATGGCCCGATGAATCTAAGAGTTAGCTTCCTTGACATGAGAGCTCTCCCAATACCTGCTGTCGGGGTAACCTTGAGGAATACATGATCACCTGCCTCAAACTCGAGTGGCCTTCTCCTCTTATCTGCATAAGACTTCTGTCGACTTTGGGTCGCACGCATACGGTCCTGTATCACCTTCACTTTCTCAATGGTTTGCTACAAGAATTATGGCCCAAGCACCACTGACTCCCCATCCTGTTGCTAACACAACGAAGTCCTACATCTCCTACCATACAATGCCTCGTATGGTGCCATTCCGATGCTGGAATGGTAGCTATTATTGTACGTGAACTCCACCAATGGCAACATGTCACTCCACGTACCTAGGTGATCTAACACACAAGTCCTCAACAAGTCTTCTAGCGACTGTATGGTTCTCTCAGACTGCCCATTCCTTTGAGGGTGATAATCTGAGCTCATTCTTAATTGTGTGCCCAGTGCTGCCTGCAGGGATTGCCAGAACCTCGATGTAAATCTCAGATCTCTATCTGATACGATACTCGCAGGCACACCATGTAACCTGACTATATCCCTAACATACAACTCTGCCAGTTTGTCCAAGGACATCTTCTGATTTATAGGAAGAAAGTGCGCACACTTCGTCAATCTGTCTACAATAACCCAGATCGAGTCATGCCCCCTCACAGACCGCGGCAAGTGGGTAACAAAGTCCATGGAAATGCTATCCCATTTCCACTGGGGAATGTCAAGAGGCTCCAACGTGCCACCCGGCCTCTGGTGCTCAATCTTCGCCTTCTGGCATACCAAACAGGAAGCGACATAATCGGCCACATCCGTCTTCATACCCGTCCACCAGAAGGTCGCTTTCAAGTCCTTGTACATCTTAGTCATACTTGGATGTATGCTAAGACGACTCTTATGCCCTTCGTCCAAAAGCATCTTCCTTAAAACCCGACTGCGGGGTACACACACCCTCTCTCTGAATCTCAAGATACCATCTCTGCCCATGCTGAAGTCCTTTCTTTTTTCCACCCTAACCTCATCTAGGAACTCATTAGTGATCTGCAACATGCTGCACCGTATATGATCAACACCTGTATGTAGATTCAAGTTCATATCTCGTAGTTTCTGGATAAGCTCCAACTCATTCATCATCATAGCAGATATGTGAACTCTCTTCCTACTCAAGGCGTCAGCAACTACATTGGCTTTACTTGGATGGTATAGAAGCTCAAAATCATAGTCTTTCAAATATTTCATCCAACGCCTCTGTCTCACATTCAGCTCTTTCTGATCAAATAAGTACTTCAAACTTTTATGATCGCTGAACACTTGGAATTGTGAACCATACAAGTAGTGCCTCCACGTCTTGAGAGCAAAAACTACCGTAGCTAACTCCAAGTCATGTGTAGGGTAGTTCTTCTCGTGTACCTTCAGCTGACGAGAAGCATAAGCAACAGGCTGTTTCTCCAACATCAACACACAACCCACCCTGGTATGAAGCATCATAGTACACCTCAAACGTCTTGGTTGTGTCAGGAATAGCTAGTATAGGTGCAGTGGTCAATCTCCTCTTCATGTCCTCAAAACAGACTTCACACTCGTTTGTCCAAGAAAAAGGCTGGTCCTTCCTGGTGAGTTGAGTCAATGGACTTACCATCTTGGAGAACCCTTCCACAAAACGCCTGTAATAACTTGCCAGGCCCAAGAAACTTCTCACCTCAGTTACTATTTGTGGTCTCTCCCACCTCACCACTGTTTCAATCTTCGCTGGGTCCACTGCTATTCCTTGGGCTGAGATTACATGACCCAAGAACTGTACTTCATCCAGCCAAAACTCACACTTCGATAGCTTCCCATACAATTTATGCTCTCGGAGAACTTCTAAAACCACTCGCAGATGCTCTGCGTGCTTTTCTCGACTCTTAGAATATATCAGTATGTCGTCAATGAATACAACGACAAATTGATCTAGATAAGGCCAAAATATCCTATTCATGTAGTCCATAAATATAGAAGGAGCATTCGTCACCCCAAACGACATCACCATGTACTCATAGTGTCTGTAGCGAGACTTGAATGTTGTCTTTTGCACATCCTCTGGTTTGACCAAGATCTGATGATATCCAGACCTCAAGTCAATCTTAGAGAACACAACTGTTCCCCTCAATTGATCCAGCAAATCGAAGATTCTGGGCAACAGGTACTTATTCTTTATAGTCAGCTTATTCAACTGACGATAGTCTACACACAATCTGGAGCTGCCGTCCTTCTTTTTCACTAGCAGCACCGGTGCTCCCTATGGTGATGCACTCGATTGGATAAACTTCTTCTCAAGCAGATCCTCAATCTGCCTTCAACTCTGCTAACTCAGCTAGCGCCATTCGATACGGTGCCATAGATATTGGGCCACCTCTAGGGATGAGATCAATGGTGAAATCCACATCCCTGCTAGGTGGCAATTCCAGAGAGGGGCTAGCTTGGGGAAAGCCTTTATGATATTTTAGTGTTTTGTGGATTTTAAACATTTTGTAAACATTATAATTCGTGGTTTGTGGATTATTGTGGTATAATAAAGGTTTTAAATTTTCCCGCATTTTGGAAATTAAGGAATTATCATAAATGCGATTTTATATTTATTTCCATTTTATTTATTTAAATTAATAATATCCGACCGGGATGTTACAACTATCGCCTAGCGGTTCAATTCCCACCGCTAGGCGCTACACCAGTAAACAAGTTTTTACTAGTTTAAAGACTTTACAGAACCAGATCTCCCACTCTCTAAGTCTTTGCAACATTCCTTTAAGTCACAACTGAGAAATACTATAGCTTACCTTGATCCATATTGCATCTCCGCATGAATTTTTCCAAATTATGATTAGCTTACTTATACCATCACCCATGGGATCCATACTCACCTTTGAACTTTATCATAAGCTAAGACTACCCATAGACTCTACAATTTCAGCAACTTATAACACATATCCCCATCAAATTTCCACTTCTTTTATGTATTCCCAACCTTAACCTCACTTCTTTGCCATAATATTTTTACCATAACCTCAACGTAAATCATTCCCAAGTATCTCATCTCCTAATGGATAACCTATGTAAGGCCCACTTTGTATGTCCCTAATGTTTAAGGGCCTAACCTTGTCTATTAGGTATAAGGGCTAGCCCATAGGGTGCCCCAAAATCCCACTTTCAGCCCTAATCCCCCTCATTCTGTTGTTTTTCTAGAAAATTGTTCCCCTCCTCCCTCTTAGAACTGCAGCAAAGAGCTCTGCTAGGGTTTGGTCCCCATTCTACCTCTAAGCTTGGTGAACATTTCCCTCCATGTAAGTTGAGCTCCAACTTTCGTCTTTCTTTTTCCAGTCTTTTGTTCTGGTTCAAAAATAGGTTCTTCCTAGAATCTCACCCTCGTACTGATGTACCTCTATTTTCAGTTCTCTAGTGTTCTTGGAGTTGTGGTGTTGTTCTGCTAGTACCTAAACCCCTTCACAGTAGCTTTTGTTAAGGTAAGGGAAGCTAGGGTTTCATGCTTTTAAGTTAGTTTTGCTAGTTGTTGAATTGTTTTGTGTTCTTAAATTCTTGTATGGTGTTGTGATGGTGTGAATAATGTATGGTGTGCTTCTTTTGTTAATTTATTGGCTGCACGCAAGAGAGCAGGTGGGTTCTGCTTAACTTGCCCAAGCGAGCTGGGTGATCGCTCAAAACGCAAAGCTCTCGCCTAAGCAAGAACAACTGTAAGACCCGTGAAATTTAATTAATTAAATAAATAAATAGTTAATAAATATGGATAGTGGGAGCCTTTATGTCATTTAATGTTGGTTGTTGTGACGTGGAATGGTACTAGCTCAAATGGTTGAGAGTATTTAATTATGTGATAGGACTTGAGTTCGAGTCTTATGTATGCCAATTATGTGCTATTTAATTTATAATTATTTTTATAATGTGTTGGATCGTGATGAGTGATAACATAATTATAGAATTATGTGAATTATCAAGAAACATGAATTGGTTAAATGGTTGTGCATTGATTTGACATTGGCATGGTTATGGGTTTGAATCTTGGTAGACCCACATTAAACTTTCTTTTTGCTAGAATTATGTTGACATGGGCTGGAAAACCCTAGCAGCCAAGGGAGGGCTGGAAAACCATCATAATACAAACATTTAATGACCATTAAGCTAAGTTAAATGCCAATTTTCGTTTTAGAACATTAACATATCATTAAGGCACCATTAAAAGACAAATTTTAGGTGAGAATAAGGGTTTTTGTGCTGGTCATTGTGTCATAGTCAGAGGAATACGAAATTGGAGAGGATCAAAGAGGAACTCCCAAGAATCTCCATTTTTAGCAAAGGAATCCAGGTTAAGGGAGCTTTTACGCATTAATTTTATTTTAAGTTTGATTGGCATGCTAAATAGAGTAACCTTACGTGTTAATTGCATGTTTAAATCAGATTGGCATGCTAAATAGAGTAACTTTATGCGTTAATTTTATTTTAAGTCTGAAATGCTAAATAGAGTAACTCTACTCGTTAATTTGATTTTAAGTCTGAAATGCTAAATAGAGTAACTCTACGCGTTAATTTGATTGTAAGTCTGAAAGACTAAATAAAATAACTTTATGCGTTAATGTTACGATTAAGTCTGATTGGCATGCTAAATTTAGTATGATTATGCTTGAGATTTTATTCCATTAAGTTAGTATTTCTAGAAATTTCCAAAAACTATATGACCGGCAATGAACTGCCGCCAAACGATTGTTTCCTTTCTAGGCCATTTTGGGTTCCTATAGAGGAACCGTTTGCCAAAAATTATCGTTAATAAACTATTTGACCAACGTTGAACCACCCTTGCCTAGAGTTGACTGGTTGACCAATCTTAACTCTTAGACAGTCGATTGAGAGACTACCACATGTCAGTGTAGTCTCTCTCTCTCCAGAATTAGGGTTTCCCATGTGCTCCTTCCATGTTTGACAACTGCTACGATGATGGTGGAGCGGACTGCCGCAGGTGATTTTCGGCAACGTGTCGACCAGAAGACGCCGGTTCGAGATTGTTAGATATGCACAACAGAACGAAAATGTTGATAAGGTGCATGTCCGTGAGTAATTGCACGAAGGTGACGGGATTGTCGTGGTGGCTGCAGAAACGAAGGAGGTATTGGACCGCGAGTGTTGAATTTGGGTTGGCGAGTGTTGCTGGTGTGAGTGTGCTGGTTGTGGACAGTACGGATGGGTCCATAAGGATTGCCCTCCTTAGTGATTAGCTAACAAGTTTGGTAGTCTTGGGACGTTACGAACTATGGTCGTATTTGAGAACTCCACCTGGCGTTACGGTGTGTGATCCGTAGGATGGTTTCCCGCACGTGCTTTATCAGTTGTGGCCAATAAGTATGGGTGCAAGAAATCTTGAGGTAGTCACTAAAAGACGTAGAACACAGTTAACATGGTTGTGGCCAGGTGGTATGAAATCAAAGGATGGAATTCCTTTGGTGTGATTGTGTGATATATATATATATATGTATATATATATATATATAAATTTGCTATAAAAATATATGGTTATTTTGTTAGCTCACCCTATCTGCTTGTGTGTGGCGATGATCGTATATGCGGTATACGTGAGCAGATGATGTTGCAGGTGAGACTAGTGAAGCGTAAAAGCCGGAGCGGGGCTAATCCTTGGAGATTTTTATCAGAGCTTTTATGTAGTTTTATGATTTCAAATAAATTGTAATTATGGATATTACTGGACTTTTGGATAATTACGATCTTACTTATACTTATGGATTTTGGTTTATTATTGAAAGTAATAAAATTTCTAAATATCCTGTGTTTTTGGGAAATGCAGTTACAACAGGTGTTTTTGTGATTTTGGTTATCAATTGACATTAAATTATTATTTCTTTATTTTATTAATTAAATTCATAATATCCGGTCGGGATGTTACAACAGTTGCAACCCTCTCCCTCTCTATTTTGAGGACTCACCTAAGCGAAGGCCACTCACCTGAGCGAGAGTACTCTCGCCTGAGAGAGAAAGGCTGGCTTGAGTGAGACCTTGACGTGCCCTATGTTCGCAGTCTCGCCCAGGTGAGAGCTGGTAGCTTGAGCGAAGGGTTCCTCTTGCCTGAGAGAAAGCTCTTTAGCCTAAGCGAGATTGATAGAGTTGATTGTATACGTGTATGTTTCACATGCTTGAATGATTTGTGCTTTAAACAATTCAAGTATGATGCCATGTGTGCTCTATATGATATATTGGGATTTGAATTGATGAGATTGGTATGAATGAATTCATGAAACATGATTGGGTGGTTGGTTGTATATTGGCATGAGATTATTATGCATGATACATCTATGGTTGCTTGGTGAGACATGGCTATGGTATGAGACTGACATAATTCCACGAAACACTTTGTGGTATTTCATGGTGGTGTTGGATGTGACAGACGTAATTCGATGAACCTCGTGGTAAGGTTTCATGGTGGTGTCGCAGTGTATATAATTAGGTAAGGATTCAAGTAAGGATTGCATCCTGAAACTCCAAAGAGTTAGTTAGTCTCACGTAGAGCGGACTGACAGAAGTGGTGAGAGTACTAGGAGGCCCTAGCTTTTGGCAAGATAATGGCCTTAGATGTTTGAACGCTAACCTTGTGTGTGGTAGGGTGAAACCCATTGGCAATGGCTCTGTACAGTAGTAGAGGCCACCAAAAGTGCAAGCATCCAGTGAATCCGACCAATTATCTGTATTTGAATAAATTGAGTCTTAGAGTCTTGTTGTTTGCTATCACTTGCTTGATTGATTGATGTATTCTTGAATTTTAAATTGCATGCTTAATTGTATGATAAAACCTTTTTACTCTAGCTTACCCTTTTTTCTTTGTGTCTGTCTTTTTGTGTGGTTTTCCTTTTTGTAATGATCACCAAATCCCTTGGTATGAGCAGATATGGAACTCCTAGTGACCGCATTGACGAAGGAAATATTGCAGCTTAGTTGGGCATGGATTGGTGTTGGGCTCACTATTGAGCCCACGTTTGAAGAGATTTCATCATTTTGTAATCTCTGGCTTTATGAGCAAGCTTTTGGGCAACTGTTGAACCTTTTTATTTTGTTCATGACATCATGGTGTGCCTAGTCTTTTCTTCTAGTATATTCATGGATAACTGTAATGGTTGATACATATATATTTCACTGTGTGGCTCTTTATATTATATTGTATGTGATATTTCATTTAATTAAGTTTATTTATTAAATGGGATGTTACAACCTGTAACCAACTCACGTATAGTCCTGTCATAGCTGATTTATTCTACACTATTTCTTATATCACAATCCTTCCAGTTACCAAAACCATAGTAGGATTATTTCCCACTCTTAATTCATACATATATTACCACGCTAGCTCTCTGTCTACTGGCTCCCAAATCCTCTTTCCTAAATAATTGGACCCAACAGAGCCTCGAACCCACCATTGCACCTACTAACCATGTAGGCCACTTTTCATTGGGTTGGCACCTGGCAAAAATTCAAGTGCCATCAGGCAGTGCATACCAATCTGGGAAAATCCCAGCATTTTCCCAGCACCTACGAAGCCTCTAAAAATCCCACAAATGCATTCCTATGATTATGTTCACAATTCCACAGCTAATCATGTTCCCAAGCGTATCTAATCTCAATTTAAGTTCATACATACAATTCCCTTAAGCCAATTCATACATGAATATCCTTATGTTCTAAATCCTGATTCTTGTCAAACCCATACATGTTTTATAGCACTTTCATCCAATTATCTCAACTATAGCCCATTTGCAAAAATTACTGACCTCTAATGTACATCAAACATATATAATTTCGTTTATCCCTGATCAAAGCAATCAAGGAAGTCCCATAACATCAAAATCAAGCAAATCTTGCTAGCGTGGCCTGATGGGTGTTCATCACCACCAAGCGGATCATACAAAAACCCAAAATTTGAGTTAAATAGGTTGTATTGCTTGGTGGGCCGTTCATGCCGCCAGGCGGTTTCTGGCCGAAACCTAGAAACTAGAAGCAATGCACATAAATCGCCTAATAGGTATTCAAGACCGCTAGGCAGTTTTGGGAAATTTTCTAGAAACACAACACAATCCAGAGAAAAATATATGGCAAAGAATCATCCTAGATACATACAATAGTTCATGCTATGATCACAAATAAATTAACTCATTAACAACACACCTAACCTAGGTTCCTTGCTTAAACTTGATGATTCTAGAACTTCTTCTTGTTCAACATTAGCCTTCCCTTGCTCCTTGATGAGTTTAAGTTTTTTCCCTCATTTAATATTTAAATTTGGGGATTTAATTGAATTTTAGTGCTTACAAGATTGATTTAATCAAGATTTGTGATTATTGGATTTATTGAGTTTGTAAGTTAAAAATGGCGTAAAAAGTGATTTTAGTTGCATAAAATATTATTGGATATTCTAATGTTTGTTGATGCAACTGAAGTTTAATTTGGGTATTTAAAAGTGTGGATTTGAAATATTCAAAGTTACAAAATAAGTCCAAAATTAGTAAATTCTGGAAAGAAATAGTTAGGACCCCTAAATGCACCCCTAGTTTTTATTTTACACATTCCTCCTTCAATTAGACCACCCAAAAACCTGTTTTGCACCCCTAGTTTCTACTAAGTTGCACCCCTCTTACCACTTATAACCAACTCAACCGGATCATGCTATGTGGCAATCCTCTACTAATTAAACTGGCCAACCAGAACATGACATGTATCTAAATCGAAGCACTCATAAACCAACCAACTAGAGGTTGCCACGTCATCATCTCTTTCCATCTCTAAAACAGAAACCCTAGCCCCCATCTCTTTAAGCTACTGCACCTGTACCTCACCGGCAGTCGCCGCCAACTCAAAGTTAGCCATTATACCATCCATGATCACGTCGCTGAAGCAGTGTTTCCACCACAAACCTCAATCTTCATGCATCACCACTGCAACACGCACCACCTAAACCAGCAACGAAGCTCGTCGACGTTCAATCTTTGAGCCACAATAGCAGTGGATCCACGTTCATGGTGCAGCACCAGCAACCGCGTCTTCCTCTCCTAAATCAGAAACCACGGTAGTCTCTATGCACCTGCATCGTTTGAACCACCCTGAGCGAGCCACGTGCGAAACATTCAACCACTACAATGAATGCGAACAACACACCACCGCACCTGTTCGAACCAGATCAGTCTGTAACCACGTTGGAGAAGGGGAGAAACCCTTCATGCACTAGCGCAACTCATGAACCAGATTTGTGAGTTAATAGAGCAACGTCATTGACGAACCTATAGTTAATGTCTTAACTTGATTATGAGGTTAGATGACTTAATGTACTTGTTCTTTTGATTCTTATTGAGATTTATGTTTCATCTATTTCTTTTGGTTCTTAATGTAGTAAAAGTAATGATTTTTACATTATAGCATGTTAGCATATTGTTAAATCTACATAACATAACAATCGTATGAGTCTAAGGGTTTTTAAAATTTGAATTAAGAAGTTACTTTGATTAATTTTATAAACTTTCATATGATTGCATGAGTTTTTGCTAATATTTGAGAAGTTACTTTCATTAGAGGTAAAAACTTAGATTATAATTAATCAAGAAGTTACTTTGATTAATTAGCTTTTTACTATATATAAAGGGTAAAGGAATCAACATGATTAAGACTAGTAATGTTTAATTGAGAAGTTACTTTGGTTAAATTTACTAGGATTAATCTACAAAGTTCTTGCTTTTGATCGAGAAGTTATTTTGGTTAAAAGTGAGGAAGCCAACGAATTAATTAAGAAGTTACATTGATTAATTTGAAATCTTAGACAAGAAATCAATAATAATAATCTTTAGGAAACCAATGATGAATACTATTTTGAAAGAGCAATGGAATTGACCTATATACTATTATTGTGTTTACAATCTTTTATTTGTGTGTCATTTATTCTTTGCATATCAAAACCCCATATTTTCATAGTTACTAGTTTTAATTGCATTAGTATAGATTTTTATAATAATCAAATATTAAAATCAATTTCGTACTCGTTGGGATACGACTCAAGGTTAGCTTAACCTTATCTAGTTGGTTTATTACTAACTTAGCAATACTGAAGTTTCTAGAGTTAAGTAGTGTTAATTTGATTGCTTGACAACAACGATATCACTCCTTCCATGAACAACGCTCCCTCTCTCTCTTTGGACATTGTTGTTCTAGAATTCCTTTCCTCACGGTACTCACCAAAGACAGACTAAAAAACTTGGCTCTTCCGTCTGCTCCTCAAGATGGCTAGGGTTTCTGCTGCTTCATAGTCATGCCAAAAAGAATTTTGGCAAAAAGAAACTTATTTCATACAAGCCAAGATTTGAACACACAATTAAATAATTGTAATTCAAGTGCATAACCAATTCAACCAATTAGTGATTTGTGATAATTCCTATACATCGAGGATTATATTATCACTCATCAGGTTCAAGCATATTATTATTAAAATAATAAACAATACTGAATAACACACAATTGGCATATACAAGACTCAAACCCAAGTCCTCTCAACATGACCAAGTACTCTTAACCAATTGAGCTAGTATTGTCCCTTGTCGTAACTCCCCGCATTAAATGTCATAAAAGTTCGCACTATCCGCATTTACTAAATAATTATTTATTTAATTATTTAATTTTTTCAGATCTTAGAAATGTAATATAAGAAACATTGTATAGGTGCAAAACTTGAGCAGCGTTGTACAACATAGTCCCACTTTCTTTTTCCTTTTAAATTGCCTTATATAGAGCCTAAAGAAAATAATGATTGTAAATTTATGGGTTAAATATATTTTTGGTCCCTTAACTTGCAGTGAAAATTGAAATCAGTTCCTCTCCAAAACTTTGACCCAAGTTAGTCTACTAACTTTAGAAATCCATGGATTTAATCCTTTTATGTGTTTAGTTTATTTGACATTTCAAACGTGTTTCATGATAGCATTTAAGTTATTTACACCGTTTGACACATTTCCGTTTTCATGTTAGCTTAGAAACACGTTGGAAACATCAAATAAACTTAACAAAATTTAGTTAAAAGGACTAAATTCACACATTTCTAAAGATGTGGAACTAAGTTGTTCCAAAGTTTCGTAGAGGGACTAATTCCAATTTTCACTGAAAGTTAAGGGAGCAAAAACATATTTAACCCTAAATTTATTTTTGACTATTGAGCAACTACATCTTTTCTGAATGTCCTTGTTTTGCATGATGAGTTTAATTGTGAAGGATGTGTTAAATGTACTCCATGTAGCATTACATGTTTTTTCTTCTCTATGTGACATATAAATAGTTGGTGTACTTATCTCTTATTTGACAATCTACATTTACTTGAGTTTGTCTAAAGTGTAGAGTTGTATGAAGTAGATAGTCCTTCCAGAGTTTAGGGTCCTAACATAAATGAATTGATCAAGAAAATAATATTTAGCTCTTTTTCCAAGAGATTATTTAGTGTGACGTGTCTTTTGCTAATAAATCTCTTTGATAGACAAAAGTAATGGATATTCCCTACAATAGAATAAGCATGTAGATATTTTCACGTAGAACAAGGTTAGCTTAATTCTATATGCTTATTATCTAAGCATATTCATGCTTTGTTAAATGTAAAATAAGATCGTATAATGTTTATCGATTGTTAGATGAAACTATTGTGTATTACATTATCTATTTTTGAATTAGACTATCGTCTTCCAGACAAAGCATGGTTACATTTTATAATAGGTTATTTTTCAACACTTAATCAAAAATCAAAGGTGTTAGAATTTTTCTCCAACAATCTCTTCTTTTTTTTATAGTGCTTAAAGTAATAAAGTTAAAACAAGATATTTTCAAAAGCACGATCAAGTTTTCATAAACTTATTTTTCAACATTGTTTAAACTCGAACGTATATATGAACAATGAATGAGCAAATTTGATAGGTTATGAAACTTATTGAAGCACATGTTGAACTTTTATTAGTTTAGATTAGTTCATTATATCAGTACAAATTCAGAATAATTTAGAACAAGTGGTTTAGGTTATGAGATAGAGTAATTTTAGTGCAATTTTTTTAAAATTTGTTAAATAAAATCATCAAATTTTATAACTCAATCTCTTACAAGTCAAGCACAAGAACAAAATGATATAGAAAGTATATCATTTGTTAAATAAAATCATCAAAATTTATAACTCAATCTCTTACAAGTCAAGCACAAGAACAAAATGATAAAGAAAGTATATCTTTCTTTTCTTCTTCTTGCTCGCCTCGAACTTGATATTCTCCTTTGTAATCCTCTTAAGGGTAGTGATGAAAACCCATCCAAGGAGCTGCAACATGGGGCCAATGGCAAAGGCCAATGTTATTTTCTTTGCTTCGTAAAAGTGTAAATAAGTCAATTATTTAGGCCTTGTATTTTGGCCAAGCTTACATTTGGGTTGTGCATTTTAGCCATTTTAGTGTAACAACCTCAACATAATCAATTATGTACGTAGCATAGTTGATTAAATTGTGGAGGATTTTACAAAATGTATAGTTTGGGTTTTCTAGCATAAGTTCCTGTGTGACCAAGCCTTGGCTAGTGGATTAGGGTTTATTTGAGTTAGCTTCGGCCCAAGAAACTTTAGATTACTTGCTTTGCAAGCGCTAACTTGCATTTTGCACATGTGGAAATGTAGAAAGCATGAACTTGCGAAGCTAGTTAGTCACACTTGAAACATGTTAAGTTTGGAGTCAATTTCTTTTAATTTCAAATTTTCTCCCTCTTTTTTTTGAGCCTTTGGTTAGCTCTTAAACATATAAATAATCAACTTGGAATTTATATGGAAAAACTCTGCCAAATTTGTAGCTCTTTTGTTTCTACGTTCACTAGGATAGTCTTTCTTTTAGACTGCCTTCCTATAACTTTTCCTTGAGAGGTGGACGAACCTCTCTCAAGAAACACTTTACAAACACATATTTACCTTTAATCACATCACTTCTACTTCTATCAATATCGTTCATCATCATTTTTGTGGTTCAGTATGGAGGAGCTTCAAGTTCATGGAGTCACTTCATTCAGTTGGCATCATGAGCCATAATTCTTCAAGATATAAGTGATCTTGATCCAATTTCATGTTGTTTACTATTTTCCTTACATGTTGTCAACACCCATTTTGTTCGGGTGAATAAATTTATTTTCGAAAAAATAAAAAAGTGTTTAGTTAATGGTAAAGAAAAAATGTGAAATACATATTTCTTTTGGGATTTTCAAACTTTAATTTTAACATAGAGAGAAAACAAATAGAGAGAGATGAAAAATGAAAAAAAAAAGGAAGAAGAAGGAAGGGGACAATTTGTTTTTAATTATCACACCTCGTTCTCATGAGCCCAATAACACAAAATATTCTCACCTCTAACAACACAAAAGGTAATTGTAGTGTAAGGAAAGAAAAAGTAAGTTTGATTGAGAAGAAGATGAATTGAAAAGTTTGGAAGGTATGTCAATGCCACTTTTTTTCTTTTCATTTATGTATTCTCATTTTTCATTATATTTTGTTTTAATATTATTGTACTTATTTTTTACACCTAACTTTGGTCTTTTCTTATAGGGAGGTTATTTCTACGATTCATAAGTATCTTGTTATAAGAATCATAGAAAAATTATTTTTTCATATCTCTTTTAGGGTGTGTTATTTTGGGAGGACTGATTTGAGAGAGAAGGATTAAATTGATTTGGGTGGATTTAAGGGTGAAGTATATGTTGTTCTTTCTAACATTCAAGGCCATAACAAATCAACTTCTAAAGTGCAATCTTAAAATATAGGGTTAAGTATGTTTTTAGTCCCTGAACTTTGACCCAAAATTGGGATTCGTCCCTGTCCGAAACTTCAATATATTTGGGTCCCTAAACTTTAAAAATGAATGAATATAGTTCTTTTAATTCAATTACGTTAATGTTTTTTGAAGTGTCGAACATATTTCTCAGTAGATATTGAATCAAGAATGTGTCAAACAGTATAAAAAACTCCAATACTAATATGAAAAGTGTTCGACACGTAAAAAAAAAGTTAACATAATTGGGTTAAAAGGACTATATTCATTCATTTCTAAAGTTTAGGGACCAAAATGTATCGAAGTTTCAGAGAGGGACGAATTCCAATTTTGAGTCAAAGTTCAAAGACTAAAAACATTCTTAACCCTAAAATATAATTAACTTATATAAATTTAGAGTTATTTAGAATATATTTAAATCATATAGATATATCACTTTATTTCTTACTAAAATACTATGAATAGTCATAAAAGGAATATCATGCATACTCAATCAACAATATATATTATAATTATCACTATGTAAATTGTTTTTTATATAGACTATGTCTTAAGTGCCATTAATTAGTGTTATTAAATTTTTTTTTTTTTGTCTTTCTTAGCTGTTTGTTTGACTAAACTTCCTTTTGTTAAATTTATATGAGTGATATTTTTTTCATCTTTAAAGCATAACTTAACCTAAAAATGTTGTCATATAATATTAGAATGTTGTTATTTAAGAAAAAAAATTAAAAAGTGAAACCATGTCAAGTTTGCCAAAAAAAACATCAATCAAGTTGTTTTTACATCTACAAATAGTTACTAAGTTTCCAAATAGTTTTGTAGACCTGTAAAACTATGTCAATACGTGTTAATTTAGGTTTGAATACATTAACAAACACCTTATACAACCAACTAAAAAGAGACAACCAACATCAATTTAAATTTAGTTACGCCGAATATATCATCTTTTAGTGATCCACCATATATAAAACTAGTAATCAATTTCATATACGTATAAATTTACTTGCTTTAAAGTTTGAACGATCATACATCTTCATCTAAGAACAAATCATCACCATGACCAACACAATATCGTTCTCTTATATAGTATGATCATTTTATTTTCAATGTTCTTTTACTCTGCCTTTTCTTTTCAATCTTATCCAATTGACATGTTTTCACTACATTTTGAAACATCTACAAGATTATCAAATGAATGACCTATACACATATTTTCATGGCTAATTGAAACGATTTTTGTGTAGGTTCATATGAGGACTATCTTTAGAGGAGTAGTAATTTTATTTTCAATAATGATGCTGCTATTTGACACAACTCAGTCAGTTGTTTTAGAGCCTGATGAAAATCAGATAAAGTCAGCTACTTTTTTGTCTGAAAACTTTGAAGTGGGACCAGGAAAAATTGTGGTGAAAACATTATTAGATATTGACTTTCCAAGGGGTCACATTGGGGTCAAGAGTTTTGATGTTGAAGTAGTTGATGAAGATGGTAATTCAGTACCGTTGTATGAAACTTACCTTCATCATTGGTTTGCTGTAAAATACATTGAAAACATTACCATGTCACAGTACATTACACAATCTCACGACCTTCGCAATGGTATCGAATTTGAAAGAAATGATGGTGCATGCCAAGGTTTTTTGCTTCCACATTATTGGGGCTTGGGAGCAGAATCACGAGGAACATCTTCAAATCTTCCAGATCCTTTTGCAGTTGAATTAGGTAATCCTACAAAAATAAAGCATGGGTTTAAAGAAAAATGGTTGTTTAGCATCATGGTTATTGATACACGTGGAACACAAG
>Ga0214543_1000906_pt1 | contig 54377 bp, 51 predicted proteins | sample CNSS2metaG_FD_160094 | JGI IMG/M metagenome (GOLD analysis project Ga0214543, IMG submission 160094) | Root nodule microbial communities from cowpea collected in UCLA plant growth center, Los Angeles, California, USA - CNSS2 | ecosystem: Host-associated > Plants > Roots > Nodule | place: USA... | reverse complement strand
TATTTAATCTTTTTATTTTCAGTTACTTTTTTTACTTGTACCTCTCTCTATTATAAATAGATTACCCTATGTGTGGTTTATACACAAGGGAGATTAATCTCAATCCCTATTTTCTTTATTCTCAACACCTGGCATTAATATATTCATTATCTTTGTTTCTGCATTTAAGATTTGGAGTCATATTTGATTCTAATATTTCAAAACCTAATTACCTTCTCTTTCTGACTGTAGCATCTCCACTTCAGTCGATTTTTGGGCATATGTTCCTTCCTCTTCCTTGATTTCTGTTTCATCCTTGTGATGTAAATTCTCTGCTACTGTGATAATTTTATCGTTGGTTTCTGAATTTCTGGTTTCCTGGTTGAACACATGCAATATGGGATTTGTGAAACAAGTTGGGAAAATAAGTGCTTTGTTTGCTCACAGGAAGCTGATATACATTTAATATATTACTTCACCAATGACTAACCTGTACAACAGTGGTGTCTTTCTCAAGTTCAATTGCAGCTATGCACCATTGCTTGGCATTATCAAAAACTTCTGATTCGTCAATGCACAGTGTTTCTTGCTGATGGATTTGATTACTGTCACCTTGGACAGAGATAGGAGTAGGTGATCTTGTCTGGACTTGTTCCTCCTGTAACTGCATTTTTGTTTTCTCTTCTACCCTCTTTGATTCTTCTTCTTTACTGAATTTTCGATCATTCTCAATCCCTTCTTTCACACTGACAGGAGATGTTGGAACCCCTTCTTTTTCATATGTATAATTAGTGTCGTTTATTCCTACAGTTCCCTCAGTAACATATTCTGGTCTTTGCTCCTCATTGTTTGATAGCAATTTAGCATCTGCTTCTGACTCTATCTCTTCTCCACTGCCCTCATCAACAACCTCGGTTCCCACAAATACTGTATTGGCTATTGGTTGTTGAGCTTCATCTATTGACACACCTATTGTTATAAGAATGAGTTATTGAAATTAATCATTTACACAAACGTTGCATATCTTACTATTTAAATACATTTGTATGCTCTCTTGAAAATTTGAAGTCACAGGCCACAAAAAACTCCCATGTTTGCCCCTAGAATTACTGTTTATATTGTATCATTCACAAAAAGTGGTGAGTAAATCTTTGTGTCATCTAGAGATGCTAATTTTTTAATTTTGTCTGGATGAAATGATTTTATTTTTTCTAAACATGAATATACACCTTTGCTTGTTTCTTGGTTTAGGTTTTTGAGTCAGATGCAATTTTAAAATTTCAGAACTAATTACCTTCTATTTCTGACTTTGGTATCTCCACATCTGTCAATTGTTTGGCATCTGTTCCTTCCTTTGATCTGATTTCACTTGCATGCTTGTTTTCTAATTTCTCTGTCACTATTCCAACATTGTCCTCGGTTTCTGGTTTATCAGTTTCCTGGTTGAATACAGACAGCATAAGTATAAAATTTGTGTAAGAGGCTAGGAAAATAGAAGAATTTTATTTGTTCATAACATGGTGATATATTTGTAAGTTTTTACTTGTTTACTTATTGCCTAACCTGAGCAATAGTCAATTTTGGGTCTTGTGCAATTTTTGGTATGCTGCCCTGCTTGTCATTATCATTTATTTCTGATTCGTTTATGTACAGTGTTTCTTGCTGCCAAATTTGATTAGGGTCACCATGGACAGAGGCAGGAGTGGGTGATCTTGTTTGGACTTGTTCCTCCTGGAGCTGTGATTTTGTAGGTTCTTCAGTCGTTTGTTCTTCTTCTACTTGATTGCACTTTCCAGTATCCCAAATCTCTTCGTTCTCTATGACATTAGATGTTTGCACCTCCTTGTTTGATTTCACTGTAACATTTGCTTCTGGACTACTCTCATCATGTGCTTTGATTCTGACTAATTCTGCTATAGCTATTGGTTGTATAGTTTCCTCTTTCGGCACACCTTTTGTTACAAAAGAATTTCAAAAAGCAAATACTTAAACAAAGATTGCATGTTTTACTTTTTTAATACAAGTTGTGCTGTCTTGAAAATTAAAATAGTCACAGTGCTGTCTTGACCAAAAGAGTTACTATGTATTTTGTTATGTCAACAATCATATTTATTAGTCCATATTTAGTAAATTATATTAGAAATGTATAACCAAAATATTCCTAAATCTTAGGGACCTAATTATATTCATGAATAATAGGGATCTGATTATATTATTTAATAATAGGAATTGGTTATATCCCTAAATCATAGGGATTTGATGACATTAAGTGAAGTTGTTATATTTCCCAAATTAATTTTCCAAGCTTGTATATGTATCTGATCTACTCTTAGCAATAAATTATTCTATTATACCCTAATATTAGAGAATTGCAAAGCTTCAACTGGTGGCATTCCTGATGTTATAAAAGATCGGATATTGTAAAGAATCGTTTGCACAAGGGCAGTTTGTTTTACTATTTTAATTCATTTATATTATTTTTTAAAATTAAAGTTGTCATAGTTCCACAACAAATTGCTTTATTGGGAAACAATAAGCTTTTGAAATAGAAGCCTATCATTTATCTAGTTAAAATGAAACTAAATAGTAGTAGAAATCATGATTTTTAAAACCACATACTTTCTGTAGTGTCTTCTAGCTGCATTTTTGTTTCTTTTTCTGTCCCTTTTTCTTCCTCTTGATTGAACTTCGCATGGGGCATTGAAATCTCGTGCTCTATAGTATCAACAATGGGGTTCATTTCTGAAGCCTCTCTATCCAAATACGGATGCTTTATGCATGTGGTCTCATTGTTCTGTGCTACAATCTGGGGTTCTGGTTTCGCTTCACTTTCTGCAGTGAGCTGGCATGCCTCTTCCTACACCCATATGTCGGTTTAAAAAAATACCGTCAGAGTGTTAACATTTTTTATTCTGATATAAATAATATTTTGTGTTACACAAATTTACTTGTTCAAGTGTGAATATAAAAGGTATTATTTGTTTGTTGTTATTTAGTTTGGTTTGTTTGGTCCGAACCTCCAGAATTTCTTCTTTTTTGTCGAATTCATGTTGCAGTGCTTGCTCCTCATTTGCATATGTCACTGCAAGTCCTGCTTCTGGTTTTATATGTCCTTTACAACTCTCTTCAATTGCTTTGTTTCCGACCAATTCTGCACTGGGTAATGTCTGCAGGCCTTTATCTTCAGACATCCCTATTGTTAAAGAAAGATTATATGGTAAGCAATCAATTACCTGAGGCTGCTGTTACTATTTTAACACTTTCGTATCTTCTCTTAAAAATTCAAAAGGTCAAAGTGTCCCAAGAAGTTGCTTTTGGGGCCACAAAATTTCCATGTATGGTTATCATCCACATATGGAAGTGAATAAAACTGTGTCATCTAAAGAAGCAATTTATTTTATTTTATGTGAAAAAAAAATTGTTTCCATTCAAAATGCATGTGTTTATTTTTCTTTTCCTGGTTTAAATATCATTGTGTTTGCCTTTTGGTTTTGGCTTTCGGGTATTCAATTGTAAGACTTCAAAACATAATTACCTTTAGCTTCTGCTTTTTGTTTCTCTACATTAGTTGATTGTTTGACATCCGTTGCTTCCACTTCTCTTATTTCATTCGCATCTTTCTTCTCTAAATTCTTTATTGAGTCTGATTTGTGGACATCATCAGCTACTTTTGTGCTACTTTTTGGTGTGACGTGCCCTTCTATTATAGAATTTGCAGTGACATTCTGCATGCTTTTTTCTTCTGATTGTTGGTCTTCTTGTTCTTTTAATATTCTGATGTTGTGCTTGGTTTCAATTTCTACAGGTTCCTGGTTGAATATATTTAAAGTATGAAACTAGTATACAAGTTAAGAAAATTGTTTGTTTTTGTTCACCGCAAACATACACACACACACACACACACACACATATATATTTACTTGCCTACTTCACTATGGCCTAACCTCAATAACTCTGTCAGGTTCCTTTTCTGCTATGCAGCTCTGGGCGTTATCAATCATGTCTGGTTGATCTTGATTAAGTGGTTGTTCCTTTATGATTTGATCAGTATTTTGTTGGACAATATCAGGCGTAGGCAATCTTAGCTGGACTTCTTCCTCTGGTAGACCTGTCATTATGCACTCGAGATGTTTCAATAGTTAAAGCCTTACAATTTATTGTGATTCTAACAGACTTTCAAAACTATAGGTGCCAAATGCCGTTTCTCAGCAAAAATTGTGTTCTTAAGGATATTGAGAAATAATGAAATTTTCAGATAGAAGCCTACAGTTTCTTGGGGTCAAAATTAAACTGAATACAAAGTAATAGAAATTAGTGAAGTTTTAGCACATACTTTCTGTTTCAGTGTTTACTAACTGGGTTTTTATTGCTTCTTCAATTGCTTTCTCCTCTTTATCTAATTTCTCATCATCGTCAGATTCTGCACTGCTCTTCCCAGTGTCAGTAACTGATGTTTCATCATTTTTATGTGTTTGTTGCTGTGGGATTTCGTCAGTGTGACCTTTGACAAATTCAGAAGTGGACACTGCTGGCAGGTCTTTATTATCAGGTGGACCTATCATTAACAATTGAGATATTTCTTTGATATCACCCATCCAAAGTTAGCTAAAGTAGCTGTTTAGTAGTCATTTGAAACATCATGTCTGGAAAAACTCAGATTTTTACTGGCATTTCACGCTACTAATAAGATCAAAGTTAAGTTAATAATTTATACATAATGTTAGAATATAATCAGAGGTTACAGATTTCTAGAAAATCAACCGTTACATAATCTCGTAAATTAGGATGATTGATTCCATATTATTGAGTCTTTATTGTAATTGATTCTATTCAATAGTATAAATACATATTGTGTGGTTTGCATTAGATACACAATACATTCAGAACATGTAGAATTCTATATGCTATCAGTAGTTTAAGGTTTTGATCCAGAATTTTTTCTTCACTCTTTTTTTTCTTTTCTTTTTCGGGTGAACAGTACCCAGCCATTATGTGCCCCTTTGCTCTATCACCGAGCACTTTCTCCTCCAGTGCCCTGCTGCTGTTATTAGGAACTTCTTCCTCCGGCAACCACCACATTTTGTTCTTTGTTCCGATCTGCCACTATACGTGCGGCCTCTTCTCGACGTGTCCGTCTCACATGCTTGTCTCTGCTTGTTTTGTTTTTTTCTCACTGTTGTGTCACTACCCACTTGCTGTCACACTCTACCCTCTTCCGCACACCCAGGCGGCCTGTTTTTAGCTCATTTCAGGTACTTTTCTCATGGCTTCCGAAAGCTCACAATCAAGTGCCCCATCTATAGTTACTTTTACCAATGTTCCGCTGATTCCATGTGAAAAATTGATCGGGACGAGCAACTATGGCTCCTGGGCTGCTACTATCTAGCTATGGTTTCAGGGTCAAGGTTGTGTTGACCACTTGACCAAACAGGCCAAAGACATTCCAAGTAATTATCAAGCCCAATGGATACAAATTGATGCCTCCTTGTGTAGTGTTTTTTGGTTCTCTATTGATGTCAAATTGCAGCCTCAATACCACGCTTTTACTACATGTTATGATGTTTGGAACAAAGCCAAGAGAGTATACTCCAATGTTGTTCATCGCCTTTACAATGTTGTCTCCAACCTTATCATTGTGAAGCTGGAAAATAATGATATATAGACATATCTTGGTAAGCTCGATCGCTTAATTGCTGATTTTGAATTGCTCATGCCTTTCACTAATGATGTAGTCAAACATGCTGAACAACGTGGCAAGTTTTTTATGGTTCTTGCACTTGTTGGACCTCCTACTGAGCTTGATTATGTCCGCAATCAAATCTTATCTGGCACAGTTGTTCCGTCTTATGACACCGTTAATGAACAGTTACTTTGCCTCTCAGTTCCTCACATGTTTGGTCATTCTCTCGTACCTCCAACTGATTCCTCTGCTTTATACTCCCAATCTTCCTACTGGGGTGGACGAAGTGGAACTCGTGGTGGATATCATGGTCAACGTCCTCACTTCAATTTTTGTCAACGGTATGGCCATACTAAGGAAGAATGTCGTACAAAGGCACAACAACAACACAAGACAGCTAATATTGCTCAAATCATTTCTCCAAAACCATCATATGAGGTTTCAATTTCCGTTGATGCCTATAATGAGTTTCTCCAATACAAGGCAGCCATGCAACCTACACAACATGTGGTCGCCGTTACTCAGTCTGGTAATCCTCTAGCCTATATTTCTCAGTCCTCCTCTCTTGGATCTTGGATTCTTGACTTCGATGACCATATGTTTGGTAACAAGTCTTTTTTCTTTCAACTGACTTATTTGGATTCTTTATCTTCTGTTACCATGGCAAATGGCTCTCAAATGAAAGTTAATGGCATTGGTCAAACACAACCTTGTTCAAGGATCGGTGTACCGGACAGACAATTGGAGCAGGACATGAGTCTCGAGGATTATACTATCTGTCACAATCGGTTGCTTGTATCTCCACTGCATCTCAAGCTCTTGAGCATCAATGCTTACATCATCCTCGTCCTACCAAAAATGCGCCTTATGCTTCCTAGTTTTTCTTACAGTTCGTCTTTTCAATGCGAGTCTTGTCAGTTAGGAAAACACACTCGTCATACCTACAGTACTCGAGTTAATAAAGGCGTTTCGTCACCTTTTGCTTTAGTTCACTCCGATATTTGGCGTCCTAGTCGTGTCTATTCTACTTTGGGTTTTTATTACTTTGTTACTTTCATTGACGATTTCTCTCGATGTACTTGGTTATTCTTAATGAAAAATTGTTCAGATCTTTTTTCTATATTCCAAGGTTTCTCGACTGAAATTCAAAATCAATTTGGCACCACTATTAAAATTTTACGCACTGACAATGCTCGTGAATAAATGTCTTCCCAGTTTTAGTCTTTTCTTAGTTCATAGGGTATCATACGTCAAACATCTTGCTCTCACACACCTCAACAAAATGGTGTTGCTGAAAGAAAGAATCGACACTTGGTTGAAACTGCCCGTACCCTTCTTCTTCACCAAAATGTTCCTCTTCGATTATGGGGAGATGCCATTCTGACAGCATGTTATTTGATCAACCGCATGCCTTTGTCCGTCTTTAATAATCAGGTTCCTTATTCTCTCTTATATCCCACACAAGATCTTTACTCCATTCCTCTTTGAGTCTTTGGTTGTTCATGTTTTGTCCATGACCTTACTCCAGGTAAAGATAAACTTTCTGCCATGTCTCTCAAATGTATTTTCCTTGGTTACTCACGCCTTCAAAAGGGCTACTGTTGTTTTTCTCCTCAACTTCAACGATATATAGTTTCTACTGATGTCACCTTTTTCGAGACTACCCTGTTCTACACTTCTACTATTGAATGTCAATCTTTCAATTGAATCTTTAGAAGTCTTGTCTGTTTCGACTCAAGTAATTGCTTCTCCACAATGTCCAGAAGTCTTGCCTCTTTCGACTCAAGTAATTGCTTCACCTCAACGTCCTTTGCTTCAATACCATAGACGGGTTCAAACTCCAATTGTGACTTACACTACTAATCCTCAAGCATCATCTCCTGCTCCAATCGCCCCTACGGCCACGCCTCCTACACCTGAACTTCCTTTCGCGATACGAAAAGGTACTTGTTCCTCTCGTAATCCGAACTCTCAATATGCTTTTACCATTAATTATGATCGTTTGTCTCCATCCTATTTCTCCTTTGTTTCTTCTTTTCCATAGACAGGTTCAAACTCCAATTGTGACTTACACTACTAATCCTCAAGCATCATCTCCTGCTCCAATCGCCCCTACGGCCACGCCTCCTACACCTGAACTTCCTTTCGCGATACGAAAAGGTACTTGTTCCTCTCGTAATCCGAACTCTCAATATGCTTTTACCATTAATTATGATCGTTTGTCTCCATCCTATTTCTCCTTTGTTTCTTCTTTTGATTCTGTGTCTATTCCTAAGACTACAGGTGAAGCCATGGCTGATCCCGGCTGCATCAGGCAATGGTAGAGGAGATGGCAGCCTTACATTCTAATGGCACATGGGAACTTGTTCCTTTACCTCATGGCAGGCAAACTATTGGCTATCGTTGGGTTTATACAGTGAAAATTGGACTTGATGGTCATATTGATCGGTTAAAAGCTTGTTTGGTCACCAAAGGATATACACAGATTTTTTGTCTAGATTATGGGGACACCTTTTCTCCTATGGCTAAAATAACTTTTGTTCGTATCTTTCTGGCTATGGCTGCTATTCATCATTGGCCTCTTCATCAGCTAGATATTAAAAATGCATTCTTACATGGTGAATTGCAAGAAGTTTATATGGAACAACCCCGTAGTTTTCTTGCTCTCGGTGATTCTCGTCTTGTTTGTAAGCTTCAACTGTCTCTCTATAGTTTGAAACAATCTCCTCGGACTTGGTTTGGTCGTTTCAGTTCTGTCTTAATTCAGTTTGGCATGACCAGGTGTGAGGCTGATCACTCTGTCTTTTACATCCATTCCTCTTCTGGAAAGTGCATTTACCTTGTTGTTTATGTTGATGACATTGTCATCACGGGTAATGATGAGCCTGGAATTCGACAATAAAAAAGAGCACCTTTTACAGCAATTTTATACGAAAGATTTGGGCCCTCTCAAATATTTCTTAGGCATTGAAGTTGCTCAATCTGCTTCTGGAATTGTCATTAATCAACGTAAGTATGCCTTGGACATTCTTACTGAAACTGCTATGCTTGACTGTCATCCTTGTGATACTCCTAAGGATCCTAATATCAAGCTTCTTTTGGGTTAGGGGGAGTCATTGAAAGACCCGGAAAGATATCGTCGCCTGGTAGGCAGACTTAACTATCTCACCATCACCATACCCGACATTACTTTCGCGGTTAGTGTGTTAAGCCAATTTCTAAATGCTCCTTCTGATAGCATTTGGGATGTTGTATCACGTTGAAATTGATTGTCACTTCATTAGAGAAAAGGTGCTCTTTGAAGAAATCACTACTGATTTTGTCAACTCTAGCAATCAATTGGCGGACAATTCATCAAGTCTCTTAGAGGCCCTCAGATTGAGTACATTTGTAACAAGCTTGGTGCATATGAAATATATGCTCCAGCTTGAGGGGGAGTGTTAGAATATAATCAGTGGTTACAGATTTCTAGAAAATCAACCGTTACATAATCTCATAAATTAGGGTGATTGATTCCATATTATTGTGAGCCTTTATTGTAATTGATTCTATTCAATAATATAAATACATATTGTGTGGTCTGCATTAGACACACAATACATTCAGAACATATACAATTCTATACATAATATCATACACTATTTACTTTTAATGCAAGTCTTTGATCTTTTAATGCAAGTTATTCATTTTAATGGCACAAACACTGGAGGCCATATCTGAGTGAAAAATTGATTTTTTGAGGTGGTATGAAAAATAATCAGTTTTTAGTTGGAACCATAATGTTTCTTTTATTTTATTTTGTATGGTCAATATTTATTTCACTAAAGTAAAAAAATGTTGGTAAACGTTGACCACATACTATCTGTTGCACTTTTTAATAATTGCATATCTGTTGCTGCTTCCATCTCTTTTTCTTTCTCAAGTGTGAACTTTCCTTCATCCTTGTTCTCTAACTCTGCAGCGCCAACACATGCTGTAGTTGATAAAGTTTTCAGGGTCCCATCTGCAGGCACACCTATCATTATCCAAAATAGATATTCAATGCAATGATTGACAGTGTTGTCTATTTTAATATTTTGTTCTACAATCAATTTGTTTCTAGGATGTAAAAAAAAAGAGCAGGTTGTAAATTTTCAGAACATAATTACTTTTTTGTTTTAGATATTTGTAATTCCACTTCAGTGGCTTTGTTAATACCTATTGCCTTCTCTGACATGACTTTTCCATCTTTTTTTATCTCTGAATTATCAACAGAGTATAATTCAAGAGTCTTTTCTAGTGGTTCCTCATCACAATTTGATTTTATGCTGCTTTTCGTTGGCAACTGTTCTGAGTTGGAATGCTTTGCAATCACATTCTCCGTGCTGGGTGCTTCCGATTGGTGGTCAGCATGTTCATATTCTGCTGTATCTTTGCCCGTGAATTGGGTTTGATCAATTGCCTGTTTGCATGTTGCATCAGAATCAAATTTGTATTACAAAAAAAGAAGAAAATAAATGATTGGTTGTTTGCATGGATGCAACATGGGCATATTATGTTAGAATGAATGAAATTATCTGCACGTATGTTGTACTTCATTAGTGTCTAACCTCGAGAGCTTTACTCGTTTCGTCTAGTTCATTTTCTGGCCTGCAGCTCTGGTCATTATCCGTTGCTGTTAACCCTTCTTCCTCCTTGTATGTTTCTTCCTCACAGATTTTTACAGCCACCTCAGTGGGGTTAATTGCCAATTCAGGTATTGTTGACATGTGTTCATGTTCGTGCTCACCTGTCATTAGAAAATGTTAGATGTTCGTAACTATCATACCCTCAAAGTTGGCTAAAGTTATTTTCTAATTTCTAATACATCTGATAGATATCCTGTCTCAAAACCTGGAACTTTTCCTTGTTCTTCAATACTTGATTTTGGTATTGATTCCGTCATAACCATTCCTTCTGAATCTCTTTGCTTTGACCAGCCTGCAGGCACTTCAGTTTGTTTTTCGCTTCCCACAAAGACCTTACATGATTCTTGATGTATTTCTTGAGGTCTTATTTCGGAGACTTCATCAGTCTTGCTACTATCTGCATTCCCTTTTTCTTCTACCAATGGATATTTAGAATTTACATCATTTCCATGTTTTTGCGGAAATGTTATCTCTTCACTTCCAATATTTTTAAATGACTTAACTAATGGGACACACTGCAGAAAGAAAGGTTATTCAGCTCAAGATTTTCAATTTAAACAAAACAGTATTATTATTTAAAGTATAACATAAATACTAAGCTTATCTAAATTAAATAAGATCTCATGCAAAGTTGAGGCTTTCTATATTTTTTAAACAATACAGTGCATCATTACATCTCCTAAAACTATAGTTTTTCACTGACCTCAAAGTTGATACAACTTTCTGTTATTTTCTACATTAACTCTTTTCTCAGGATCCCTTTCTAGTCTTCAATATTATTTTAGCTCTTTTGCACGAAGCTTCCACTTCACTCTTTATGGAACCAGAATTACATGTCAACTATGTTTTTCATGTTTATTCATGTTTTTCTGAATTAGTTTTGATTTTTTTTTTCCAATAGCCTCTGAACCCTATTGAGTTCTTTCCTCTTCATTTTCCTCCTCTTCCATATATATTTAGCACCACCAGAATTTTTGTTTTATCTTATTTTCTTTAATATCATCCTCTGCATGTGACACTTACAGTTACTTACACTTGTCTTTGGTCTCCTTATCTTTTTATACGTGGCTTGGATTCTTGGTTTCCAAGTTAAGGGTTTAATTTAAACTTTAGGTCAGGAGAAAGAGGTTTTTGGATAAATAAACTTATTCACTTTTTGTACTTTTTGTGTTATCTTATTCATGTCATTAACAATACAAGGTTTATAATTTTTGTCGGTGGTACTCCTAATACGACTAGTACATCAATTATTCAACGACCAGTAAATTATCTATACTACTATAAACAAACGACTAGTATATTAATTATCAATTATTACTATAACATAAACTTTATTGTAATTAAGTTTACCTAACACTTTATTGATCTGACTGTCACTATATTCATGTTGTTTATGTTTTACCACTTTGCACACAGCTTAGCTTTCATCATTGTTTCTAGCGTTTTGGTTTCCAACCGAGGTTGCAAATTTATACTTGATTGATCATTACATCAGAAAATCTCGTGGCTTTTTCATTGCATTCTAGATCAACATCTTTTTCTCATATTGGCCTTGTGTTATCAACTATCTGGGATCATCATCTGCTTTCCTGTAGATGCATGTTAACTCTTGGTTCTTCAGCACATGCACTTTCATTCATGAACCAGCAATCCCAGAAACTCAAGCTATTGGATGAAACACACGAATGATTTTATCTTATATCTCTAATAGGCACTCACATAATAACCCTTTGGATTTGAAGCATGGATAACGTATCGGCACACTCTGTAGTTTCCCATAAAATAATGTTGATCTTCCTCATTTTCCCGAAGATTCATCAACCATACCTAACAGGGTACAGGGAAGACTTAACGATATTGAATGAGGTTGTACCTCGGGATAAGCCTATTTTTCAAACTAGAACAATGATGATTCACACATTATAAAGTGGTCAGTGAAACTATATATGTTTTACTCTACTTCTCGATAAATTTGGGATGATCTAAGAAATACTTACTTTCAGGAATGATATATCTGTTCCCGAGTTAGAAAGTAAGATCTTGAAACAAGATGTATTCTTTGGTAACTACTACAGGATAAAACTAGACTAGTATAAGATTTTTTAATCTTAAAAACCTGACTCAGTTTGTTGATCGATATCAGATTTTCAAGTTCTTGTTGATTGCACATCTTAAATATGAATCTATTGTTCGGAGTGAAGAGGCTTATAAAATGATCTGTGTAGGAGGTGACAAAGGAGTCTCGGGCGACAAGCCACATACTATGATCATTCTCCCCTAGCAAAGCCATTGGGGATGTCATCATGCAAAAACACTTTCATTTTGTTTTGATGAATTGTTCCGGAAAGTATTTTCAAATCTGGAAAATGTTTTGGAATTATTTTCAAATCCGAAAAATGCATTCTAGTTTCGGAAAAATGCATTCTAGAATGCTTGTTTCTAACTTTTGGAAACTATTTTTAGTGTTTGGATTGTACAAATCCAAAAAGAGTAAAATTCATCACAAGCCCACTAGAAAGATCAACAAACTCACGACTAAAGGATTACATTTGACTACTAAAATGAGTTGTCTCAACTAAGAACATTTATTTATTTGAATAATTGACGAGAGTCTTACTTGAGATCTAGGATTTAGGGTTTAGGATCTTAACTTCTTTATTTTTGAGATCTTTTTAAGACCAACGCCATGAATGAAAAGGGTAGAAGAAAGTTATTAAGATTTAAGTTTTTTTTTTTTTTCCTTTTTTTGCTCTTCTAATTAGTTTGTGTCCTTTTTATTCTATTTTTGTATGCACATTCCTCCAAATCTTCATATAGCTCGAAAGCATATTGAAATGTTTGTCAAATAATCTCAAACACCCCCTCTCTCTAGCATGAGTGCTCGTCTATGATGTCAAGTTTCCTTGTAAATCCAATGAAAGGATAATCTTAAAGTTTATTGTGGAAGAACCTTTGTTTCCTATATGCTATTCTATTTTTTTTCTCTTAACAACACTCATTTCCTATATGACTTTTATTAGAATTTGGACTGTATCTTGCCTTAAGGAACCTAGTTGGGGTGCTCTCTTTACATACTCAATCAATGTTGTTTGAAGCATCAATACTTCAATCTGCTTTATTTACCTTTGTTAATTTGTATTTGATATTGATATTCTAGGATATTTTAGTGTTACGTATTAATGAAGTGTCTAAACCTATGAAGCAACAATATGTATATTAATAAGTTATTTAAAAGTTGATTTAGTGTTAAAAGTTGAAAGGGAGAGTAGGAGAGGTTTCAAATTCAACTCCTTCAACTAACATTTGGGAGATATAAGGTTGGTTTGAAGGGTTTTAGAAGGGAGGGTAAGAGAGGTTATGAGTTCAACACTCCCCATTAATAAAATACTAACTGTATTAAATAATTTATATCAAATAAAGCTACAAGAAACATATAACTATGTGTAATGTAAAAGCATATAAAGGTTATTTCTTCATGAATCAAAGATAGAAATTTTTTTCGAAGGATTATTTGAGGCAATGGTATTGATAATGTTATTTTATATGTAAATAAATGAAAATAATTTATAAATTTTTAGTTTGGAAATGTTTGAGAAATGCAGTTTTAATTTGGAATTGTACAATTACTATTATATATTTATAATGTTTTGATATGTAATAATACATTTTAAATATGTACTTAGCATGTCTTATATAAATAACCATAATACATTTATCTTATTCGATTGGAGTATTAACACACTAACCTTAGACCTCTAAAACTAGACATTATTAGCTTAAAGTTTACACAATTAGATATTTACTATTGACTCAATAGTAAGACTAGAATAATTAACACTATGTAGAAAACACTTTTAAAATCAGTTTTAAAATCAGCTTATATGTTTTGGTTTTATGAAAATCGAAGCATATAAAAATGCAGTGACAGTTTTGTAATTTTTTCCCTAACCATCTCAGACAAGTAATATATTGGTAAGAACCTCAATGTTATGAACTTTATTTGTTATATAAATGTATTCTAAAACATTCCCTTATCATAGTTCAATTGTTGGATATAACATGTTGTTAGGGAAATCAACTGCTAAGGCAAAAAAACTTACATGGTTGTCCCTTTAGGTTTGGTATTTTGTTCCATAAATTTATAATTGTTTGATTCCTTTTCTTTCTTAATAATTTCTATTTGTGTTGATATATTGTAGTGTAATAAACAAACCGACTCAAATGAGTGCGGTTACTATGTAATACAATGGATGACAACCATTGTTTGTGGTTGTTTACAACTAGTTGGGAAACGATAATATTTGCATAGAATCAAATACTTTGCAACTTTGTCTTTTTTATATACTAATTGAAATTATTGTCTTTTGTGCAAAAATTCAAAAGTATTCAATTGATAAGTTCATAAAGTATGGTAGGACAGTTTGTACAAAATTTATAATAAAAGTGTTGTAAGACAAGACTGATAGTTGAGTTTGGATTTTGGATGATTCTAGGTTTGATAAAATATGTTGTTCTATTTTTGTGTTGGTCCTATCTCAATCTGTGCAGGTTTAAAATGTGGGAAGAAACAAAAACAAAAAAATTATTTAAAAAAAAAAACGCCTTCATTAGGCTTTGATTATACCAAAATTGAAATATAAAAAGAGTATTTGGTCTCGGTTTTGTTAATAACCGAAACATAAAGGAAGTATTTGACCTTGGTTTTGATAATAATTGAAGCTTAATTCATGTTCAATTTAAAATTATAATTTAATTTTAATGATAGTTTTCGGTTCTTGCCATAACCGAAACTAAATACCCTTTTTAATTTAAAATTATTTAACTTTAAGGACATTTGGGCTCGGTAATGGGTATAACTGAAGCCAAATACTCTTTTTAATAAAAGAATTGTTTAATTTAAAGAGTATTTAACTTTGGTTCTAGGTCTAATCAAAGCCTAATATCCATTAAATTAAACAATTTTTTAAAATCATAAAGGTATTAGGCTTCAATTAGCACCTGTAGATTAGCATAATATTGACTTTTTGGCTTCGGTTTATAACTGAAGTCAAAAAATCATCCTTTTTACCTCGTTTTGATATGTTTTAACTAATGAACCGAAACAAAATTGTCAAAAGAACCAATACCAAAATACTTTCCGACACTGGTGGGGTCTTTTCCCTTAAAAGAAACTCCACTTTTACATTTAAAGTCCAACCCCAACTATGTTATTGAATCAAATTTATTGATATTGGAAGAACTGAGGAACTCAAATAAGTCTAACCGGAAACTATAAATTTATAGTCTTAGAATTAGTCCTAAATTCATTAAAATTGTTACTTAGCCTCAGTCATGTGTCAAGCCTACGTGGTGAAAGGGTGTATTAAGAGAACGCATGTTCCACATTGACTAGATCTAGGAATAAACTTGAATAATGTATTAAGTGGAGAACAGCACTTATCAGACAAGTTGGCTGTGAGATTGAATTAGTTAAACACAATCCAAAATATAAAAACTAATAATTTTTTATTTGAAATCTATTTTACTAAGTGGAATATATTTTGTAGATAACTGCAAAATTTGGTGCTTAAGAAAATGTGACTTGTATTCCTTCACTATTCAGAAGGTATGCGATCTTAATATATTGAGATAATTGTTATCATAAATATCTCCAACCATTTATTTTTTTGGTGTCTAAGTATGATATAATACTTAGGTATTGATCCTAGTGATGTTAAAGGAGAAAATGATCTAATATGGGAAATTTGAGTCTGACATCGAGTGTTGTGAGACGAATGGTGAAGTATTTAAGCAGTTGTGGTGTGTTATAGTAATTTGAGTATTTGGGGTTTATAATTCCCACTCTTTGCTTGAGAGCTCAGTTCTTATATATCCAATAGTTTCATCAAAATACCTCATAATCAAAGGCAAAAGGAAATATTACTGCATAATCAAGTTACCAGGAACATCAAGCAGAAGAAGACAACTTTTGACAAAGATAACTAAATCTAAGTATTTGGTTGAGTTAAAGAAAGCTAAGTGTGCAAAAATTGAGTGATTAGAAAGCTGTATAGAAGGACATACCACAGGAGATGCATCTTCTGGAGAATCGGTTTCAGCTTCCATGTTGCAGGCCTCACCAACTCAACAGAGGCTGCAGTTGCATAAAAAGTATTGGTGATCTTGTATACTGTTCTTTCACTTTCGTATCCTGAAGCACTATAGTTGTACCTCACTTCGTTTGCTCTGTCAGAACTTGGTTAATTCCAATCTAAACTCAGACTTTGTGTATATAAGTGTGTGCATGTTTGTATTAATACACTTGGATTTCAGCATTACTAATTGCCACAACAGTGACAGTGCCACTTGTAATATGGTCCTGCTCATAGATTAGTCACATGAAAAATTAATCAATTTCTATTTTTTTATTATCAACACTTCTAGTCAGACAGCGAAAGCAAGCATAATCATTTATCCTTATTAAGTTGGCTTTTGTGGAGTTAAGGATCCTGATATGAATAGGAAAATAAATGTTTGAAGGTTATTTCACAACTCTTAAAATAGTAAAATAATCTTAATAAAAATTAATTTTTATATTTTTAGAAGAAAAAGAAAGTAAATAATAATAAAAGATACTGTCAAATGATAATAAAAAAAATTAGTGTCAAAATATCAGTATCCATATAAATATGAATGTGTTGGGAATTCAAGACTATATTATTCACTAATCATCGATTCTGATACTACTAACTAGTTTTTGAAAAAAATTTATAAAATAGTTGTTCAGTTTGAATAATTTTGAACAAAAGTTGGCAAGTGAACGGGATTGTGATCTCCAAATACACTACTGTTGTAAAATCAGATTAAACCAGTGCCTGATGTAGAATAATTTTCAAATAAATTTGTTTTCATCAAACTTTGTTGATTGATTAAAAGTTTTATTTACCCGGATATTAAGTTTTTTAGTATTTTATTATAGTATAAATTTTTATATTAATATTAAGTTATTTAGTATTTTATTTAAATAAATTAATATAAACGTTATTTAAGATATACTAAATATGATATTAGTTTGTTTTCCATTAAAAACATTCTAAGATATTTTGTATGTTTTTAGGTTGTGTTGAGGGGATGAGATATGAAGGAGAGGGAAAAGAATTGATTGATGTGACATATTAAAAAAACTTTTAATAGATAAAAGAATTAGATTATCAAAATGTCCTATGGATAAAAGTAATATTAAATAATATATAAATGATTTAGAATTATTTTCACAAATTTTATTGAATGATTAAAATTATAAAATAAATTCTTTATAAAAAAAATGAATAACACAATATATTTGGTTTGAAAATAAATTTAATATGTAAGGTGAAAAATAATTTATTCATAGAGATTTTATTTTATTTTTAACAGTAATTATAAAAGTAATACATTTTTATTATAACCATAATAATTTTTATTTGTGTTATTAATCTTTATTATGTTGTTTTCATAATAAAGAGAAATAAATAAATCACGTATAAGGAAATTGAGATATGAAGATATAATTTTATAAATTGGAGTCCGTTATCCTCTAATCTCACCATGTATAAGAGGATTGCATTTGAAATGAATCTTCCTAATCATTACTTGACATCACCTTTTATCACCCCAAATGAATAAGGTGATCACCTGTGTAGTCTTTGTTGAAGGTAAGATAGACTAAGTTTTAGAATATTGATCTCTATTAAAAAAATGTAAATTTAATTTTATTATTTTAATTTATAAATGAATTAAATGAAATTGATATAATTATTTTAATTTGAGGAAGTTTTTTTTCATATAATCATTGATTTTTCAAATTTTTAATTTTAATTTGTATATAAAGTAATTTTAACTTTGAAAAAAAGTTAATTTTATCTTTCATACTTTTTCTTTAAATCCATTCCGCATAAATGTTCAAAGAAACTTCATGTCTAGTATTGATTGTCGTAAGTAATTACTAGGAGACATAATGCTCGTTAAGTCATAATGTTTCTAATTGATTGCTTTGGAATATGTACAAAGATTATTACATAGTTTTTTTTTTTATTAAAATTTCTAGAAAAAGGGAAGAAAATACAGTAAACTTCTTTATATTAAAATTAATTTATAGCCAAGTTAAAAATAAAAATTTAAATAAATTTAAATGAATGAACTTGGCGATATTAGTTTATTTACAAACTAATTTTAATTTACGAAAAAACTCATTTGATTTTCTTGTACTGGAAAATTTTTATGCGTATATTCCTCCAAAAATATCCATATTCATGAATCATGATGTTAGCAGTGCTTCAGTGATATAGCACGTGGGTATGAATAATTGGCTCCGAATTTATGACATTAGCGGCGTCTTAAATATGAATCGTGATCACTGATCAGGAATTTCTACTCAAAGCTGTGCTGGAATTTTGGGTATTGAAACCATGATACCAACCGTTAGTTCGTATTGAAACTGTGAATTTAATGTGTTTTTTCTTTTACTATTCTCTGGTCGAACATTAAAAATATACTAATAATTAAATTTTTTAATGTATTTTAAAAATTTTCTGTTGAATATTAAAAATATATTATATTAATATTGAATTTTTTAATATATTTTAAAATGTTAAAATCAACAATGATCATGTTATTCTAAAGACACTAAATAAATAAAAAAAAACAAAAATCTCTGTCAAAAAAATCCAAATTCATATTCACAAATGGTATATCCTATTGTAAATAGGATTTATTTCTATTTTACTAAATTATTATTTGGTAAAGTGTAATGTGTTATCTCATTATTTATTAAAATTGATAGAAGATTACATGTTTTTTTAAGATATAAGATTAATTTATAGAGTTAGATTTAGTTAGATTGAGTTATTTAAAGAGATCTAGATTTATTCTATCATTTACAATAAGATTTTATTTTATTTTTATATATAATATTCACATTGTGAGAAACTATGTTAGATATCGACATAGTTAAGATATAGATTTAAATTATAATATATAATTACTAGAAATTTTTATATTATATAACATTTTAATTATAAATTTGTTAAAAATATTTATAAAAAAATTTATTTTTATGATTTTTTTAAAAATTTTAATTGACAGATAATTTTTTTTTAAATAATTATTTCTTGTAAAATTATAAAAGTTTGCCCGTATTTTTTACATTATTTTTTTTTTTAAAATATTTTATACAAAATATTTTTAAAAATTAATTGGTAAGAAGTTTTTACAATTATTTCATAAGAAAATTTATAAATATTTCTTAAAAAGATTAAAAATAAAATTGTAAAAAACTATGAATTTTTTAGTAGTAAAAATAAATTTCTCCAACGAATATCATTTCTATTACCTTAATAAAATCTAGAATAATTTAAAAAAAAAAATTAAACTTAGAATTTGTTTAATCAAAATTTTAAATTTAATAATTTCTTTTGATTTTAAACAATTTATTATTATCACTTAAGTTATACACCTTCTTAAATTGTATACAAATATGATCGGTGAATTGTAATTTAGGAATTAAAAAATATAGTTTCATAATTATTGGAAATAAAAAGGAATAGTTTCCTCAACTAAATATTTTATTTTTAATTAAATTTTGTCTTAAGTTATGTTTAATGTTTCTTAACTTAAGTTGTCCTAACCAAGAACGGTTCATGGGTTTAGGAGGTTTACAACAAATTTAAGAATGAGACATTTTTATATCCTAATAAAATAATTTATTTTAAAATATATTATAATTTTATTCAAAATTTACTTTTTAATTTTTTATGCAAAATTATCTATTAAATTGTTATAATTAAATTCATTTAATATTATTTTTTAATAAATAATTTATTGAGACATTGTTGATCTTAAATAAGTTTTTCTTATTTTTATTTTTGCAAACTTTCTTTCAATTGAAGCAATTGATACTATAATTGTTAACTTCATTCTATAATTATAATTATATATATATATATATATATATATTTGAAAAATATTTTTTTATAATTAAGAATGTTAATTGGTATATTATTTTCCAATTCTATAATTTCCATTAAAATATTTAATTATGAAAATAAATCCAATCCATCAAGATTCAACAAATTATCATGTTTCAAAGGTTTTCAAGGTTCAATTATTTTTTTTTTAAAAGTATAAAATTTAGTGACTATAATTGTTTACCACTAAATAAAAAACCAAAAATATCTTCATATATTTTGAATTGTTCAAATCTAATTTGAAACGTGATAATTGCTTTATCTAGACTGTACAAAAAATAATTAATTTTAAATGATTCTTGATGATATTTTACAATTTTATTCTCAACATTTTCATCAATTTTTTTCTTTCTAGGACTAATTCATTTTTTACTAAACTTAGGGTCTATATTCATTTCAAAAGCAATTTTTGGGACATTATTTATTGGGAAGCAAGCATATCTGAATAGTGAAAAATAGAAAAAATAAAAAAGGAACAACAATATAACAAATTTTATTTTTTGTTTTTTTAACTTTTTACCTGAAATAAAACAATGTCGCACTGAAAATAAAGAAATTCCAACTAATACCACTTGAAATATAGATAATGTGAGTAATGACGAATTATAATGGAGGAAGAGGAAGGCTAGACCCTTGAATTTTATAATATATAATTTAGATTTTTTTTTTAATTTTAATATATTTTACATATTTGGTACTCCAAAACTTTTTAATATCTATATATAGATTTTGACACCTTCAACATATTTGTTAAAGATCCTCCATTGACAATAACACACATGCACAATACATAAGAGATGAGAATAAGCTAATGAATGTTGACTAATGTGTTAAACTAAACTACTCAATTAATATTTAAGAAGCGATGAAAACATGATCATTAGTAAGGGTAAGGATCTACTTGAAGGACTTGGAGGACTTATGACGATGGCTAGAGCATGGAAACAATCCTAAATTAGTTTTTGTACAAATGAGGTTTACATGAAGAAGAAAACTAAGAGTCAATGAATAGAATCATTAGAAGAGAAGTGAAGGAGAAAAAAAAAAGAAAAAGATAAAAATCAGAATTAATTAGTAAAAGAATAAAGATAACTACTATTTTCCTAAACAAAATTATATTTATTGAAAAAATTGTTAATTTATTAAATATAACTTTAAATAATAATAAATCTTATTGAACTGTTTAGTAATATAATTTTGACTAGAAAGTTCTGTTGGATAACAAATATATATATATATATATATATATATATATATATATATATTTACATAATTTTTTCATCAAATTATTGGATAAAAATAAGAAGAAAAAATTAAATAAATTTATGTATAAGTTAATTGTTGAAATTTTATATATTATCTAAATTTTTTATTTTTAGTTTTTTTTTATATAAACGTTAAGTTATAAATATTTTGTATTTTTAGAAATTTGTATGAAAAAAATGATGGAAAATTTTATTTAGTATTGAGAATCTTTTAGCTGTATGATTTGATTTGATTATTGTGTAAGGGGATGATGTGGACGGTGGAGGTGGGTAACGATACCAATCTGTGTCCCACGGATGAGGTGTATTCCAAGCTGGATAAGTTTTTCCCACAAAAACTTTAAGGAATTGCTTTGTCTGCTATCCAACATAGAGAACTGCAAATGGGAAAAGGTGGTTGGTTTCTTTCTCTCACTATTGTCATTTTGTGATGATTTGCATGAACCACAACAAAAGAAACAATCATTTTCAGACCGACCACAGGCTGAATTATTAGGACATCCTTAGCCGCCCATACGTCAATGGTTGGAATCTTATTACAAGTGGGTTTGGGCATTTACTCTGTTAATCAATTATTATTTGCAAAGAAAGGAGTTGCGTTTCTACCCAAAATGTGTTTTGCTTTTTGGATAAACTACACTTCTTATTCTCTCACAACTGATGTAGATAGCTTCCTCACTACTCTAACTCAAGTTTCGAATGTATATACTATACTCCCTTTTAATAATTTGGGACCAACTATAGTTTATATTTAGAACTTGTAAATAGAACAAAGAGGCTCACTACTGCGGTATTGTTATGTTCTCCCATATCCCTTAATCATGATCACTCGGAATAACATGCATGTCATCGACTATGTTGTCGACATTTACTTGAACTACTCTTGATGAAAAGGATGTTGTCTTAACCATATCTAGAGAGTCATCATCATAAGTTCCATGTATATTTTTTCCTTCCAAGACAAATGACCATTTATGATTAGAAAGATTAATGAAAATATATTTGTATTGCCTGGTATGTCATAACAAATGGTTCATCCATGTAACCAAACTTGTTAAGATCGACCAAAGTAAACCTAACCTCATCATTCCTCACACTCGTATTGACATCAATCCATGTACACTTCATGACCGACACTTTAAATGTCACGTAGTCAATTTCCTAAATGTCTTCTATCATTCCGATGTAACTCATAAATGCTATTATGAGATTTTTATCTCTTGAATTAACAAAATGCATAGTCTTAGTTTCAATGGTAACCCCATTGTTTTGATCTCTACTTTTGTCATCTTCTACTTTTGTATAGAAACAAAAGTTGTTTATATAGTACCCACTGTAACACCCTTTTCAGGACGTCACTTGTAACATTCAAAACCATACAACTCTGATACCATCCTAATGAAATAGGAACTTCTAAAAACTTTTATTTCATAAATGACCTGTCAAAGTTTCATTCGAATAAAACCTTAATAAAATCTCAAAAGATTTGTCTTCAAATACAAATGTTTAACTCGAAAGATCTAAAAGTTCGTCTCATTAAAAATAACAACAAAATGCAAAATGGTTCCAAACTTTAAAATCTCCCAAAGTGAATTCTCGATTCGACTCCTCACATCGGTGCATCTCCAACCATATTTGTATCAACAACTGGTCTCATATAACACAAGTTATACAATGATCGCACAACCACAAACAACATGCAAGGATGAGCTAACCAGATAAAACGTTATGTAACAGTACATTTCCATCATACAACTCAACAAACATGATCATAAACATGTTCATAAACTCAACCAAGTGATATTACCACCAAGTATAACAATCAAGCATGTCTTCCTTTCATAACCACCCATTACTTTTCCTAGACACCAACACCTCTTTTAAAAGGTCTTTCCCCTATATTTCCACAAGACTTACAAGCAACAACTCTGCTTGCTCACCAAAGCCTTCGGTCAGAGCACTCTTGCTAAGCTCATGTCAAAAACTTATGGCCGAAAGAAACTATTTTACCCGACTGACCAAAGCCCTCTGGGTAAAAAAACCAATCTGACTTTACGGTTACGAGAGAATACATACACCACCATAACATATATACATACATGTCTATCATACCTCATCATCATAAGATTAACCATACATCATCATCATATCATAACTCAAGCATTATTTCTTTTCACTTAAGGGTTTTAGCTTATAACTCACTAAAAATTCTGCACTAAATTAAACAAAAACAACAACCATAATTCTGCAACAAATAATACATAAACAACAAATTTTTTAAAATAATAACAACACCATTTTTAAAAACAACAACAACTCCCAATTCTTAAAACAATAACAACACCATTTTTAAAAACAACAACAACTCCCAATTTTTAAAACAACAACAACAACACCAAATTTCTAAAACAACACGAATATCCACTTTTTAAAACAACAACAACATCAAATTTATGAAACAACACCAACATCTAATTTCTAAAACAACAACAACAATTTAATTTTAAAACAACAACAACATCCAATTTCTGAAATAACAATAGCATTTTAATTTTAAAATAGCAACAACATCAAATCTCTGTGAAGTTTATGATGGTCCAAGAAGCTGGGAATTCAAGGGACATGAAGTGCATAGATTAGAGCACATTTGAAGAATAGTTCTTAAGAAAATTAATTTATGTTTCTATGTTTTTGGGCTTTGAGCTTTCGTTTAGAAATTAATTTATGTGTTTTAATGTTTTGGGCTTAAGCTTTCTTTTAGGGTTTCTAGGTTTTCTTAAACTTATGTGCCTATATAGAGGTTTCTAGGTTTTTAGTCATATTGAATTTTATTTCATTGAAGAGAAGATTCTCTTTGTTCTTGACTTAGGCCTTAGGTTCTTATCAAAGATTGACATCTTTAGGATGAATCTCCCTTGACTTATCAATCTTATTGATTGTGGTGTCTCTATTATCGGTTCTTATCAAAGGGTGATCTCTTTATGGTGAATCTTCCTTTACTTATCAATCTTGGTGTATACTATTGCTGTTTATTTCCTTATTCTTTATTTGATTTTCTGGTTTATATTTTAGAAGAAACTCAAATTCAGAAATGATTCAAATTCAAAAATGATAGAAATATTTCCTGGATAGGATCGTATCATTTTGGTATCAGAGCCAATTCTAGTATATAAAGAAAATCCTAAAATTCTTGAATGTTTGATCTTATCTTATATCTTATTTTTTTGTCATATAAAGAAAATCTTAAAATTCTTGTATGTTTGATTTTATCTTATATTATATCTTATTGTTGCTGTCATATAAGAAAACTCCTCAAATTATTGAATGTTTGATCTTATCATATCTTATATTTTATTTTTCTATCATACAAAGAAAATCCAAAGTTTTTGAAAATTTTGTTCAATTTCTTGTTCTGAAATTCTTGAATAACATAGTGGTATATTATTTGTTCGTCCTTGTTTTTCCTTTTAGATTGAATTTTTTTGCATTTGATTCGTAGAAATTATAAGTTTTTGTGTTTTATGTTCCAAATAATTATTATAAGTGCAATTACGTTGTTTTACATGAGTTTTGGTGTTTGAACTACAAAATTCATTAAAAAAAATATAGTGGATCCAAATACAAAAGAAAAGGAAAAGGAAGGGTTCAAAAGCAAAAAGAAAATTATAGAGTTCAACAAAATTATTATGTTGCACTGTTGCTTATGATTGCTAATCTACTGAATTATTTTTAGTCAATTTCTTAGTGTCTCTTCGATGTTTCATTTAAATATTTTCGGTAGTCCTTTTATTGTTTCTAGCTTTAATTGTTTTATGTATTTAAATTTTCTTAAAATTTTTGTCTAGAGTCTCTTTATTTTTGGCCTTTTGAGTTAAGTTTTTAGATTTCCTTACGTTTTTCACACTAATTATTTACTCTTTGTTAAGTTATTGGAGTTGTTTACCAAGTGCTAAGAAAATTTGAGTGGTAAAAGGCAAGAGAGTATATTCAATAATAAAACCTACAAGTGTGATACAAAAGTGGTTTTAGAGTGAGGTTCTAAATATATTTTATCGTATTTATTTCATTACTTTTTTGCAAGAATATGTATACTTCACCAAAAGAGTGATCCTCTTTCACCTAAAACCATAACAAATAATTGTGGCACTTGAGAAGTTAAACACACAAATGGCTCAATTACAACAAAACACTCAACAATAGTTTGAGAGGCTTCAAAAGTCCAATGAAGAGGTCAACGAAAGATTTGAAGAAGTGGAAAGAAGGAGAAGAAGACATGATGTTTCAGCTCATTCATATTATCACATGGAAGAGGATCTTGACTTTATGAAAAGGAGAGACAAAAGAATTCATAGGAATAAGAGAGTAGAGGAACATGATTTTTTAGCAATAAGAGGAAGATTTATTTATGATGAAAGGGAAAATCAAAATACCACGAGGGATAAGTTGATGAAGAATATTCAAATTCGTAAGTTTAAGGGAGCCAATGATTCAAAAGCCTAACTTGCTTGGGAGATGAAGCTTGATCACATTTGGATTTTGAATGATATGCCATGAATTGGTGGAATCAAATCACAGTGGACATAGCTAGAATGAGAAGATTACAAATTTCTTTATGGGAACAATTAAAGGTAGCTATGAGAGAGAGATTTGTGCCTCTTTATTACAAAAAGGAGATCTTCAACAAGTTACAAAGACAAGGCAATAAGAGTGTTGCAGAATATGTCCAAGAGATGGAGGTTACATTGATGAAAACTGAAGTAGTGGAAACACCTAAGGCTATTATAGCTAAATTCTTGAATGGATTGAATAGGAAAATTCAAGATGTGGTGGAGATGCAACACTATTAAACTTTGGAGGATCTTATTCACCAAGCAACTAAAGTAGGAAAACAACACAAAAGGAGAAGCTTTTATAAGAAATCATCCACCTCATGGAGAGATAAGGAGAAATTTAAGGAGAGAGCTACTTCTACCAAACCAAAAGAGAAAGACTCTTCAAATGATAAAACCAATTCTCAAACTAATGATGCTTTTTCTTCACATTCAAGCTCAAATAAATGTTTTAAATGTTTGGGAAAAGGGTCATATAGAAACTCAATGGCCTAACAAAAGAGCCACGGTGTTGTTGGAAAGTGGAGAGACCATTAGTGAATCATGAGCTCATGAGTCTTCTAATAGTGAAGAGGAGGAATATGAGTATGAAGAACCACCTTTGAAGGGAGATCGTTTGATAGTTAGAAGGTTGTTAGTAAGTGTGAATAAGGAGGAGGATGAAAGACAATGCAAATATATTTTCCATTCTCGATCTTTGATTATGAGAAAGGTGTTCTCACTTATCATTGATGAAGGAGGTTGTACAAACATAGCAAGTAGAAGGTTAATTGAAAAACTTGGGTTGGAAACATCTATACACCTTAAACCTTATGCTTTTCAATGGCTAAGTGATGATGGAGAATTGGTGGTGGATAATCAAGTGAATATTACCTTCATTAGGCAATTATATAGATGAAGTGGTATGTGATGTGGTACCTATGGAGACGAGCTGCTAGTTGTTGGGAAGACCTTGGTAATATTATAGAAAAGTGACACATGATGGTCTATCCAACAAATATTCTTTCTTGTTTAAAGGGAAAAATGTGCCCCTAACACCTTTATCACCTAGAGAGGTTTGTGAGGACCAAATAAAAATAAGAGTAAAAAGAGAGCAAGAGAGAGAAAAAGAAAGAGAGAAAACAAGAGTGGGAAAGACAAAACAAAAAAAAAAAGCAAGAAAAAAGGAAGTAAATTTGAAAAATCAAAGAGTGTAAAAGCCTTTTCTTAAGAGAAAAATAAGTAAAAAGAGTGTTAGTGAGAAAACAACTCTTTTATCTACTTATGTCTAACAATATTTGTTTGTCTTCTGTACAAGTTTCTTTGTCTTTAGGTATGGAGCGATTTCTTACGGAATATGAGGATGTATTTTCTAAAGACATTCCTCAATGTTTAAAGAAACAATTCAGAAGCAACTTCTTTAGGTATGCCTAACAATAACATGGATCTCATTCCAAGGGCATCCCTTCCTAACAGGCCAACCTATAGGAACAATTCAGAAGAGACTAAAGAAATACTAAAGCAATTTGAGAAACTCATGGAAAAATGATGGGTTAGAGAGAGTTTGAGTCCATGTGTTATGTTGGTCATCCTTGTTACTAAAAAAGATGGATCATGGAGGATGTATTGTAGAGCCATCAACAATATCACTATAAGGTATCAACATCTTATTCCTAGACAAATGACTTGCTTGATGAAATGCATGGTGGCTATTATTTTTCAAAAATAGATTTGAGAAGCGGTTATCACCAAATTAGGGTAAAAGAGAGATGAATGGAAAATTGCTTTTAAAACTAAATTTGATTTGTATAAATGGATGGTTATGCCTTTTAGACTAACTAATGTACCTAGTAAATTTATGAGGTTAATGAACCATTTGTTGAGGGACTTCATTGGAAAATTTGTAGTTGTATATTTTGATGATATCTTGATATATAACAAAACACTTGATGCACACATGAGGGATGTAAGGGAAGTTTTAGAAGCACTTAGGAAAGGGAAATTGTTTGTCAATATAGAGAAATACATTTTTTGTACACATGATTTTGTTTTCTTAGGGTTTGTAGTTTGCTCTAAAAAGTGCAAGTTGATGAAGAAAAGGTTAAGGCCATTAAGGATTGGCCCATTCCTAAGAATGCAAGTGGGGTAAGAAGTTTTCATGGTTTGGCTAACTTCTACAGGAGGTTTGTCAAGGATTTTAGCACCATAGCATCCCCAAATGAAATTATTAAGAAATATGTAGGTTTTAAATGGGAAAAAGAATTAGAGGCTTTTGATAATCTCAAATACAACATTACATATGCTTGTATCTTAGCTTTATCAAATTTTGAAAAATCTTTTCAAGTAGAATGGGATGCTTCTAATGTTGTATAATAGGTGTTTTATTGCAAGAAGGACATCCTATAACTTCTTTTAGTGAAAATTTGAAAGGGGCAGTAGGAAACTATTCTACTTATGATAAAACGTTATATGCCTTATGTAAGATCCAAGAAATTTAAATAATTAAATAATTCATTATTTAATAAATGCGGGTAGTAGAAGTCTTTATGGCATTTAATGTTAATTGTTGTGATATGAAAAAATACTAGTTCAAGTGGTTGTACTTTGGTTGTGTGAGAGGACTTGGGTTCGAGTCCTATGTGTGTCAATTATGTGTTGTTTGATTTATGATTAATTTTAATAATATGCATGATTATGTTGAGTGATAACATAATTATAGAATTATAGAAATTATCATGAAACATGAGTGGTTGAATTGGTTGTGCACTTGAGTTATGATTCCATGGTTGTGTGTTCAAACCTAGTTACAATTTCGCCTATTCTGAAATATACAAGGTATGAATGTATACTTGCCATGAATTTTTGTGATCATTGTGATGTGAATTGAGGGGGGTTTTATTGTTTTGATACAATATGATTAAACCCTTATGAGATTGCGTGAAATTATGGGGTTTTGTTGTACTGTTGTTAGTTTATGGAGCAATTTAGTATTTTGGTGGTCAATTTGGTGTTCAAATCATACGCATAAGGTTTGTATTCTGTGATGAATTGCTTAGTATAATGGAATGTGGTTTTGGGGCAATGCGTTTGGTTTCTGCGTGCATGATAGGGAGAAGGTCTGCTATTCTCGCTCAAGCTAACTAGGCTCGCCTAGGCGAGAATAGCAGAAACGTAAACTTTTATTGTTTGCCAGCATCTCGTTCAGGCGAGAGTAACTCACCTCAGCGAGGAGTCGCGTAGTTGTGTGGTTGTGTTCAAGCATCTCTCTTAGGCGAGGAGCCCATGTTTTGGGCGGATGAGCATCTTGCACGGGCGAGTGGTTCATGCCCAAGCGAGAAATCGTGAATGGACGCATGCTGTTGATCGACTCGCCGCCTAGACGAGGGAAATTGTTTTTGAGCGAGGAATGATCTCGCCCAAGCGAGACCTCGCGTTAAGCCTTTGAAGCACACTCGCTCAGGCGAGGAAGATTAACTTAAGCGAGAAGGCCTGGTCGCTAAAGCTAAAGTTTCTAGCCCAAGTGAGTTTAGTGCAGTTTGTGTGTATTGTTGTATGCATTGATGCGAACATGGATAAGAAGATGTTGTACCATGAGCGGGTAGGTTCATGGATGGTGGTAACATGTGATGGTATGAGTGGGGAGGTTCATACCTAATTACTCTCCTGTGGGGATACGAGCGAGGTAGGCTAGTATGTTCCGTGCTCATAGTTGAGAGATGCTGCGTGCGGGGAGGTACGTAGCTGGTGGATCACATGTGTTGGACTACGGGTGGGCAGGTCCGTAGAGTAGGACTACGAGCGGAGAGGTTCGTAGAGGCAGGACCACAAACGGACATGTTCATGTGAGCATCATAAATCTTGTGTCCATGGCTGATTTTGTTGTTGAATTGGTGGTTGAAAAGCCTTGGGGGTATTAAATATTTGATCATGATCTAGCTATGATACTATAATTGGGTGTATTCATATTATTTGCTTGATATGTTTATTATATTCTTTTGAGCTCACCCTTTCTGTTTGTGCTTGGCGATGATCGTGTAATTCTTTACACGGGAGCAGTTGATGATATAGGTGATGCTGCTAACACCTGAGACGGAGAGAGGGCTAGCTTGGGGATTTTGAGCTAGGAATTTCTTATGATTTTTTTTTCATTGTTTTGTCGGATTTTGGAACTTGTAATAAAATTACTATTTTAGCTTTATTTAAATTATGGCACGATTATTAATGTTTTAAATTTTCCCGCGTTTTGGGAGTAATAAAGTACAACATTTGAATTTATTTATTGATTTATTTTAATTAAGTAATTTTCAGTAGGGATGTTACACCTTAGTGAGAGCTTTGCATACTTGGCAATATTATTTGCTTCCTAAGGAATTTGTTTTCATAGTGATCATGAATGCCTTAAATATCTTACGAGCCAAGATAAACTCAACAAGAGACATGCCAAATGGGTAGTTATTATTGAACAATTTCCTTATGTTATTAAGCATAAACAAGGCAAATCAAATGTAGTAGCTAATGCATTATCTAGGAGACATGCATTATTATCCATGGTTGAAACTAAAATGCTTGGTTTTGAATTGTTAAAAGAATTGTATTCTAATGACCGTGATTTTGGTAATATTTATAAAGATTGTGAAAATGGAGCTCTTAAAGAATCTTATAGGCATGATGAATTTCTTTTTAAAGGAACAAATGTGTGTGTGCCTAAAAGTTCAAAGAGAGAATTATTTGTCAAAGAAACTCATGGGGGATTAATGGGACATTTCATAATTCAAAAGACATTAGATATGTTGCATGATCATTTCTATTGGCCTTGTATGAAACATGATGTGCATTTTTTTTTTTTGTGATAGATGCCTTGTAAGCGTGTTAAATCTAAGTCTATGGATCATGGGACATTTATGCCAATATATGTTTCTAACTCTCCTTGGACCGATATATCTATAGATTTTGTTTTGGGTCTTCCAAGGTCCATAAGAGGAAAAAAATTATATTTTTGTTGTGGCTAACAGGTTCTCGAAGATGGCCCACTTCATTTTGTGCCACAAGATCGATGATGCTAATCATGTGGTCAACTTATTTTTCAAGGAAGTGGTGAGACTACATGGCATTCCAAGGAGTATTGTATTGGATAGAGATGTGAAATTTGTTAGCCATTTTTGGAAAATGTTATGGGGTAAGTTAGGTACAAAACTACTCTTTTCTATAACTTGTCATCCTCAAATGGATGACCAAACCGAAGTGGTAAATAGAATTTTTTCTCAACTTCTTAGATAGTTTGTAAATAAGAATTTCAAAACTTGGGAGGAATGATTACCTCGTGTGGAGTTTGCGTATAATAGAGTAATTCATTATACTACTTAAGTGAGTCCTTTTGAAGCAGTATATGGTTTTAATCCTCTAACTCCCTTAGATTTATTGCCTTTACCTAATATTGATTCTATGATTAACAAAGATGGTCTTGCCAAAGTTACTTTGGTTAGAAACTTGCATAAGGATGTAAATGCCTAAATAGAAAAGAAGATGAAAAAGTTAGCTTCTAAGGCTAACCAAGGGAAAAAGAAGGTCATGGTTGAACCTGATGATTGACTGTGGGTTCACTTAAGGATGAAAAGGTTTACTTTAGAAAGGAAATATAAACTCCTGCCGAGATGTGATGGCCCATTTCAAGTTCTTAAGGAAATTAATGATAATGCTTATATTATTGATCTACCTGTAGATTATGGTGTAAGTTCTAGTTTCCATATTAATGATTTATCCCAATTTTATGATCATGGTCCATTAATGTTTATATTTCAGAAGAAATTCAAAGTTAGAAACGATTGTAGTCTTTCCTAGATAGGATCGTATCACTCTTTCTCTTAAACTCTTACTTTGAATTTTATTTTCATTTACAATAACGTAGAAAGAGAGACATAGAAAACAAGCTCAATGATTTTTTTTAAAACATGTAGATTAATTAAAGCTTAACTATTTATTTGATACACACTATCAAGCGTAATTATCTTCAGTTGTTTACTTAATATATAATCTATCATTTGAATATTCCCTATTAGATAATATTTGCAAAAAATGTAAAGAGATCTTAATAACATAATTCAACCATCACTTCTTTCTTTTTGTGTTTTTCCATAATTTCACACTTATTATCATTATTATTATTATTATTATCATCATCATCATTATTATTATTATTATTATTTTATTTTTATTATTATTATTATTATTATTATTATTATTATTATTATGCATAAGAGTAAACTAATATTTGAAATACCCGAAGACCTTAGATATATGATTGATTATAAATATTCAAGTCACTCTTTAATGAAACAATGATAGAGATGAAGTACACGACATTTCCATTTGGTAATATTAGATGTTAGTATTAACTAGGGATGACAAAAATACCCATGCTTGTGGATATTTGCGGGTAAAATCCACTGCGGATAGTTGATACTCATGGATATTTATTACCTACGAGTAATGGGTTACCCATTGATGTGACCCCAACAAGCCCAACATCAAGCCAAGGTACACCTTTAAGCCCAAGCCCATCAAAAGGCCCAATAACAAGGGGCATGCTAAAAAAGATCCAATTGAGCTTCATTCAAGATGACCCAAACCCATATGGGCTTCTCACACTCTTCACATGGGCCAAAGAAGATGTGAAGATTTGAAGAGGTGTATCAAAGAGCAGTAGAATAGCAATAAGATTGGCCCATTGTTTAGGCCTTATTTTCTAGAATAATAAGTCAAACAATGTCTAGTTGAATTGCTAAAATTGGGCTTGACTAAACCCAATAGGAGATTTGGCCATGAGCTACCAAAGGTCCAAGGTAGACTAAGTGGAAGTCAACATTTCTTCTTACACCTCACGGATCCAAGGGCTAGGAATGCTCCCTCCTTTTCCATGGCATCATCCAATGGTCGTGAGCATTACTCCTTCTCTAAGCCATCTTCCACGGCCAAGATTGAATGTCTTTCTCATCCAAAGGCTAAAAGTGCTTATGTGTATTTACTTTCATATAAAAGCCTAAACTTTAGGCTATTGTAATCACTCTTGAATTTTAAGCAATAGATGCCTAGTGTTGAGAGTACTCCACTCCTATTGCCTTTGGAGAGTCACTTAAGCTAGAAGATTGAATCATCTCCTCTAGCCACCTTTCTCTATCTTCTCTAAGATAGAGTTCATTACTCACTTTTCACTCCAAATTCCGAGAACAACCTTCATCATTCACCTTGCTTCAATTAACCCACACTCTTCCATGGAGCTCTCTTCTTCACCTTCATCCAAGGGGTTCCACCACCAATTAAAAGTAAAAAATAAAATAATTTGAAATTCATAAGTCATGTCTAAGTTAGGTTTTCCTCTTCTGCTCAATTGAATAACTCTGACTAGGTTTAGTGCAGCTTCATTCCAAAAAAATAGTTACTTTCTTCTCATCTCATTTTAACGCCTCATTCGAAAATTTGGTTTAATTCCACATTCATTCACCTTCCTATTCAAGCTGTTAGTGATTAGGTCTACATCTATTTACGTGCATGATGTGACTGCGTTGCTTCACTGTGTCTGCATTGCTTGCTTCACCTTTAAAAGGTAAATTTTTTCTTGCTTCACTGCGTTACTTGCTTCACTACATTCCTTGCTTCACGCCAAATTTAAATTAAAAAATAGAAACAAATATTGCATGAATGGATAGAAAAGTGGGGTCCGTTGGTAGTCAAATTGTGGGATGAATGAATGAGTATGGTAAATGTTGCATGTATATAATATGATGTATGGTTATTGTATTATTTTATTAATTTTTAAAGAAAAGTGATGCATTTTAAGTTCTAGTGACAATGACATTAAATAAAACCATGTATTATTTTATTTGTTTTTAAAAAATTTTAGTTCCATGTCATTATATAATGTGGTTTTTTCATGTATCGAGTGCTTTTTATGGGATTTCACCACCAATCCAATTTTTATTGATATTTCTTTCTCTCTATTCATTGAAAATTCATGAAAATATTTTAGGAAAAAAGTTGCAGTTTTGAAAATGCTTTGTCTTACCTTTTGCCAAGAAAAAATATGTGGTTTTTAATTAATTTGTCTCTCAATTGTAGGATTTTCTAACTATACTCATCCTCACTTCATCTCAATTGTGACCAATATCAATATCCATTCAAGAAACCTTTACTCCTATTCCTATGGATGATCAACAAGAACAAGAAAAATTTGAAGAACTAAATGTGGGGGAATCAAATCTGTAGGAGAAAAATGATGTTCCTATAAATTCAACTCCAGGTGAAACAAAAAGCTTTGCTCCAACTGTGAATTCAAGGAAGTTAATTTCAAATGTTTGGAATCATTTTAAGAGACAAAAAATATATGGAAATTGGAAAGTTGTGTGCAATTATTGTGAGAAAAGGCTTTTGGGTGATGGAAGGTGATAACGTTGTCGTTGACGCGATCAAATTAATACTACTTATCTATAACAACTTCAGTATTGTTAAGAAAGTAGTCAACAAAATAGTAAGGGTAAAGTAACCCAAAGTCGTCTCCCAACGAACACGGAATTGATTTTTAACAAGTTAGTTCTTATAAAACTATACAAGAGTTAGTCAAATAAAATTATAAAAATATGAAGGATAAAGATAAGAAGATAAAATAAGATATAAACAATAGTAAGGAAAATAGATTGATTCCATTGCTTTTTCAAAATAGATTCATCATCGGTTATCTAAAGATTATTGCTCAATTAAATTTAAAAACCCTTGGATTCATATGATCAACATGCATATAGATTTAAAATCATTACTTCTTACATGATTTAAAGATAAAAGACATAGATGAATGAAAACCTCAACAATAATAAAAAGAACAAAGAAGTTTAGCAATCCATGGAATACAAAAGAAGAATAGAGAGAAGAAAAGAGAGAGAAAGAAATTAGGCCCCCTAAGGGTTCCTAAATTCTGAAGTGCCGAGCTTGTCCCTTCTGCTTCTCCCTTGGTCTCTTTATATAGGAATTGGACTGAGTTTTTCTGTTGCTAAAATCTCTCAAATATCTTTTAAAATAAAGATAAAGATAAATATTCAAAGATATTTGGAGAGATATAAACTATTTGACAAATATAGTTGGTTAATAATTTATGATATAATTAAATAAATTAACTATTTAAATATATCTAATAAATTATCACCAAATAATATTTGTATTAATTTTCTAAATAACCCATTTTCAATTTTGTTGTCCAATTTTGCATAGAGATCCAAATATATCAATATTTGCAGTTAAACCCCTCTTGTTTGACCAGTCTTTGACTGTTTGACCAGGTTTGACCAGTTTGACTGTCCAATAGCAGACTGACACGTGGCAGCTCCTTCTCTCTCCAGAATTAGGGTTTCACTCTCACACTCTTCTCCAACAAAGATGCTACGTGATGACGACTGCGGCTGCCATTTTCCGGCGACGAAGATGCGGTAATGGAGGCACGCCAGTTTGCTTCGCGGAGGTGTGGCAGTTTCCATGGCTGTTCACGGTGGTGTGTTGTGCAAAGATGGAGGTGTTACTACTGCACCGCGAACGTGGACGAAGATCTGGTCGCAGGAAGAAGAAGATGGTGTGTTGCAGATGCAGCATGGCCGGAACTGGTGTAGGTGTTGTTTCGACGTTGATGGCGTAGCTTTAGTGAAGGTTCGTTCATGGTGGCCAACGATGCTGCAGTGGTGGCTCGCCAAGCATGGTGTTGGTGGCTGCTCGCCTTCACGTTTTTCGGTTCAGATGCACGATGGCTCGTGGTTTTTGGTAAACTTCAGGCGCGGTGGAAAGAAGCTTCAATGGTGGCTGTTCTGTGGTGTTGTACTGGCTCGCGAGCTTGGTTCGTGTTCATCAATGTGGAGAAGATGATGGAAGATGATGGTTCAGGTCGATGTGAACGGTGATTCTCCAGCGACGGCGAGTTTGATGGTGGTGGAGCAATGACTGCCAACGACGACTGTGAAAGATGGTGGAACTGTGGTGGCCGGAGGCGGCGGCGGATGTGATGATGTGTGAGATGGAGGAGATGATGATGTGGCAGTGTCTAATTGGTGTAGATGTGTTTGCAAGGATTAATGCCACGTGACTTGTTCTGGTTGGCCAATTTTAAAAGTTGTGGATTGCCACATGGCCTGATCTGAGTGAGTTGGGTTTAAGTGGTAGGAGGGGTGCAACTTAGTAGAAACTGGGGTGCAGAATAGGTTTTTGTGAGATCCATTTGGAAATAGGGGAGTGTATAAGTAAAAACTGGGGTGCAAAAGTGATTTTTCCAGAACTTGCTAATTTCAGCCTTATTAAAAGGTGTTTGTAATTTCAATCAATTTATTTTCCCACCTTTAAATAAGCTTAATCTTAACTTCAGCTGCATCAACAAACGTTAAAATATCCAAAAATAATTTATGTAGCTAAAAATCACTTTTTAAGACATTTTTATCACACAAGTTCAAATAACCTAATTATTAGAATTATCAATTACATAACTCTTTAAGCACATAAATTCAATTAAATATCCAGAATTAAACACTGAATGAGGGCAAAAATACGCACTCATCAGAAGGTAAGGTACATCGCATTTGCGAAATCATTTGAAGACTTGTAAGCTTCGAACAACACAGAACATCAAACAAGCATTTTTAAAAACTCATGAAGTAGAGAATGGAATCGTGGTTGTTTGGAACTATGTGTTTAATCAACAAACGACTAGGCATGCACTCCAAAAGATAATAATACTATATGAGTATCCAATGTCAATGGTTGATCACATTGGTTTTAAAGAGTTTTATGCTACTTTACAACCTTTATTCAAGGTGGTTTCTCAGAACTCTATAAAAAAGTGATATTATGAAGGAGTATAATGAAGAAAAAGAGAAAATGAAGTTACTACTGTCAAGGATTCAAAGTCGAGTTGCAATTACAACCGACATGTGGACTACTAGTAGTCAAAATAAAGGATACATGACAATAACAACTCACTTTATTGATAAATTATGGAGGCTAAAAAGTCAACTTGTGAGGTAATAACACTATACTACAATTTTTACATTAACATTGTTTTCTTGACTACCTTATTAAAATTTGGTCTTTCAAATTAGGTTTATGTATGTGTTTGCTCCTTATACTAGTTAAGTTCTTGCTGAAGTGTTGATTCAATGTTGAATGGATTGGAATCTAGATATAAAATTTTCTACTTTGACCATTGATAATTGCACTATAAATGATGCTATGATTGAACACATTTTAGATAAGATTTCACCTAGGTCTCTTATTTTTGGTGGCCAATTGATTCATATATGACGTTGTGCACATTATTGAATTTACTTGTGAAGGATAGTTTGTCCATAATTGGTAATGTCATTGAAAAGGTTATGTTGGCAAAAGCAGAAGACAAGTTTAATGTTAAAGCAAGATTTTCATGATGTCAAAGAAACTCAAAAGCTATTTAGAAGACAATATGAAGAACAAGTGTTTTATGTTTAAAGTTATCTTATAATTATTTTAAAGTGTTTAGAATAGCTTAGAATCAACAAGTTTGTAATCTTTATGATCCTCTTATTTTTGTAAAAAAATATTGTGATAATCGATTATCACTTAGGATAATCGATTATCTTAAGTAGAGTCCATTTTTTCAAAAACCCACTGGAATAATCGATTATCTCCCCAAATAATCTATTATTTGCTCAAACTTTTGTTTTTAGAAAATACACTGGAATAATCGATTATCCCTGGCAGTTTGAACATGATTTTTCAGTTTTTAACCAAAATTTTTAAAACCCTATTTAAATAATTGTATTGCCACTTCAAAAATTACCTTTTAGAGAGCCAGAGTCTCAGTGTCGTGTTTGCAAAGACGTTCTCTAAGTGTTCTTAAAAGTGCTTTGAAAAGCCTAACGTGAGTAGAGCGATAACGTTTCCTTCTAGGAGATTGAGTGTTGTTGCTGTTACTAGGAAACCTAGGTCAAGTTCTCTGTGTGAGTCAGGGAAAGTTACTTTCATCTCTTGTGTCTTCAAGTGACGTGTCTTATTATCTTATTATAATCCGATACTTTTAGTGATTGAGTTAATCTCTTTTTCTAAAGAGATTAACAACTAGACGTAAGATCTTTTTTATCTGAACCAGTACAAATATTTGTGTTAAATCTTCTTCCCTATCTCTTTATTTTATTTGTTGTTGCATTTAAAGGAACTAAGGTTTAAATTGAACAGTAAAATTTTGGAAAAATTTTTAAAGTATTAATTTTAATATTAAAACCAATTCACCCTTCCTCTTGGTTTTTGTCCAAACACTAATCATTCCATTGCACGTTTATAACAATTGATATCAGAGCTTGCTTTGATAGTTTTTCAAAACTTTCAAAAATTGTTGGACAAAATCAAATTTTTGCTGATGGTGTGTCTATTAATAGACCTCAGCTTTTTGCTGGTGAAAATTACCCCTTATGGAAAGTTAGGATGCAAATATTTTTGGAATCTGTTGATACGGGTATTTGGGATGCTGTGATAAATGGTTTGTTTGTTCCTGTTAATCTTGTTCATGATATGCAGGAACCAAATCCCCTTTCACAATGGACTGCAGATGAAAATAGACAGGCTCAATACGATGTTAAGGCTAGACACACTATTTCATCTACTTTGACCCTTGATGAATTTTACAAGATTTCAATCTGCACCAGTGCATGTGGGATGTGAGAAATTTTGCGAGTGACTCATGAAGGAAATGACAATGTAAAACGGGCACGCAAGAACTCCCTTATCCAAGAATACGAAATGTTTCGTGTAACATCCCGATCGGATATTACGAATTTAAATAAATAAAATAAAGAAAATATAAATATGTGTCATTTATTATAACATCATTTCCCAAAAACACGGGAAATTTAAAACTCTTTACTACATAATAAAGATAACTCTAAATTCAAATGTCTCAAAGTTCAATAAAATACCAAAGCAGTCTCATAATAGTTTTACAACTTTATTCTAAACCATAAATGATAAAAACTCCATAAACTGATGCTAAGTCTCACCAAATCCACCTACAACATCATCTGCTCACGTGTACCGCATACACAATCATCGCCAAACACAAGCAGATAGGGTGAGCTAACAAAATACATCATATACATATATAACACATTTATATATATCACTTAATCACAACAGAGGAATTCCATCCTCTAATTTCATACCACATGGCCACAACCATGTTAACCGTGTTCTACGTCTTCTAGTGAGTACCTCAAGGTGTCTTGCTACCATACCTATCGACCATAAACGATAGAGCACGTGTGGGAAACCATGCTACAAATCACACACCGTAACGTCAAGTGGAGTTCCCAATATGAACATAGTCCGTAACGTCCCAAGACTACCAAACTCGTTAGCCAATTACTGAGTAGAGCAATCTATCTGGACCCTTCCGTACTGGCCACAAGAGTTCTCCGTGTTCATCCGCCAACCCGAGCTCAACTCAAGAGTTCCTCGTGTTCATCCGCCATCCCTAGCTCAACTCGAGGGATGCCATTACGAGCCACAACTCAAGGAATGCCACGTGCTTAACCCCTATCCCAAGCTCAACTCAAGGGATACGTTCTGAGCCACAACTCAAGAAACACCAGTAAGCCGACCTTTAAGGTATCATAGAAGCCTTGTAGACCACACACATCAAAGCAAGCAACCACAATTTCTTCACGATATCGCCTGGCACAGTACTATATGCACCAGGCGCATCAGGCTTCCAGGCCGCCTGGCGGGGGACACGTGTTGTTAGGCGCCTTGCGCCTTTGATGCTACTGACCTTGCCAACATCGCTTTGCAGAGCACCCCTTACCGCTAGGCACCTCGCGTTCTAGTAGCTCTCTGTTTGGCAGCTACCGTTTGGCGGATCCCGTTCTGTCGCTAGGCGCTGAACCAATACAGCAGTTGTACTATTTTTCTGCACTTGGTTCATTTACAATCTTCCAGTCACATACTTACACATTTCCAGAGTATCTATTACCCCTCTATTCAGTACTTCACAGGTCTATACATTGTATTCCTTGGCATACAATTACTTTCTTACCTTTATTCACTTATAGTCCTTTGATTTAAGTCTTAGAGTCAACATGTCTAAACCAGATTAACACCATTAGCTTCATGCCCTTCCTTCTATTAATTAACTAAGACTTTCCCAAATTCTATAACATGACCCCCATCGCCTAGTCATATTTACATAATTTATCCCACTTCTCAAATCCAATTACTCTCACAATCCCCTAATTACCCTAGCAACGTCTTATTATGACTCATATTACAGTAGGTTATCCACACTTTATATCTCACTCGAACTGCAATTCTTATTACACTACCATGACAGTTCTCTTCCATTCAAATCCTAGAGGTTACACCCCTAAACCCAACATATCATCACCTCTGCTTCTATTCAATTAATACTTCCAATTTCCTAATTAGCACGAACCTGGCTCACCAAAAATCCAGAATTTCTGCATCTGCACTGCCCTGCTACCTATTTCTTGATACTTTTCCTTGCCCAACTTCGCTATCTCTCACGGGAACATAGTGACCGAGACCCAATTATTCCAACTTAATCATCTCCAGCACAGTTTCAATGCCAATTCACACTAATTACACTCTAAACATAAAAACTCCCAATTTACTAAACCCTAAAAGGGTGTTCATCCTAATTTTATCAAATTGAACCCCTAAACATACGTAAATCATCAATGTAACCCCTCTAATCACTTACAATCCTTTAGAACTTCTCTTTTCCTCTATCAGAACCAACCCAGAACACGAAACACATTAAAATTGAGTCAATTCGACTAGCATGCATGGCGGGTGTTCATCACCGCCAAGCAGTTCAACCAAAAACCCAGAATCTGGGTTGCAGCCATGTGTCGCCTAGCAGCCAGGAATGTGCCGCCAGGCGGTTCCTCTTCAAGAACCCAAAAACCAGTACAAAATGAGGTGTCGCCAGTGATTCATCACCCGCTAGGCGATTTCTGGAAAAATTCCAGAAATGCGAAAATTACATGAAATAGGCAGAATATATGCATCCAATTCATCATACATCTCATGCAGTTAACAACATGAATAAAACAACGGAGTCCAACACCCCTAACTTGGTTTCCTTTGCTTAAAACTTGAGTAGCCTTTGGTTCTCCCTTGCTTCCAATAGCCTTCCTTAGTTCTCCTCAATTCAGCCTCAATGCTTCACTTAATACACTTACCTCACTCTGATTTTCGTATTCCTCTACCTATCCAATAAGACCAGCCACAAAACCTCTCTCTTTTTCCCTTAATTGGCCAATAATTGGTGTCTTAATATGGGTTTAATGATGCAAAACGAAAATACAATTAAACTAACGTTAATGCCATTTAATTTGTTGTCTTATGATGGTTTCCCAGCCTTCCCTTGGCTGCCCATTCAGCTAGGGTTTCCTCCACCTTCTCACATTCATGCCAAAACTAATTTTGGCAAAAAGAAAGCTTAATATGGTTCTACCAAGGTTTGAACCCCTCACCATGCCAATGTCAAATCAATGCACAACCATTTAACCAATTCATGTTTCGTGATGACTAATATAATTCTCTGATTATATTATCACTCAACATGATCAAACATATTATAAAAAATAATAATAAATTAAATAACACTTAAATGGCATACATAGGACTTAAATCCAAGTCCTTTCACATAATTAAGCACTCTCAACCACTTGAGCTAGTACTTTTCCACGTCATAAATGTCAATATTTAATGCCATAAAGGTTCCACTACCGGCATTTATTAATTGATTATTTATTTAATTAATTAAATTCCACGGGTCTTACATTTCTTATGCAGCAAGGTGAAACCATCTACGATGTGCAGAAATGATTCACACACATCGTCAATCATCTCATGGGTTTAGGTAAAACTTTTGACACTGATGAATTAAACATAAAAATTCTTAAATCCTTGAACAGGACTTGACAGTCTCACAAAACCTTGCAACAATGATAATGGCGGCTTTATTTGGAAAGCTAAGGAAGCATGAGCTTGAAATGGGTAGATTAAATGAAGAAGAAGATCTAGGAAGAAAGAAAAATATTGCCTTTAAGTCTAAGGTCGTCAAAGGCAACAAACACAAAGAAGAAGAAGATTCTGATGATGATGAGAATTTGAGTCTTATGATTAAAAAATTTACAAAATTCATGAAGGCCAAAGGTAAAAATCAATTCAAGAGCAATAAAAATGAGAATCAAGGATCATCCTCAAATTTCAAGTGTTATGGATGTGGAGAAACTGGACATGTCAAGGCAGATTGCCCAAATTCAAAGAAAAGTGAAGAAAGGAAAGGCAAAAAATTTTTTAAGAAAAAAGCATACATAGAAGATAATGCCTCAAGTACATTAAGCTCCAGTGATTCTGATGAAGAAGAAGCAAAATTTTGCTTGATGGTTGATCATGATCTCTCTGACAGCGAGGTAAGTTCTACTTGCAATGAAAATTATTATGATGATCTTTATGATGCATTTCAATAATTGCTTGTTAAATCTAGTAAATTAGATACTACTCACAGGAAATTAAAATTTGAGTTTAAAAAGTTACAAAATAAACTTGAAAAATCTCTTGAAGAAGAAATTTTAAAAAAATAAATTTTCAACTTAGAAAACAATGAAAAAAATTGTTGAATTTGCTTCTTGTAAAAGTTACAAGTTTGATATATGTATTTTTGAAAAACCACTTGAAGATGCATTAGAAAATAAAAATTCTGAAAAACATGCTCTTACGATAAATCCAAATAGAAACAGGTATGCTCCTAATTATAATAAGAAAAATAAATCTAAAAGAACTCGCAGAGTTTGGGTAGAAAAAGGAATTGCTTACTCTATAAATTCATGTGTTGCTACTTGTTTTTGTAACATCCTTGCAAGATATTACTTATATAAATACAATAAATAATTTATCAAAATAAATTCCTTCTTTATCATCAACTCATTCCCAAAAACGCAGCAATTTAAACTTTTAAACGTAGAAATCGCAATGTAAAGTCAAGCATTCATAAGTAGTCTTTACAATTCAATAGTCGAAAATAGTAAAAACTAATATTTAAATTACATGAAAATTTAATAAAAAGACTTTCTAAATTCCCATGTAATATGCTCCCGCTCTCCGCCACTACGCATCTCCTGGCTCACTTGTGACATCATTTGCTCCCAGATAACACATTATCCGATCATCGCCACACACAAATAGATAGGGTGAGCTATGCACATAGATGAAAATAAATATGAAATACACCCACCTAAATATCTCGTAATTATTTAACTTTGAAAACAAACGAAATACCCATTTTCTCACACTCATAACCTTTATGAGCTTATGCATGTATTCTTTATCATGGGACTTTCTTGTGCTTCCACGAAGCTCCTCGCTTGTGGTCTAACCTACGAGCCTATCCCTCGTCCGTCATCTGAACTCCTCGCTCGGACCCGGACACGCATACCTGCCTTTCCTACTATGAACTCCCTCGCTCATAGCATTCCCCAGTTGAGCATGAAATGAACTCCCTCGCTCACTCATCCCAACAAGGGTACCTCCGGTGAACTAAACCGTTCACGTTTCGCATGCGGTCCACCCAACACAAACTCCTATTTCATGTCACTAGCCAACACATCTCGGATCACCTATGGACTTAGTCTGTCAAGCCTAGCATCACAAACAAAGTTTCCAGCTGTAGCCGTATCCGCCTGGCGCTGCCAAAGCGCTGCCGGGCGGAACCCAAGAAAACCGCCCGGTGCATCATTTTGCACCGCCAAGCACCAAGTGAGATCAGTGGCCACTACCACTAGTTTAGATGTTTACCGCCTGGTGGCTCACCCTGCGCCGCCAAGCGCCATACCAGTAACGCAGTGCTACTGGTTTTTGGCACTTTAAACAGGTCTTAATGGACCCCAAGCCACTCATACACAAATTACTATACAATTATACTTAAACAGACCCTAATAATACTCCCATAACAGCATTATTATTCATAAGTTCACAATCCAAGCCATACTTATACTTAAATATAATGCAAATAATCCAAGATTCATTCCTTTTTCCCATTGGTACGTGTTAACTCCCTTTGTAACTCAATATCCCAAAGAAATACCTGATTACATTACAAGTATACAATTTACCACATTCGAATAAATAATCCCCTAATCCTTTCATGCATTTGACTTCATAAGACTCATCCTTATACACACTAACATTTAATTCCATCACATGTTCACTTTTATACGTCCTTTAACAACTATCCCACTTCATGAATAAGGATCCTCGAGCCATAACCCCAAGAACGCAAGTCATAGAGCCACTCAAAATGCCACTGCTCTGACGGGTCGCCTAGTGGCAGTCCAGCTACCGCCAGGCGGTGCGTGACCATCTGGGTTCTGCCAGATTTCTCCTGCACCCTGTGTGACTCGCAACCACTCCGATTTCAATGTCCACCTTCAGACTAACATGCTTTCTCATGCACACAACATCCAAGCTTCATAATCTAATCATGTTATCATCACGCAAACCGTGCACCAATCATAAACATCATACATGTTATTCATTCCCAATCCCAATATGAACCCTAGATCCCAATTTCATGTTAATGTTCATGCAATTTTTCCACCAATTAAGCAATTACAGATAATAACCCAAAATACCAATCGTACTCATCTCATGGAAACCAACACCAAACGTCCCCACATCACTGAAATACCAAAAACCCGAGAGAACTAGGCAAGCCAGTTCGTGTCGCCTGGCGGACAGCATCTAGCCGTCAGACGATGCATGGAAAAAAAGCCAGAAAATGGGTTTTTGAGGCATGAGTCGCCTGGCGGGCCTTCAACGCCGCCAAGCAGTTTCTGGAATTTTCCAAAAATGCGAGAAAATTCAACAAAACTCCAAAAAACACAACCCATTCATCCAATATATCATGAAATCATATAATTGGCATACAATACACAAAATGAAACTCCGCTAACCTGGTTTTCGTTGCTTAAAGTTTGAGAAATTGGTTGTTCCTTTGATCACCAATGACTTGCCTCAAGCTTTCCCCCAATTCAATCGCTTATTGCACTCAATCTCACTACACACTCTCCAATTTCCTTCTTACTTTGCTCTCTAACTGCAGAATAATTCCAGCCTTCAATTCCCCCTTCTCTCACCCCTAATTTGCCTCTTTAATTGTACCTTAATTAGAGTTAATTTGGCCAAAACGAAAATGGTTAATTCTTAAGGGTAATTACCATTCAATGAATCATAATGGACTATTTTTCAGCTCCCCTTGGCTGCTCCTTCAGTTAGGGTTTCCCTTGCCCCTTCATATTCATGCCCAAAAGTAAAATTAGCAAAAAGAAAGTTTACTTTGGTTCTACTAAGGTTTGAACTCACAACCTTCCAATTATGAAGTAATTGCATAACCAATTCAACCAATACATGTTTCGTGATAATTTATGAAATCCTAAGATTATATCATCACTTAACATGATCAAGCATACGAAAATAATAAAAAAAATTAAAAACACATAATTGGTATACATAAGACTCGAACCCAAGTCCTTTCACACAAACAATTACTCTCAACCATTTGAGCTAGTACTATTCCACACCACATCACTTAACATTTAATTCCATAAAGGCTCTCACTTCCCGCATTTATTAATTAATTAATTATTTAATTAATTAAATTTCACGGGTCTTACCATTTTTATTGGTGGATGAGATACCCTTGAGACCAAGGATGTGCTATTTGTGGAAGGTTTAAAACACAATCTTCTTAGTATAAGTCAACTATGTGACAAAGGACTGAAAGTCATCTTTGAAAGTGATCACTGCACCATTCATCAAAAGGACTCTAAGGAAGAGGCCTTGAAAGGTATGAGACATAATAACATTTACTTGATAGATCTTGATAATGCATCATCTAGTGATATAACTTATTTAGTTGCTAAAGAAGAAAATCCATGGTTGTGGCATAAACGAGCTACTCATATTCATATGCAACATCTAAACAAGCTAATATCTAAAGAATTAGTATTTGGTTTGCCAAACATGAAGTTTGAGAAAGATAAACTATGTGCTGCTTGTCAAAAAGGAAAATAAGTAATATCATCACTTCATTCAAAAGATGTTATTTCTACTTCAAAACCATTAGAACTTTTGCATATAGATTTGTTTGGTCCTTTTAGGATAAAAAGCTTTTGGGGGGAATTACTATGCTTTTATTATTGTTGATGATTACTCAAGATATACTTGGACTTTCTTTCTCACATTAAAAAGTGAGGCTTTTAAAGCCTTTAAAAAATTTGCAAAAAGGATTCAAAATGAAAAAGATTTGAAAATTAAAGTTTTGAAAAGTGATCATGGAGGGGAATTTCAAAACGAACTATTTGAAAAATTTTGTAAGGAAAATGAGATTATGCATAATTTTTCTGCACCTAGAACTCCTCAAAAAAAGGGAGTTGTAGAAAGGAAAAATAGATCCTTAGAGGAACTAGCTCGCACAATGTTGAATGAATATGAAGTGCCTAAATACTTTTGGACTGATGTTGTGAGTACAGCGTGTTATGTACTGAATAAAATGCTCATTAGACCCACCTTAAAAATTACCCCTTATGAGTTGTTTAAAGGTAGAGAGCCTAATGTTGCACATTTAAAAATATTTGGATGTAAATTTTTTGTGTTAAACAATGGAAAAAAAATTAGGTAAATTTGACTCTAAAGCAGATGAAGCTATTTTCTTAGGGTATTCATTAAACAGTAAAGCTTATATGGTGTTTAATAGAAGAACCTTTAATGTAGAAGAATCTATGCATGCTGTTTTTGATGAAATTGTGGACCTTGAGGAGAACCCTCTTGAGTCAAATAAGACAAATGCAGGTGATGAAGAATATATTAAAGAGGCTCTTGATGAAATGTACTTAAATGAGAACCCACTGCCTTAACCTGAAGATCTTGCTAAGAGTTGGAAATCACCTAGAGGATTGTCTCTGGAACACATCATTGGAGATATATCAAAGGGAGTAATAATAGGAATATGTCAAATTATTGTATGATAGTAGCTTTCGTTTCATAGGAGAACCAAAGAATGTAGAAGAAGCTCTTCAAGATTATCAACGGTGCATGCAAGAAGAGCTGAATCAATTTGAAAGGAATGAAGTTTGGGAATTGATTCCTACAGAAGATGTACATCAAGTAATAAGAACAAAGTGGGTGTTCAGAAATAAGTTGGATGAAGATGGGAACATCACCAAGAACAAGGCCATACTTGTTGCAAAAGGATACAGACAAGAAGGTATAGATTATGATGAGACATATGCTCTAGTTGCAAGGTTAGAGGCTATATGTTTACTTCCTGCCTATGCTTCTCTAATGAAATTTGAACTTTATTAGATGGATGTTAAAAGTGCTTTTCTAAATGGATTTATAAAAGAAGATGTGTATGATGAGCAACTTCTTGATTTTTGAGGATTATAAATTTCTTGATCATATTTATAAATTAAAGAAAGCATTTTATGGATTGAAACGAACACCTAGATCTTGGTATGAACGATTAAGCACTTTTTTGTTAGAAAATTATTTTTAAAGAGGTAAAATTGATTTAACTTTATTTATCAAAGGAGTAGGAGAACATATTTTGTTAGTTCAAATTTACGTAGATGACATAATATTTGGATTTACTGATAATTCTTTGTGTGAAGGATTTGCAAGCATAATATAGGGAGAGTTTGAAATGTCAATGATGGGAGAATTGACATTCTTTCTGGGTTTATTCTTTCTGGGTTTGCAAATTAAGCAAATAGAAAAATGGAATTTTCATATCACAATCCAAGTACTGTAAAGAGGTACTTAAGAAATTTGGAATGGATACTGCTAAGGAAGCAAGTACTCTGATGGTAACCTCTTGTTATTTAGATAAAGATGAATCAGGTATGGAAGTTAATCACACCATGTTTAGAGGTATGATAGGTTCTTTGTTATATCTTACTACAAGTAGGCTTGATATTATGCAAGTTGTATGTGTGTGTGTGCTTGTTTTCAAGCTAATCCAAAAGAATCACATATTATTGCTGTAAAAAGAATTTTAAAATATTTAAAAGGAACTGCTTCTTTTGGGCTTTGGTATCCATCAAGAGCCTCCCCTAGCTTGGTAGGTTATTCTGATGCTGACTGTGGTGGTTGTAAAATTGATAGAAAGATTACTAGTGGTATTTGTCATCTTTTAGGATGTTCATTAGTTTCTTAGCACTCCAAGAAACAAACCTGTGTGCCTTTATCAACTACATTGTTACAGGAAATTGTTGTGCTCAGATTCTATGGATGAAACAACAGCTAGAGGACTATAATATCTATCTAAATCATATACCTCTAAAGTGTGATAATACAAGTGCCATAAATTTAACCAAAAATTTCATAATGCACTCTAAAACCAAGCACAAAAAAATTAGACATCACTTTTTAAGGGATCATATAAGTAAAAGAAATTGTGTGACAGAATATGTAGACACTAAGCATCAATTAGTTGATATTTTTATCAAACCTTTAGCCAAAGATATATTTTATGAACTAAGGAGAGATTTGGGATACTAGAAGTATCTTAAAAGTGCAAAAATTAAAATTTTCTCAAATTTTGAAAAACAACAAGTTAATAATCGATTATCACCAAGAATAATTGATTATCAGCTTTCCTTAAAAATTCCATAACCTTCTGGAATAATCGATTATCACTTACGATAATCGATTATCAATTTATCTAGACCTATATTTCTCAACAGTTCTGAAACAAGAATCAATTATCTCTTTCAGATAATCGATTATCTCGAGTCATTGGGAAAAAGTTTTGGAAAACTAATCGTTGTAACGGCTAGGTTGGCATTGAATTTTGTGAATCTGATTGTTGAAGACCTTTTCTTGTAAATTTAGGGAAAAAATTTTCACTATTACTTCCTCACAAACTTCAAATTTTGAGAACCCTATTTTTCTCTCAAAAACCTTCAAGCCTCATTTCTCCTAAACCTTGCTGATTTCAAATGTCTGAAGCATCTCGCATGAAGATTCCTACCTGTAGAAGAACCGCATCACGTCCAACTCAACCTCCAACACGCACTACTTCCATTGAAGGATGCCTTTCAGATGAAGAGTGAAGATTAGAATTTATCACTTTATGGAAAGACAAGCCTCTCATCACTCCCAAATTTATTTAATCTGAATGGTTTGTCAATCGTCGATTTACAATTCCTGTCCTTCTTATTGAACAAAGGGTGGAGTTCCTTACAGAAATGCAAGGGACCTACTATCCTGACTTAGTACGAGCCTTCTACTACAATTACAAATTCAGAGATGGAGTTGGATTTACCAAGGTAAAAGGTGTGGATATCATTCTGGATGATGATTTCTGGGAAAATGTTGCTAAATTTCCTATTCATGACAGCACCTCTCCAATTCTGACTATAGGAATTGAAGGTTTTAACAGATTTCTTATTTACAGTTCCTTCCTCAGAAAGCATTATCAAGAAATAGGCAAACAATTGCAAGCAGGTCCTCTAAAAATATATGAGCGACTTCTTCATTATCTCATTGTCTAGATTTTATGTCCTCGTGGTACAAATCATGACCAATGTAGTGAAGTTGATCACATGATAACCTACACTTTGCTAAATTATATTCCTATCCACTGGCCAAGTATCATCCTAGACACAATGCTCAAAGCAAAATGGCTCCCTCAATATCCACTACCTTACTCTTTGGTCATCTCTCACATTTATGAGTATAAAGGCGTGAACATGTCTGATGAACAATTTCATCGCACCACTAACACCAACAAAATTGCAGAAAACTCATTGAAACAGATGAAGTTTATTCGTTTTGGGAACACCTACATTCACAAGGATGAAATGCCACATGCTGACAATGAAGAAGAAAAAGAAAATCCATCCAATGATCATGCCCCTCCTATTAACACCAATATTGGTTCCTCTAGTAGGGTTGGTGGCTCATCCTCTTCTTTAGAGGACAAAATTTTAAACTTAAACCAAAGACTTGAAGAATTTTTTCTTCTCTCAACTACCCGACATGAAGAGGTCATTGGCTTAATCAGAGGGCTTGATTCTAGGATCTCAAATCTATAAAATAGATTTGATGAAGAGTTTACTCATGACAATAATGATGAAGATGATGACATGAGTCCAGAATTTTAGGGGAATGTACCTTTGTTATTGTTTTACATTATATTGATAAATGTAATTGTTTATCTTAAATCAAAGAGCTATTTATTTCTCTATGCATGTCTAATTGAGGGGGAGTTTTCTCTTACTATTTTTTCTAATGATTAAAACAGGGGGAGAAAAAGTTTAAAAACATCGACATTAACCAATCTACTTGTAAGACTTCTGATTGCAAGACATTACAAATACTTCAAACAAATTATTTTGATCATACCAAAAAGGGGGAGATTGTTGGCAAAAGCTGGAGACAAGTTTAATGTTAAAGCAAGATTTTGATGATGTCAAAGAAACTCACAAGCTACTTGGAAGACAATCTGAAGAACAAGTGTTTTATGTTTAAAGTTATTTTGTTATTATTTTAAAGTGTTTAGAATAGCTTAGAATCAACAACAAGTTCGTAATCTCTCTGATCCTCTTATTTTTGTAAAAAATTTTGTGATAATCAATTATCACTTAGGATAATCGATTATCTTAAGCTGAGTCCATTTTTTCAAAAACCCACTAGAATAATCAATTATCTCCATAGATAATCGATTATCTACTCAAACTTTTATTTTTGAAAACACATTAGAATAATTGATTATCATAAGTGATAATCGATTATCCCCGGCAGTTTGAACATGTTCAATTTTTAACCTAATTTTTGAAAATCCTATTTAAAGAATTGTAGTGCCACTTCAAAAATTACCTTTTTGAGAGCCAAAGTCTTAGTGTTGTGTTTGCAAAGAAGTTCTCTGAGTGTTCTTAAAAGTGCTTTGAAAAGCCTAGTGTAAGTAGAGTGATAACTTTTCCTTCTAGGAGATTGAGTGTTGTTATTGTTGCTATGAAAGCTAGGTCAAGTTCTTTGTGTGATTCAGAGAAAGTTACTTTCATCTCTTGTGTATCCAAGAGAGGTGTTTTCTTTTCCCTATTCTCTTATTATCTGACTGTAATATAATATTTTTAGTGATTGAGTTAATCTTTTTGTTTAAAGAGATTAACAATTGGACGTAGGATCTTTTGATCTAAACCACTATAAATATTTGTGTTAAATCTTTTTTCCTATCTCTTTATTTTATCTATTGTTGCATTTAAAGGAACTAAGGTTTAAATTAAATGGTAAAATTTTGGAAAAACTTTTAAAGTATTAATTTTAATATTAAAATCAATTCACCCCCCCCCCCCTCTTGTTTTTCGTCCAAACGCTAATCATTCCGCTATACATTTACAACAAGTTAGAGAAAGTGCTACTTTTTAGACAACAACACCTGAAAGAGAAGGGAAATTTATCGAGACATGTGCTCAATTGAGTATTCCATTTAGTAGAAAATTGGTTCTTGATTGCAAAATGACGCGGAGTTCTACATTTTTAATGCTTCAAGTAGCCGTAACATGAAAAGATGTATTTGATCTACTGCCACAACGAGATAGTCAATTTAAAGCTTTGCCTAGTGCACATGATTGGAAAATGGCAAATGAAATTTTCCAAAAGTTGAAAATATTTTATGATGTCACACTCTTGTTCTTTGATACTTCATACCCAACTGCTAATATTTTCATTCCAAAGGTATGCCAAATTAAGTTGGCTTTGATAGAATTTCTTGACTCTCCAAATTCTATTATTCATCAAATGGTGCAACTATGGTTTTAAAATTTAACAAGTATTGGGGTATGATCAGTGGGTTGATGGCAATGTGTATTGTGTTAGACCCAAGATATATGGAGAGGAATATGATTGTGAAATTGAAAAAGTGAAAACTCTTTATAAGGACTTGGTAAGAGAGTATGAAATGAACATGAAAGGTAAGAAGTTAGTTTCTTTGTGTCAGGTTTTGAACATAAATGCAAGCCAAAGTCTTTATGGAAGAAAGCTGAACCCTCAAATTATAAGTTAGAACTTGATTATTAATTGGAGGAACCAACATTACCTGATTCAAATAAAGAATTTGATATCTTAGTTTGGTGGAAGGCTAATGGGTTAAAATATCCAATCTTACAAATGATTACAAGAGATTTTCTAGCCATTCTTATCTAAATTGTTGCTTTTGAGTCTTCTTTTAGTACTGGTGGTCGATTTCTCACTTCACATCGTAATAGATTACACCCAAACACTTTAGAGGCATTGATGTGTCTTCAAGATTGGTTATGGACTGACATAGAAGGTAATTAAATTAACATTTCAAATTACATATTTATGTATATTCATATTAATTGTTACAATGAATGAATTGATTTTCCTTTTTAAGTTCCACCAAATTGAAAGTGGACAACATGAAACTTAATACAATATTAGAGGAGATAATTGATGATGATGTTAGTATTTTTTTTTTAATATTTCATTCTAATTTTACTAATAGTGTCATTATCAGGAATGTATTGATGACTTTATTTGTGTGTTATTTATTTCAGGAATTAAGTGGTCAAGATGAAGATAATGAGGGTAAATCTTAGAGTGTTATTTTTATAAGAATTGTTTTATAAATTACTTTTATTTGAATTTGGATGTATGTTTTAAGTACAATTTGATTATTTTATTCCTTTTGCAATTGTTTTATAAATTACTTCTATATTAATTTGGATGTATATTTTAAGTACTATCAATTGGAATTTATGCTTTAAATATATTTAGTTGTCCCAAGACTATTTGAACGTATGTTTTAAATACTATTTGATTTTTTTTATTCCTTTTGCAATTTTATTTGGTTCTCATTTAAAAACTAACATAATATTTTGTTTTTAAATATTCATGGATATCGATGAATACCCACGGATTTAAAAAACTCTGTGAGTTTTTTTACGCAAGTATCCGATAAGTAGTAAAACAAGTTTTGGGTAGAGTTTTTTCATGCGGGTTGGGATGTAGGTGTTCGGTATCAGAGTACCAGCACAAGTACTCACAACTAAAATAAAAGATAAAAATAAAGGAACAAAAAATAGATAATAGGCAATGAATATAATTTATTCAAGGAAAGGAAAAATTACATACCATTCTCTCTAATCCCAAGGAAAAACAATGACAACCCCTCTCTTGGAAATAGGAGAAACTAATACAAGGAGAACCTTAAAGGAGAAACTAACCTTCTCTCTTACAGGAGAAACTAATATTCTCTTTTAATTCTTCTCTCAAGCAAATAAAGCAAAAAGGAATAAGATGGGAGAGACTTTGGGATGGTTTCCTAAGGAAACACTGGGCTCCTTTTATAACATTAAAAGTAAGCCCCAAAGTAAGTTCCCATCGATGTGCGACTTCTTTTCTCACAATCTCCCACTTGAAGATTTTGATGAAATTAATCAAATCTTCACACTATGCTTTATTCTCTGCCTTCATGTTGCTTGTTTTTCTGGTAGACTTCAGTAGGATCGAATCCACGTAGACTTTATTGACACATAATTCTGATCCTCCAAAACGCAATGCAACACCTGAGGTTCCTTCTAAGGACCTCTTGTCAATACTTCACTGCTCTCCACCAAACCCACCATGAACCTACCAACCACTCCCACTGCTTGTGCAATGTCTGGTCTTGTACACATCATAGCATTCATAAGGTTGTCCACCACCGATGCACTCGGTACTCGAGACTTCTCCATCCTCTCCGCTTCACTGCTAGGACTCATACGTGAGGAACAATTGATAGAAAGTGGGGTAGAAATTGGCTTGCAATCTTGCATGTTGAAGCGTCGCAAGATTATCAGTAAGTATTTCTTCTGAGAAAGCCAAACCTTCCTATCTTTTTTTGTCTCGGTGAATTTGCATTCCTGAAATCCTTGTTTGCTGGTTCCAAGTCCTTCTTCTCATACTCCCTAGCCAATTACGCCTTCAATTCCTAGATTTGAACTTTGTTGGGGCCTACCTCCAACATGCCATCCACATACAACATCAATGGTCTAAACACCCAGTCTGTTGTAACCGAGGCTTATGAAGGAATCAAATCTCTGGTACGAACACCTGAGCTCTCTTTAAACCGT
>Ga0214543_1000901_pt1 | contig 54452 bp, 25 predicted proteins | sample CNSS2metaG_FD_160094 | JGI IMG/M metagenome (GOLD analysis project Ga0214543, IMG submission 160094) | Root nodule microbial communities from cowpea collected in UCLA plant growth center, Los Angeles, California, USA - CNSS2 | ecosystem: Host-associated > Plants > Roots > Nodule | place: USA... | reverse complement strand
CGTGAACAGAATTTTCCCTCTACCTCTCCCTCTATGTGTTAGGGCTTTCAGTGTATTCTGACTCTATTGTTCTGCCTCTCTCTTTATTTTATAGCCTCCTCTCCACTAGGTTTAAGTGAGACATGGGTTTCTCAAATTTTGGGTCTTTTCTCCACATAGGAAGGGAGCCCAATACCCAACAAGAGGTTGATGCTGTTTTTAAATTAGAATAGTGTTACTGTTTTAGAAATTGGATGCAAATGTTGTTTCAGAAATTTGATGTTGTTGCAGTTTTTAAATTAAAATGTTGTTGCTATTTTAGAAATTGAATGGTGGTGTTGTTTCAGAAATTTGATGTTGTTGCTGTTTTAAAAAAATTGTGTTGTTGTTTTAAAAATTTGATGCAGCTGCTGTTTTTTTTTTCAAAAATGGTAATGTTGTTGTTTTAAAGATTTTTTGTTTTTGTGTTATTTGATGGAAAATTATGGTTATTGTTTCTAGTTAATTTTTGTGTAGAATTTTTGGTAAGTTATATGTTAAAATCCTTAAGTGCAAAGAAATAATGCTTGGGGTATGATATGATGAGGATGTATGGTTAATCCTATGATGATGAGGTATGATATACATTTATGCATGTATGTATGTATGTATGTATGTATGTATGTATGTATGTATGTGATGGTTGTGTATGTATTCTCTTGTAATCATAAAGCCATGTTGGTTCTTTTACCTAGAGGGCTTTGGTGAGACAAGTAAAAGGGTTTCTTTTGACCATTAGGGTTTGACATGAGCTTACAAGAGTGTGTAAATGTGTAAATGACCATGATAATGTGTTACCCTTAGTATAACTCTAATATTAGAGTCATTCTAGTAGGGGTAGGTTGTACTTTGAAAGTTGGGACGAGAGCTAAATTGTAGATAGTGGTGTGGGTTTTTCTTTAACGTGACTACCATTGAAATGGATTTGGCACAATTCTCTATAAATATTCAATAATTAAACTCTGCCAAAATAAAATATTGATGTAGAAAATATATGGAGTGTTAAGATAACATTCTTGAAATCTTATGGCATAAAGAAGAGTGATGGATAAAATTCTATTATTGGTTCATGGTTAAGCATAGAAAAAAGTAAATTTAATCATTTGAGAGAACTAGTCTTAGCACATTAGTGATACAAGATATATGAAAGATTTTTCTGATGACATACCCTAATTCATGATAAAATAGAATGAGGAAGCACACCTGAATTTGTCTTTAAGAATGATATGAGTCATTAGAATAGCAATGGGTATGTGATCCACTAATAAAGGGATTTGGCACTTAGCCTGCAAGACATGTGGCAGGATCTAAGCAATGACTCTAATGATCTTAATGGATTTGCCGGAGGAATATCCACCTATATAAAACTTTTTGTTACTCAAGTCAGTAAGAGAGTATTATGATCTATGAAAATAGAGTAGTGAGTATGAACTAGATTGTACTTCCTGGGAAAAATATCATGTTTATTTATAGAGTTTCTAGGCCCAGGAAATATGTTATAAAATAGATAGTATAAAAGAATATCAATAAATAATAAAAACTTATCGTATAGGTGATAAAATAACAATAATATACCATTTAACCAGATTAATCATATATTCAATTGATATATGATATAAAAAGATACTTATGATATTAATGTATAATATAATCAGACTATCAAGATTTGTCCATATATATTATGTTAATAAATATGGTAGCAAAATCAACACATATCTATGTTAATATTATTTAGTTAAATTTGTTAGGTCATGTTCACTACCACTAGAGCATAAAATTCACCACTATTTATCTTTATTAGTTATTAACAAATATTAAATAAATAATTATGTAATATTTAATATTCAAAACAAGTTTTTATATCACTAGTGCAAAAATCACTTTTTATAAAGACTTTTTATACCGATTATAATCTACCTACTATAATAAGTGACGTTATGACAAAATTGTAAATAAGATAACACTTTCTATACCGGTTCTAGTTATAACCGGTATAGAAAGTGAGCATGGTGGAATTTTTGTAGTAAAGTGTAAAATTTTCTATAGTTATAACCAATATACAAAGTGGGCATGATGGCATTTTTGTAACAAAAAATAAAACTTTCTCTACCAATTCTAGTTATAATTGGTATTCAAAGTAGTTTCTTAGTTTTTTTTTTTTATGTAAACACAATACCACATAGAGAGATCTCAAATCTCAAATCTCTCATACTCATTCTCCTCTTTCTTCCCTTTCTTGTTGCTCTCAGCATCCCAAAACCATCGAATCCCAAAAAACTCTCTCCTTGTAAACTCTACCAAACCCAATGTACACACTCCATCCACACACGACATCATTGATGGCCCGATGATGAGCCTAATCAACAAGCGCATCCGCACCTTTCGCAAGAAGATAAATTGAATCGTCTCCATGGAAGATTCCCTTCCTAGGGAAAAACCTTGAACAAGGAGCAAGAAGAGTTCAAGAAGCTTTGCCAGCCCCTAGCCTTCACGGTAGCCGAGGAACTTCAGGGAGCGGCATCAAACTCTTGAAGCGCTAAAGCCCAACTCAAAATCTCGTAGTAAGTTGTGCCTCATTCGAGCAATTGCTGCAACACTCAAGTGATGACGTTGTCGTGGAGGACCTCCTACTACTCTATCGTTAATTTCTTGATATCTCTTTATGTACTTTGAATTTTTGTTTCTACTTTCTAATTTACTAGATCTGGTTTTAGATTTTCCTTTATCGTGCTTCTCTTTTGTTTATTTTTTTATTTTTGGTGCTGATAGGTATTATCATATTCTTTTTTGTTTATTTTTATCTTTTATTGTTATTTTATTTTTGGATATTTCAGGTTTTATTTAATAAAAGTGGAAAAGATAAATATTTGGTTTATATTTTGCAAATAAGTGGAAATTTCAATGATTTAAGATGATTATCAATAAAATTAGTGGAGTACTGAATATTCAAAGATTATCAACGATGTTAGTTATCCACCAAGTTGGTTACTCCAATTACCAGTCAGAATATTTGAGTAATATATCAAAGATAATGAGTTTCAAACGATTGAAAGATATATATATCCAAGATATTCTAGTACCTGATCAAGTACAAAGTTGCAGGCTTAGTTCATTTTGAAAGATCTTGACAGAAGTGAAAAACATCATCCCTTTTGGGGAAGAGAGAAAAAAAAACATTCTTGGAGAGAAAGACACTTGATCTAAAAACAATTGACGGTAGAAGAACATTTTGAAGTCTAGATGCATTCAATTTCATCATTATTCTAGCATTCAATATATTTAGGAGTAACTAACTCCCTTATTCACGGGATTGGGCATAATGTATTCTCAATTCTTTGTGAATTTCCCATTGAATATAATTATTTTCCATCTCTTGTATTCTATTCTTGTTTTCATTGTATAGTCTAGAAATATTGCACATGCGGGAGTACCTACTAATCCAAAATATAGTTTGGGAAACCTGATTATGATCTTTAACTGCATATTCTATATATGGTGTAGATGTGAGACTACTTGCAGATCCAAAAGATAGTTTGGAAAACCTGATTAGGATAGAACAACTAATGGATTTCACATGTTAGACATAAATGTGGACATTGATTATTCATAACATCAGAATATTGTTCATTAATGCGAACTTAATAATAAAAATTGCTAGACATAGAGTTTTTATTATTCAGTTTAGGCTTGTTTGCGACAAAATCGATGCTTGTTACAAAATGTGTGAATGCGAGAAAAGGAAATAAAAATATATTGTTTGGTGTTTTTTGCTTTGGATGGAATGAAGTCCAATCTCGGTGAAGCCTTTACCATATAGTTTCTTAAATCAAATTAATTGTTTCCATAGTGTGAATTTTATTTATTTCATAATTTTGAATTCATTCTTTATACATAAAAGAGGTTTCGTTATTTTTACTCTTTATCAGTAAGCACACAATTATTTTAAATCGCATTAGTCTTTGTGAGAAATAATATCTGAACTTGTTCACTGTATTACTTGTACGACCTGGTACACTTGCCAATTTTGTATTTATTATCTTTTTTTTTATGTGTTTGGATTGCAATGTTTCTTGTATATTTCTTGTTTTTTTAAATGTATTTCTATATCGATTGTGACCTTAACCATATAAGAAAGTGACACTATCCATCCTAGTTACCGAACAATACAAAAAGTGAAAATTTTCTATACTACCTATATCTGTATAAATTCTGAAATCAGTATATCTTTTTTAATCGGCGTAAGACAAACTCCCTGCACCACACCAGAGTACACAACTATTAAAACTTAATTGGATTTTTTATTTGGAACGATACTAATATAGTAAGTAGTTGCCGTAAATATGAATCCTAAAATCAAATAAAAATTTTACTTGAATCATAGTACGATAAAATCATTTATTTGACGATATAATATATTATATTTACTTAGCTTTTCTTTTTATTCAGTTGAATTTGAATATAATATATTATTAATTAATATCTGTTGATAAAAATTATTATAAAGTACAATTTATTTAATAAATAATGGTGAATTATTATTATAGTGAAAATAAGCTTACAATTAATATTTTTTTAGAACCAGCTTATTCATAAAATTTAATTTAGCCTGTACTTTATTTTAAGGGTCGTCCACTTTAAAAAACATGGTTTCCAAATTTAGAGTAAATTGATTTGATTTGTTTCTTAGATTTTTTTAGTAAGCGTAAAATTATAACTATTTTTACACATGAAAGATTTATACTTTTTAAGTAATAATAAATGTATATGACAGTTTCACCTGTGACTCTTCCTCTAAAGTTGTATAAGTATCTTGGGTTTCTGTCCCAAACTTATCTTCTCATCTCTATCCTCTCTTCTTCAGCCATGGAGTTTCACTTCCTTCCATTGCTGTTTTCTCTCAACGTGAGTTTCAACCCTAATTTTGTATTTCACTTGGTTGCTCTTTTCTAGAGAAAACTAAGAAAGTTTTGTTCATTATATGTTTCGAAAACTGGATTGTAGGTGATATTGATGACAGCTCAAGCTGCCTTACCTCCAGAGCTTTACTGGGAAAGGATGCTTCCAAACACACCAATCCCCAATGCCATCAGAGACATTCCCAAGCTTGGTTAGTTACTCAGAAGATTAAGGACACAGAATTTAATGTTAAGAATACTTTTACATACCACTTTTTTTTTTCTTAACGAGACATATTAGTTGTTGGTATTTGGATAGCGGAAATATGAAACTCACAAACTCTCTCATCAATTTTAAACCCTTCAAACTAATTTTATAGTTTTCAAAAATTAGTTAGTAAGAAAGTTGAACTTAGATCTCTCACCTTTCTTCCAATATTTACCCGTAAACTAACTTTATAGCTGGTCAGATCCAGAAAATTGACTAGTAGAACAGTCTTCGTATTTATAAACAAGAAAAGTAGAAATGTTTTCGTTTTTTCAATTTTTAACGGTAAGTAACGTTCAACAAAAATATAATGCTTAATTTGGCTGTTGTACACTCTCTACTGCCATGACCCTACCCTTCATGAGAAAATATCTAAGTGAAAAATAGAAAAAAAAATGAGAGGTATTAATAAAGTTTTTATATCATTAAAAATGTACAGAAATAGATTTTATATCAAATACTTAATAATAGATTTGTAATATTATAAGGCATTGTAATACAAAATAGATGGCGAATTAGACCTTTTATACATAAATTAGTTTTTGTAATTAAAAACAAAAAAATCTTCATTTAAATACTCAAAACACCCACATGATAATAGAATTTAAACAAATATAACCCCCTTTTATTATCACTAACGTAAACACATACGTTAACGCGGATGTGTGTACGCATATACGTGATATAATAGAAGTAGGTGATAATATTGTAATGTTATTAAATTAATATATAAAATAAAATTATATTTATTACAAATTATAAATAAAGTGAAATATATCAGAAAAGATGAGAGAATAAGGGTTGATAAATAAGAAAAAAGAAGAAGAAACATAGATAGACTATTTTATAAAAAACTTCTAAAATAACGGTCAATTTTTAAAAATTTAAGAAATAATTATATTTTAAAGGGTAAAACTGGAATTTTGAAATGTGGACACAAAAGAAGGAATCATCTTTATATATTGTTATAGATATCATAAAACAACCATAAAAAAATTATTATTAAATGTCAAAAATTATTTAATATAAAATAAATCATTTGGTCCCTATAAATATACATTTAGTCCCTATTTTTGTTATTTTTATTCAATTTGTTGCTCATTTTCGTTTTGTGTTCAATTAGGTCTTCATTTTCGTCAAATTTTAGTCAATTTGATCCTTTTTACTAATGGTGTTTAAATAGTTAACGTTTTTGAACCGTACATGCCACGTGTCAGCTCCTGTCTTTTTATTTTATATTTTAATTTTAAAAAAATTATCCACGTGTCAAGTCACAATTGTGCCATATGTCAATGTTAGTGTCACGTGTTAGTTTGTGGTTGTGTTATTTTTTATTGTTCAATTTAGTTCCTGTATTCGCTATTTTTGTTCAATTTAGTCCCTATGTTTGTTATTTTTGTTTAATTTGGTCCCAACTTTAGTTAAAATGGAACAATTTTTGCCCTTTCATGTTTAGACCAAATTTAATTTTTTTATAAATATTAGATATATATATTTAAAATTAACATTATTATTATTTATTTTTGACATTCAATTATAAATTATTAGATTTAATTATAAATTGAATATAATTTGTAGATTCAATTTTTAAATAGAATATAATAATTTAAAATATTATTTAAATATAATTATTAAATGTTTTAAAAATAAATATTAACATTTGTATAATTGACATTTAAATCTAAAAATATTTAATATTTTTATTACCTTTTAGATATTAAATTAAAATCTAAAATGTTTTATATTTAAATGTTAATTTTATAAATATTAGTTTAATTTTCTAAAATATTTCTAATATTTTTAAATATCAATTTTAAAAGTATCGGTGTTTTAGAATAAAAATATTAGAAAAAACATTTAATATTTATATTTTTGTAATATTTTAAATAATTGTATTTTATTTAACAATTAAATATAAGAATTGTACTCAATTTATAATTAAATTTAATAATTTATAATTGAATTTAAAAAATAATTAATAAAAATGTCAATTTTTAAAAAACTATTAGTATAATTTTTATAAAAGATGTTAAATTTGGTTTCAATTTTAAAGAGAGAATTAATTCATTTTAATCAAAATTGAGACTAAATTGAACAAAAATAATGAATATAGAACTAAATTAAACAAAACTAACGAATATAGAGACTAACTTAAAAAAAAAAAAAAACACAATCATAAACTGACACGTGAAATTAACATTGACATGTGGTACAATTATAACTTGACACGTAGACAATTTTTTTTAAAATTAAAAAAATAAAAAATAAAAAACCAAGAGTTAACACGTGACATATACGGTTCAAAAATATTAACTATTTAAATACCGTTAGTGAAAATAACCAAATTGACCAAAATTTGACAAAATCGAGAATCTAATTGAACACAAAACGAACATAAGAACTAAATTGAATAAAAACAATGAAAATAAGAACCAAATATATATTTAAGCCAAACTATTATTAAATATAAAAAATTACCTAATATAAAATAAATTGAAGTAATTAAAATAATCTTTAAATTAAATTTAAAATAATATATAAATACAAATTTAATTTCAAATTTAATTTAATAATATACAAATATAACTTTAAAATATATAAAAAATAAAATGAAAAATGGTTTTGGGAGCCGTGGCTCCATTTGCAAGATCCCCTTTAAGTGATTACCGTAATAATTTTTAGAAAAACAAATTGATTTTGGTTAAATTAAATTTTATCACTAATTTTGTTTCGTGGATCTCAATTTTTTTTAACTTAGTTCGTATATTTTAAAATTTAAAATTTTAATTGAATCTTTTGTTTTTCATACGTATGCTTTTATTTATATATTTTAGCTACTAACAACTTTTCAACCGTATCTTGAATAAATATATTGGATTTAACGTTAATTGAATAAAAAAAATAGAAAATAAATTATATATGAAACTAAAAATAGAGTAGAAATATGGATATTTTATATATAGTGAGTAAAATTATGAAAAGAAATCAAAATAACTAAATGCGAATAAGAAAATATATTAGTGTAGACCCATGTTTCTTTTCTTTTTAATAAATCTTTATCGCAACTATGTTTAACATGAGTTTAATTATTTATTTAATAATTTTATCAATAAATGTTAATTGTTAAAATTTTATTAGTGAAAAAGTTTAGTCCACAACATTTCTTAGAGTCTCTTTTAACTTTATTACTAATTACAAAGTCATTTTATAACTTCTTAACTTGAACTTATTTGAGCTTGACCATAATTGTAATTTCATCTGGTTTTCCTTTTCAATAGGTATTCCACTACAACTAAATTCATCATATCTTCTATCTAACATTAATATCATGTTTTTTTCTTTTATGATGTCAAAGGCACAAAAGACTCTCTTCATGGCGTTGAAAAAATTCATTCAGAAGATAACATTCCTCCTCTATCCTTCTATAAGGGTAAGAAAATTAATTCAGAAGATGAGATACCTCCATTATCCTTCTATAAGGGTAACACAATTCATTCAGAAGAAGAGATTCCTCCTCTATCCTTCTATAAGGTTAAGAAGATTCAATCAAAAGATGAGATTCCTCCTTTGTCCTTCCGTTATGTTGAGAAAACTCAAGCAGAAGGTGAAAAAAGAAGACTTTCGCAAGAAGGTCAAATGATCCCTGTTGCTAATCATCAGCACTACAACCCAAAAACAAACCCAGCTTTCTTTGAAGAACAACTTAAGCCCGACACAGAATTGGATATAATCTTCAAGAAAAGAAAATCTGAAAGCCTACTATTGCCTCGCCAAATTGCAGAGCGCATACCATTCGCATCAGAAAAGATTAAAGAAATATTTGAAATGCTTTATATGAAACCAGAAGTAGAGAATGTAAAGATTATAAGGGAAACCATTAGTTTGTGCGAAGCGCCTTCAATCACAGGAGTAGAAAAAAATTGTGCTACTTCATTGGAATCCATGGTAGATTTTATCACTTCAAAGCTTGGAAAGAACGCCCAAGTTATTTCTACTGAAGCAGAAAAGGAAAGTAAGTCCGAAAAATTCATAGTGAAAGATGGAGTGAAGATGTTAGCAGAAGAAAATATCATTGTATGTCATCCAATGAATTACCCATATGTTGTGTTTTACTGTCACAAGATATCAAACACTACTGCACGTTTTATGCCATTGGAGGGAGAAGATGGAACTAGGATTAAAGCTGTAGCAGTGTGTCACAAAGACACATCAGAATGGGATCCAAATCACGGGTTTTTACAAGCACTTCAAGTTAAACCAGGAACAGTTCCAGTGTGTCATATCTTACCTGAACGTGACCTTCTGTGGTTTGCTAAATAGGTTACTCAATTTCGTTTCTCTTGCTTGCTGGTATTTCCTTAAATAAGTAGGTATGTGACCTACATTATTGTATCTCTCTGTGTGAAATTGTGTTATTCCTTTATGGAATCATGTAATATTGCTAAGTAATGTATATGTATTAGTTGTAATGAGAGACCCCTGAATATTTATAAAACTTTTAAATAAATTTGCGAATCCTTTAGGTTTTGGAATACACACGGTGAAACATATAATACTTTTAAATTTTATATTTTTGTAAGAAATAATTATTAATCAAAGAATTAAATGTTAATTAAAATTTTTTTAAATAATGGCAGAAAAAAAAAATTTATTACAAATTTTTTTAACAAATTTTGCAAAAAAATCTCATGTAATATAAAATCTTTTAGTAATATACGTGTCTCATCAATTAACTACGTGTAGGTTCGAATATAATATGTTGCCTTTTAAGTGTTTCACATTTTATTTGTTATTATAACACTCATATTAAAAAGTTATAGATATCTATATATTTCAAATAATTTCAACCAGTCAACATTAATAATTAATAGTAACGGACACAAAAAGTCTAACATAAATAAAAAAAATTTAATACGACAAGAATAATAAATAATATCGACAAATATTATACATACCAGAATATATATATATATATATATATATATATATATTTATTTATTTATTTATTTATTTATCTATCGGTAGATCTTGATTAAAAAATGATATGCTGTGAAGTTGAATGGTGGGACATTACAAAAGGAAAATCTCTAGAAAATATTTACTGGACTTTAATCAATAAAAGTTGTATGCCAAAATAAAACTGACATAATATGGGTAACACGATTGTAATGGTAAAATATATTCCTTGTTGGATTTAGAATATTTTGCCAATTTTATGGTGATAAGTGCAGTAGCAAGCATCATATCATATTATTACTGAGTTGCTTGTATTAAAATTGGATTGTGTTATAAAGATGGATTTCTGTATGGGGTTTAGGGTTGTTTTTACTGGGAAGGCAGAATATTGAATACAATTGCTTGTCTTCTTTAAGCCCGAAGTATTTCCTATATTTTCTACTTTTCAAATCCCAAATTTGAGAGAATAAGGCTGAAATTTTGAAGAGGATGTTCTTGTTAGGATATAGAGGGATGGTTGGTTCATGATATAAGTTAGTTATGGACTAGTAGTAAGATAAATATGGTGTTTTAGGGGAAGGAGGTCGTTTATCCTATTATTATGTGTAGATTGAGCTTTTATGCAGTTTCTTTAAAATGATAAATCCTTCGAGTAAGATGTAACACCCCGTTTAATTATAGTTTAATTATAATGATCCTAATTAAAGGAAATGTCACAAAGGATAATAAAATAAGCAAGGTCCTGGAGTATAAACGATACTCCTTAAAGTTATACAGAAGAAACCAGTAAAAAAGTAAGGCACACCATGATGCTAGAATCAAAATAGAGTAAGGGATCTAAAATACTCAAAGTAAAGTTCTAAGATATGACATTACACGGGCCACAACCCTAAAAGAAGACATGAAAAGCGGAATCCAACCCAACTGGGCTATGCAGCGGAATCACCATTTCTCTGTTGACCACGAGGAGTTCTCACATCTGCTCACATCAATAAATTGATGATCATCACAAAAAGAGAAAACCATACACAAAACATACAAACAAGCAGAAGGGTAAGCTAGAGTAGAAAACGATTTATCATACAGTTACATACAATTTCATAATCCAAGATACATATGTCAACCAATCATGTTGTGACTTGCAAACAATACACTAAGACTCAAGACACGATTCATCCGAATACATATAATTAGTCGGATTCAGCGGATGCTTGCACTTGTGGTGGCTTTTACTGCTCTATCGAGCTAATTGTTCTAGTGTTTCATCCCTCACACACAAGGTTAGCCCTTAAAATATTTCAGGCCTCCTACTACTCACACCACTTGAGTCAGTACGCTCTATGTGAGACTAACTAACTCTTTAGAGTGTCAGGATGAAATCCTTACCTTGAATCCTTACTAAATTATATAAATGAGGCACCACCATGAACTCCCACTAATAGGGGTCATGGAATTACGTCTTGATCAACTAAGGCACGACCATGAGATCTCACCTAGAGATTCATGGAATTACGCCCTAACCAATGAGGCACCACCACGAAACTATCGTGGAATTACGCTCTAACCATATACAAATTATGTTTCACTAACCAAGAGTCTACTTGTCATGCATACCAATCTCATGTCAACATTGACAATAACTTGCCCAAGAATTAGATCCAGCTTAGAGGTTTATCAAAGGACAACATCATAACTATGCAAGGAGAATTTGAAATGTCCATGATGGGTGAGCTTACCTACTTTCTAGGGCAGCAAGTCAAGCAACTCAAACATGGAACATTTTTAAACCAATCAAAATATTGTTTTGACTTGTTAAAAAAGTTCAAAATGGAGGATTGCAAGGAAGCTGTCACTCCAATTGCAACAAATTGCTTTATGGATGCAGATGAGGCTAGCCAACCAGTAGATTCAACCAAATATAGAGGGTTGATTGGGTCTTTGCTCTATCTTACAACAAGTAGGCCAGATATTCAGTTTGGAGTATGTTTATGTGCTAGATTCCAAGCAAATCCAAAGGAATCACACTTTAAGGCTGCAAAAAGGATTCTAAAGTACCTTAAAGGAACCAATGTTGGTTTATGGTATCCATGTGATTCTAACATAAATCTTAGTGGCTTTTCAGATTCAGACTATGTAGGGTGCAAATTGGATAGGAAAAACACAAGTGGTACTTGCCATTTGCTTGGATCAAGTCTAATCTCATGGAATAGCAAAAAGCAAGCATGTGTGGCACTTTCCACTGCTGAAGCTGAATATATTATTGTTGGACATGGTTGTACACAAATCATATGGTTGAAGCATCAAATTTTGGACTATGGTGTAAGGCTAAGCAAGGTACCTTTGTATTGTGATAATACTAGTGCAATCAACTTAACCAAGAATCCAATACAACATTCTAAAACCAAGCATATAGAGATTAGGCATCATTTTATTCGTGATCATGTTCAAAAGGGAGATTATGAAATCAAATTTGTTAAAACTGAAAATCAATTGGCGGATTTGTTCATAAAACCATTGGCTAAGATAGGTTTAACAAGCTAAGAACTGAACTAGGCATATTAGACATCAAGAATGTGGTCTGATGTGTTTGTAGCATGTTAATCTTATGTACTCATGCATTGGTTTCATAAAAATCTGTTGTTGTATGCAAAAGTTGAAAACTGTCATATTCAACCTGTTGATTTTGCATTTCAACATGTTGATTTCACTTAAATCTGCCTCTGTTTGCAAAAAACATGATCTGTCAACCTGTTGATTCTATTTTTCAACATGTTTATTTCACTTAAACTGCCACTGAATGATGAAATATTGATCTGGTATGATTTTCAATCTGCTGTTTTCACAATTCAGTATGTTAATTTCATTAAAACTGAATCTGTCAGTTAAAATGTCTCTTTTAGTTTGTTGAATGGTTTTTCAACATGTTAAAAGGTTCGCTGCAGTAGTCTTAAATTGCAACAAATTCAATCAGTTGATTTATGTTTTAATCGACTGATTTCACTTAAGTCAAGTGAAATCAACCGATTGATTTGAAAATCAACCTGTTGAATTTCGTAACAGTTTGACTATATAAGTTGTATTTTTCGAAAGAGAGGTCTGTTGATTATTTTAGAGCGCGATTTTGTTCTGGAAACTTGTGGAAACTCTCTCCTTCATGATCATACAGTTTACAGCAGTTGAATATTGATCTTAGATCAATTCTTGGAGCTTTTGGCTTGGTTTGAAGCTTGGAGAAAGTGGTTTGCGGTAGGCTGGGTTGTTCTACCACTAAGGTTTGATCTTTCTCAAGCTTTGTGTGTATGCCTGGTGGTTTTCCAGGTCTGCAAGAGGGTTCTTGCTGTGCTGGTGTGATTCTTGTGTGATTCAAGAGTCTTTTGTGGTGTTTTTGCATATTTTGAAAGTGTAAGGGTGGATACTTTGTAAATCTTTTGAAATAGTGCAAAGTCAAGCTTAGGTTGCCTTGACAAACTGGATGTAGCTCAGGTTTGAGTGAACCAGTATAAAAATCTCGTGGTCTCCTCTCTTCTCTAACCTTTCTCTCTTGCATTTTCACTTTAATGTTTAAAGAACTTGTGCTATAATAATCTTTTGCATGTTCTTGCATTTTTTCATGACATTTGCAGTATTGAGCATGTTTGTATAATCATTTGGAACTGGTCTTGATCATTTTTGTGCATTATTTCTGGTTTAAAACTCGAATTTGCATTTCTGCATTTTTCCCTGTATTTCAGTTGAATATTTTCCTGTTTCAATCGATTGTTTATACCAGAACAAAATCTGTTTAATAAAATCAATCTGTTAACTCTGTTTTTGATCGACTGAAAGTATACTGTCCAACACTTTTTGCATCCTAACTTGGTGATCTAATTGATTCAATTAAAGGTGGTTTTTAGCTTGCAAAGATAGCCTAAATTTTTAACTAGCCAATTTACCCCCCCCCCCCTTCTTGGCTTTTCAACGATTTCAAAACTAACACCCTTGATAGGTTAGGTCCAACATGGTTAATCCTTTCCTTATCCTTTTGGGATCCCTTTCAAATATCTCTTAGGTACATCATATTTTCTAGCTTTGTAACTTTTAGAAACATACACTTTTCTCATACAATAATTGCAACCAGTCAAAGATATATCACTTGATTTACTCTTGGAAAAGAAATTAGCAAACTTTTTTTGACTTTCTTTTCATTAAACAAATTGTAACCAACTCCAGCCTTTCCAAAAACATAGTTTAGAGTCAAGTACAACTTCTAAATTTGTTTTTCCTCTTATGAACCTAGCACATGGTTTTATAAGGTATTTAACATTCTTTTCCAAAATAGTGCAGTTTTCACTAGGTTTTGCAATCAACTAATTTTCATTACAAGAGGTTGAATTATTGTAAATCATGTCCATATTTTTAAAATCAACTTTTAAATCAGTTAATTCTATTTCTAGCTGACTAACTTTATTTTCTAGCTAGTTGTTTAAACCTTTTAATTGATTGTTTATGATACTAGTTGTATTAACATCATTATGCAGTTCCTCAAAGTCATGCAATAATTGATAATAGTCATGCTTATCTTTTGATGACATAAAACTTACTTGACTGGATGATGATGACTCATATCCATTCATGAGACACAAGTTTGCTTATTCACTTTCTTCTTGTGATAAGCTACTTGTTGAATCATTACTGTCTACCCATGCAATGTAAGCACGTTTTTCCTTGGGTTTGCTTTCCTTTTTCCTATCAACACCTTTTTCCTTGTTTTGATTAATATTTGATCATTCAATCTTTATATGTCCTTACTTACCACAATTATAATAAGTGAATACAAGAGTGTTTCTTGAACCATTACATTCAGAGTTGTACCTCTTTTGGTTACTTTTGTTACCTCTTCTCTTGAGATAATTTCCAAACCTTTTGACAAGTAATGGTCATTGTTGGCAAATCCCTTGATTCTGAGATAGTCATGACCTTAGGCTGCCAATTTCTATCAAGACACTTCAAGACCTTGATGTTTAGCTCTTCTTTGTCAAATTCCTTTCCCAAGCCTATGAGATGGTTGACAATGTGTGTGAAACTTTTCTGGACTTCAGCTATGGATTCACCTTGTTGCATCTTGAACATCTCATACTCTTGTACCAATGCATGTTTCCTAGCTCTTTTCACATCATTAGTTCCTTCATATATGTGACTTCAAATACATCCAACATATCCTTTGCACTTTTACATTGAGAAACTCTATAGAATTCATCCATGTTCAATGAATAGGTTAGGATGTTCTTTGTTGTACAATCATATTGAGCACCCAGATTTAACAAACACACTAAGCTTGATCAACATGTATATCTCCATTCTTCACATCTTCATCAATTTATTATAGCTTCATAATGTCATAATGCAATGTCTTGATATTTCTTCATCAAATCTTCAAGCATCAAATCATTTGTGCTAACAATTTTTAGCATCATTTTTTTATAAAAAAGCATCAAAAGTTCACTACCAAAACAAATTTTAGTGCAGTAAATCAATTCAAACAGATTCTAGAATTGATGAAAGATTGTGAAATGATTGCTAGATGAAAATGAACATCTAGCCCCTATGTTTAGGTTCAACCAATCAAGGAACATGCATCTAAAGCTAAACAATTTAACGAAACATATTTAAGTATTGGAAATAACGAAAGAAACTTCAAAAGGAAATATATGACATATGACCCAAACATATAGGTAAGCACATCATAACATAGACAAAGACACAAATATGGACTCAAGCATGTAGCTATCATGCAAATTTTCTTTAGATAAGACAATTCTATGACTAAACACATAAAAGCGTGTTATCCAACATGATTTAGGAACTTTAAGATGCTCAAAACAAAAGCTAAAAAAAAACAACACAAAACCTGAAAAACATTGACAAAAATTTGCATTATGGCAGCTATAACCTTTCCTGACAATTTTGTTCATAACATTTTCTACAAATATCCAATTGAGTTTGTTCTATTTTTGTTGGATTATAAACTCAAAGAGCTTTAACTAGAAGAACACATTTTTAGACCTTTGAAACATGTGCAATTTAATTTAGAAAATTACATGAGTTTACAAGAATTGATTAACAACATTGTTTTAGTTTTTCTTGTATGTAGGGGAAGTCAGCGACTTAATGTGTGGAAATTGGACCAACTTAGCCAAAGATAGAACAACTTGAACCTTTTAAAGATAGCTACAAGACAAGATTAAGCATAAACAAAGAACAAACATCTTAAATAACCAAAGCTCTAATTATCAAATGATAAAGATCCATCTTATATTTAGAATTAGTGAAAGTACTTGTGTTAAAGTTTCTTAAGAAAACTCCAAGAAGATTCTCACTGATCCTTAAGATAACCAAATGGTTATATAGATGTGAAGGTGCACTTCAAGGATCTTAAAAGAGAGAAGAGAGTGTTCAATTGAAACAAAAAAAAAAGGAAGATAACAACAGTGAACAATAAGGAAGCGGAAGCATTAAAAGGAACAAAGAACATAAGAACATGAATAAAATAACAAAAGATAAAGAGAATAGAAAGGGAATGGTTAGAAAGGAAGACACACCACTTGGGGGGGGGGGAAGTCTCTCCAAACCTAAGATAAGTGGTGATTGTCGCCACTTGAAACATGATTCAAGATAAGTCTAAGAATAGAACACTCTCACAAAATCAAAGCTCACAAATGCTCACAAAAGTGTCTTCAAATTAACATTAATCAATTTCCTAAAAGTGATGGAGAGGCTCTCTCAAATAGACAAAGAGAGGTGTCTTCTAGTAATTACAAAGAAAAGTAACATTCTAAAAACTAAGACAACTAAAAATTAGAGCAATCAAATGTGCATCCCAAGTCTTTCTTTGTCCCATCTGGTCTTCAAAAATGTGATTTTATTTAAGACAAAAACCAAACCAAGTAAAAAAAGGAAGGTGTACAAACTTCTATCCTAAACAAGTTTATCTTCCATAAACACTTTCTTACATCTTGATAAGGGTTAGGGGCTCATCACACAATAAGATGGAGAAGTAAATTTGGTGAGCCTTTATTCCATTACATTTACAAGGAAATGAATATTCTCCATTCATCCTTCTAAGCTTTTCTATTCGCCATTGGACTTGAATTTGAACAACCAACATTTCACGTGATTTAGCAATTTCAAGATTTAGCATCATTAACTAATGCAACCCAATATTCAGATTGTAAAGGCCGATTCCAATGTCATCAAACTCATGACGGAATTCTTATCCATTAGTTTCATTCGTGTTCAAGATGAGGTACTGGAAGTGCGAGACATTCTGATTGGTGGTTTCACTATCAAACCATTCTGATTGGAGACATCATCACTTCTTTCGAACATCATTCCCAACTATCACTCAAACCCCACACACTACTAAAAAAACTCATATTTTCTGCCAATTTTGTTTTAAAATTTATTTTTGTAAGAAATACTTACAAATTTTGTTATGAAAATTTTTTTGCAGGAAATTGCTGCCAATTTTTTTGCAAAATATTTTGTATAAAACAATTTTTGCAACAAATTTTGTAGGAAATACTTACGAATTTTATAATTTTATAGGAAATAATTATCCACGAAGGAATTACCTACCAATTAAGATTCTTAGAGAAAATAGCAGGAAAAAAATCTTTTCTTGCAAATCTTGTTAACAAATTTGCAAAAAAATTCCCATATAATACTAAATTTTTTATTAATGACACATCAATCATCAGTTTGTCATAGAAAAAAAAATTAATGTAGAAGCTCTATATATTTTTTCCCATTAAATTAATAATGTAAGTAATGTATAAGATAAAGATGACTAAATTCATGAACTTTTTTTATCAAGTGTTAATCAACTTAAATCCATCACCTATTTTTGTTTTTTTCCTTCATTATTAGTTACTATAACCTTTTGTTTTTCGGTGGAAGCTCGAGCACTTGGAATATGTTACTAAATTTAGCCTCTAATTTTAAATTAGAAACTAATTAATTAGTAGTTAATATTAAAAATCAGTTTAAAATTTAATAAAAACAAAATTCTATATCAACTATGTTTTAGTGTCAATAACAAAGGTATATATATATATATATATATATATATATATATATATATATATATATATATATATACTAATTATTTATATTTTATAATATGAATAAATAATTGTTGGATAAGACATTTGCTTTTAATTATTATTTCCGATTCTTTCATATAAATTATTATACCATATAAAAAGTAAGGATTATTATCGATTGGGTCGGATCGAATTGGAATTCAACTCGATCGATTTAGTATAATTTAAATTTAATATTTGAAAATTTGTATTCGATCATATAATTTATTTGATTAATTTGATGTAAGTTGTTTCAGTTCGGGTTAATTCGGTTAAGTTTTTTGGATTGAGAACTTATGTTAAATTAATCTTTTAATAAACAGTTATTTTTATTTTAAATAAATAACATAAATATAATGAATTTTTAACTAAAATAAATGACATACATTAATAATGATTAGATTATGAACTATGATCCTATATAATTTACTACTAAATTTTGATAAGATAGTATCATATGAAAATTAAATTTCTAAATTTAAAATATATTTATAAAACTATAAATATAAAAATATAAATTCAGGTTGAGCGGAGATTCATAAAATTTCAACTTAATATCCGACCGAAGGACATTTATCATTTTACTCATTTTATATATCCAGTTACCAATCCAACCTGATTGTAAACTTAAATGTACATCAAATTTCTTCGTATTTGATCAAATATGAGTTTTTACTCGGTCCATAGAAAACTAGTCTGTTGAGATGTGAATACAAGCCTTTTTTTTTTCTTTTAATTTTGTGTTTTTTTAATAATAACATATTTGAAAGAAAATATATTTGTATAAATGAGTTTAGTATATGTAGATGTAAATATTATAATTATATAGTATAAAGGTATGTTATTAAAATATATTTTTAATTATTTAAAAAAATAATTAAGTAATTAAATTATTACATAATAATGTTTAATGAGAAAAAGTCACTAAAAAAATTATTTTTTAGTAGCAGTTATTTTGTAGCAATAAAATAAAACGGTTAGAATTGTTTTAATTTTTTTTTTTTTAATTTTGGTTAACCGTCAAAAATTATCTTATAACATTTATTAAGTACTTGATCTATGTTATCCTTCAAACCCTTAATTTCTATACGATACCATTTTCGAAATGAAAATCGTGTCCCGTTGAACGTTTCAGTCCAATTTTCCGCTAAATGTTCCTTTGATCAACAACGAGCACCGCGAGCTATGTCAGGTAGGATGGATCTAAATCCAGCAGTGACTGCACCTGAATCCATGGAGATGATGAGTATTTCTTTTAGCTCTTTTTCATATGTCAATTTAGAGGTCTGATTTTATGGAAAAGCTGTGGACCTAGCAGCCAGAGAATTAATGGCACTCGCATCACAAGGACAATGTTTAATCTTCAATTAATTAATAATCTAATTCAGGCATTTGGTTTAGTTTTTATAATTTTGTTGCAATGTGATTGTGTTGCAATTATGAATGTCGCCAGTTATGTTGTTGCAATTTAACATGCTCAATCCATATTTGAAGCTCGGGGATTTTTTCCATTATATGTATTACGCCTTGTTTTTTTTTTTTTTTACGTGTAATGTACTACTAATACAATTTTTTTATGGCTTTAAAAATTACTTCTTGATCCTCATTCTTTCTGACAAGTTTCCTTGCCTTGTTTGATGCACGTTTGTAGGGTATAACCATTGAACATATAAGAAATGATTAATGGTTTAAAGGAGCTATGTCAGTCTTCTTGAATATGAAGATGTAAATCTTGATTAAATGATGCTTTTGATGAAGCGGAGGTATGTTATATCAAAATGTAATAGTGTTCTTCTATGCTTTACGTGTTGTTCAAACAACTTTATGTGTTGATGGTTGGATTCCTGCTCCCAAAAGAGTCAATTGTAATATGAAGGGTGCTAAGATGCAAGTGTGAATGTTGATGGCTATGTAATTCTCTAATACTTTAACAACACTTGTGTCAAGTCATTGCTTCTGAGTATCTAAAAAAGACTTCAACATATTTATTGCTGAATCTTGTATTTAAGTTTTAATTTCATAATTTTCCTTTTGCTCTCTTGTCTTTATCCTTCTTGAATGAATCTTTTTCCTTTTTCTTATAATTTATGTTCTATAGTCTTTAGGTATGCTGAAATCTAAATCTATCTGATACATTAACTTAAAAACCTTTTTTCTTTTGCAGGAAATTTATGTTCTGTAGTCTTTTTCAACGTTGTTAATAACCTAATGATGTTCTAGTTCAGGATCCATCTTTGACGGAAATAACATAATGTAGGCTATGATTGATCCTTCCCCAAATCCATCTTGTATTGTATCTGCTCCCATATGAAAATGATTGGCCTTGTTTGTTCTTGTTTACAATCTGTTTAATGTTTCAGATTTCATGGCTTATCTTTGTTGGGAGTTTAAGCTGCTGTTTATTTTGTTGAGAAGGAGGGGGGATAGAATAGGTTTAGCCATTTAGGAATATCAGGTTTTGTTTGGTTCTGATACTTATTGTCATTGTTTGATGCAAATTTTTGTGAGTCATCTTGTAGCTTTCTCTATCTTAAACCTTTTTTATTTTGCTTGTTTGTAGTTTCAATTTTTACTTTTATGAACAATGTTCCTTGGAAAAATGTTCATTTGTTCTAATTTTTGAGATCCTTTATTCCACATTGTTTTCAAACATATCTCTTTAGGTTTGATCGGCCTACGAAAATAAGAATTATAAGCTTGATTTTGGGTTCCACGCTAAAACTCTCTGACCATGGAAAGGTTTGATGTCTTCACTCTCTTCTATTTTGCTATTTATCTTATAGCTATAGATATTAGATATAATGATACATATGAAGGTTTTATATCTTCATTTCATATTAAAAATTCATTGGAATTAGCCATGCAGAAATGCATGGAGATAGGTTGAGATTGTTTCTCCTTTCCTTGTTTGAAAAATCATTATCAAGTTCCTAGACAAATGCAGTTAGATTCATTTAATTGCAGAGTTGTTACTCAAAATGAAGGAAGATGAACTAAACTCAATTATTGTTGAAATGAGACGACATTGCACTTCTTTACAGGAGAAATTAGTGAAGGAAGAATTAGAGAGAACAGTAAGTGAGATTTTCAAGTCAATGGGTGAATCTTTGGAGCAAAATGGTAGGGAAAGGTTATATTTGATAATAGTTTATACTTATTATCTTTGAAAACACTAGGCAGCCGTAGAATCTCTTGTTAAGGAGAGAGAGGCCACACTGAACTTTGAGAGGTCACAAAATACTCTTCACGAAGTTCTTGGAAGAGCACAACTGGATCTCCAAAGTGCACATCAGAAGGTAAAATAATATCAGTCTCGATTCAATATTTTTAATGCTTCTTATCTGATGTTGTTAGATGTGTCAAGAATTACTCTTATATCTGAATGTCTACATCAATGGATTTCTACAAATATCATCACTCAATGACATGTCCTCATTCTTTTATTCTTTTTCTGTTAAACTGATACATTTCTGTGAAATGATCTATTCTCTTATCAAATTTTACTTTGTGCTGTAGGATAAAACTTATAATAAAGATGATTATATTACTAAGGCCACATGTTTTGAGGTTATATCAACCTTAAGAGATGTTCTTAAAATAAGTTCTTATTACATACAAATATTTGTTGTTAATCTGATTTGGCGAATCAATTACAGGTTTGGTTTTAGTGATTTTGATTGGAAAGAGTTTGCTTCCAGGATGAAACACAAGAGTTATGAAGAAATCGAGGAGTATTAATCTTACATTTTCCATTTACTTTTTTCATAATTTAATGCTATGATTGTTTTTAGTGCTACTGATCTTAAACCCATATGAATTCTAAAATAGTGGTAGATCATGATAAAAATAGTGTATATGTATACTTGGGTAGCTTTAATTGTCTTTATACAATCTTCATGACTAGTCTCTAACTACATATACCTTATACCTTTTGAACAAGTATGGCTTACTTTTTTTGTCTCATATTATAGAAGATATTACTGATTCACCTACATTCATAGTTACTATATTCTTATTGCTATGATATTTTGTCAGTTTCTTTTGTTATTCTCCTGTGTGCTTTCAGTTTACTAATTTTCCCTCTTTGCTCGTGAGATTTCATGAGAAAGATAAGAATTTTTTCAAATCCTTGATATTTGATTGTGCTCAATTCTTACAAAGTTTTTTCGCCAATAACCACTAGTTATTTACATGAGTTTTGATGAATAATAATCTTAACCATCTATGTACAGTTATATAATGATACATAGTAATTTATAACTATAAATACTGATTATAATGTGTCTTTAGATGGCATTCCAAAAGAAGGACTTTAAATAAAAAATGTACTTTTAAGGATCGATGTTCTGAATTTGATGACAAAAAAAGTAAGTTCTTCAATTTTTTTTTGGATTATAAGCTTTGTATTGCTTGTGTTTAGCATACTATTCGGGCATTATTTATATGCTATCTCTTGTCAGTTTAAAAATGAGTTTGCGTTTTGGAAGTTAATATTACTTGTAGGTGATGAAAGTGTTCTTTATCTTTGAATGTGGAATGACAAGTGAAGTTTGCATTAGAAAATCCTAGAACACAACTTTCTTCAGAAGATATCTTACCACTCCATCCACGTTTGAAGGGTAGAAAGATATGGAAGGAGGTTCATGATTTAGTGCTGCTACAAGCCGTGTTGAAGTAAGTTCTAACAGATAATTTTCCCTGCATGTGTCTCTCTCCGAGTTTAAACAATTTACTGTGAAATATGTTCCAAGTTCCATGTTATTAAACCATGAAAGAGTTTTTTAGGCTTGAATACCATAAATTTGTATTGGTATTTCCATTTCATTTGACGATTTGTGAGACAAGAATTTGGATTGGAAGAAGGTATTTTGCTATGCTGCAATGGTGTAACTTCTATTAACTTGATTATTTTCTGTTAAGGCATGGCTATGCGAGGTGGCATGATATTGTTGACGATAAGGATCTGAAGATTCAGAAGGTTATCTGTGAGGAGTTGAATATTCCAGTTGTAGATATACCAGTTGAATTATATTGTTTGTTTTTGATTCATGATAGGTTATATAGTTTTATAACAAATTCTTATCAATCAGTGTTTTTATCAATGTGGTGGGAGCAACAAGACATATGATAGGGGAATGCTTATATTTATACGCTTTTGGTTTAGAGTATTATGAAAAAATACACACTCTTTGTTTAGGATTTAATGATGTGATCCCAACAAGGCTTATAGCTTGGATCAACGCCTAGGCCCAAATCATGCTTAAGGCCTAATACATGGCCCACATGCACCTTCAAGCCCAAGCCCATCAAGAGGCCCAATAACAAGGAGCATGCTCAAAAAGATCCAATTAGGCTTCATTCAAGATGGCCCAAACCCACATGGGCTTCTCATACTCTTCACATGGGCCAAAGAAGATGTGAAGATTTGAAGAGGTGTCTCAAAGAGCAATAGAATAGCAATAATATTGGCCCATTGTTTAGGCTTTGCTTTCTAGAATAATAAGTCAAACAATGAGTAGTTCAATTGATAAAATTGGGCTTGACTAAGCCCAATAGGAGATTTGGCCATGAGCTATCAAAAGAGCCAAGGTGGACTAAGTGGAAGTCAACACTTCTTCCTACACCTCGTGGAAAATGAATTTTAATTTTTCTTTATTTGCAAAAGTGGGAGTAGCAAGTAAGAGAAGGAGAACATTAATGAGAGGGAACATTTGAAAGTGGTGAGAGAACACAAAACATAAAGGTTGTTTTGTTCTAAAACCACTCCCACACCATTGAGAGAAAGGCCCAAATCCTTGGAAACTCTCCACCCTTCCCTGCGAAATCCACCGTGTCAATCATCTTCCTTGGAAAATCTCCAACCTCCATGCAAAATCGACGGTGTTTGTTCTGTTCCATAAATGGTAAGTGATCCCTGCGAAATCCACTAAAAGGGGGTTTTGAACACGTGGGGAGGGGTGCAACATTTGGTCTCTGCATCCATTCTTCTCGGCTCGAACTCTGCATTTGTTTTGCTTGGACGTTATCACTGTGTTTCCTCTTTATCAAGGCCAAGGCTTTTGTTCCGTTTTGTTAAAGGTAAAATCTTTTTTCTTTTCCCCAACCAATGTCATTGTGGTGTGGTGAAGCAAAAAATGGTGAATGTTTGCGTTTATTCTTTTGAAGTGTAAATATTGGTGGTCGTGGTTGTTTCGTTTTGGTGTGGCATTGAAGCGATGTTTTTGGCAAAACGACAAACGTTTTGGGCGCGACTTGAGGTTTTAACCATTGATTTTATTTTCGTTATTATAACTTGGGTTTTCCTCCTTTTCAATTTGTTAAAACTAATTTTGTATTGCAATTTCATATGTTGCGTGAAAATTGTAAGGTTTTGTATATTGTGAGTTTTAGTGTATGTGGTGTGTTTTAGTCTTTACTATTTAAGAAACATCAAGTGTGTTTTGTAGTAGATGGTTGCCACATCAAAATTATTAATTACAAGGACTAAAACCATAAAATAAAGTGTAATGGAAATCAAAACAAGTAAATTAGTATATTACAAACAATAGAAACATTTAAGTATCGTTTTATATTTGTTTCCTTATTTTAGTGGGTTTCAATCTATTAGTGAACTAGGGATTTTCAAAATTGCTATAGTACCTGATTTAATTAATAATTATTAGAATAAATAGAAGTTTTAGGTTAAGGTATTGCTTGTATAATATCTTGTTATTGTTTGCTGGCTTTCTTTTCTTTTCCCTAACATTAGCACATGGAATGATAGACACTGCTTCAAACATTAATTTGCAAATCATTTCTATTTTTAAAATTCATCACAGGATAGAGCCACTTGTATGTAAAGATTATAGAATTATGTGACTGCTTTGGACCATAATATCCATCTCAAATAATGCTTTAAGTCTTGATGTAGGAATTTACTTAAGACTTAGCAGTTCAAACTCATGTAGTAAAGAATTATATGAAATCTCCAAGGGTGAGCTCCTCTTTTTTGCACAAAAGAATAACTAAGTGTAAGAGATGACAAAACATGTAAAGGTTAAGTGAAAAGAATATATGTTTCACTTATAATTGCACGTTAATTTTTTATTATTCTCTCGTGCTACAACTAATCCAATTTTCTCCTTAAAAAAATGTCTTTTAGAATATTCCATCATTACGCTTTGGCTTCTGATATTTCATTTGATTTGCTCAAGAAGTATATACAGATGGTGGTTGTTGTAGTTGTCATTAATAAAGAATGAAAGGATTTTAACACGAGTATATAAAAAGTATCAATAGTTATCCCCTTTAGCTGTAGTGAAGGAAATGAAGGGTGAGACAATTAGAAATGTGAGAGCTTATGTTGTGGATGATCATTAATTGTTTATTCTTTATTACTTTATAAGTTGCTTGATTTAGATTATAATGTTTGTGGCTTTCCATTTGTGGTTGACTTAGAAGGATTTTTCTTTCGACAAGAATTTGAATGGTTTTATTATTTAACTTTAAATGCTTTTTTCAATGTCAAGCCTCGCTGTAATTGACATAAGATAAGGAGTGTCCCCTTCCAAACAATGAAATAAACATTAACAATGCTACTTGCACTAGGTAAATGAGTTGTGGTTCTTTTAGGCAATGAGTTTCGTTGACTGGCATTTTGGCAAATATTATAGAAACACAATCAAAATCAAAGGTGTTGAAGTTTTTAGGAATGTATTGTAATCTATTAATAATCATGGATAATAGTACTGAACTCATTTTTTAAAACTTAAGGGGTCAGCTTACCAAATTTTCATACTAAATGTTAAAATATGATTTTAGATGAGCTCATATTGACATTTAATCGAATGCTTGTGGGATTTGAGCTTACTGGTTTGCTTTATCTTCTATGTAATCTTTGTTCCTAATGTAGAAATATATTTCCATGCATCGTTTTGATTATGAAGTTTGTGTTTACAAAAACAATAGCAGCGCCAAAAGGGTTGTGTTTGATGCTAATTTTGCAACTATAATTAGTCTTCTGTTTACCAAAGGAATTTACTTCTCTAAGATTTAAATTGTTGCACTTTCGATGTTGGGTATTGGTTGTGGTGTTTGATTTAATTTTCTTGAGCCAAGTATTATTCTAAAATAAGTGAATACAAACATTAAAACTTGAGCTAACACTTCACTAACTCTCCACACAAAAGAATAAGTGATTATGGATTGGTTCATGAGTCGAGGCTCATCAAATCAACATTTCTCAACTTAGATACCAACTGTCCTTACTATATCCATTCGAGAAACCAACCAATAAGACATTCAATGTTGTTGGATAAACTATATTTCTATCACTAGTAAACTGATTCACTATACATTGTTCATAGACCATACGAATATTTAGAAAATCCTGTTGAATTATGTATTCTACCTCTCATATCTTATAGACTTAAAAGCATCACCTTAAAAGAAATATCCCTCACATATGCATTCCAACCTTGAAGAATCTGAATTCATCTAGCATTTAGGAGCATTCTTAGCACACTCTTCATGTTTGGTCTTGATTCTTAGGATGTACCAACACAAATATAAAAATAAAATTTGATGGTTAAAAATTCAACCATAATGAAAGTTATCTATATTTCAATTTCAACTATATTGGTGTAAGTTTAAAATGTTATGATTTCCTGATATGCATGCGTACAAGTTTGATGCATATGTGATCCTTTATTAATTTCATGGAATTCAATAAACTTTGTCTGTGATTTAGGAATTGTTATAATATGGATTGGATAATTACAGGAATAAAATTTTTTGATAGATGCTTGAATTATTAGATTTGAAGGATGTTCGTGGATTAAGTTTTTTGCCCATTTAATTGCTTTAATGAGTTCACTAGTTGCACAATATGGAGATGTAAAAGTATTGTGTAAGATTTGTTTGTGGTGACTTATTTATTTTGTTCTTAGGTGATTACAATTGTTCATTAGTTGAAATAGTTAGATTGCTGGTAAACGTGAAGTGAAATCTTCTCCGAATTCATGCAATAAGAGCAACAAGACCAAAATGGAGAATAAGGATCAATAGGTCAATTTTCAGGCCTTGTGACCATTTAAATGAAATTTGTTTATTAATAGTTCAGCTAAATTTTTTTTGTTGTGTATTATAGGTGAGAATCGTGCATCGTTGTGAAATAAAATACATTGTTGAAGTGAACAATATAGTCAAAGTGAGCCACCGTAAGCGAATTGAAGGAACACCATTTAGATGGTGTTTGGAGATGGACAAGGTGTTGGAAATAAATTGCCCCTTGGTAAGGGAAGTTTTGAATCAATGGGTTGTAGATTGGGAATTCCTTCGTGTTAGCCAACACTTAGTTCTCTTATCAGTATATGATGTTTGTATATGCTTAGGTCTTAGTATGGTTGGTAAATCTGTTCCATTTGATAATGAAGTTAGTCGGTTAGTAGGTTCACTTTTTGAGAACAAACCTATTACAGTATAAGATATAATTAACAAGATTAAGAACTATGTTAGTAGTAATGATGATGATGATGATGATGATGATGATGATGATGTACATAGTGTTTGTAGGTTGTGCTTGTTACTCTGTTTTTCTATTTAAAGTTTTTGAAAATTATTTGGTATTTTTGTGTAGGTTGTTTTTTATTGGTCCCTAAGTGAGGATGAGAAGAAGAACCCAATTGTTCAAAGTGCACTCAGTGTTCTGCATGAAGCCACTACCAAAAACGATGACAATGGATGTTAACGTCGTTCTAAAGCTAAAGTGGAATTAGAAGAGAAAATACAAAAGTATGAAATGCTAATTAAGGAGATGAAGGCATAAATGAAAAAGATGTGTGCTAAATACCTTGGAAGTGTTGCAACTGACACTTACTTGTGTTAGTGAAGCAAATGACTTTAATGAAGATTAGTGTCCCCTTTCTCAACAGAAGAAATCTGAATCGACACAAGAAAATAACTTCCATGGTCATTTATTTTCTACTGGTGAACCTCAGGATTGTGTTGGTGAAGGAAATGTTTTGAATTCAGGTATGGGTTCTCCGAAACACCAGTAGGAGTCTGACAAAGCTAAGGCTTCCCTTCATAGTAGAAAAAGTGTGACCAACCTGAGAAGTGTGATGAACATGAAAAGAAGGAGTGTGTAGAGTTTGACATCTTTACTCCTAGTCAGGAAAAGAGCCTTCAAAATAGAGAATCATCAAATTTTTATGACCGTCGTGATTGCAACACCATTGTCCCTTACATTGAAGGGCAAACTAGTACAACGGTTATTGATATGTGTAAATTATATAGGGATGTCACCGTTGTTGTTAGTAGTAGGTAGGGAATTCATTTACTTTCTACAAATATAGTTAAATTGAATAGGATATATTCTGACTTGTTTAATTTGACTTCTTAGAATTGTTTACGCTAAAATCAAAGGGAAATTATTAAGAAGCAATGAGTGTCATGGCTTTCATTCTCGGGGTTGGATTGATAACACGATAACTTCTGTCAGTTCAAATTGTTACAAATTTATCTACTTTTTGAAAGGAATGGAATATAATGATCATTAATTGTGTGTGTACGTGTGTGAGTGTGTGTAGTCTGTTTTGTTTGCTGCAAGTAACTTCATATACAAAGAGAAAAGTCAGACTAGGAGAGTAAATATAGTTATATTCAGTCCTTTATATGGTAAGTGTATATGTTTAATATTTATGATGATCTTAGTTTCAAATATCTAATATGTTTTTTACTGCTGAATGTATCATCGATTGTAACAAGAGAAAGATCAATAGACATGTGTGGTGTGTGGACAACTATATGCATTACCTTCCTCGTGATTTGTGTTCCATTCAAGAAATATTAACGACAGATCTTGTGTTCTTCAAAGATTTCAACCATACCTTAGGAATTAGTGGTATATGGAAGTTGGTCCATATATGTAGTTGAAGTAGGCTTTACAAGTTCATATCACTTAACATATTAAATCTGAAATCCCTAGTTTTGTGTAATTAGATCAGTCATTGGGAAGGGTGCGCACTGGTTGTTTGAATAGGTTGTAAATTGCTAAGGTTTATAAGTATTGATATGAAACATTTTAAATGCTTTGAGAACAATTATTTATGTAATTTTATGGGCATATTAAATTGAAGTCCAACTTTCTATCTTAATATTGTGTTGCTTGAAAATGATTTTGTTGTGTTATAAATTTAAATGAAGGTTAGTTTTATGACCAAACTTGTTAAAAGTGCTCTTGTAGGGTGTATTATGATGACTATGAATAACATGATGTTCAGTTAACATGTTAGAGGGCGTTCTCATACCCAATTCAATCATTTATTTCATGTGGAATGATTAAAATCACATGACCTTTATTTGTGTTGTTTTCTTAGCTTCACTAACGTTAGTGAAATCATAATGACCTTGTTAACATTAATTATTTTGTGGTTCTTTAAAAAGTTCTTACCTAAGAGATAGTTAATTTAGTTAGGGAAATAAATTAAACCAACCATACAATCACTAGGACATTCTCATTTTAACTAAATTGAAGTGACATCATTTTGAACCAGTTATGCAATGTCAATGGTCAGGACGTTTAAATAAAGTGAGTATTAATAATGAGTATTAATAAATTGAAGTGAAATCATTTTAATTAATTATTCCATTTATTTAAATAAAATATGAGTATCAATAATTATTAGAATACAAATTTCCATGTTGTGTAAGTGAGAGCAATGAGGGAAGCTATCACCCCACATAGATGTTACTAAATAACATGTTGTGCTTGCTTTGAGATGCACTTTGACTGCAATAAAATACGTGCATGAAAAAGTTTGAAGGCTAAACTATTTTAATAACATTTGTCACTATTTATAGAATGTGATGCCTTCTGATGAAATAAGTGGTGACCCATGACAATATTTTTGTACAAAAAATCACTTTAGTGAACTTCACCCACATGAAAATTTAAAGTGCAACCATTACATCCATAACTAAACATGTCATTCACAAACACATAATCTAATATCAAAAGGTGTTTGGTTATGCCATGTTCATCATACCAATCAATCCAAAAGTAGGTGTTCTTTGCAAAGTAGTTCCTGCACATAACAAAACTTACGGTCAAAATAGGTAGAAGTCATGAAGTGTAAGTGCAATTAAAGATGTCAATTGCTAAGTTTACCTAAATATATCTTGACTTTCAGAAGCATGTGCACTGCACATTATAAACCTGCCCATGGCATAATTTAAAATAATTAATGATTTTCTATAACGTAAGAATACCTAATTATTAAAAGAATATTAACCATGTTGTTTGTGTTCTCTCTTTCATGTTTTCCTCCATGATTAGGTTATGAAGTTAAAGTACCAAGGTCACTGTCGTGGAGTGAGTTCCCATCCGTAGATGCTTTGTTCCTTACAGCCTTATATTTTTTTTTTTGCAAACCTTTTCAACGATTGATTGCATCCTTGATGCTCGTGGTTGACCCTTTCTTTTCACATGAACTATGCTTAGTATATTGTTGTGTTGAACCACCGTATTAGGTGTGGAAGACATGTGCTTCTGAGGCTCTAGGCAAGTAGCCCCTAGATTGGAGCATGTTATGGATGAATTTTTTGACATTGACTCCAATTAGTCAAATATGAATTCTGTTCCACTTTCACTTTCACATGCAACCTGAACAATTTCATAAAATTTCTTACAAAATAAGTCATACCTCTTAACATTTGGTTTGTCTTTCTTAGTGTTGTATGATGCTCGTATCAAAGTATGCCTTCTGCGTATGCGTTTGCTCCACCGACCCAAAATATACTTTTGTGAAACATATTCCACATCTTCCTATGCAAGGACCATTAGGTTGTGTCGACAAAGAATACCTTTAAACTCAAACAACTTACAAGAGCATTCAATGTCTTTTGTCAAAGGATGAAATAAAACTTCCTGCATTTTGTCTGCACTTTTGTCTTTCCATATCAAAGCTTCTTTGACAAAATATGTTGTCCTAATCCCATCAAATGCAACATTTTTCACGTTACAATTCATTTTGCACCTAAAGTCGTTTTGCACTTCCCCAAATTTTGCATGAGTGTATTTCTCTTGAAATTGTCTCTCAATAAATGATTGAGATCCACAAGGAATGGTAGTATTAAGAGAACTGAAGTCCGCCTCGTACTCCTTCTCTGCTTTAGAACGAAGGACATTGTCATATTGAACCACAAATTGTTGGAGTGTGGTTGTAGAGTTGATGAACCCATCAAAGAAAAGCATTCACCCCTCACTTCTTTGTGCTGTTGATATGCCAACGTAAAAATCACATTTCAAATAACATGGTATCCATCGATGCCTTTCTTCAAATAGGGTGTAAAGTTATTCTTTTAGTTGTAGTTGATACATTTCAATGAACTTTCCCCATCCACTCTCAAAATCCTCAGCAGTAGATGATTCATACACCAATTGCTTCATATTATACTTGATTTCTTTGTAGTTTCTATATCCAATCAATTTTTTCAAAAGTTTATTCATGATGTGCCAAAGGCATCAACAATGTCGTGTGTCGGGGAAGACCATTTGGATGACATTTTGCATCGCCTTGCCCCGATAAATGACAATGCCTTTAGAGGATTTATTTCCCATGCATCGCAACCGACATCGAAATAGCCACACAAATGTACTACTATCTTTTACATACAGGAGTCCACATCCTAGTAAGATTGATTGGCTATGACGATTAACCCCAACAAATGGTGTAAAAGGCATGTCGTACTTATTGGTTAAGTACGTTGTATCAAACGAGACAACATCCCCAAACTCCACACATGCAACCCTACTCCTGGCATCTGCCAAAAATACGTTGCTTATTTGATTATCTGAATCCATACCAATTTCGAAAAAGAAATCTTTGTTCAAGCCGCTCATAGCAGAAAAGTGGTTTAACAAAGCTTGTCTGTCACCTTCATTCCCTATTGCACGTCTCTACTTACCGATGTAGTTTTTAGTGTCTCATTTGACAAATTGTAAGTTTTCAAATCCCCCTACATCACACACCAAGGACCGAAAGTTCTTGTTAATGCGCACACCGGCTTAGTCTTTTAAGGCAATGGTTCTTTTGACTTTCATATTGAGCTTTATATTCTTACGAATAAGCCTAGATTTGGTAGGACTTACGTCATGATTATGTTCATCTACCACACTGCTAATGATCAATCTATCTTGCTTTCTAACCGTTGTGATGCTTACAGGACATTGCTTACTTTGTGTAGGTAAAGTAATCATTTCAAGTGGAATGGAAGACATGGACTTTCCTTCACGGGAACAAACTAACTTCAAGTAACACATTTGGTTGTCATCGTCTTTTTCTAGATGTTATGATTCACATTTCGTTGCTATGTAGGTCTATTTTCAACACTCAATTTCGTTCGGGCAAATAAAATTATTTAAAAAAAAATCCAAAAATAAATGTTAAATAAAAAGAATAAAAATAAATTTTCTTAAAAAAAATTAATTATAATAAAAAGGAATTAAAAAATGTTTGTTTAATTTATGTTTTTTTTAAGTAAAATAAGGTTTTTATTTGTAAGATAAAAAAATATTATTAATTATTTTCGTTTTGTTTAATTAAAATAAAAATCAGAAATTCAAAATTCAAAATTCAAAAATTAAAAAAATATAAAAATAGTTTTTGAAAGAACTGTTTCTCATTGGCCTCAACTTCCTCCAACTACTAGTTTCAACTTCTTCCAACTACTGCTCAAGCCATCTTTTAATTTACATTGAAATTCATTTACAGGGGAGATATTCATTCTTGGAAAAGGAAAACACTTACACCTTAGAGAAGGATCTTCTTACTAACACGTTAATTTATCATTCTTCCTTTACACTCATTCACAAAGACACATTGGCAAAGGAAGTGGAAAATAGAAAGCAAACACAATAAGTGCAACGAGAACCAGAATTGCAACAAAGGATATGTTAAGAATCAAGAACAGTAAATGCAAAGACAAATTTGAAGCATACATAAGGTGCATAGTTTCTAGTCAAATGTTACGATGTTGTTGTTTGTTTTGATAGTGTACGTTAATTGCAATATGAATTTATAAGAAAAGAATAAAATTGAAGATTATGGTTTACATGAGATAATAAATCATCCAAATATAGAAATTAAAATAACAAGAGGATTGGGTTCAAAGGAGATTGGAAACAGAAGAATTGGGGTATTTCTTTCCTCTGTTGCTGGAATGGCACCGTGAAGAGAATTGGAGAAGAAACCCTTGATGTTTGATCTTGAAAAACATAACCCTAGCACGAGAAGAGGTGGTGGCAAGCGCTGCCATTCGTGATGGTTTGACGGTGGCGGCCAGCGCCGTTGGTGGCCTCGTCGCCGCCGGTGTAATAACCCCACACCCCTTACATTAAGTTTTATTTTAACTTATGTACCTGTATTTTCACTAAGCACACACCCCACTCCTTTAATTTCTTTTTTAGTCTAGAATGCGTTTACTTTAAGAACCACATGTTTCTCTATGTGAACCACATTCTCATATGTGTAGTTTTTCTCATTGCACCCACATATTCACTTATGCACCCTCATTTTCTATTTCTAATTTTACCATTTTTTTAATTAAATCTCACATTTCAATCACATCATTTTTTCAAAATAACAAAAATATTTTAAATTGAAATAAAAATTAACATAGTTTTCAAAAATGATAAAAATAAGAATAAATAAAAAATTTTAAATTATTTTTTTCTTTCTTTTAGTGTCTAATCTACCGTTCGCGTCGCACGACACTCCTTTTTAAAAATAAAAAAATTATAAAAATAGTTTTGGTGTCTAATCGACTGCTCGCGTCGCACGACACTTCGTTTCAAAAATATAAAAAATCATATAAATAGTTTTGGTGTCTAATCGACCGTTCGCATCACACGACACTTCTTTTCAAAAATATAAAAAATCATATAAATGTTTTGGGTGTCTAATTGACCGCTCGCGTCACACGACACTCTTTTTCAAAAATACAAAATATAAAAAATGTTTTTGTGTCAATCCGACCACACGCGTTGCATGACACTTAATTTTAAAAATGTCAAAAGAGAACTTTAAAAATTAAATATTTTAATTAGACTTTTTTTATCAAGAACTACGTTATCCTTGATTCTCCATTGTGAATGGAGATACGTAGGAGCAGGGCAAGTCCTTGTCAAGTTCACTTTCAAAAAATTAAAAGGTTTTCCAAATCTGTTTCAAATAATTTTATAAAGAACTACTTAGCTTGATTTCTCATTTTTTTAATGAGAATACGTAGGACCAAGGTTAATCTCTTGTTGGGTCCTTTTTACTCCAAAAATAATTTTGTTTAATATTTTCTTATTTATGGGAAAAATAAATATTTAAAATAAATACATCTCTTTTGCAAATTTAATTAAAGGTGCGATGTAGGGTGCTAATACCTTCCCTACGCGTAACCGACTCCCAGACCCTAAATTTGATTTTCGCAGACTTTATATTATTTTTATGGTTTTCCAAAGTTTTCCAGAATAAAACTTTTTGTGGCGACTTCTAATCTCTTTTTCCAAATCAATTTATTTTTAGTTCGTCGTCCCGTCGTTGTGTAGGTTAAGAGACATTCCAAAACCATATTTGATTGCATAGTCTCTATAATAATTCTTGAGTTCATTAACAGTTTTGAAAATCATCCCGACATATGGACAAAGAACTTCATCACAGTGCTTTCCATTGTCATAGTTATCAATGTAGTGGTCCTCATTCACACTTCCTATAACCCCATCTACGTCTAATAAAGTTGTGTACTCCAAACCCATGATGTTGCTTTCTTTGACGTCCTCCTTCTATAATTAATACATCGATTATGATGATGAACGCAATACTAATTGTACAAAAATTAACTTTGGGTTGTGAATGCATCAGAGCATACTTAGGTGTAAAAGGTTTCATCATGTGCCCAATGAGGTTAGTTATCTTATAAAACATGACCACATACGTTGCTTAAAACTGAATGTATTCAATGGATTCCTTTTTTTCTAGAAGAAAGATTTGATCTTAACGATGAGCTTTAGTAGGTCATTCAGAACTGTGAAAAGTTCCATCACATGACATCCATTGAAATAAGTATATAAAAAAACCCAAGGACTACGATCATTTGCTTCATTTAGTGCTTTAGTCTTATAAAATCAACTTTGGTACGAAATGCCATTTGCAATGAAAAAATAAAAGGAAACACTTACCTTGTTAGAGGGTTTCTACCAATATTGTTTGTGCAGGTGGCAGATATGCCTTCAACATTTATTGCTCGTTCCCATGGTTAGATTGAGCTCCAATGAAACCCTATTTTTTAAGACGGAGGCTGAATGCAATGGAATAATATCCATTTAATGTTACGAAAATGATTTTAGGGTGGTGGGTGGGGGATGCGTAAATGCAATGAAACTGAAGACAGGTTGAATGAAATGCATTAATTCTAGCGTGTATAAAAAGCAAGTGAAAGGCATACTTGTCATTTCAGCTTATCTCTTGCGTCATATAAAAGTAAGATGACCTGACTAATGAATTCACTACTTGGTAACTAGAACTCCAAGTATCAAGGTATACTTTGGAGTTTTCTCAACCCACTTGTGAAGGGAAGTCCATTTTTGTTTCAGTAATGAATCTGTGGGAGGCATTGGTAATAGATGACAAAGTTCTCAAAGAATTTTTGGAATGCTACAACTCAGCCACAAATTTCATCCCTAGAACAACTGGAAACGCCAAGTTGTTATCCTTAATAGACAGTTAGATGAAGCACACAATACACAAGATTTTATGAAGAAAATGGTTGCTGCGAGTCATGCACGTGATTTTTATTCATATGCTTGGAAGTGGGTAAAGAAGTTCATCAAACACCATGGTTAGCCTTCTTTTATTACTATTAAATGAATTTCCAATATAAATATATATATATATATATATATATTCATGATATAATTTTAATGAAATAATTCATCGTATAACCCATAGCTCTAGTTAAGGATGGAGACATTAAAAATATAACTCCATTTTCAAAGAGGAAATCATTGAAAAGAATGCCCTATTATGGTTTGTGTAGTCAAAGAATGTAAGCCAAACGACCTTGGTGACATGCTCATCACTCTGAAGGTTAGTTTTGATTAAGCCATTATGCTGCAATCCCACTTTGCCATACATTGACGTCGAAAAAGACTGTATCAGGACCAATCTGATACCTCGAAGGCTACCATCCATAATGAAGTGCTAAAGGATGCATAATTTGGTTCATATGTGGTTGTTGGATTTGCCCTATGATTGAAAGAAGTACCAAAACAAGACACACATTTTTTTAATTATTGTTTGTCATGATCACAAACTACTTATCCTAACAGTGCATGCATATTGATTGTCTAGGTAGGCTTCTTTAAAGTTGATTGATGGATTCAATATTTCAACATCACACTTAGGAACATTGTGAAGGCAAATAAAATAACTACACATAATTATCTCTTTTCTTTACTTGTATTGTTGGTTGAATTTGATACAATTTCATGATTTTTGTGATTAATAGGTTTTTAAATATGACATTAGTCCTCCAATTGAAGAAGTGAAGGCTTCTATGCCTGTAATGCGACTTAACTATGTTGTGAAACAAACTATGGACGCCAATCTAAAGACAAATATGCAGCCTAATGTAAACTGAAATCAAAACACAAATATGGATCCTAATGTGCCGCCAAATGTCGACAACAAAAACCCACCACCAGTGTCTCTCAATGTGGAGGAAATACTATAGAGGATGGTTCCTCCCTACACTCAAACTCCTTGTTATGAAGTTGGGGGGAGCTTCAAGGATGGATCATCTACTTTGGATAATATTTCACTTATGTAACCCATAACTATTTAATGTGTTTTATTTCTATGGTATTTAAATTTTACTTAAGGGTTTAAGCTTTTCATTTGTACTTTGATTTATATGACAATATGACATTGCTGTTATTATGTGCACTTTTTTATTCACCTAACCTACACTCACTGATAAAATTGTATTATATATGATAACTTTGGATGGAATAACTGTTAAACACTAACATATTAATTAGTGACCGCCCTTAAACTTTTTGCACAATAATATAACCACTACTCTATTTTAAGGAAGTCTAGAAGTAAAACATTTATAGTGTATTAGAAAACCTGAATAACATGTATGAAAGATATATTTACTCCTAAGAAAAATTGGTTTGGAATAATATGTCCACAACTCCGACCTCACACACATGATAATAGTTGATGCATTAACTGAAGACCCCTGATGTATTACATGGTGATCTACCCATTATTTTTTGCATAACAATATCAAATGTGTTCTATTGTTAGGGTACTAAACATGTAAACCATTTACAGTGAATCAGATGACCTTCACAACATGTATGAAAGATATATTGAAGCTAATAAATATTGGTGTGAGAGAATTGGTCCACAAAGTTTAGCTCACATATATAATAACTCTGGATGGAATAACTATTAAACACTAAAATATTAACTTGTGAACGGCTTTGAACTTTTTGCACAATAGTATAACCACTACCTTGTTTTAAGGAAGTCCACACCTAAAACATTTATAGTTTATTAGAAGACCTGAATAACATGTATGAAAGGTATATTTACTCCTAAGAAAAATTGGTCTGGAATAATTGGTCCATAACTTCCACCTCACACACATGATAACAATGAATGCATTAACTAGTGATCCCTGATGTATTACATGGTGACCTACCCATTAATTTTTACACAACAATATCAATTATGGTTTGCTATTAGGGTACTGATCCTCTAAATCATTTTTAGTGGATTGCTGACAACAATAGTATTCTGCAATGGATCCAATCCATGACAAACAATTATGGAACACAATATGCTATATCCACTCCAATATACTTTCATAAACTAAAAGTTGTATCCCAAGAAAAAAAATTCAATAACAGTAACTACAATTGTCCATAAGTCAGTGACAATTTCATAAAAGTTGTAATGAATACAATTGTTTTAAAACTAACATAAGTAAATATCAACTTAAGAAAGTCCAAACTGAACCATAAAAATCCTAACTACACAAAACAAAATTCATCTAAATAAATTATTTATGGCGTTTCCTCTTGCTATACATTGCAAAAGGAGTTCTTATTGAAAAACTCTTGAAACGCTTCCGTGGACCATCCTGTGTCTTACATACATATTGCTTTGTTGGATTTCCTTGTCTTCCTCATGTAGACTATCTTTTTCTTTGCCAAATTGATTCAAGGATGTGTCAGCAAAATCAACATTGTAACCAACAACACCAGTTTAACCAAAAGAACAAAAATTAGGTAAATCCTTGGGGACGGTGGAATGAGGTGTATGCACATCTGAAGCCCACTGCCCAAAATTTTGTTCATCAATGTCCCCAACTTTTTGTTCACCAGTCTGACCAATATTCTGTTCAACACTTTCACTAAATTTTTCTTCACCTTTGTGACCAAGACTAGGTTCGTCCCACTGACCAAAATTATCTTCAACCTCATCCTTATGACCTTGCTTCTTCCTATCACTCATCTTTGCTTTCAAGTCAAAAAGTTATTTTTGCATTTCACCCAACATTTCTTCTTGAAGTTGAACAACTTCCATTAGGTCACCTTCTTTGAGACCCATACTTCCATGTCCATATTCCTCAAAATCTTCTTTCACGACGGAATTGCTACGCTCCTTTGCATAGACAAGAACATTTGAAACAACCTGCAAGATTTCACAAACACCATCAATAACTACAAATGACATTATTCAGCAAAACTTAATATCTTACATGTAAGACAACCTACCATGTTTCTATGCAAACTCCTTTAATTACACGGTGTAACATCCCTATGGAATATTACTGATATAAAATAAATAAAATTCAAAATATAATAAGGGTCACATTTAATATGAACTATTTCCCAAAACACGGGAAATTTAAAACTTAAAATATACGAGTCATAAAAACCAGGAGTCCATAATTCATAAAACTGAAATAAAAGTCAATGGCTCCTGCCAAGTTTACATAATGTTCTCAAAGATAAAATGATAAATATAATACATGTATATCTACAAAATATCTCATGCTAGCCCTCGCTCCAAGTCTAAGCATCTCCTGGCCCACCTGTCACATCATCTGCTCCTGGATAACAAGTTACCCGATCATCGCCACACACACAGAGAAAGGGTGAGCTATGCACAACATATAGAAAGAAAAACATGAGTATAAATATGTTTCCCAACCCACAAGAACATAACTAATTTCATATTTCATAATCACCCAACCATGACCTCATAGTCCTTCATGAGTCATATGCATGAACTAGGTCTTGGGACTTCCCTGTGCTCCCACGAAATTGACTCATTCGTGGTCCAACCCTATGAGCCTATCCCGCTCATAGTCCTGCCCTACAGACTCCTCGTCTATAGTAAAAACATCCAAGTCTCACACTTGGACCTTGGCACGCACGCAATCACCATACTATTGACTTCTCGTCCGATAGTAGCCGACGGGAACATCACAGTTCCTTGCCCATCGTGCGCCCGACACATGCAATCACCATACTAAGGACTCCTCGCCGATTAGTAGCCGACGGGAACTCAACCAGTTCCATGCCCATCATGTGTCCAACCACCGAGCACATCCCAGACCCCTATTGGACTTAGTCCTTCAAGCCCAAACATCACACCACATGCATATACAATCTAAACTTGGTATAAACAACCAAGCCACACTCACAAGCACATAAAACATAGTAATTCACACAAACTCGCTTAAGCTAGGGACCTCTCGCCCAAGCTTAGCCCTCAGCCTCGCTTAAGCTAGCTCGCCTCGCTTGAGCGAGCTTAAAACAACAATCACATCAAGTTATCTCGCTTAGGCGAGATCCTGTCGCCTGGTCGAGTCACATCTTCGCCCAAAACAACACACAGACCTCGCTTAGACGAAGTCTCGACAAAACAACACCAATGCACTTCGAAAACTCGCTCAGGCGAGTCACTCTCGCTTGGGCGAGAGTGTCCATCGCTCAAAACCCAAAAACCTCTCGCTTGGGCGAGATATCGCGCTCAAAATTCCCAAGTCACTTCGCGATCTCGCTTGGGTGAGTGTCTCTCGCCTGAGTGAGAGACCAAGTCGCTCAATTCGTCCAGAGTCGCCTAGGCGAGATACGCGTACCAGAACTACACATGAGACTCTGCAACTCTCGCTTAGGCAAGATGGACTCGCTTGGGCGAGACTTGTAGAGTTTCAATTTTGATCGCGCACGAAATTTCCCCAACCTTGCCCAATTCGCATACCAACACATTCCAAAACAACATTCAAACATTACCCAACATAAAACAATAGTTGGCACACATCAAACAGGTTACTTCATCCATTCACATTACCCCAATTCGAAATTGAATAATCTTTACCAAATTCCATACCAAAACCCTCAATATACCCAATATATTCACATAAGACTTTGTACCCAAATGTCCAACCAACCAATTTGCATTCATAGTACATGGAATACGAAAATATACACCATCCAGAATTCATGTGAGCAAACACATAAGTCAATACTCATAGCACACACATCAATAAATCACATGCGCAAAGACAACTCCCCTAACCTGGAATGTGCGATCAAATTATGAAGACAGGACCCCCCCTTGATTCACGATTTCCTTTCTTGCTTCAACCCTTGCACCTCAAAACTCAGTTCACACTCTCAAACCCGTGCTCCTCTCAAAAGTCAATTCCCAGCAATGCCAAAACCCTTCCCTTTACCTAATTTTTGGCTTTTATAGGTGCCTTTAAGATGGGTAAAAAAATAAAACGAGTTTGGGCTTAGGGTGGGTTTTAATTCCTCTTAATGTCAATTATTTAATAGTTTTTCCAACCCTCTTGGCTGCCCCCATATGTCAATTATTTAATAGTTTTTCCAACCCTCTTGGCTGCCTCTGCTAGGTTCTCTACCTTTCCACATTTACTCCAATCCAAGTTTAATAAAAATAAAGGTTAAGTTCTGTCTACTAAGGTGTAAACCCGGGACCTTCCACTCACAAGACCATAGTACAACCACTATACCAAATTCCATTTGGTGATATACACAATCAGCATAAGTTTACAATACCAATCACCTACTCATACATATTCTTAAAAATTAATAACAAAACAATCACACATAATTGGCATACTTAGGACTCGAACCCAAGTCCTCTCACGCAATCAAAATACTCTCAACCACATGAGCTAGCCCTTTTCCACGTCACATTAAACAACAATTAATGTCATAAAGGCGTCTTCTACCCGCATTTATTAATTTATTAATTATTTAATTAATTAATTTTCCCGGGTCTTACACACGGTCCCTTACTTTCACTTCCATCCAATGAAAGATTCTAGAGAACTTGGTGGTCGGATGTCGTTCCTTTAAGTTGAAACATTTGAAAGGAAAATTAGTCACAACTCATGAGCACGTACTTTTAACTCATGAAATGGAAAATCAACTAAATTAAACATACGGTACCTGTAACAAGTAAATACATCCAATTACATGGAAGTGTTTCAAACTTGGTTTCTCCTTCAACAACATTTTAACTTTAAAAATGCTTCCAACCAAATACTCATACACCACACCACCCCAATTATATTTCCCAATATTACAAACGTCATCAACAATGTCAAACAAAATAGAAAAAAACTATGCCATTACGATTGGGCAACAAAAACTTAGAAATTCCTAACAAAAGATAAAGCTTACAAAAATCATTAACTTGAAGATGTTTACTATGTTTTAATAGGTAATCATATACCATTTCAAAATCAACAACTTTGTTAGGTCCAAATAACTTCTTGCAATCACTATCTAACCCTTCTTGGATTAAATCAATTTTCTGACCCCCTCAAACCAAGACCAAGACATATGTTTAATAAGCTAAATGCAACAACTTCTGTACCCATGTCAAACCCCCCAACCTTTCAACCCACCTACTAACTAAGAGACTCAAAAGATTCCTAGATATCTTGACACCCTTTCAACTTAACCAACCATCCAAATGATGTTGCTTGAATAAATGACTTTTCATCCTTTGTTAACTTCTTATTCAAACTACCAATAAATTTGGTCCGACATGAATGCCTGAAACAAATATGGAACAACGAACAAAAAAAAAAACTTATGGCAATTGTAATCAAAACCACATTCAAAATCAAATCAATTAAAAAATGTGTCATACCTTCTCGTCACCACTAAAATCGCTTCCCTCATTGACTTCACTCATAATTCTCACCTGAATACATAATTGAGGTCACCACAAATTTATAAGTGAAACTTACATTAATGCAATTGTTATCACTTTTAACTATTCTTCACACAGAAAAAAAAAACATGAATTACTTCTTATTTAGTTTCACAACCTCTTTAAAAACTCCACACATAACAATTTTTGGATAAAAAATTAATGAAAAACTTATGTCAACCTTAAAAGCTACTGCAACAATGTCAGACATATGTCCACACTCCTCTATAAAAACTTCATGACTTCACAAATGGTATCACAACTAAACTTAACTCAAAACAATTAATCACAACAACTGAAAAATCATTGACTATATTCAACATAACATAACCTATGAATTTGGGGGCCTTTTAGGTCACTAAATTTCTAGGTAGCCTAATTGAAGAACAACGGTATAAACCTTCCCTCAATGACAAAATCAACCTTGTTACAGTACTAAAATATGAACCAAAACAACTTCTCACTTAATGGCAAAATGTCACATGAATCCATTTGAGACAAACCAAATACCACAAAACACATTCAAATTTAATACATACAACATATCTCAATCGTGCAATTTCATGGCAAATACCTACATAAATGAATTTAGAAAGAATAAGATATCGAACCTGCCACGAGTTTCCAACTAACGGAGAGGAGCGACAACACAAATCTTTGAACAAAATGGGTTGCCCTTAGGGTTCAACAATAATGACAAAACTTGGAAAAGAGGATTTCCATAAAATGTCGTCTTCTTCCTCTCACTTTCGTCTTCACCACTTCTCCCTACCCCTACACGAGAAACCCTTCCTTTTGATGCTTGGGAGTGTTTTATGAAAACTGTTTTTCTCTTCTCTCACTTGTTTTCCCTTTTGCCTTTCTTTTCTCTCACTCTTCTCACTTTTGCCTTTCACAAGGAGGTTGGAGATTTTCTGACCAGCATGGTGGATTTCGCAGGTAGGGTTGGAGAGTTTCCAAGGATTCAGGCCTTTCTTTCAATGGTGTGAGAGTGGTTTTAGAGCAAAACTGGCTTTCTATTTTTTGTTCTCTCACCATTTTCAAATGTTCCCTTTCATTAACATTCTCCTTCCCTCACGTGCCACTCCCACTTTTGCAAATAAAAAAAATTGAAAATTCATTTTCCACGTCAGGGAGTATGGTGGGAGTCAAAATGCATTAGTCATTCAATCATTTTCCTTATATTAATAGGTAATATGATATAAAATACAAAATATATACAAATATGAAATATTTATATATGAGTAGTTTAAAATAAAAAAAAAATATCTATATTATTTTCGCTACCTACATCTATACTTATATATGCTTTTGTTGTATTAAATATACACTACTACAAATTCTCATATTACATGGTAATTTTCTTGCAAATTTGTTAAAAAAATTTGCAAGAAAAGGCTTTTTCCTGCTATTTTTTCTAAGAATTTTAATTGACAGGTAATTTCTTCGTGGGTAATTATTTCCTACAAAATTATAAAATTCGCAAGTATTTCTTACAAAATTTGTTGCAAAAAGTGTTTTATAAAAAATATTTTGCAAAAAAATTGGCAGTAATTTTCTGCAATTTTTTTTTCATAACAAAATTTATAAGTATTTCCTACAAAAAAAATTTCAAAACAAAATTGGCAGGAAATATGAGTTTTTTTAGTAGTGATACTACAATTTACAAAACAAATAAAAAATATATTTTCATTAAAAATTCAATATATAACAACTACTGAATCTATATATTGACACCTTTTGAAAGATTTTACTAAGTATGTCTTAATAGAGATTAACATATGATCAAATAACTAAAACTTATATTTACAAGTGAATTTAGGAAAAAGGATTAGGATAAGTTTATTACAACTCAAGTCGCACTTTTACACATGTACAATGTACAAAAAACTCTCCTATGAAATTCTCACTACATGATATCTTTGTCTATATGACTTAAATCATTAGTGAAGTATGAGAATTCTCTCAACATAGATGTCAATACTTAATACCCAAATCAAATGATAATTCACACATCATCCCAAATATGTGATCACTTATACATACAAGTCTTATATAATTCTCCATAATCATTTTCATACAACATTATTTCACTTAAACAAAATCACAAATCAATTTAATATACAGACTAATATTCATTTTACATTTATAATATATATTCAAATACAATTCATCAAATAGGCAAGAAGAGAAAAATTACAAAAAAAAAATAGCTTGAGTGAAAATTTAGTAGATCCAGGAGTTGAGTTGCATGTCACTTTTGTCTAATTGAAAAATTCTTCACTTGAGCGAAAATATTACCAAGAATACGATTATTTTTAGCTATATTTCCACTTGAGCGAAAATAAGGTCAAAAGCATGGTTTGAATATTTGTTATTGTTAAGAAGTGGATCCTAACTCAACCTTACGAAACTGACTTATAATGAGAGGTTTGCATCCAGTTATATACTAAAAATATTGACCTTATCTCTAGACATTGTGAAACTTCTAACATAACCCTTCACATCGAGACATATACATCTCAAGCGTGGGACTAGATATTAATGGGTGGTCCGATAACGAGTGGAACAATAGACCCAACAAACAACTTCGCTAGGATAGACTCTAACTCATGACTCTGATACCATGTTAAGAAGTGGACTTTAAAATTAATTCAACCTTATAAAAACAACTTATAAGGTGAGGTTTGCACTCACTTCAAAGGATAGATCTCAAGAATAAAAATTATTCTCACTTAATTTTTCTCATTATACACATTATATATATATATATATATATATATATATATATATATATATATATATATATATATATATATCCTTCTGGACAACTTTAGAAATAAAAAAAATTATATACATAAAAATAACTTTAGAAATTTCCTAAAATATCTCAAAACTCTTCCTTAAGATGGTGAATAATTTTTTTTCTTCATTCCTTTCTTAGATATAACTCTTTCAAAATTATTATTGTTCAACCCTTTGGTAAATATATTTGCAAGTTGTCCTTGAAAAGAAACATATGATGTGCAAATCATGTCGCTATTAAGTTTTTCTTTAATAAGATATTTGTCCAGTTCAATCTGTTTGGTTTTATCATGTTAAATTAGATTATGGGCTAGGCTAATTGTAGACTTTTTATCATAGTATAGCTTCATAGGTCCATCCCATTTTATATTCAAGTCTTTTAATATAAATTTTGAACACAATAGCTCACATATCCCTTGAGCCATTGCTTGAAATTCTACTTTAACACTAGACATGATTACCACACTTTGCTTTTTACTCTTCCAAGTTACCAAGTTTTCACCAAGGAAAGTGCAATAACCAGTAGTCGATCTTCTATCGACAACTAAACTTGCAAAATCAACACCAATATATGCTTCAAGACTGACATTCTTGTTTCTTTTAAATAAAATTCCTCTTCTTGGTGTCCCTTTCAAATACTTAACAATCTTAATAATAGCTTGTAAATGGTTTTCCTTTGGTTGATGCATAAAATGACTTACTAAACTCATATCAAAAGTAATATAAGGTCTAGTGTTAGATTAATAAATAAGTCTTCCTACAAACCTTTGATACTTTTTTTTATCAACAACCACACCATCCTCTTAATTTCCCAACCTTACATTTGGATCAACAAGCGTGTTCGTTGGTTGGTAGGCCATTTTACCAGTTTCTTACAATAGATCAGTAATATACTTTTGTTGAGATATACAAATCCCTTTCTTGAAGTGAGCAACTTCAATTCCTAGGAAGCATTTCAATTTCCCCAATGTCTTAATTTCAAATTCTCTAGCCAGATATCAATTTAATCTTTATTTTTCATGTTCATCATTAGCATTCACAATAATATCATCTACATAGATGAACAAAATTGTCACCCTTTTGAATTAGAATGCTTAATAAACAAGGTATGATCTCCTTGACTCTATTTATATTGGAGACTCATTATGACTTTGGTGAACCTCACAAACCATGCTCTAGGTGACTATTTTAGCATATACAATGCCTTTTTTAGTTTGCATATTGTGTTTGCCTTAACCTATCCTATATATCCAGGTGGTACCTCCATGTATAGTTCTTCTTCAAGATCTTCATGTAGAAAAACATTTTTCACATCAAATTGCAACAAATTCAATCACGGTTTGCTATCAATAATAATATAACTCTAATCATGTTCATTTTTGCAACTAGTGCAAAAGTCTCCAAGTAATCTACTTCATGTGTTTGAGTGAATCCTTCTAGCACCAACCTAGCCTTGTACCTCTCAATGGTTCCATTAGTCTTGCATTTTACTGTATAAATCCATTTGTACCCAATAAGTTTTCTTTGAGGTGGTAGAGTGACTAGCTTCCAAGAATTATTCTTCTCTAAAGCCTTCATTTCCAAATCCATGACTTGTTTCCATTTTTTGTCAATTAATGCCTCAGATATAGAAGAAGGTGTGGTTGTAGTGTTTAGGCTTGTGAGAAAGGTTTTATGTGTAAGAGAGAATTTTTCAAAGCATAAATAATTTACTAAAGGATATGAAGGTTTAGTCACAACTCAAGTTCATTTTCCAAGGCCAATTGTAAGGTATAAATTCTATGTAACAAACTCATCACAAGGAGATTCATCATGGTTAATAGAGTTAGGATTTACCGGTTTAGATATATTTACTTCTTGTAATGGTAACGGGTTGAACTCTTGAACACGAGCAAATCTTGGAATAGCCTTTTTGTATGAGTGGAATTTTTACCTTATTCAGTTTTAGGAAGATTTTGATTTACCATTTTTTCTCTCTAAACAAGTTTAATTTCAGTAGTATTATTTTTCTTTCAGAAAATAGATTTGGAAATATAAACTCATCTACAAACTTGTCATCTTTCAGTAGTATTATTTTGAAATAGAAGTGCTCTTGTTTGTGCTAAAAGATATTCTTTTTTCTGTTCAACAATTACATTTTGTTGGGGGTGTATAAACACATGAGGATTCATGAATAATCTCTTCATTTTGAAAAAAAGAAAGTTTAATGATTAAAATAATCTTTAGCATTATCATACCTAAATTTCTCGATAATCACCCCAAATTGATTTTTACTCAATGCCACAAATTTTATAACAACAGAACTAACCTCATATTTTCTTTTAAGGAGAAAAGGCCAAGTTTCTCCATACAATCATCAATAAAAGTAATAAACCATTTACCTCTTGAAATATTTGAAACATTAGAAGGACCCCACACATTAGTATGCACCACATAAAAAAGATTACAACTCATTTAATTGCAAGTGGGAGGAAACATAACACATTTGTGTTTTGCCAATTCACAAACCTCACAATGATGATTATGCATATTCAAATTCAATCCTTAAACAAAGAAGGAAACAAAAGTTTTATTATAACATGAAATGATTGATGTCCAAGACGACAATGATACAATTGAAAATTTTCCTGGTTGTGTATTGAAGATTCAATCATCAAAGAGTGACTCATAACATGCTGGTTCAATCCAAAATAGTAAAGGCCATTCCACCCTCTAACATGTCCAGTTGTCCTCCCTAATTTCTTGTCCTCCATATACAAGAATTACTATAAAAATCACATAATAAGAGAGGTCATTTCTAAGTTTATTGATAAATATCAAGTTTATGGATAATTTAGGAACATGAAGGGCATTTTTCAAAAGTATGGTTGGGTTTACTTATATATGTCCTTGACCCACTATAGTTATCATGTTTCCATCAGCTACGAAGATTTTTTCATTATTAGGACATGAAAAATATGTGGAAAAGAATTCACAAAATGGTGTCATGTGATTGGTGATCTAAAGTCTAAAATCCAATGATTGGTAAAAGGGGTATCTTGAGACATTAAATCTAACAAAATATGGTAACTTATCAGAATATGTCAATGAACCTATACTTATTGGTTTTTTGATGTTACTAAGGAATGATTTTACTCTTTCTAACCCCTCATGGTTGAGTTGTGGGATAGACCCTTTTTTATTTTCAGGATCAACAAAAACATGAGCAGATTGAGACCATTTGAGATAATTTTTTCCATCCAATTGATAGGCTGAATGCACATTATGTAGCTCTCTTCTAACCTGAGGCTTGTCTCCATTTTCGATTTCGACCGTAACAAAAAAGTTGATACACTTGAATAAAATAAAAATACAACAATGAAAGTTGTAATTGTATACGATAATGGACCCCAAAACACACAACATAGATCAGAGGTTGAATGAGCAACAATGAAGGCTGCAATTAGGTTTAGACATCAATTAAGGTTGCTCAATTTATCATAGTTAAAGGCTTCCAAGGATCAAAAGCTATGATACCATTCTCACTTCTGCTCATTATACACATTGAATATATACACAAATCTTTTTGAACAATTTTGGAATCCTACCGAACAATTTTAGAAACAAAAATAAAATACACATAAGTAAAGCATAATAAATGCATAATAATAATAAATAAAATAATGTAAAAAAATTCCTACAATATATAACATTTATCATCTCTATGCACCCAATTGCCCCAATTCATCAAAAATCGAGATCCGTCCCTTTAATCCCCATAAATCAGAACTTAATCCATCAACAACGCCACACAAAACTCATCCAAGTACCTCCATCCCCCAATTATTCCTCCATAAAGAGAATAAAATGAGAAAGAAGAAATTAAAAAAAGAGAGAGAAAAGAGTTGGTTGTCTCGTGAATAGCAGACTACAATCACTATTGATTCTCAAATCCTCTCCCTTGTTCTTCCTCCTCACACCGACAATGACCATAATTGCAGGCACGATGAGTGGCGGTAGTTGAACGGAAGCTTTGCTAGGTCACCCATGATGGAAGAGTGAGGGTGTCCTAAGTTGTGAAGGAGAAACTAAGGAGAAAAGAGAGAAACATAAGATAAGATGGAAGAATAATTCTTTTCATGTTGTTGAGCAAGGAAGATTGTATTCATACATTTATTAAGTATGGAGACCTAACAAGATCAAATTTGAAATAGGAACGAAAGTCAATATCGCTTTATAGTTTAAAAACCAAAAACATAGTTAACGCTATATACCAATATAAGTTATTTATTATAACCAAACAATTCAAAATATTTTCTATTATAATTGTAACATCCCATTTTAGTAGTGTAAAACTAATAAAATAAGACATTTCATAATAATATTCAAAGGCAGATTTTTTAGAATAAAATGTATATTAATATAGTCCTTTAAGAGTTCAAACGATAAAAATATAATATTTATACAACAACAACAACAAAACTTTAAAGGTAACCCTATATCGAACGTACTAACCACTCATACCTCTGCCACAATCTCACTACTCTAACTACGAACTCCTCATCTTTCAAAGGTGCCTCTAAACCTGCATCTTCATCTGCTCCCACCAGGATGGTGATCATCACAAAAGAAGAACACAACACAAGACCACAAAGTGTAATGGTAAGCTAGTTTACAAAAGAGTTGTCCTAAGACCATTAAATCATATCAATTATAATTCATACATGGGTAACTACAATTAATTCACATAACTACACACAAACAATTGACATTAAACTCGATTATTCAGATACATCCAATTGGAATTAGAATCACTAGAGACTTGCACTTGTGGTGGCCTCTACTGCTCTACAAAGTCATTGCCAATGGGTTTCACCCTATCACACACAAGGAAAATCCATGATCATCTAAGGTCATTATCTTGCCTTAGACTAGGACCTCCTACTACTCTCACCACATGAACCATTCTACTCTATTTGAGTGTAAATGATCATTAGAGTTTCAAGATATTACCTTACTTGAATCAATAGTCCAATGCATACACTAAAATAACACCACCATAAAATCTCCTCACGAGACCTATGGAATTACGTTAAACACATACAATGCTCGTATATATATATATATATATATATATATATATATATATATATATATATATATATATTCACAAACCCATTATCATCATAGTTTCACAATAATACTTTAACAATTATATACATTCTTAATCATATTTTCATATTTACATATCAATAATTCCATCTCAAATTCCAAATATCAAACAATCACATATTTTGCAACAACATACCAAGTCAAGTCTAAAAAATACCACATCATTCATGGATAGCTTCATAAATTATATTTTTAAAATTAACTCAATCAATCATAGGTTAAAAATAAGGAATTTAAAATTCGGCAACAATTCTCGCTTAAGCGATAGTACTCTTGCTTAAGATAGAGATTCTCGTTTAAGCAAAAGGGACTCTCGCTTAAGCTAAAGATTATCACTTAAGCTAAAATTAAACAGAAACAAAAAGAGTTTCAGTGGTTTTCTCGCTTAAGCTAGAAGGCTCTCGCTTAAGCTAAAATAGCAGATTTTCACTATTCTTAACATGCAAAAACTAGAACCTCAAACCATCAAACACAACAATTTCAAGCAATTCAATTTACCAAATTATAACATGCAAGACAAATTTATTCCCATCAAAAGAGAATAGCTTCCCTCGTCTCAAACGTAGACAAAAACTGAGACAACGAAGAACTCCAAAGATGAGTTTTGAATTGTAAACCCCAATTCAACTCGAAGGAAGAATTTGTTTGGGTGGATTCAAAGAGAAATTCGCCACGAAACCAAATCAACCCTTTGATTCAAGAAAGGATGAAGATTAAGATGAGAAAGAGGAAGAACAAGGTTGAGTTAAACAAAGAATGTTTATGAGTTTGAAAGAAAAAGAGAGACATGCTTTCTCTTAGAAACTTTGGTAGCTGAGATAAGTTTTAAAAAAAATGGGTTTTACAATAGTCTTATGATATTTACAAGTATTTATATGTTATAAATTTGATTCAAATAAAAAAAATAAAATATTTAAAATATTTGTTTGTCGGCAATATTATTCGAAGTCGTTGTAATACTACATTATTTAAGAAACATATCCAATTTTGACGATAAAAAGAATTACCAAACTTCTATAAACTCAAAATTATATATATATATATATATATATATATATATATATATATATATATATATATATTTTTTTGAATAACTTTAATTTAAAAATTAGTTTAATTTTGCATGTTGTATCACTTAATAGTTTTTGGTAAATTTGGTTAAAATTTGTTTCGTTCACCTGAATAAAACATGTAGTAATGAAAAAAGAATAATAAAAGATCAGATGAACTTTGGGTTCTGAAATTGAATTTTATTATGTGCCAAAGGCGGCTTATTAAGAATAATACATTATCATAATAGATGGACAAAGTTCCTTTAGGATCCTGATTACAACATTATCGAAAAAACATCTAATTAATCTTGAAATCATCAATTTGAATGTTTTCTACATTAAGATTGACGAAATTACTACGTTTCCTTGTAACAAAGAACTTGCCCCAATTGTAGGGCCTATATTTGGGAGGGTTTTGGTCATTTACGAGCTCTTCCAAGGGCTGCACCATGGTGTAATGTGCAGGCGTGAGAAAGAATGGATACGAGAGCCTTTCCTTCTCGGTGTTCAATACAACCCTGTGCTCAACACTTTCATAAGTTTCATTGCTCCAAACCTGCAAAATAATAATCTATAATTAATAATTGTCATCAATATATCAAAACTAATTAACTCGATCGGATTGGAATACAATTTTTTAGAGTTAAAGTTTTAATTGATAAATAGAAAGCAGAGAGTACCTCGATTACAGCTCCAACATTGATAATATAAGAATTAGGTGGTGGTTTAACCCTAACCCATTGGCCATCAGATTTTCTCTTTACTTCTAAGCCACTAACATCATCTTGAGCAAGCACGGTCAAAGCACCACTATCCTTGTGACGACCACATCCCAAAACAAGGTGAGGTGAAGGACAAGGTGGATAAAAGTTCACCCTTATCCAACTTGTTTGGTCTTTGAAGAAACCATGAAAACGTTTTGGTGCCAAACCTAAGCTCAAAGCAATAAGCTCCATTAACTTCAGTGCTAGCTCTTCCATCTGCTCACCGTACTCTTCCAATGCCTCCCTGCACAACAACTTCTAATCATACAATGCTTTGGATTTTGTTATTCAAATATCTTCACTAAAACCTTATATTTATCACAAATAAAAAGGTTATCATTTTGAAATTTAGATGACAAAATTTGTTAAATTTATATATTTCATAAATAAAGCTTTATAAAAATATAAAAATTAAATAAATGCATATTACACTACAAGAACACTGAGCACCTATTTTGTTACTTATATCTAACCTAGTGTAACAATTGTGTGATAGGTGGGTGAGTATAAGCTTTCGCATCATAACCATCATTAGACACATTTTCAACACTTTTACTTATTGAAATTAAATGGAAAACAAAACAAAGCTTGGAAAGTAGTATGAGTAGCAATAATTGGGCCATTTAAAATCATAGAAATGGGGTACTATTTAAGCAAGATATAATTGACACAGAGGACAATTTTACAATGATACAACTAAACGTCTGGCTATGGATAAAAACAAAATGTCAACTAAAGCATTTTTATACACAAAATGGTGTCAGGCCATGTAAGAGATTGTTTCATATGACAAGTGTCCTATAAATAAGTGTACACTTAAGTAAAGATTGAGAAGCGTATGGTTATGTAGAAAGGATTGTAGCAAAATAAGATATGTAGGGCAACTTGGTGATGTTTTCTTTTTGTGCATGTGTAGACAACTATCAAGGTGGGAATAATCATAAAAGAAGACATATAAGGTGTACTCCAAAGGGAGGAACTAAAAAGATACATATACACACAATGACTTGAAGCACCTAATATGAATAAGGAAACATGACAAGCTACATGGAATTAAAAGCCATATGTCATCAGAGATATTGCAATTTCAGAGTTTTTCTATAAATATCATGTTGGGGTTTGTACTATCAATCATGCTACAAATTTTGGGATTTTATGCTACGGGACTTCATAATAGTTACATGTTATTTTAGTAGGGTAAATAGCAATATGAATTAATAGTAGTTAGAACTAAAGTGTGGAGTTTGTTGTATGTAAATTGTGTAAATAAGTTAGAGTACACCAAGTGCTCTACTATAAATTTAAAATTTCTTTCATGATAAAAAAAAACTACAAGAAAAATTGATATTATTGACAATCAAAATTTGGTGGTAATGCTTAAAATTCGTCGATAAATAGAAATTACTCATGGTCTACCGATGGTTGAAAAATTCATCAATAAAATGTTTGTTGATAAATTTAACTAATAGATTGAAAAATTCGATAAATCGTCGGTAATTACTGACAGAAAAAAAATATCAGTAAATATTCGTCGATAATTATCGACAAATATTTTTTATCAGTAAATATTGTGAAGAGATTCTTCTTCATTCTCCTCCTTTCTTCTTGTTCCTTTTATCTATTTATCTCTTTTTCCTTCTTCCTCTCGCCAATGGCTCCTCTGGATCTTTTGACCAGTGGCGGAACTTGGACTAAAATTGTAGGGGGGTCAAATTAGATTTGTTATATATAATTTTTCTTTAGAAGAAAAATTATTCATTTTTTTCTCTTCATTTCCTCTTCTTAAAACAAACACACATAATAGTAGAATTCAAAAAAATATTACTATCATTCGCTATTATATCATGCTATTATATCATGATACCAATTCATGAATACTATTTTAGACAAGTCATTCGTATCTCATCAATTTGATTTGGTGGTATTGTCAAATTTGATGTCGTTTTTCCCAGATCACGTTATAATGAATTGTTAAATTCATTATATGTAACTCTAAGAACTTTAGATATTTGTTTTATATTGTCTTAAATTCTTGGTTCTTATTAAATTTCTCAAGTTTAGTTAAGGTAAATGCATTTCTTTTTCATCTTCATCACAAACCTTTCTCTTTGAAAAAAA
>Ga0214543_1000896_pt1 | contig 54570 bp, 41 predicted proteins | sample CNSS2metaG_FD_160094 | JGI IMG/M metagenome (GOLD analysis project Ga0214543, IMG submission 160094) | Root nodule microbial communities from cowpea collected in UCLA plant growth center, Los Angeles, California, USA - CNSS2 | ecosystem: Host-associated > Plants > Roots > Nodule | place: USA... | reverse complement strand
AATACCAATCTTTTTAGAACAAAAAGAAAACATAAAGGATAAAAATATAATTGATACTAGGACTTCAATTTTAGAAACCAGGGTAAATAGCCTAGAAGAAAAAATCCTTCGTCTAGAACAAATAATCCAAGATTCTGGATCAGGCAACATACAAAATAACATGATGGGAACAACAGAATGTATCCCATTAGTTTGTAATGAAAAAAAACTAATATCTGTTAAAGTATTAGTAAAATTAAATTTCCCAAAACAAAACAAAAACCCTGCTAAAGAAGAAATCATACAGGCCCTCTTAGACACAGGATGCTCTGAGACAGTCATCTGCAAAACAAAAGTACCTCCATATATGATTACTAAAAGTAAACATATACAAAAAACAAGAACTATGTCTGGAATAGTAATGATAAATGATGAAGAAATAAACAATATTTCTCTTCAATTTAGTACAAATTGTGACCTATTTGGCCAAAAAATACACCTTAGAACCATGCGTGTAGAAAATTTAGTCCCTTCAAAACAAAGCATGATTATTGGGTTAGATTTTATTCTAGGCCATAATAGAACTATCACTATAAACAAAGATTATGTCATTATTAGCGACAAATCACAAATGTCACCCATAATTAGTGGAGACAACTATACAAAACCATCCCCTGATGAGTGTTCATGTACAAACAATAAATCCTCAGAAAAATGTGATTGTATGAAAGAAGATTTAGAATCCATAGATTACTGTCTAGATGACACTATGGACTCTTTTTCATCCATAAAAATATCAAAAACAATTACTTTTGATAATATCCAACAAATTTTAGATAGGTTAAATAAAACCAGTATAATAGGAGAAGATCCCACAAAATTTTGGGATCGTGATCCCATTACTTGTAAATTAAATATAATTAACCCAGATTTAATTATAAAAACTAAGGATATACAGTTCAATAACTGGGAACAAGAAGAATGTCGGATGCATATCGACCACCTTCTGAAATTAAAAGTAATAGCTCCAAGTGAAAGCCCTCACAGGAGTCCTGCTTTCATAGTAAATAAATCTTTTGAACAAAAAAGAGGTAAATCCAGAATGGTTTACAACTATAAACGTTTGAATGATAATACAGTTGAAGATGGATATACGATTCCATCTAAAGAAATCCTTATAAACCGAATTCAGAACGCAAAGTGGTTCTCAAAATTCGATCTCAAAAGTGGATTTCATCAAGTTAAAATGGAACCGGAATCCATAAAATGGACAGCATTCTCCTGTTCTGAAGGATAATACGAATGGCATGTCATGCCTTTTGGTCTTAAAAATGCTCCAGCAATTTTTCAAAGAAAAATGGATAACATTTTTAATGACTTCAAATCTTTTACGTGTGTCTATATAGACGATATACTTATTTTTTCCAAAACAAAAGAGGACCATTATCTCCATCTAAAACAAGTATTATACAAACTTGAAAGATATGGTTTAATTATATCAAAAGGAAAAATGGAAATTTGTAAAAATTTCATTGAATTCCTTGGAACAGAAATAGGTAATGGAACTATCAAACTCCAACCCCATATTTCTAAGAAAATACAAGATTTTCCTGACAAAATGGAAGACATAAAAACACTAAGATCCTTTTTAGGACTTTTAAATTATGCTAGAAATTTTATCCCGGATTTAGGAAAATTTACTGCTCCTTTATACAATAAAACTTCTCTAAAAGGAGAAAGAAAGTTTAATTCTGAAGATATAAAATTGGTTCAAAACATAAAACAAAAGGTAAATAAATTACCTACCCTACAATTACCATTAGATTCAGATTATTTAGTAGTCGAATGTGATGGATGTGAAGCAGGATGGGGAGCCATCCTAAAAAGAAAGAAAAACAAATATCTGTCTAAAAAGGATGAGCAAATATGTAGATATGCTTCCGGAAAATATACTGTAAAACCACAAGTTTATCAAACCAGCACTGATTACGAGGTCAATGCAATTATACACGCCTTAGAAGCATTTAAATTATTTTTAATAAACAAACCAGAAATAACCATTAGAACTGATTGTGAAGCAATTGTTTCCTATGGAAAAAACCAAATAAATAATGACAAAAAACCACACAGAAGATGGTTACTTTTTAGAGACTACATAAATTCCGGAAAAATTATAAATTTTGAACATATTAAAGGATCTGACAATATGTTTGCTGATATCCTTTCCAGGTACATCATACAAAAGTAAAACTCAAAGAGTTTTTACAATCATATATGAATATGATACACATTGAAGATCCTGAGATCCCTCCAGGATTCCGATTCAGGATCAGAATACAACCATTACAGCTTAGAAGGATTAATCCTAATCCTGCTATAGAAATATCTAAACAAACAAAAAGGTTTAAAAGAAAATTAGCCAAATTAAGGCGAAGGAGAAGTGAACTTTTCCCACACAATCCTTTCCAATATGCTTTTACACTTGCCTCGTACAAGGCCAACATCTTGGTCTTAGAACACCACTTACAAAAACTTAAACACTTTATTGCTTAACTAATTTGCTTCTATGTTGCAGGTACAAATATTCCAAAATGGAATTTATACAAAATACAAAGAAAGGACCTCTGGGTCCTAAATCAGTAAAATCCCCTTTTGTGGTGGACCAATACACAAAATATGGCAAACAAGAGTTGCCAATACTTACAAATACCTACCATTTCCCTGGTAGAGACAACACAAATGTCAAATTAAATGTTTTAATTGACAACATTTGGAATATTCCAAAATACACAGTTCAAAATGAACAAGTCACTAAGGTGAAACAAAGCATCATTAGTGCATTATACAATTTCTGCAATGCAGATAACAAAGGAGTTTTGTTAACTTCACCATCCTCTCCTTCTGGGAAGGGATTTACACATTATGCCTTGATCACAGGGCCAAACAAAGGAGTTTATACTTCATACAAAGACCTCTCTGAGGCAAAACAAGACCAATTCTGGTCTACATACAAAGGTTTTAATTCCCTAGAAGAAGCTCAAATGGCTTTAAAACTAGGAACTATTGATGAAGAAAAAATAAAGACTGGGATAGCATTCGAACCCAAGACCCAAACATATACCTATGCTGCCTCTTGCAGTTTTTCACCACAAATAAACCCAAACATTTTCCTTGCAAAATTCGATGTCATACAGGAATTCTTGTTTGAGGTACATTCTGAAACACAAAATTACAACGGTTTGTTTGTTAAACCCCAAACATATTTTGATACAAAGACACCGTGCCAAGAGTCCTCCGACTATTGTAAAACAGTGTCCACAAAATGTACTTGCCAGATCAAGTTTATCTTTAGGAAGACCCAAATTGATTTAAAGACCTTCAGAAACCAACTATACAGAGACGTGGTCATATGTCCTTCCCTATTATTAGAGGCAGGATGTCTCCAGACACTTATTATCCCCCCTACCGAAAAGTTTAACTCTCTTACTCAAGAAATAAATTCGGTAGTAAATGAGATACAAGCAGAATATATGACCAGCATCTGCCTACAAATTACCTCTTCTCCCAAGAGCGCCATGAACCCTGACAGCATGGCAACCCATGTGATAAAACTATACACAGAGTGAAATCCTGAGGCTCATGTCCATCTGCAACACGGAACCTTGAAAGGATTATCTTTAAACAAAGAAAAGCTTTACCAATACCAGCTCTGGAAGGCATATGTTGAAGGATCAAACTGGAATTTCTCTAGGAAGGATAATTCAGAATATATCCTTTTGAAAGAAACCATAAACACCAAGATGTATTGGAAAAAGTTTATGGGAAATAAATTCCATCCTTTCCCTATTGAAGCCAGTCTAATACTGGTAAAAAGATTTGAAAAGGAAAGGATATACAGAGAAATCTACGAAGAAACAGGAAGCCATGGACAAGGAACACCTGGATCTTCTTTTCCTTCAGACAATGAAGACTCTGATCAAATCCTTGAAGAAGACCATGAAGACTTAATGGTCTCCAGAAAAGGACAATAAAAGTTTTACCTGTGACACAGTAATTTTACTCTTATCTGAGTAATAGACTGAAGGGTAAAACAACACAGTTATCACATGACCTACACTACAAGTAACCGGTCATTTAAAAACCGGTTCAACAGGTTACAAGTCCAACATTTTTCTATAAAAGAATCTGTAAGACCCTTATGCTGGGCAAGAAACTCTGAACTCCTCCCTCTCTCTTAATCTTTCTTACTCTTTCCTCTGCCTTCTCTCTAGTTCTCTCTCTCCTCTCTCAACTTTCCTCCCTCTGCTACTGTATATTCAACCATAAATAAACGAAGATTTTCAGAACTTTCTCCCCCCTCTGTGGAAGCAAAGTAAGTCTTTATGGAGTAGTTTATTTTTGGGCATCTACGGATGCCTTGAGTAATATTTATTAAAAGATGCGATAATCATTTAAAGGCTTAAAAACATATTTCTGCACATAACTTTATCTTTCTTTTTATATTTTCTCTTGCTGAGATTAAAGTTTATGAGAGAATATCTAACCGGCTTTGCCAGATTTATATTCTCATAAATTTTACCTCTGTTATGTTTATGTTTATATTTCATTCCCCCTCTGTTATGTTTAATTCCATTTTATGACATTATGTACTTGTTTTTTACCATTCCAAAACGTTTTATGACTTTTAGTATTAGAATCGAATTTATGTCCCTTTGAAGATGATCGGAGTAAACTTTGAAAATTATTGTGATTAGCTCAAGCATATCTTAGCTCAAACCATACATAGAATTGAAAACATGCTATAAAGAAGATTGCAAGTCGTAAGATTCGTTTTAAGAATAAAATGAATTAGAAAAAAGTAACAATGACAATGTTTCAATTAAATGATTTGTTGTAGAGTTAGATGCTTTCAAATCCCTATTAAATTAGATGGTTTAAAGTTCTAGATGGTTTAATGCAGAGCTTTTTTTATTTTAGGAAACTTTGGTTGAAACTATGGAACGTATACCTATTATTATAATATATTAACTTCATATTAATTGGCAAGAATTTGAGAATCTAGTTTTTGGAGGAAAGCTCACTTGTTCATTTATTGTATACTTTGGTTTATTTATTGTGAATAAAATTATTCCTATTACTGTATATAAACCACATAAAGTAGTATGTTTATATCATCATGCAATGTAAATAAGTATATAATGAATAAAATAAAATAATTTATATTTTAAAACTTCCATCGTATTCTATAATTATCATCAAAATATTATTATTATTTTTTTAAAAATTATAATTTTGCTGGTGGTTATAACCGTCGCTAAATATTAAATATTTTAAAATAAAAAAAAATTCCTGACAGTTATAACCGCCGCTAAATATTAAATATTTTAAAATAAAAAAATTCCTGGCGGTTATAACCGCCGTTAAATATTAAGTAATTTAAAAAAATATATTTTAGAGGCAGTTTAAACTGACTTTAAAAATTTTAGTGGCGGTTATTTCGACGGTTATATTTAATCGACGTTATAATACCTTTGTGACGCTAAATTCTACGTCGGTTAATTAACTGACGGAAATAAAAATTGTGGCGATTTTAACCGCCATTAAACTACATCCTTAACTGACATTAAAAATTAAACTTTCAGTAGTGCTCCAATTCATTTCCTAAGGTTGTTCAGATTGACAATTGAGTCAAACTTAATCTCTCTTAGTAATGACTCAAAAGATAATATAATATAATTAAATTGAGAATTGATTTTGCATAAAGTTGAATTTAGTCCATATAATAACCACATTTCTTTGATGATTAAACACTCTTTTTCTCTTAAATGTAGACATATTTTTTCTTCCAAATTTAACAAGGCATGGATGAAGTCTACATCTGACTATAATCTGACATCTCTAACCAAACTCCTATTCATTAGACCGTCATTGTCTGCATATTGTCCACAAGCAACCACCTAATTTATATGCTAATTTTTTCTAACATGAATAATTTTGTTTTCTAATAAAGACATAAAAGGTTTATAGGATTCCCATTAAGCCTTAACACAATCACTTTGAGTTTAAGTCTATGGACCACTGAAATGCTTTACCATCACATCTTTCTCATCACCATTACCTGTTTACAAAATAATGCATATATAAAGAGTCCAACTTGCCACATTTTTAGTCATCCAACACAAACCTTCCACTCTTATCTCTAATCATATCAAAATTCTCTTTGTTTCCACTCACTGATAGTTTAATCATCATTCCAAGTCCAAACCATGTCACCAACAAACACTTATGCAAACTGAAATATGATATACATAATATAATACAATCACACAAGTTGTTGATACAAATTATTTATTGTGTTTGTCTGAACCAAAAATAGATACTATGCATAAGCAAAAATACGACATCAACATTATTAGTATGATTCTTATTCTTATTTTGGTTGAGTGAAGGTACAAAAGGTAGCCTTACCAAACAAATATTCTCAACCAGAGCCAATTAAGCATGACTAAAATAAGATTACAAATAAAACTCATTCTCTTCTTTTTTGGAATATTTAATTTAACTAAACAGTCAAATTTGTCTTCGTGTTGCTTAGATTGGATATAAAGCATAAAAAATGTCTCACAGCAAAGCGTTATATGATGGGGCTCTTCCAGAGGAAAATAGTTTACCAAACAATTGTAACAATTTGACAAAAGCAGCTACGATAGGTATATTGAGAAAACAAACAATAACCCTCATCTCAGAAGCAAAATTAATTAAACCAAATTCAAAGAAATTAACAAAATCAGGGACTAAACACTAAATTGCGTAGATAAGAGAAAAACCTTGATTGTACCGATCAATTGTGAAAAGACCAGAAGCAATGTAGATGTAAAAGAGATAAACCCTAGAATGTGAGATGTCAAAATTACAAAAGGGGATAACACTGAGTGTTAGAGAGAAATGATGAAGAACGATGAGCAATAAACGAAAATGAAGAACAAAGAAACAATAGCTCAGTTACCAGAGAAACGAAAATTGCAACAGTGAATGGGAGAGGAAGCCGCGACGCAGTTGGACTCGAGAGAAAGCCGTGACGTAGTTGAACAATCACGATGGTTGAACAGTTGGACTCGACGAACAGTTAGTAGGGGAGATGCAGTGGTGTGCAACCGTGAATGAGAGAAACATTGCAACAATGAAGAATGGGAGAGACATTGCAACAGGGATAGAAAGGAAGAAAAACTCTTAAAAGTGGATTTCACTTTCTTTCGGACCATAGTTTTTTTAGCCCACGTGTTTCAAAGAAAACATTCAAATAAATGTGGGTCTTGATTTGCTTTATGTCACATTTACAAAATTGTTGTATTTAATATATTTAAGCAACATTTATAGACATGTAGTATATTTTAGTGTGGTCTAAAATGCAAAATGACGTAGTGTAATTATAACATTACAAAAATTAATAAGAAAAACAATTTATTTTTTATACATATTGTGTTATAATTTTTGTAAGGCCCCCTTATATTCTCTATCCTAATGTTTAAGGATTGCCCCAATCTAATGGGTCTAAGGGTTTGCCCATGGGGTGTCCAAAGCCCTTAAGATAGCCAAACCCTCTCAATTTATCCTCACTTTGCAAAAAAAGTACTCACTCCTCTCCCTTTTCCCTAAAATAGAGCTCTACTAGGGTTTGGTTTCCACTTGTTCGTACTAGCTCAAAAGCTCACATCGTCTCACGTAAGTTGGTCCTTGAACCGTACTCCCTCCTTTCTAAGTTGTTTTCGTGGTTTCTGTTAGGGCTCACAATAGTAACCCTGTTATTCTTTCTATATCGTTGTTCCAATTTTTAAATCTGCTCCTGGAGCTACTAGGTTCATTGGCTTAAGGGTCAAAATCTGATATTAGCCCCTTTTCCAAGTAAGGGAAGCTAGAACTTATTTGTTTAATGCGATTGTTGCTTGACTTGCTATTGTTTCACAATTCTTAAGCTTGTGTGCTATTGTGAATGCATGGGATGCCTAGTTATATTGTTTGGATATGTATGTATGGCTGTTGTAGGGAGAACAATGGCGAGATCCGATGTTTTCGCCCAAGCGAACCTGTCTTGCCTAGGCGAGACTTGTAGAAACAGGCCCAGACTCACACTCGAGCTCTCGCTCAGGTGGAGATCTCTCGTTTTGAGCGAGGTACTATCTCGCTCAAGCGAGAGGGACTCGCCTAAGCGAGAACACGTGAGAGTTTGAGGCATGTCATTGCAGTTGTAGCCCAGGAGAGGGGTGGCCTCGCTCAGGCAAGGAGGGCTCGCCTCAGCGAGAACTAGTGAGTCTTGCAGGGTTCTCTGTTGGTAGTCTCGCTTAAGCGAGAACCTGTAGCTTGAGCGAAAGATCCCTTTCACCTGGGCGAGGGTCCTTGGCTTGAGCGAGATTAGTGCTCCATGACTGTTCTTTCCATGTTTTTGGTTGTTAATTGTATGGTTAGCTTGGAATACCCTATTTTAAGTATGAAGTATATGAATATGCATGTGAGATCTGATTGTATAGGCTGAAATGTTGAGTTGACATGATTTTGGCATGAACTGAGTATGGAACGGTTGGTTATAAAAGTGACATGGGATTGGTATGAGAATTAATGTTATTGTTGATAAATGGAACGTGTTGTTGGTATGTTTAGGGCGTAATCCCACGATAGTTTCGTGGTGGTGCCTCATTGGTTAGGGTGTAATTCCATGAATCTCTAGGTGAGATTTCATGGTGGTGCCTCAGTTGGTCGGGACGTAATTCCATGACCCCTGTTAGTGGGAGTTCATGGTGGTGCCCCATCTATATAATTTAGTAAGGATTCAAGGTAAGGATTGCATCTTGACACTCTAAAGAGTCAGTTAGTCTCACATATAGCGTATTGACTCGAGTGGTGAGAGTAGTAGGAGGCCTGAAACCCATTAAGGGTTAACCTTGTGTGTGGGGGATGAGACACTGGAAAATTTAGCTCGGTAGAGTAGTAAAGACCACCACAAGTGCAAGCATCCGCTGAATCTGACTAATTATATGTATCCGGATGAGTCGTGTCTTGAGTCTTAGTGTATTGTTTGTGAGTCATAACATGATTGGTTGATATATGCATTAGACTATGAAATTATAAGTGACTGTATGATAAATCATGTTTACTCTAGCTTACCCTTTCTGCTTGTTTGTGTTATGTGTGTGGTTTTCTCTTTTTGCGATGATCATTAATTTATTGATGTGAGCAGATGCGAGAACTCCCCGTGGTCATCAGGGTGATGGAGGTTCCGCTGCGTAGCCATCTAGGCTGGATTCTGTTCATTTGAGTTTCTTTTAGGGCTATGGCCCATGTATTTTTCCTTTCATTGGGCTTTATTTTGAAATATTGTTGATCTATTATTACACTTGGTTACTGGCATCGTGGTGTGCCTTAGGTCATTTCTTCTTTTCCTTTAGACAATTGTAAGGAGCAGGGTACATACTTTAGGACCTTGATTCTATTACTATTTTGTGTAATGTTTCATTTAATTATGTTATATTTTAAATAGGACGTTACAATTTTAATATAAATGTTATTGATAGATAGCTTTATTATAATAATTAATATTTTATTAGATGTTTTTATCTATATTTATACAAATATATAAAAGGGAATTTTCAGTTTGGTGTCCATATTTGCTTTTCAAATTTACTTTTTAAATAAAAGTTTTTTAAATTAAAATAATTATTTGCATAAGGATAGTTTCCTACACAAAGGAAATTCAAGCTCCTTCCTTGTGGTGACAGCCCATTTCAAATCATTACAAGGATCAATAACAATGCATGAGTTAGATTTACCTTCTACATATTTAGGTAGTCATTCTTTTAATGTGAGTGATCTAACTCATTTTTCTCGAGGCATCATGAATTTGTGAACGAATTCTCCCCAATCTGGGGAGCATGATGCGACCTTGATTAAGGATTAACAGATAATGACTAGGAGCATGACACAACGAAATCTATTTTTTTATGATGTCCAGAGATAGTTGCCCAACGATATTGCTTTCTTGCCAAACAATGGTAAATAAGTAAATAAGTAAATAAAAGAACATAAAGAACATGAAGAAGTAAATAAGTCCACTGTTAGAAGGACGAACTTACTTAAAAGTAAATAAGTGCAAACCTAGGTGACAAGATTTGCAAATAAATTGTCCATGGTAAGAAAAGATGACCAGGGAGCATTTTGACATGTTGGGTTTATGAGTACAGTCTACAACTTAATTTTCCAAGTATTTGAATTGATATTAACTTCTTTATTTTAGTCCTTCAATTGAAATGGCATGAAATACTTTAGAAATTCATTATCGACAATAGTTGCTAACTGAAATTGAAATAAGTGCTAACCCATGTTATTTTTTTGCACATTGAGGAAACCTTTTACCAAACCTTAGTAAGTGTTGACTATAATCTTTTTAAGTATTCATGAAATTACCTTCATCTATGAACATCTTAAATTAAATTGATACGAAGGACTAAATAAATCCAATCCCCTAACTACGTGCTTACTAATGACTTAATAAGTGTTAACCTAGTTATAGGATTTGCTCATAAGCAGTCTATCTTAAGAAAATTTTAAGCAGGGAGCATTTGGATCTATTGGGAGCATTTGAACTGCCATTAAATTCATTGTTATTGTATTTCAATTGAAATGATAGAAAGTATTTTAGCAATCCATTGTCAACACTAGTTCCTAAGTTTAGTACAAATTATTGCTAACCTATATTATGCGTTTTGCACATTCATAAAACTAGATACTAGATTTCAAGTATTTGAAATAACTGTAAAAAGGGTTCGTAGTTAATACACAGTGGGTTTGCCTTTTCTTTTTTGTGTATATGCATTTTCATACTTGTATTATCATTTTCTGAATGAAAATAGTTGACGACAAATATTATACAATTACCTTAATTATGTGCCTAAGTATAGTCAGAGTGGATGATAACCATGGTGTTTGATGAAGTTTTTGGCCCATTTCTAAGCATTTGAAGCAAAATCACGTACATACATTATTGCAGCTATACATTATTAGTTTTGTGTTAAACGTTTAATTTAATTAATACCAATAAATCACATTTTTACACATTTACCCTTAGCTTTTTGCTTACGCCAACCTTTTCTCCCCCAAAAAGTTGTCTCATGTTACATTAGGTAATACACGTTTCATATTACATAAATATTGAAACACGTCCACTTAGCCACCCACGACCTAAACAACATTAAATGGCATACCTCCCACCCCCATATCTCAACTATTGCAACGCATGAAATACGGCTAATCTACACATCCAACAAAGCTTTGAATATTGCATTTATGTTGAACCTATTTGGCCAAGTGCGTTGAAACATTTATTCACTATGTAAAAGGAGAAGTTAATGGTTTCATTTAGTGCCAGCTAGACCCACCTTCCACCTGTCGTCAGTTACACGTTGTTAGGGTTCAGGGTTACCTTTGTTAGCACAAGTGACCTTGATGCATGGATTTGATGAAGCTAATGTGTGATTAATGAAGAATTGATGAGAATGTGTTGACGATTAAGCTTGTGGTCTGTTGCATTTGTAGTTATCATCAAGATCTCAAAGCTTGAAGTTTGAATTGTATTTGTAGACTATAGAACATAGTGTAGATGTTATTTGTCTTGTATATGTCCTTTTTAATCTATTAAAAAAGTTTTTTAACAGGTTAAAAGACTTATTGGATATAGTTATGGTATGAATGTATTCAATCAGTTGAATTGTTACTTAATTAATTGATTTCACTAAAGTCAAGTGAAATCAATAGATTGTACGGACAAATCAACCTGTTGAATTCACTTATGACCAAGCTATATAAGTTAATTTTTAGAGAATGGAGTAACACTTGAGATTTCTGAGCACGAAAAATAGTGTAATAAATTTGGAAAACTTTCTCTCTTTGATTACACAATGTGCAGCTCATGATTGAAGGATATTTTATCTTCTTAGAGCACTTTTGCTTTTGTTGATGCTTGAAGAACACATTGTTGGTTGTTCTTTAGCTTATGAGTATTTCCTAATGTGATTCCAGGTCTACAAGTGGGATCTTATAATGTAGTGGTTAAGGTTCTATGGGGATTCAAGGATCTTGGTGTTTTGCTTTATTCAAAAGTATAATCTTTGAGGGATTTTGTAGTTCTTTTGATATAATGCATGATCAGGCTAAGTTGTCTTGATAAACTATATAAACCTTGAGTGAACTAGTATAAAAATCTGTGTGCTTGTGTTTGTATCTTTTTTTCTCTCCTTGATTCTTAATATAATTTTTCAAGACATTTGTGTTAAATAGTCTTTTAATAGTTCTCGAGTGATTTAAAATTATCTAAGACTGTATCTCTATTAATTTTGTTGATTGAAATCAACCTAGATAAATTTTAAACATTGTTTCTGACTTTATCTTTAAATTTGTAATTTTGCAGAATTCACAATAGTTTAGTCAACTATTTTTATATTTTAATATGTTAGAATATACTACTTTGTTATCTATTTAATGAAATCAATCAATTATCCCTCTTTTTAATCGATTGAAAGTGTACAATTCAGTAGGCATTTCATTTTGATTTTGTGGGTGGTCTGATTCAATCAAAAGATGTTTTAAGAAATTACAAGCAATCAAAGTTTTCAAAAAGCCAATTCTACCCCTCCTTCTTGGTTAATTATCCATTTCATTACTTACTATTTTTGAAAAATGATTGAAAACAAACTTCCTTTTGCAAAAGATGCTTCTAAACATAGGCCATCTATGTTTAGTGGTGCCAATTTTGGAAAATTCGCATCAAAATTTTCATTGAATCAATTGACCAAGGTATTTGGGATGCAATTATGAATGGACCATACAATCCTAAACATGTTGTTGATAACAAGCAGGTTGACAAACCATGGAATCAATGGACAGAGGAGGAAAGAAAGTGTGCATAATATGATTGTTTAGCAAAGAGCATTTTTGTAAGACCCGAGAAATCTAAATAATTAATTAAATAATTATTTAATAAATGCGGGTAGTAGGAGCCTTTAAGGTATTTAATGCAGATTGCTATGACGTGGAAAAGTACTAGTTCAAATGGTTGAGAGTACTTAGTTTGTGTGAGAGGACTTGGGTGAGGACTTGGGTTTAAGTCCTATGTATGTCGTTTGTGTGTTATTTAATTATTATTGTTTTTAAAAATATGCTAGAGCATGTTGAGTGATAATATAATCATAAAATTATATTAATCATCATGAAACATGAATTGGTTAAATGGTTGAACATTGATTTGGCTTTGGCATGGTAACCCCGGTGAACCCAAATTAAACTTTATTTTTGCCAAAATGTTCTTTAGCATGAAGGTGAAAGGGCAAGGAAACCCTAGCAGCCAAGGGAGGGCTGGAAAACCATTATAAGACAACAAATTGAATGACATTAACCTTAGTTTAATTGTAATTTCGTTTTGCATCATTAATCCCACATTAAGACACCAATTATTGGCCAATTAAGGGAAAAAGAGAGAGGGTTTGTGGCTGGTTTTGTTGGATGGGTAGAGGAATACGAAAATCAGAGTAAGGTGAGTGTATTGAGTGAGACATTGAAGCTAAATTGAGGAGAACTAAGGAAGGTTATTGGAAGTAAGAGAGAACGAAGGGCTACTTAAGTTTTAAGCAAAGGAAACCAGGTTAGGGGAGCTGAACCCATTTCTTTAAGTTGCATCGTTTATTTTATATGAAAAAGCATGCTAATTGGATGTATATATACTGTTCATATTATGAATTTCGGGTTTCTTGAATTTTTCCAGAAATCGCCTGGCGGGTGATGAATTCCCGCCAAGCGACTCATAATTTTTTATGTTGATTCTGGGTTTCAGAGGTGGAACTGCCTAGCGGCATGAGACTGTCCACCAGGTGACGCTTGGTGGTTTACCTAATTATTGGTTTCTTTGATGAAGGGCCTGGCGGTGGTGACTGAACCGCCAAGCGACGTGAACCAATTTTGGTTCGATTTTGGTGTTTTGGGGTTCCTGAGTTAACTCTGATTGGGGTAAAAGATAGTAATAACGATTGGTAAATGGTTGGAGATCATATTTTGTGGGATTATATGTAGTTAAAGGTTCAATTGAGTGAAAAACTATATGAACAATAATTTAGGGCTGAAGATTTGGGGATTTTTATAGTGGCACTAAATTAAGGGGAAAATGTTAATGGAATTTCACTTATTGGAAGTTTTAGAAATGGATAGTGAACCTAAACATGTGAGTATTTGTGTCGTAAATTGAATGAAACTAGGGTAGTGGAGAGTGGTTGAGGTATGCAGGTGCAAGAGGGATTTCTGGGTTCTTGGAACAGCAGGAACCGCCTGACGGCACCCAATTGGCCACCAGGCGCCATACCAGAGAGGTGTGTGGTGTTCTGTTCATGAAAAACGTTGTTTTTCGTACTTTTCGTGCAACAGGAACTGCCAGGCGGTAGTTTAGTCCCGCCAGGCGCTACCTTCCTCACTTTTGGGTGCTAGGCGCCACCATTTTTCTAGTTTGCGCAGTTTTCGTAAAACTGCATTTTCTGGTTCGTTAACCGTCCGATTTAGGTGAAATTTTGACAAGTGGTCCATAACACGTGTTTCTTCACTTTTAACAGTGGAGATTGGATTTGGAGATCAATAGCTAGAGATATACATTACTTAATATTGCTGATTTTGGAGTCTGTAAATACATGAATAAGCTCTTGATAAGTTCAAGTAACTTCTAATGAAACATGATTGGGTTATGTGGTAAGTCTCTATCAATTTGAATGTTCCTTTGGGTTAGTCACATATGGAGAATTGGTTTGGTTAAGGCATGGGTGTCAATATTAAATTGCATTGGTGCATAAGATCATGTGCTTAAAATTGTTAGAGTGTTGCTGCTTATATTTTGTTTGAGCATGCTTGGGATGGTCTATATGACTAGGGGATGAATGCACATGTGAGATGCTATAAAGCTTGGAACATTATAGATGGCAATGGTTTTCATTAGGGGTACTCTAGAATGAGAGCAAATGAGAGCAACTTGTGTGAAGTGTGCTTGAACCTGAACTAAAATTAGTACTACACAAGTACTGGTGTAGCACCTGACGGTGGTGATCGACCCGCCAAATAGAAACAGGGGGTTCTGGATCACGGTGGCGCCTGACAGTAAGGAGGGGTGTGCCAGGCGGAGTCTATAGTTTAATGAATACTAAGGTGCGTGACCCCTGGCAGTAGAGGAAGTCCCGCCAGGTGATAGTTGTAGTGGCAATGAAGACTAAGGCGCTTAGCGCCTGGCGGTACGTGTCATCCGCCAGGCAATCTGGAAGCAGCAGTGCCTGGCGGTACGTGTCTCCCGCTAGGCGATTTTGCTATAGCAGATTGGGGTTATGCTTTCTTTGATGTGCATGTTCTACAAGGATTCTAGGATATCTTAAAGGTAGGTTTGCTAGTGTTCCTTGAGTTGAGCTCGGAACGTATCCCTTGAGTTGAGCTCGGGATATGGGTTAAGCACGTGGCATTCCTCGAGTTGAGCTTGGAATGGCATCCCTCGAGTTAAGCTCGAGATGGCGGATGAACACAAGGAACCCTTGAGTTGAGCTCGGGTTGGCGAGTGTTGCTAGTGTGAGTGTGCTGGTAGTGGCTAGTACGGATGAGTCTAGATAGACTGCCCTCCTCAGTAGTAACTAACGAGTTTGGTAGTCTTAGGACGTTACAAATTAAGTTCGTATATGGGAACTCCACCTGGCGTTACGGTGTATGACCCGTAGAATGGTTTCCTGCACGTGCTCTATTGGTTGTGGCCGATAGGTATGGCAGCAAGACACCTTGAGGTACTCATTAGAAGACGTAGAACACGATTAACATAGTGGTGGCCCTTTGATGGGATATCAAGGGATGAATTTCCTTTGGTGTGATTGTGTGATTGTATAATTATGCCATAGATATATATATATATATATATATATATATATATATATATATGTTTATTTTGTTAGCTCACCCTATCTGCTTATGTTTGGCGATGATCGTGTATGCGGTACACGAGAGCAGATGATGTTGCAGGTGGATCTGGTGAGGCTTAGCAGCGGAGCGGGGAAAAACTCATAGGAACAATTTTATTGAGTTTCTATCACTTATGGTTTTGGAATAAAGTTGTAAACTATTATAAGACTATTTTTTGTATTTTATGGAATTTTGAGAAATTTAAATTTAGAGTTATCTTTATTATGAAATAAATTATTTGAAATTTCCATCATTTTTGGGAATGAATTTATAATTAATGAGATTTTATTTTCTTATTTTATTTTATTATTTAAACCCGTAATATCCGGTCAAGATTCATTACTTACAATTGGTATCTAGGGCAAGGTTCTAGAAAGATATTCAAGTTTGATTCTAAACTATTTTTGAAAAATGGTTGAAAACAAACTTCCTTTTGCAAAAGGTGCTTCTAAACATAGGCCATATGTTTAGTGGTGCCAATTTTGGAAAATTCGCATGAAAATTTTCATTGAATTAATTGACCAAGGTATTTAGGATGCAATTATGAATGGACTATACAATCCTAAACATGTTGTTGATAACAAGCACGTTGACAAACCATGGAATCAATGGACAAAGGAGGAAAGAAAGTGTGCATAATATGACTGTTTAGCAAAGAGCATTTTCACCTCTTCATTAAATAGGGATAAGTTCTTTAGAGTCTCTCAATGCAAAAGTGCAAAAGACATGTGTGATGTACTTGAAGTTACACATGAGAGAATAAATTATATGAAGAGAGCAAGGAAGGATGCTTTGATACAGGAATATGAGTTGTTCAAGATGCAACAAGGAGAATCAAATTGTTGAAGTCCAAAAGAGATTCAGACATTTTGCCAACTACCTTATAGGCTTGGGAAATGAGTTTGATAAAGAAGAGCTAAACATCAAAGTGCTAAAGTGTCTTCATAGAAGTTGGCAACCCAAGGTAACTACGATATCAAAATCAAGGGATTTATCCATTATGACCACAACTGCATTGTTTGGTAAGCTAACAGAGCACGGAATTGAGATTCATAGGCCAAATGAGCAAGAATCAAGGGAGAAAAGGTGAAAAACATAGCCTTGAAGACTAACACCAAAAAGAGTGATGAAATTGAGGAAGAGGTGGTTAAGCAAGTGACAATGAAAACTTGAATTTACTAGTTAAAAGGTTTGGAAAGTATCTTAAGAGGAAAGGTAACATAGGTAATCAAAAGAGGTATAATTCTAAATGTAATGATTGAAATAACACTACTACTTTATCTTATTATAATTGTTGTAAGCAAGTACATATAAAAATTGGATGTCCAAACATTAACAAAGAAAAAGAGAAAATTATTGATAAGAAAAAGGAGAAGTAGCCCAAGGAAAGATGTGGTTACATAGCTTGGGAAGATAATGATGACTCAACAAGTAGCTTATCACAAGATGAAAGTGAAGAAGCAAACTTGTGTCTCATGGTTGGATATGAGTCATCATCATCAACTCAAGCAAGTTTTATGTAATCAAAAGGAAATAATGATTATAATCAAATACTACATAATTTTGAAGAATTGCATAGTGAAGCTAATAGAATTGTTATCATAAACAATAGATTGAAAGGTTTAAACAACGGGTAGGAAAACATAGTTAATCAATTAAAATCAGAATTAACTGATTTAAAAGTTGATTTTGAAAACTTGGACATGATTTACAGTAATTCAACCTGTTGTCGTGAATATTAGTTGGCTGCAAAATCTTATGAAAACTACACTATTTTGAAAAATCAAGTTAAATATATTTGGAAAACCAATGCAAAATTCACAAGAGGGAAATCAAACTTGGAAGTTATTCTTGGCTCTCAAAATTGAGTTTTTGGAAAGGTCGGACTGGGTAACAATCCTGTTTTTAAGAAGAAAGCCAACAAAATTTCTAGTTTCTTTTCCAAAACGGAGCTAAATGACATGTCATTCATTTCTTGCAATTATTGTATGAAGAAAGGTCATATATATAAGAATTGTAATGCAATGAAACATAATGTTCCTAAGGGATTTATGAAATGGATCCCAAGAGGATCAAGAGAGGTTAAACCATGTTGGACTAAATCTATCAAAGGATACCATATAATATTAAGTTGTTTTACAGGTTATAGAACGTGAAAAGATTGATTTATGGTACATTGGTAGTGGTTGTCCTAGGCACATGACAGGGGAGAAAACCAAATTTGCAAAGTTGAACTTGAAGGATGAAGGTTTTGTGATTTACGAAGATAACAACAAAGGGAAAATAGTTGGAGATGGAATCATAAGCAATGGATCCTCATTCAACATAAAAATGTACTTCTAATTGAAAGATTGAAGCATACCTTGATAAGTATAAGTTAACTTTGTGATAAGGGATTTAAAGTTGTTTTTGGACCTAGTCATTGTATCATCTTTGATGCATATGGTAGCATAATGTTAATAGGAAAAATAGTCAATAACATCTACTTGCTTGATATGCATCATGCATCAAATAGCATACAATGTTTTATCACAAAAGAGGATGATACATGGTTATGGTATAGAAGGCTTTGTCACATACATATGCAATATTTGAATCGATTAAGTAGAAAACAACTGGTTGAAGGTTTACCAAAACTCAAGTTTGAGAAGGATAAAGTGTGTGAAGCATGTCGAAAGGGAAAACAAACCAAGGTTTATCTTAAACCTAAAATTGTGTTTCAACCGAAAGGCCTTTGGAATTGTTTCACATAGATCTATTTGGACCTTCACAAACCATGAGTCTTCGTGGAAACATTTATGCATTGGTTATAGTAGATGACTATTTTAGATTCACATGGACATTATTTTTAGCAGCAAAGAATGATACATTTCATGCTTTTAAGAGGCATGCCAAGGTTTTGGAGAATGAAAAGAATTCTAAAACTGTTTCCTTACAAGGTGATCATGGTTGAGAGTTTCAAAATTAAAAGTTTGATTTGTTGAAAAACATGGTATTAAACACAACTTTTTAGCTCCTAGAACACCATAACAAAACAGAGTAGTTGAAAGAAAGAATAGACCACTTGTAGAACTTACCAGGACCATGTTAATTGAAACTTCATTGCCAAAATACTTTTGGCACAACTAGTTATGTTTTAAATCGTGTGTTGGTGAAGCTTATTTTAAAGAAAAACTCTTATAAGCTTTTCAAAGGTAGAAGACCTATTTTAACTCATCTAAAAGTGTTTAGTTATAAATGCTTCATTTTAAATAATGGCAAAGAACAACTTAGCTCGTTTGATGCTAAAGCGGATGAAGATATATTTCTTGGTTATACTATAAATAACCATGCGTATAGGGTATATAATAAAAGGTTAATGATTGTTGAAGAGTCTATGCATGTGGTATTTGATGAAATTAACCCAAAATTATAAGATCAAGTGTTAAATAATGTAGATATACTCTTGAAGAAACAATTTGGAACAATAAATAAATCAGTTGGAAATAAAATTCAGTTGACTGAAACAACAGTTCACAACAACTTACACAAGGAATGAATTGCTCCTAAATGGGTATCAAAGGACAATATTATTGGTGACATTATTATGGAATTATCCACTAGATGCAAACTTACTTACTATGAACATGTTACATTTGTTTCACAAATTGAACCTAAGAATGTGAATGATGTTTTAAATGGTAGCAATTGTATTATTGCTATGCAAGATGAACTCAATCAATTTACTAAAAATGATGTGTGGTCCTAGTTCTAAAAGTGATGACATGAATGTAGTTGGTACTAAATGGGTAGAAATAAAATGGATGAAGATGGAAATATAGTTAGAAATAATGTTAGGCTAGTGCCTAAAGGGTATATTCAAGAAGAAGGCATTGATTTTGATGAGACGTATGCACCTGTGGCTAAGTTAGAGTTATGAGATTACTATTAGCATATGCTTGCATGTATAATTTTAAACTTTCTTAAATGGATGTGAAAAATGCATTCTTGAATGGTTTCTTAAATTAAGAAGTGTATGTATCACAACCTCTTGGCTTTGAAGATCTTCTCTATCCAAATCATGTTTTCAAATTGAAAAAGGCCTTGTATGGTTTGAAACAAGAACCATGACCATGGTATGAAAGCTAAGGAATTTTCTTTTATCAAAAGGATATGCTAGAGGTATTGTTGATAAAACAATTTTCATTAGAAAACATGAAAGTGATGTTATACTTGTTCAAGTGTATGTTGATGATATTATCTTTGGTTTAAATAATGACTCTATGTATGAAGAGTTTGTTGTAGCTATTTAGGGTGAATTTGAAATGTCTATGATGGGTGAGCTAACCTACATTCTAAGGCTACAAGTCAAACAGTTCAAGCAAGGAACATTTTTAAATAAGTCAAAATACTATTTTGATTTGTTGAAAAAGTTTGAAATGGAGAATTGTAGAGGAGTTACCACTCCAATTGCTACAAATTATCTTATGGATTCATATGAGGCTGGGCAACAAGTTGATTCAATTTAGTGTGTGCTTGTGTGCAAGATTTTAATCCAATCCAAAAGACTAACATTTTAAAGTTGCAAAGAGGATTCTCAAGTATATGAAAGGGACAATTAATGTTGGATTATGGTATCTAGGTAATTCTAAGATATATCTTAATAGATTTTCAGATTCTAACTATGCAGGGTACAAATTGGATAGGAAAAACACAAGTGGAACATGTTACCTACTTGGCTCAAGCTTGATATCATGGAATAGCAAGAAGCAAGCTTGTGTGACACTCTCCACAACTTAGGCAAAATATATTGCAGCTGGTCATGGTTGTGCTCAAATCATATGGCTAAAACATCAACTCTTGGACTATGATGTCAAGTTGGAAAAAGGTACCCTTGTATTTTGATAACACTAGTGCAATTAATCTAACTATGAATCCAATACAACACTCTAAAACCAAACATATTGAGATAATACGTCACTTTATTAGAGATTATGTACAAAAAGGTGATTGAGAAATTAAGTTTGTTAAAACAGAGAATTAATTAGTTGATTTGTTCACTTAATCACTTGCTTATGATAGGTTTAACAAGTTTAGAACAAAATTGGGCATTTTGGATATGAAAAATGTGACTTAATACATTTTTTGCTTGTTAATCTTATTGAATCATGTGTTAATTTCACTCAAATAGTTAAATTCCGCGTAAAGTGTGATCTTCCAGTATTTTAATATGTTAAATCTATAAAACAACACTTATATTTCACTTAAACTGTCAAACTCTACATAATGTGTGATCTTTCATGTTTTAATATGTTAATTTTACAAAACAACACATATTTCACTTAAATTGTCAAATTTTGCATAATGTGTGATTTGTTAGAGTTTTAATTTATTAATTTTACAAAACAACACATAGATTTCACTTAAAGTGTTAAATTTTGGTTAAAGTGTGATCCGCCAGTATTTGAAGCTTTTGATTCTATAAAAATAACACATATATTTCACTTAAACGGTTAAGTTCTGCATAATGAATTGCAAGTATTTTAAGCTGTTGATTATGTATTTTTAATGTGTTGATTTCACTTACTTTGATTTGTAACTACTTGAATTAAATTCATTTGATTGACCCATTCAAATAATTTATCACGTGATATTGTATGAACTGTGGTAACAACAAGTAACAACTATTGCATCAACTAAAAATGCTTTTTCCAATTCCATTGACCATAAAGAACTTTTATTACATGATTCCCAATGTGCATGCATTTGTTGTGATCTGAATTGAGTAGATAGCACATAAAATGCCTGGGAAGCATCATGTTTTATGATCATACACAAATTGCAGTGCATTTAATTGACTCTGATTACTTATGCTACATTAAATACGAAATCATTGTGCAAATCAATTGACTAATTAACAAATTCAATATGTTGATTATATAAATACTAGCTTTGGCATCATGCATTTGCATTCATATTTACTAGTGAGAGCCAAACCATAATACATAATGCCTCGTAGATAGAGAAATGTGCAATCTGATAAGGAGATTTCCACCCCTAATACACCAACCTATCCCATTCTTGAAAATCATGGTAGGCTTAAAGCTTGATTTGAGGGCCATGAGGACAAAATTCAGGTGTTCCTCATTGAAATAACCCTCAGGTAGATTATCATCCCTAAAGTGTTGTGTTTCTCCTAGTTGAGGGCTGAAAAGTTTAAGGCCATACATCAATAACTCAAAACATCAAAGTTTAAGACCTTCCTTGAGCTTTCGGGAGTTAACAACCATGGATAGTGATAACTGTCTACATAACATCCAAATTGCATAACAAATTAGACACTTATCTTAGGTTGAAAAGTATTTTTCTCAAGAAAATATGTCGTCTTTTGTCAAAACATCATGCCTCCAACTTTTTGGATGATAAATGAGGAATCTTAATAATATGTCACTCTTTTGCAGAAAACAAAGCAAAAAGGTATGCAGGTCTGAGCCACACCCATACCAGGCTATAAAATAGTGACCCTTGTCCCTACTTGAGACAGGCAGATCTGTGGAGAATAGGCCTCTCTTTTACTCTTTCTTCCTAAAATCTCAATATAACAATTGTATGGGGGAAAAGAGGAATGAATGGTTGTAATTAGAGAAGATCAATGCTTACCATGAATGGCTAAGACCTTAAAGAGGCAATGTGGTTTGTAATTGAATTCCCTTTCTTTTATGATGAATTTCTATTCTAATTTATCTCTTACTATTTAAGATTATTGGGCTACAAGTTGTTTAGTTAATTTGTGATTTTTAACTAGTTTAAACTAAGTTAGGAAACTAGTTTGAGTTATGGTCCAACAAGCTTGCCAAACCTGTACTAGTGCTAAACTAAGTATCTAGAGGGGATAATGGGTAAGGAAAGGCTCAAGTGGTAATGCGGAGGTTTATTCTGTCAAGAGTTGAGAGATCACCTTGGGTTTAAATGCCCTAGGTTGTAGATAGTAGGGATGCATCTAGATCTATCTAAGAGAGTGTTTCCATAGCAATTATCTTGAGAAGTTCTAGATAAAAGAAGGAAAATTGTAATCTGACGAGAAAGGGAAGACAAAAGCAATCAACCTTGTCCTCTAATCCAATATTCAACTCATATATCACTAATTGAAACTCGAATTATAAATGTGTAACAGTTGTGATATAATTATTGATAAACCTTTGCAAGTCCTTGTAGAGATGACTTTATACTACAATGCAACAATACACTTGTTGTAAAAAGGACTGTTAATCTGAGACCATCAAGTTTTTGGCACCATTGCAAAGAACTTGTTAAAAAGCTTAAACAATAATTGACACAATAAATCTATAAATGAACTTGCTTAATCTTTTTCTATTATGATTACATTTGTTTTTGTATGCCAACAAGAGGACAAATCTTGCTTTTTGATCCAGATATTAAGAAGACAACGAGAAGGAATAACAACAGGAACAATAGGCAAAAACAGATAGCAAAATCACAACAGTAGCAGGAAAATACAACTAATTCAAGTGCAATTTTTTCCATCAACTCAAGCACTATGGCAAAAGGAATGCAACAGAGAAGAGTACTAGGAAATTATGCAATGTAGCAAGGACCTAGACATTTCTCCAGCATTGTCAGACATGCAAAAGTCAAATAGATGAACCCAATAATATTGTCACTAATTTCATCCAACCAGTTTGCAGGATTGGATAATGAGGATCCCTACAACCATCTAGCCACTTTTTATGAGCTATGTGGAACCATGGGAATCGTAGAAGAAAATGAGGAGGTCGCATATTTAAGACTCTTTCCATTCTCTTTATCAGGAAAGGCTAAGACTTGGTTACAATCATAACCAAATCAAAGCTTGACCAGTTGGGAGGATGTAGAGAGGAAATTCTTAATTAGATTCTTTCCCCTTTCCAAATACTTAGGAGCCAAGTCTGCTATAGCCACATTCACTCAAACAAAGGAGGAACCACTTTGTGAGGCATGGGAAAGATTCAAATCCTTGTTGAGGAAATGTCCAAATTGTCGCTTTGATGAATTAGCCCAGTTGAACATGTTCTGCAATGGACTGCGACCACAAGCAAAAATGTTGTAGGATGCAGCAGTAGGAAGCTCCATGATGACAAAAAGTGTTGAAGAAGCAATGGAGATCATAGACTCAATTGCTGCTAATGACTATCAAGCACACCATGACAAAAGCCCTCTAGCAAAAAGAGGAAACTTGGAGCTTGACACACAAACTGCTATACTGGCGCAAAATAAACTCATCTCCCAACAAATGGAAGAATTAAAATAATAGATGACAAAAATGCATATTAGAGCAGCCACGATGCCCCCTATCAACAACTTCTAAAATGTGATTTCTGCTTAAGAAATCATCCAAATGGTTATTATGGAGAAGCTGAACAAGAGGAGCAATTAAATTACTTGAACAATAAAAGAAGGCCAGAACCTTTCAATAACAACTACAATTAGAATGTTGGCTGGAAAAACAATTCAAGTCCTTATCAAAATTGGAGGAAAAATGTAGGACCAAATTAGAGGCAAGCCAATCCACATATTGAGAAGTTAACCAAAATGGAGGAAAAACTAGCCAATTTCATCCAAGTGTCAACCACAAACCAGAAAAATACTAAAGCATCGATAAAGAATCTAGAACTACAAATTGGACAACTTGCTAAACAAATGGTAGAACAACAAGATAGTCAATTTTCAGCAAACACAAAGGTAAATTCGAAAGAACACTGCTACTCCATTACCACTAGAAAGAGAACTGTTATTGGAAAAGGAATTGGCAAAAACTTGGAGAAGAGAGAAACAAAAAAAATGAAAGAAAAAATTGTGAGTGAAAAAATGAAGAACAAAAAGAATTGGGAGCAGAAAAAAAGAGAAAACTCCTGTAGTGAATCTACCATATCCTCATACTCCAACAAGGAAGGATCGTGAGAGACAATTCACTAAATTCTTAGAAATGATTAAGATGTTGCAGATCAATATTCCTTTCACCGAAGCTTTAGAACATATGCCTACGTATTCTAAATTCATGAAGGATATATTGACCAAAAAAAGAAGAATCATGGAACAAGAAACAATGGAATTGGAAGTTGGCTGCAATGCTATCATTCAACTCTACTTGTAGCAATGAGAGACCTAACTATGGGAAAAACACTACTGGATTTAGGGGCAAGCATCAACCTGATGCCCTTATCCATGCTAAAAAAGATTGCAGATATAAAGGTACAACCCACACGAATGAATCTGCAATTAGTAGACAGATCAGTAAAACATCCATGTGGAATTGTAGAAGACTTATTGATCAAGGTATACAAATTCTATTTCCCTATAGATTTTGTAGTAATGGACATTGAAGAAGATATGGATGTGCCTTTGATCTTAGGCAGACCATTCATGAAAATAATAAGAGTGATCATAAATGTGGATAAAGGAAAACTTAAGGTAAAAGTGCAAGATGAAGAAGTCAATTTTAATGTGTTTGAGGCAATCAAATATCCTACTGAATCTAAGGATTGCCTTAGAATAAGTGTGCTCTCAAACAGAATTAGAAGATCATCTGGATGAGGAAGCCATAACATGTTGCATAGCAGAATTGGAAAGAAACAAGATAGCTGATTCGAGTCCAAAATTCTGCTAAGCACAACAAAAGAAGATAAACTAATACATATGGACTTAAAACAATTGCCACCACACCTAAAGTATATCTTCTTAGAAGAAGGCAAGCCAGTCACCATAAGAAATAAGTTATCTAAGAAAGAATAGGAGAAATTGATAGAAGTTCTCCAAAGGAATAACCAAGCAATAAGATGGACACTCTTTGATTTGAAAGGGATAAGCTCATCCTACTGCATGCATAAAATTTTGATGGAAGAAACCTACAAACCAGTGGCTCAACCTTATAGAAGACTTAATCCTGCAATGAAAAAGGTGTTGAGAAAGGAAGTGGTCAAACTACCAGAAATGAAAAGGGAGGGATAACAGTTGTGTAAGTCTAATACAAGTAGTTCAAAAAAAGGGAGGGATAACAGTTGTAAGAAATGAAAAGAATGAATTGATTCCTTCCAAGACTATTATTGGCTAGAGGATGAGCATTGACTATAGGAAGGTTAATCAAGCTATAAGAAAGGATCACTTTCTCTACCCTTCATGGATTAATTGCTTGAAAGGTTGGTAGGACAGACCTATTATTGCTTTTTAGATGGATAGTCTGGTTACAACCAAATTTCTATGAATCTAAAGGACCATGAGAGAACATCTTTCACTTGCCCCTTTGGAATTTTTGCATATAGGAGAATACCCTTTGGATTATGCAATGTTCTAGCCATATTCTAGAGATGTATGATGGCAATTTTTTTGGATATGGTCGAAAAAAGCATAGAAATTTTCATGTATGATTTTTCAGTCTTTGGTCCTTTATTTGAAAAATGGTTGGAGAATTTTGAACTAGTCCTCCAAAGGTGTAAGGATACTAACCTGGTCCTAAATTGGGAAAAATGTCACTTTATGGTGCAAAACTGCATTGTGCTTGGTCATAAAATTTCAAGCAAAGGAATAGAGGTAGATCTAGCTAAAGTGGAATTCATCTCCAGACTGCCCCCACCAACCAATGTTAAAGGAATACATAGCTTTCTTGGTCATGCTAGATTTTACAAAAGATTCATCAAAGACTTCTCAAAAATTGCTAAGCCACTAAGCCATTTACTGGTAAAGGACACAAAGTTTGACTTTGATGAAGACTGTATGAGAGCTTTTCAATTACTGAAGCAAAAATTGTGTACTGCATCATTTATCATTCCACCGAACTAGTCATTTAACTTTGAATTGATGTGTGATGCAAGTGATCATGCAATAGGAACAATGCTGGGGTAAAGAAAGGAGAAAAAGTTCCATGCGATACATTATGCTAGCAAGGTGTTAAATGAAACACAAAGCAACTATGCAACTACAGAAAAAGAAATGCTAGCTATAGTGTATGGCTTGGAAAAATTTAAAGCTTATTTGATAGGCACCTTAATTACAGTCTTCAATCATAGATCATGCAACCATCAAATACTTTCTCACCAAAGCTGACTAAAAACCAAGGTTCATAAGCTTGATTTTGCTCCTTCAGGAATTTGATCTAGTAGTCAAAGATATAAAGGGCAGTGAAAATGTTATAGCAGACCATTTGTCAAAATTGGATAACAAGAAGGTCACAAGCAAGGAGTTGGAAATAGAAGGTGTTTTCCCTAATGAGAAGTTATTCTTGATAACTGAAAAATTATGGTTTGCCAATATTTCTAACTTTAAGGTTGTTGGTATGGTCCCCGAAGGATACAATTGGCATCAAAAAAGAAAAATTTTCAAAGATGCCTCTCAATTCATTTAGGATGACCCTCACTTGTTCAAAATTTGTGTAGATGGACAACTAAGGAGGTGCATAGTTGGTGATGAAATAAAGGATGTATTATGGCATTGCCATGAATCTCCTTGTGGAGGCCATTTTTTACTGTAGAACATACTACAACAAAAATCGTGCAAGCAGGATTCTACTGGCCTTCCCTATTTAAGGACACATTTGAATATTGCAAGCAATGTGATAGATGCCAAAGGAGTGATGGAATCTAAAGAAGACATGATTTGCCATTATAGAATGTTGTGGAAGTTGAAATCTTTGACTGATGGGGAATTGACTTCATAGGACCTTTGCCACCATCTCACTACGAAGAATACATCTTGGTGGCAATAGAAAATGTGTCCAGATGGGTTGGGCCATAGCTATACAAAGAGTAGACTCTAGAACTATAGTAAAATTAAAAAATAAATAAATCTTTTGCAGATTTGGATCTCCTAAAGTTCTAATCAGTGATGGAGGAACTCATTTCTGAAATGAACAACTCAGAAAGGTGTTGGAGCATTACCATGTTAAACACAAAGTCACCACCCCTACTATCCTCAAGCAAACAGATAGGCAAAAGTGTCTAACTGGGAGTATTTTAATGTATAACAACAACTTAGCATTTTAATGTCCCCAATACAAGAGTAATATTGTTGTCCTAGTGCTCGAGTACAAGAGTAATATCGGTGTCCTAGTGCCTGAGTACAAGAGTAATATCGATGTCCTAGTGCCCAAGTACAATAGCAGCTCGACATTTTAGTGCCCGAGTAAAAGAGACACTCGGCATTCCAGTGTCCGAGTACAAGAGTAGCTCAGTGTTCCATTGACCGAGTATGTAAGAAAGTTGGTGTTCCAGAGTACATGAAGAGTTTAGTGAGTACAAGACCAACTCAGAATTATAGTGTCTGAGTACAACAACAACTTGGTGTTCTAGTGTTTGAATACAAAAGTAAACTTGGTTCTCCAATGATCAAGTGTAGGAGAAACTTGACGTTTCAATGTTCGAGTACAATAGAAATTTGGCGTTCCAATACCCGAGTATAAGAGTAGATAACAACTAAGCATTACAATACCCGAAATCAAGAAAGAACGGTGGAAAGGTAGACCTAGTTACCTAGACAGTAACACAAACAAAACCCTTAGACAAGGCACCCACATTACTTAGATTGTAACACAAGTAAAGCCATCAATTAAGGCACCCAAGTTACTTAGACAGTAACACAAGCAAAGTCCTCAAACAAGGCACCTGAGTTACCTAGACAATAACATAAGAAAAACCTTTAAACAAGGCACTCGAGTTACTTAGATAGTAACACAAGGAAAACCATTAAATGAGGCACCTAAGTTACTTAGACAATAACACAAGCAAAGCCCTCAAATGAGGCACCTGAGTTACTTAGACAGTTATACAAGCAAAGCCACAAAATGAGGCATTTGCGTTACTTAGATAGTAACATAAACAAAGCCTTTAATCGAGTCACCCAAGTTACTTAGACAATAAAACAAACAAAGCCCTCAAACGAGGCACCATAGTTGCTTAGACAATAACATAAAGAAAGCCCTTAAACCAGGCACCTGAGTTACTTAGACAGTAACATAAACAAAAAGCTCACAAATGTGGCAGTTGAGTTACTTATATAGTAACACAAACAAAAAGCCCACAAACATGGCACTTGAGTTACCTAGACGGTTACCTAGACGGTAACATAAGCTTACAAAGGTGGCATTCGAGTTGCCTAGACGATAACACAAGTTAAGCATGCAAACACAACACTAGAGTTACCTAGATGGTAAAACATGTTAAGCCCTCAAACGCGGCACCCAAGTTGCCAAGACGGTAATACAAGTTAAGCCTACCTAACACGACACCTTAGCCTACCTAAATGATAGCATCAAGTTAAGCCTACTCAAGCAGCACCCGAGCTTTCCTATGTTAGCAATCCATCAAAGCTTGCTCAGATAAGAGACATAATATCTTGTCAAAGTCAATAATTCAAAGCACTCAAGACAACATCCATGGTCAAAGATGACCACCCATGGGTCGGCCAAAGGGCAATCCACCTACCAAGTCAAAGACGATCACACAAAATTGGGCCAAACAGCTAATCCACATGCAAAGTCAAAGATGACCACAAACAGTCCAACCAAACATCCCATCCAGTTGGAAACATGAAGTCGGCTAAAACTTAGCCAAAGGGTCAATTACATTTGCAACAAACATTCCTTTTATGCTAATCAAACTTTCGAGCTTGGAAGGCTTATGTACGTACCTAACTAGGTAAATATACTAAGTATCACGACACAATAAGGCTCATTCAACATTATTGACCTAAAGTGGTTAATTAATATTCTAAGAGATATTTGTTGGTGCAATATCACATATTAGCAGAATATGTGACTAAATCTCGATAATTTGATTACGTTATAATATCTTTTAATACCTTATATCAACAAAATATATCTTTAACCAGGTAAAATATTGCGTTATTGTTATTATCTTGCTAATTTAATATATAAACGGTAAGTTGTTATATTTGTTGATATTATATGACATTCTATGGATATTTTCTATTTTATAACATTCATAGGGCCCAGAAATCCTATAAACACACATAGTATTTCACTAGGAAATACACACACTCTCTTACTATACTTAGATCCCTAAAACTATGTTACTAAATTGAGCATCTAAGAGTCTTTTGTAGGTGTATTTTCTCCTATGGACAACGAGAGATTTGATTTCAGTTACCAGGAGCATTCAAGTCACCACCACCTACCTATTTATTGCCACCTATCCAAAGGTGCAAGATTTAGATCCTAGTAACACCAATTTCAATAACATAGATATAAGTACATTGTTAAAAAGTTAACATTACAAATTTTTTAAACTTTTAAAGATATAAAAGTATTTCACTATTTCAGTTTCAAGCTATTTTTAAAATTAAATTCACTTTGCCAATTTCAAATTTAAAATAAATTTTAATAAAGTTTGTATTTGAAATTCGAAATAACAAAAACCTATCAAAATATGGAAACAAAGTTTCAATTCGAAATGCAAAATTTTTAATGGACCATTTTAATGTCTTTGAACAACTTTCATATATTTCTAACATTTTAGAAGAGTTCCCATTTAATATGAGAGTAAAATATGGAAGAATTTAAAATATTTGATGGTTCTTAACAATATAATAATTTATTGTAAGGTATAATAATATTTAGTAATATTTAAAATAATAATACTAATATAATAATAATAAAATATAAAATATGATATAAAACAATAATAAATAATTGAATAATGTCACTCTTAATCAACTAAAAGTAAATTAAATATTAAAAAAATCATTTTTTCCAATTTATTAAATGTATTTGTATTTCTAATTATTTATACTATTTACAATTTACCATTTCAAGACAAAAATTGTGGTAAGATTTTGAAATTAAAATTTGTGCTAAAACGTGACAACTCCACTAGATGAGTCTACCAGACATATAACCTTTATGTCTGGTCTATCATGTGTAGTTTAATATTTACAATATTTTTCATAATCTAATATTCGTATTTTTACATTATTTATTCTTTACATTTTTCTACATAGTCTATCATTTGTAGTTTTATATCAATTCTTTCTTCACAATTTTTTATATCGTATAATCTTTATATTTTTACAAAATTTACTTAACAATTTTTTGATCATTTAAAGTGAATATTTTTTTTCTACATTGTAACTAATATTTCATTTAAATTCTTAATTTTTATTAACTCAATATTTATATATTCTTTGAAATAATTAGACTTAAATACACATTTGGTCCTTATTTTTGTCGTTTTGGTTTAATTTGGTCCTCATTTTTGTTTAGTGTTCAATTAAGTCCTAATTTTCGTCAATTTTTGGTGAATTTGTGCTCAATTTGGTTCTTTTTTCCTAAAAATGTTTAAATAGTTAACATTGCATGCCACATGTCAGCTCTTTTGATTTTTTGATTTTTTTTAAATATTTCTTTGATTTTTGGTGTCAGTTTGTTGTTGTGTTATTTTATTTTGATCAATTTAGTTGCTATATTCATTATTTTTGTTTAATTGAATCTCATTATTGGTTGAAATAGAACAATTTTATTTCTAAATTGAGACTAAATTTATTTCGTTATAAATATTATACCAATATTTTTATTAAAATTGACATTTTTATTAATTATTTTTGAAATATAATTATAAATTATTAGATATAATTATTGTAACGTCTCAATTAAATAGGTAAATCCAATTTAATAAAACGTCGCATACATAAAATATTCAGAGTGTACAGAGTTTGGGATATGGAGGTATATAGCTCACCATGCATATCCATACCAAAAGGAAAGAGGCCACACACGACCTAAACGAAGTACAATAGTTTAAAAGTAGCACAAAGTGTTGTCCAAAACAAGAGGATCTTAATCTAATAAAACTCCATCCATTGTGCGCTCCATAGTGAGCCCGATACCCGTCCATAACCATCAAGTTGTGACATTCCTATTATCATTATCACTGCCAGGGGTTCTCACATATGCTCACATCAATAAATTTGATGATCATCACAAAGGAGAAAAACCACACACAAACATACAAACAAGCAGAAGGGTAAGCTAGTGAAAGAATATCTTATATCATAACAGTCAACATGCAATTTCAAAGTCAGGCATAAATAACAAACATTAACACATGGAACACCAAACCATTTAAGACTCCAAGACTTGTATATCCGGATACGTAAAAGGAGGCACCGCCACAAGACCGTGGAATTACGTCCTAGCAGTGAGGCACCACCATGAGGCCTTCGTGGAATTACGTCCTGGCCTTGAGGCGCCACCACGATACCGGCATGGAATTACGTCCTTTGGTTGAGGCACCACCATGAACTCTCACCCTGAGGATTCATGGAATTAAGTCCAATAGGTGAGGCACCACCAGGGACTCCCATTATGAGGGTCCATGGGATTACATCCATTGGATGAGGCACTACCATGAGCCCTCACTACAAGAGTCATGGATTACGTCCTACTCTGTACATGCTTCACCAACCAATCAGAAAGCTCCTATGAATATTAATATCATGCCGATATGTATAGGTATATAAATAACCAATCACACAAATCATATTTCCTAAGTCATAAACAATAAAGCAACATCTTGTTTTCATCTCAACCTCATACAGTAATCATGGCATTATCCTTCAAACCTTTCTAGTAAAGTATTTAAGTCAGGCAAGCAAGCAACCACATCAGTGAACCATTCACACTATAGCACAAAATCTGCCTCAGCCTCGCTCAGGCTAGAAGACCTCACTCAGGCGAGAGAGGTCCTCTCGCTTAGGCGAGCCCCTTCTCGCTTAGGCGAGGGCTTGAGCAGTGGAACAGTGACTCCTGCGATTTCTCGCTCAAAATGAAGACTAGTCGCCTAAACGATAGTTCGCACAGAAGATCCTGAGCGAGCCTCTGTTAGTCTCGCCTAGGCAAGACCCGCTCGCTTGGGCGAGAAAATCAGTGCCCACCACTATTCTCGCGTGCAACAGACAAGCATTCAGGCCAAATAATGTTTAAACAGATTTCCAATCAAATAAAATCATCAATCAAGTCACGCCATCATGAAACAAAAGCAAAGTAAGAAACAAATCGAAATAAACAAGCGAACCCTAGCTTCCCTTACCTGGAAAAGGGTTTAGCAAATGACTTCGACACCAGACTCAACGAACCCAGCAACTTCAAGAGCGGGCCTTTGCAGAGTGAGCTGCAAAAAGAGGGACTTGGCTGCTTAAGGGGCCTTTGCACCCTATAGGCCAGCCTTTAAGCCCAACAGTGAGACAACCTTTAAACATTAGGGCACTAAAAATAAAAGTGGGCCTTACAATTATAAATTGAATATAATTCTCATATTCAATTGTTAAACAGAATATAACTATTTAAAAAATTATTAGAATATAATTATTAAATGTTTTAGAAAAACATACTAACATTTCTAAAATTGACATTTAAATCTAAAATAATTAATATTTTTATTGTGTTTTAGATATTAAAATCTAAAACATTTTATAATTATTTTTTTAAATATTAGTATTTTAGAATATAATTATTCGAATAAAATATTTAATAATTATATTCTAATAATATTTTACATAATTGTATTCTATTTAAAAATTGAATCTAAAAATTGTATTCAATTTATAATTAAATTTAATAATTTAAAATTAAATTTAAAGATAATTAATAAAAATGTCAATTTTGAAAAAATATTAGTTATCTGTAAAAAAAATTAAATTTGGTTTCAATTTGAAAGGGACAAAATTACTTTATTTTAACCAAAATTAGAACTAAATTAAACAAAAATAAAAAATATAGAGACTGAATTGAACAAAAATAACGAATATATGAACTAAATTGAACAAAAGAAAATAACACACTACAAACTAACTCGTGATTCTAGCATTGACACGTGGCACAATGGTAACTTGACACATGTCAATTTTTTAAAAAATTAAAATGTTTTAAAATTCTTTTCAAAAAAATTAAAAATTAAAAAATTAAAAAAAAAAAGCAAAAAAATTAGGAGTTGTCACGTGACATGCACTATTCACTGAGGTTACCTATTTAAAAACCGTTAGCAAAAAAGAAAAAATTGACCAAAAATTGACGAAAATTAAAACTTAATTGAACACTGAACCAAAATGAGGACCAAATTGAGCAAAAGCGACAAAAATAGGGACCAAATGTGTATTTAAGCCAAATAATAAAATATAGTTTGTTATAAAATTATATAAATCAATGAAAATATTATTACTTAATTTTATAAAATAAAATATTATATTAAATTATCAAATTAATATAATAAATATATTATAATTATTAAAATTGCAACTAGAAATAGTACTTTTAGGAAGAACTAAACTTGTATTGAATTTAAACATTCAGATGTTTTAGAGCATACATATGGTGACATCAGTAAGTGGACGTGCCGGAGTGGTTATCGGGCATGACTAGAAATCATGTGGGCTTTGCCCGCGCAGGTTCGAATCCTGCCGTTCACGGTTTTAGTTACCTCGACAATGGAGAAAATTGAAAATATGTGTTTTTTTTAAATGCCAAACTATACTATCCAATGAATAAATAACTCATAATAATACAATATAAAAAAAGATTTATTAATTTTAAGGTTTCAAGCCATGGTCCTTGTGTTAGAGGGGCAATAATCTCCCCCCTTTTTTTATGATGGCCAAACCTAACCCACAATCAACGAACTCTTTTCTCCCCCTTTTGGGCATTAGCAAAACAGGGAATTATTGAGCAATAACAAAAATGATATAGATGTAGTACACAAACATTCATAGCATAATATATGATAAACAATAGGTGTTAAAACATCAACATCATGCAACTAGGAATAGATAAATGACAAGCATCAAAACAACACATGACAAATAATTATTCAAAATAAAACTATAGTACAGACCAGATATAAAAGCATAAAATTTTAACATGAAAGCATATTATTAATCAAACATGTCCTCTAGAGTTGGAGTTGAGTTCTCTTCCTCATCATCATTATTTCCATATTTTGTATTATCATGTTGATCATCTTTAGAGACATGTGAATCAACATTAAAATCTTCTTCCACATCATCAATAGCATTCTTAGTCACTCCATCATCATCAAAATTTTTGTTGAGTAGTTGTCTCAGTATCATTTTCATTTGAATCATCGGTGTCATCCTCAATATTATGTTTTCTCATCAATTTGGCCACTTTCATGTCAAGCTTGTTGAATTGAGTCACATAGGTTTGGTGATTTGTTGTGATTGTATCAAGGTACATCAACATTGATAAGTCTTCAATATGGGATAATTTTAAGATGAATTTGACACTTATCTTGTTTTTATTTTGATGATTTTTTTTTTAAAAAAATCACCCAAATATAGCTTGTTTTCCAGTTTCCAATATCAACAAAGAGTCCAAGTGGAAAAAAAAATAAAGAAAATGGATGCATTTCAAGCAATTATGGACAAAACTGACACTGGTGTAGTTGAGCGAAAAAGTTGAGGGTTGAGCCACACGAGCAAACCCATTGCAGAAAGAAACCTCAAGCATTAAAATTGAGTCTAAGGCATGAAGACTCCTTATTGATGAAGTTATCTCGGGAGTTGCAACACCAAAGCATGAAGCCTAAGTCATAAAGGAAACCATCTAGGGAGGAAACATATGCAAATGGAGCCACACATGCACTATTGAGCACTATCCTGGAAAATTTATAAAAGTAGAGTTTCACCCCTATTTAGACAGACTTTTTGTGAGGGTTCTTTTGAGAAACTCTTAGAGAGCTCTTGTAAACACTTTCCCCAGTACTTAGTAAACATTATTTGAGGGTAAAAGAGATGATGACTCTTTTATGTGTTGTATTGTTCTCATCTAGTTTGAGGAGCTAAATCTCTTTAAGTGTTGACGCAAAGATGTAACCCCTTAGAACTCTTTTGTATGGGTAATGTTTTATTTATCAAAGTATGCTTTCATTACATGTTTATGAATTAGTTTATGCTTCTTGTTGGATGAACTCATCACTTGTCTTATTTCACTGGCTGAGATTGAGTGGGAACTGGTTCCAAGTTGTTGTCCAACTAATTCTCCTCCTACTTTTAAATGCTAGGAATAGATCTAAGGCTTTAGCTGATTATAGAGTCTTGATCTTAATGTTGGTGATTCATTTAAACAGTCCCTAAGGAATCATACTATAGTTTGATGATCCTAGGATCTAGGTGCCATCAATGGACCTAGAGTTACATTTAAAAAGAACACCCAGGATATGACTAATTGTATCTTTGTAAATATAACCTAAATCAATACAAGAGAAGAAAAAAGTGTAAGTTTTGAAATGGTTGAAATGCCAAGAAGGGGGTTGATTTATGATTGCATCCTCTATCCCTTGATCTATTGCTTCAATAAAGATTTTCATCCTAATTTTCCAAAATTGGTAATTAATGCCACTAAACATAGGGGGTCTATGAATTGAGGCACCTTTAGCAAAGGGTAACTTGCTTTCAGCCATTTCATGTAGTTCAAAAACATATTTAGGACCTTACTTGAGCAACTTTCAAGTACCTAGCTCTAGATACCAATTATAAGTTTTGAAATGGTTGAAATGCCAAGAAGGGGGGAGTTGAATTGGCTAGTTAAAAATTTAGGCAATCTTTAAAGGCTAAAAATTATCTTTAATTGAATAAATTTGATCACCAAGTTTGGATGCAAAAACCTCTGGACAATATACTTTCAATCTGTCAAAAACAGAGTTAGTCGATGAAATAGAAAAATAGTCGACTAAAATACTAGAAAAAATGCAGAAATGCAGATTTATGATTTGGAGCAAGAACAATGAAAAAGAACAGTCAAGACATGTTCTAATTGATTATGCAAACATGCTCAATGCTACAGATGCCACCAAAACACTCAAGAATATGAAAAAGATGGTTTAGATTCAAGTTCTTTAAACTTAAAATGATTACGCAAGAGAAAAGGGTTAGAGAAAAGATAGAAGCACAAGATTTTTATACTGGTTCACTCAAACCTAAGCTACATCTAGTTTGTCAAGGCAACCCGAGCCTGACTTTGCATTATTTTAAAATATTTACAAAGTTTATACTTTTACACTTTCAAGATAAGCAAAACACACACCAAAAACTCTTGAATCACACAAGAATCACAACAGCACAACAAGAACCCTTTTGCAGACTTGGAAAACCACCAGGCACACACACAAAGCTTGAGAAAGATCAAACCTTAGTGGTAGCACAACCCTACCTTCCACAAACACCTTCTCTAAGCTTCAAACACAAGCCAAAAGCTCCAAGAATTGATCCAAGATCAATCTTCAATATCTGCAATCTGAATGATCATGAAGAAAGAGATTTCTAAGGTTTCCAGAACAATTTCACGCTAAAAAATGATCAAGTTACCTCTCTTTCAAAAATCACAACACTTATAGTCAAACTGTTACGAAATTCAACAAGTTGATTTCCAAATCAATCGGTTGATTTCACATGACTTAAGTGAAATCAGTCGATTAAAAAATAAATCCACTAATTCAATAAATCACAGTTTAAGACTACTGCAGCCAACCTTTTAACCTGTTGAAAATCCATTCAATATATTAAAAGACACATTTTAACCTGTTGAAAAATATTTCAACAGATTAAGAAACACAATAAAGACCAAATACATCAAATAATACTACAAGGTCTACAATGTGAATTACAAACATCAAGCACACTTTCCTAATGATTGATCCATGTGGAGGACACGCGTTCAAGGCTTGTCAAACATGAATACCATCAAATCTCCACAGCTTCATCAATGTAGGCATGATTCCAAAGCAATGGCTCCAAGTAGTTCAACAAAGCTTCATAAAATCTTCATGAGACACACCACCCAGACTTCACATGTCAACAAAAAGTGGTGAAAATGGCTTCAACACGTCTTTTAACCTTGAAATCAACCCTTGCTCCAATATTGTTTTAATCCAATTTTATTATTTTACATCATTACAACTTGTTACATTAAATTTGTTATTATATTTTCTATGTAACTCAAGCACTATTTTATTCAACTCAAACTAGTTAGACATTGTGTCTTCTACCAAATCCATGTGCATATGACACCTGTTGTACTACAAACTACCATGTATACTTGATAGAAAAATTGATTGCATTATTGCATAGACAAGCACACACCTCTCAAATTCATTTTTTAGTTTAACTTCACACATTGGTTTAGCCTTTGACGCATTCGTGTTGATGGGCTCAACTTCTTCCGCTATCTCAAGAGTGTTGGCATAAGCAAAGCTTGAAGCAAAGAATTGGTAAAGCCTTGTGCATGAAGATCATAAGTGTTTGATGAAGATTGATGAAGATCCACTTGAATATTAAGTTTTTAGTGTGTTAAATCTGGAAATAATATGTTAAATGTAATGTTTTGGTGTTATATCATGTTTGTAAGCTATATGACATAGGTCAAATGTCTCGTTAGTCTTGGTGTGTCTCTTTTAATTTGTTAAAATGAGTTTTAACATGTTAAAAGGCTTGTAGTATATAGTTTCTGGTATGAATGCATTAAGTCAGTTGAATTATTTTTTAATCGATTGATTTCACTTAAGTCAAGTGAAATAAGTTGACTGTACAAAAAATTCAATCGACTGATTTCACTTAAACTAGACTATATATGTTGTGCTTTTGAGAGCAGAGAAGAGTTTCTAAGTTTTTTAGCGCGAAATTTTGTCATTCTTCTTTGGAAAACTCTCTCTCTCTGCAATGCACAACTGTAACGTGAAGTTTGAAGATCTTGGTTGATCTTGAAGGCATTTTGGCTTGTGAGTAGCTTGAAGCACACATGTATGGTTGGCTAAAGAGAGCCACCATCAGGTTTGGATATTCTTGTGCCTTTGGTTGTTTGCCTAATGTGATTTCAGGTCTGTAAGTGTGATTCTTGCAGGGTAGTTGTCTAGATTTTTGTGTGAGTCAAAATCTTGTGTGGTTCTTTGTTCAAAAGTCTAATCTTGGTGTTTGATTTGTAAAACTTTTGAATATAGGGGAAACCAAGCTCAAGTTGTCCTGGTAAATTGGATGTAGCTCTGTGATTGAGTAAACCAGTATTAAAATAATTGCGCAATTCTCTTTCCCTCATCTCACTCACTTTGAATCACTTTAAAATCTCAAGAAAATGAAGTAATCCACTCTTTGTTGTGTTTTAATGCGTTCTTGTGTAATCTGAGGTTGTATAATAGTTAGAAATATTGATTGGAACAAGTCTTGTATGTAAAAGATTGTTGTTTGAGTTAAATTTACGAATTTTGTATTCTGCATAAATTCCCAGTATTTTAGCCGATTGATTTGTCATTTTAATCAACTATTTCATAGCTCAAGAACAAATTAGTTTGCTATTTTATTTTTTGACCGATTGAAAGTGTACTTGTCTACAGCTTTTACATCCTACATTTCCAGTCTATTTGATTCAATTGAAAAGAGTTTTAAGCTTTCGAAAAAGATTTAAATAGTTAATTCAACCGCCTCTACTTGGCTTAAATGACCATTTCAAAACTAAAGAGGACCATCTTTAAAAGCTCATTCTTTATCAAATAGAAAAATCCCCATATGGTGCAAGGCATTCTCTTTAATTATGTTTGTATGATTGAGATCCATGCACACTTCATCCGTTAAATCAACTTTATAATATTCAAAGACCTTGGACAGAATAAGGCCATAAGGAAGTTGATATATAGGAAGAAAGATGACTTTCATAATAGAGTCACAAATAAGCTTAGCCCATTTAGTCTGGATTTTAACTTTGAGGGCAAACATGAGATATATGTCTTCAGTAGTCATATGAGCATGATTACTCCCCTTGGGAGCGAGAATTCAAACAATAATAAAAGCCATGACCCTATCAAATTTTTACACTCCACCATCTTAAAACATAGTGCAATTTTCAACTTCTTCAAGATTCCTTAGTAGTGACCTATGTATTGTTAGTTTACTAACATTTGGAGCACTACGATGGCACTTAGCCCCCTAACTTAAACCCAACAATTGAAGTCCAGAATGAGTCATCTAAAGCAATATCGACCCTTTTGACCCTAGAGATAATGATTTAGTTTTCTATTTGGGCATTTGCATAGAAAACCTTGACTAAGCCAAGATAGTAAGTGCCTTTTAGTTGAATAAATGTTTCTAGACCTTGGTAGGATAAGAGCTCTTGGAAGAAGAAGTTGTTTGATAAGAAGAAATTCATATCCATATACTTTGGGTTCACTAGCTTTCTGATTTTCTAGAAGCAGAGATAGTTTGTTTGTCGTTCTTCGTCGTTCATCCAACCTTCAACATCAATGGAACGAGTGGTGGTTTTTGTGGCTTTCCTTTTCACTCTTCTAGGTCGTGAGGAAGAGGCTATTTTTGGTTGCAGAGCAGAGGAAACTGTATAGGGTTTTAGACGAGAGAAGAGGTAATGACGAGAGGGAAGATAATCAACTTAATAAGAACAAGTTTTTCTTACTTTATAAATAGAGGACTCATGTGTGGTCAAACATTTAGAAGGAAAATCAAAGCTAATTTAGTCAAACACACATGGGACTATTCAGAGTAACACATAATAGCAATATGTTAAGACAAATAATATTTGTCAAATATAATCGATTAGAAACCTAATGTAATCGATTAATATGTCATAGAAATAGAACTAAACAGCAGAACATAGAATTAATTGATTAGACAACTAATGCAATTGATTAATGCATGTAGTAATGTAGAGAATGTAAGTTTTTATGATGTGAATGCAATGTCAAGTATACCTAATTCATTTCTAATGATATAAAATCTTTCTCTAGCCAAAGGTTTAGTTAAAATGTCATCTAATTGGTTATCAGTGTTTGTGTATTTAATTTTGCACTCCTTTTTGTTACATGATCTCTAATGAAATGATGTATAGTTTCTATATGTTTCATTCTTGAATGCGTGATTGAATTTTTTGTTAGATTTATAGCATTAATGTTATCACACATAAGAGGTATATTTTCTAGATGAATGCCATAATATTCCAATTGATGTTTGATCCAAATTGACTGTGCATAAAAACTTCCTACAATAATATATTTTGCTTCACTTGTTGAGAGTGCAACACATGCTTGCTTTCGAGAATGCCATGTTACTAGAGAACATCCTAAGAGATGACATGTACCACTAATACTTTTCCTATCAACTTTACAACCTCCAAAATCATAATCACTATACCTTATTAAAGATATGTTAGGCCCTCTAGGATACCACAAACCTAGACCTCTAGTACCTATTAGATATTTAAAAACTCTCTTAACATTAGTTAAATGTGACTCTTTAGGACACAGTTGAAATGCTTCACAGACACATATATTGTGCATGATATCAAGATGACTAGCAGTTAAGTATAGTAGTGAACTAATCATACCTCTATACTTTGTTTGATCAACACACTTACCACTTTCATCTGCATCCAAATAGAAACTTGTAGCCATTAGTATTGAAGATTCTTTATTGCTATCCATGGAAAATTTCTTTGGTAATTTAGCACAATATTTTGATTAATGAAGAAATATACCATGTTGTGCTTACTTGATTTGTAATCCAAGGAAGAAAGTAAGTTCTTCCATCATTGACATTTCAAACTCCTACTACATATTCTTAGAAAAATCCTTGCAAAGCAAAAGGTTAGTGGATCCAAAAAAAGATGTTGCCAACATAAATTTGAATAAACAAAATATCATCATTTTTTTTTCTTTACAAACAATGTGGAGTTAACGATACCTCTATTAAAGTTGTAAGAAAAGTGTACCTAGGTGTGAGAATTGTCCTAAACAACTAGAAAGAATTTAGTATTTGATACAAAATCTTACTAGGTTCACACTAGGAAGGAGTAATCTTGATGTTATTATAAGTTCCCAGAGAAATGTACTAAACAAGGAGGGTATAGGTTATATTGAACATGCTAATTGATTAAAACCTAGAAGATTTGTTAACATGAGTAAACCATCCTCTATTATATGTTTTTACTGTTGTGAGCTTGGTCATGCCTCAAATGCATGTTATTTTAAGAAACATGGTGTTCCTAAAGGAAAATATAAATGGGTACCTAAAGAATTAAATAAATTTTCTAAGATGAAAGGAACCAAATTCAATTGGGTACCTGCATCATCTCTTTAATATGTTCTGGAGTTAAGTCTTGAAACAAAGGATTCAATGTGGAATTTGGATAGTGGGTGTTCAAGACATATGATAGGAGATGAAAATAAATTCAACAAAATATCATACAAAGCAAATGGTCATGTCATATATGGTGATAATAACAAAGATAAAATTTTGGGTGTAGGTAAAAAGTTCTTCTTCTATTGTGATTAAGAATGTATTACTAGTTGAAGGACCTAAACACAACTTGCTTAGTATTAGCCAATTATGTTATAAAGGATTTAAAGTGAATTTTGAAACTAATAAGTGTTTGATATGTTATGCATCATCAATGAAATAATGTTTATTGGTAAAAGAATCCCAAACATCTATATGGTTGATTTTGAAAACACTAATTTTTATTCCATTATATGCTTGTTTGCTAAAAATGAATGTCCATGGATTTGGCATAAAAGGCTTGCACACATTCATATGGCACATCTAAATAAAGTTGTTTTAAAGAAATTGGTAAATGGTTTGCCTGAAATTAAGTTTGAACAAAACAAGTTGTGTGATGCTTGCCAAAAGGGAAACTATGTAAAGACATCTTTCAAATCAAAGCAATGTATTTCCACCAATAATCCACTAGAATTAATACACATGGACTTATTTGGCCCATCTAGAACTAGGAGCATTGGTGAAAATTACTATTCTTTGGTTTTGGTTGATGACTTTTCCATATTCACCTAAACATTCTTTATTTCACATAATTATTTTTCCTTAGAACACCATAACAAAGTGGTAGAAAGGAAAAACAGATCATTGGAAGAATTAACAAGAACAATGCTAAAGGAAAATGATTTGCCAAAGTATTTTTGAGCTGATGTAGTAAGTACTACATGTTATGTGCTAAATAGAATCTTGATAAGACCTATTTTGAAATTAACACCTTAAGAACTTTTTAAAGGTAGAAAATCAAATATTTGGCTATAAATGCTTTGTATTGAATAATGGTAAATTTAACATTGGCAAATTTGATTCAAAAGCGGATGAAAATATCTTTTTAGGATACTAACTAACTAGTAAGGCAATTAAAGTTTATAACAAAAGAACTATGAATATTGAAGAAACTATCCATGTTGAATTTGATGAATTTTTGGAAGAGAGATTTAACATGCAATTGCTAAGAAAAAGTGTGGATTATATTGAGACAGATATAGATCAAACAATTGAGCCTCAAAGTATCCAAATTGGAGAGCAACATATTGATGCAGAAGCACATAATCGATTAGATGACTTGCTCAAGAGTTGGCCTGCACCAAAATACATGTAATAGGAGACATATCAAAGGGTGTATCAACATGGAGGTAGTTGAGTCAACTATGTTTAAATGTAGCTTTTGTATCCTAAATAAAGCCAAAGACAGTGGATGATGCACTCAAGGAGGAAAATTGTTTTCTTGCAATGCAAGAGGAACTAAATCAATTCAAGAGGAATGATGTTTTGGATTTTGTACCTAGATATCAAGATCAACAAGTAATTGGTACAAAATGGGTCTTTAGAAACAAGTTGAATGATAATGGTTGAATTGTAAAGAACAAAGAAAGACTTATGGCCAAAGGGTATAGTCAAGAAGAAGGAATTGAGTATGATGAAACATATGCACATGTGGCCAGGTTATAAGTAATAAGGATTCTTCTAGCCATTGCATCAAAGTTAGACTTTAAACTCTTTCAAATGGACGTGAAGAGCGCTTTTTTGAATGGTTGCATCAAAGAACAAGTGTTTGAGGAACAACCTCCAAGATTTCAAGACTATGAATTTCAAAACCATGTATACAAGCTAAAGAAGGCTTTGTATGGTTTAAAGCAGGAACCAAGGTCATGCATGGTATGAAAGACTTAGTCAATTCTAGATAAAAAAACACCCTTACTTTCCTTTTGTAGTGTCTCTAGGTTAGTTTTTAAACTTTCATTTTCCTTTTATAATTATTTCAATCCATTCTCTAGCCACATGTTTTCCCCTTTATATTTATTGTTTGAATATTATAAATTTCTAGCTTTTTCATGCAGTTCATTGAATACATCAAGTAGTTGATGATACTTGTTTTCAACATTTTCATTAGAGGAGTCAAAACTACTTACACTACTCTTAGAGGATTTCGTGTTAGCCATGAAGCACAAATTTGTTTCTTCTTCAAGATTCTCACTCGACTCACTAGAGGTACTTGCATCATTATCCTCCCAAGCAATATATGCCTTCTTCTTCTTCTTGCATTTGTTGGCCTTACTATTTTCTTCCAATTTTTGTTTCAACTTAAAAATTGGACATCCAAGCTTGATGTGGCCAGCTTTACCACATCCAAAACATGTTAGTGTACCAAATTGATCTTTTTTCTTAAAGCTTCTCTTATTTTCTGCAGATTTTGCATTAATTTATTCTTATACTTAAGAAATTTTGAGAACCATTTTACCAATAAGTTTAATGCCTCACTCTCATAATTCTCCTCATATTGACTAACCATTTATTCAACTTTGTTTGTCAATGTTTTACTGGCAGTCTTCATAGCATCCTTCAATGCAACACTTTGTCGTGTATCTCCTTCTTCTTCCTCTTTAAGCCTTCCCAGTTCTAGTTCATGCTCCCTTAGTTTTCCAAAAAGAGTAGCCATATTCATTCTTGTGAGGCTTCTTTATTCTGATATTTTGGTGACCTTGGGTTGCCATGCTCTACCTAAACTTTTCAAAATCTTGATGTTTAATTCCTCTTTGTTAAAGGTTTTTCCTAAAGCCAATAGATGGTAACTATGTAAGTGAATCTTTTCTGCATTTCATAGATGGTTTGTCCAACCTTCATTGTGAACATCTCATACTTTTGAATAAGAGAGTTCTTTATGGCTCTTTTAACCTCATATGTTCCTTCATGTGTCATCTCCAAGACATCTCACATCTCTTTTGTTGATTCACATACTGAAACCATGTAAAATTCATCCAACATTAGTGCAAATAAGATGATGTTCCTAACTGTAACATCATAATGGGCTCTTTTGTTTTCACCAGGAGTCCATAAGGAAAACTCTTTAGGAATATTTCTGCCTTCAACAAATTTTGTAGGTATAAAGGGTCTATTCATTACAACATCCCATACTCCTTTATTAATAGATTCTAAAAATACTTTCATTCGTATTTTCCAGAAAGGATAGTTTTCTCCAACAAACAGCGGTGGTTTATTAATTGAAGCCCCTTCAAAAAAACATTTGTGAAACATTGACCAAGGTCAGGATCTTTTAGTCGATTATCTTGTGATTAACTAGCTTTCATGCCAATTATTAGAATAAATGCAGTCCAATCTTTTACAACCAAGAGGGGGGGTGAATTGGTTGTAAACAAAATTTTAGTAGTTTTTTAGTTTCAAAACCAATTTTCAAAAAACATTTGATCAATTCATGAAGAGTATGTGATGCTTAGTAATCTTAATCTTTATACAATACAAGATGTGCAAAAGATAATGAAAGAGAAGAAAAAATACAAAAAAAAATTATACTAGTTTGATTCTTTCAGAATCTACATCCAGTTTCTAGCAACCTTAGCTAGATATTTTCACTAGAATATCAAAAGTAATATTACAAGAATTCTCCTATGCAATATCTTCACACATGTTACACAAGAGACTTGAATACATGTCATGGTTTTCTACACAACACAATGCTATGCACAATTGCATAACTTTATCACTATCTCATTGACAAGAACACACTAGAAAAGAAATTATGCAAAGAAAAATTAGAACAACTACACCTGATTTGTGTTGATGTTACAATATCAACCTAAGCCAAGTCAAGATGCACTTGAATCAACATGATCTTGATTGATCTTGATACTTTCCATAAAACACGTAAGAATTGCTCTAAGAAGCTCCAATCACTCTTGCTCAAATTTTTGTAAAATTGAATTGTTCTTTTTTGGGAAATCAAAATTTTGGAATTTAAAGTGAAAACCAGTATCTGAATAATTTAATCAATTATGTTAATGAAGTAATCAATTAAGTTTTGATTTCTAGAAAAACTAAAACTTTATGTATTAATTGATTATATTAATGTTATAATCCATTCATTTACAGAACATGACACTTTCTAGGTTAACATACTATTAATCTATTAATTTATATATCTAATTGATTATTTATCCTTTTAAGTGAGTTATAATTTAAAAATACACCTATTTCGTGCCATTGTGATTCATAAACTGTCAAACCTTGATTATATATGGATTCTACTAACATTTTCACTTGGCTTTACAACCTTTCTAGACTCTACTCCAAGCCTAATACTCTAACACATACCTTAGGCATCCTTTGCACCTTGATTTATATGGACATCATAAAAAGCAAATCTTCAAGCCAATGGTCCTTGTGTGCCAGGAATAAAACATGTCACACTGACCGTGTCATGCAACACAACTGTGAAGTGACACGAGGAAAATAAATTCAAAAATAAAATTTAAAAATCTATTAAAAAAATTGAAAAAAAAACACAAATTGATACTTGGAACTGACTTTAACACCCTTTGTATAGTACTTATGCATAGGACCAAATTGAATCACTTTTAAAAAAGTCAGGATCAAAATGTGACGGAAAAAAACTGAAGGATTGACTTGACACTTTTCAACAAAAATAAAGACCAGAGAATAATTAAACCCAAATTATAATATTTTTTATATATTTTATACGTTATTTGACTTTTTTTAATATATTTATGTATTAGATGAAATAATTACTTTATTGTAAGAAAATATAGACTTAAATTTAAAATTAAATTTTTAGAAAATTTAATTTTCATTAAAAAAACATGTCTCTAGAAATTTGGATTTAAAACTTGATCCAAATATTTGGATTTAGATTTATAAACATCCAAATTAGTCTTGTAGAAGAAATATATTTTGATTCAAAATCTGATCCAAATATATGGATTTAGACCGGATTTAAATTGAATTTTATAAAATTCAATCCATGCTCACCCTAAGATGATTTTTTCTAATGTGTATTGCTAGACTCGCATAATCAATGCATTGATAAACTCTTCTAATATGTATTGTTAGACTTGTCTAATTAGTGTATCACTCATATAATGTGTATTGTTAGACTCGGCTAATTAGTGTATGTTTAAACTATGTATTGTGTATTATAAGACTCATTTAATAAATGAGTGAATAAACTCGTCTAATTTGTGTATGGATAGACTTGTCTAATGTATATTCCTATATGCATCTAATAAGTGTATAGACAAACTCGTTTAGTGTTTGTTGTTAGACTCATTTAATTAGTGTATAGACAAGACTAATCAATGTATGTTCATATTCGTTTATTGTATATTGCAAACTTGTCTAATCAATAAATAGACAAAATGATCTAATATATATTAATAAACTCGTATAATTTACGTATGAACAAATAATAGAATTATCTAATATGTAGTAATTATCTAATTATCATTTTAATTTTTACAAACTAAAAATATGAAGAATATTTAATAATAAGAATACTTATATTATAACTTAATATAAAAAATGATATATATTATATATAGTTTTTTGTAAGACAGTATTATTATATGACAATTTTTTTATTATCAATAAATACATATTATTTTAAGAAATAAGAGTAAAATATATTTTTAAATTATTTTATTAAATTATCTAGTAATTATAAATCATTAAAGGATAGAATTAAAAATGAAAATAAAATAATATAGAAAAAATAATTAATACTTTAAATATAGGTTATTGTTAAACATAATAAATGGGTAAAAGAGTAAAATAATCCTCTCAAACGTGTGAAAAAAATAAATATGAGTAAAAAGATAAAAACAAAATAAATGAGTAAAAGAGTAAAATAATTATATTATCAATAAATATATTATTTTTCAAATATTATATTTTATGAATTTAATTTTATTAGAAATCATAAAAGGATATAAGCAAAAACAAAAAAAAAAGACAATATAGAAAAAAAATCAATACTTTAAATATAAATTATTGTTTAACATAATAAATAATTAAAAGAGTAAAATAATGGATAACAACAAAATAAATATGGGTAAAGATGTAAAATCAAAACAAATGAATAAAAAAGTAAAATAATTTACGTGAACACAAAAAAAAAGCATAGGTAAACACGTAAATTAAAAATGTCAATGATAAAGTTGACATTTTTAACCATTCTCAACAAAATAAACATGAATAATAAAAAAAAAATTCTATTATCTTATTTTCTTATATTAAAAATTTAAATTTGAAGTTTTATAACATATTTTTAATGTAGTTTTTTATCGAATAATATCAGTTTAATATTTATATACAAAAATTATGAAGAATATTTAAGTATGGAAATATTTATACTATAATTAAATATAATCATTTAAAACATTACTTAAAATTTTATGTAGATAAAATTAATGTAATTCTTTTATTAAATAACATCAATTTAACTTTTACATACCAAACAATATTTAACAACAGGAATATTTATACTATAATTTAATGTAAAAATGATAAATGTTATAGCCAATTTTATTAAAACAAAAGTTATTAATTGACAATTTTTTTATTATCAATAAATATATACAACTTTTTAAATAATATTATTTTAAAAATAAAACTAAAATATATTTTTTAAAATTTAATTTTATTAAATGATTAAGTAAATAAAAATCATAAAACGATAAAATTAAAATTAAAGAAATATAATTTAAATATAAATTTATTTTTAACATAATAAATAAAGAAAAAGTAAAATAACCTTCTAAAAATATGTAACAGCAAAGTAAATATATATAAAAATATATAAATGTTCAAATTGCCTAAATCCATTAAAAAAAAAAGGATAATCGGAAGTTTTTGTTTTGGACCTTGGGTTAGTGCTTTGACACTAAATATAAGAAGAGAGAAAAATTAAGGTTTTACCCTAGCCAAAGTCAATGAGCTTTTGAGGTATTTAGAAAATTTTGGAACGGAGAAAGAAAAATTTGGATGCAAGAAGAAAGCCCTTTTGTTTTTCTTTAACTTAAAGCGATAAAGCTCAAACCCAAAAACTCTACCTAAAAAATCAGACATCTCCGTCCCCGAAGAAGTTAATTTGCATGAATGAATATATGATCTAAACAAAAGTCATAGTAATTATTAGTCTTTAGTGTGCAATATATAGTTTGTCGTTATATTCAACAATAACTTTTTTTTTTAAATTTAAAATATAACTAAGAACAATATAAAAATATGAAATATGTAATCAAAATTGGAAATCTTCATTCTAAATTATTATAAATATATATTATATATTATTGGCAGAAACACCTCTTAAGGCTTGTTTAAACCATTTTTTATTACAATACAGTAATTCAATTCTAAGAAAATATATGATTTTGTTTGAATTACTTGAAAATGGTATTTGATGATTATTTTTAAGTGAAAAGGTTTATTTGGTTAGTTTTAAGTAAAGAATTATACAATTGCACATTTTCTTAAATAAAATATTTTTATCTGTTAAAAGAATATAATTGCGTACCAAATACATCAAAATAATGTTATCAAGAAGCCTAATGTTAAAATATACAATAACTTAAATAATTAAAAAATATATCTAATTAATAAGGGTATAGATTGAAAAACATGATTTTCAATTATAAATAATTTTTAATAATATTATCATTAAAAAATATCTAAAATTTAAAATAAATTTGATTTTAATACTCTAAAAATATATTTTAAATTATTTTAATTTTTAAGAAGTATGCTTGTAGTTAGATGTTTCTTTTTTCAATATGTAAATTAGTGAGCGTTGGTTTGTGTTTATGTTTCTTAATTTAAAAAAAATCATAACTAAATATTATAATTATAAAATTATATGAAAAATATTTTTTGAGATATATTCTTACTTATTTTTATTTATTTATTTGATATCTTAGATATTAATAATTAAAACTAAATGGATTTTATATTATACATATTTGTCTTTCAAATGCGAAACATTATTAGTTATGGTTAATAATCCTTAGTAATACTATATCTAAATGAAGACTTACAATTTAAAATAATTTGACTAGAAAAACACATACCTTTTGCGTGTGTGCACTTTTTAAATAAAAAAAAATTGAATTATTATTAAATATTATAATTAAATTATAAAAACAAAAAACAATTTCAATAAACTTTTATTTATCCTTTTTTATTTATTTGATATATGAGACATTAAAAATAAAAACTGTTGCTTAAATATATATATATATGTAAGAGGTAAGATGTCATCTGAAGGATAATCCCACTAATATGCAAATATATGCAAATTTGTTTTGTTCTGTTGTTAACATTGGAGCTGAATTTATTAAAAAATGTTAATGTACTAATAAGAGTGAAATTTCTTTTATTTAAATACCGAATAAAGTGATATATAAGCACACATTTATTTAAGAAACTAAATTCAGTTTCAAGTCAAAATTGAAGATGAAGTAAAAAAGTTACTGACTCCCATTTTTTCAAATAATCCATGAAAAGGTGCTGTTTGATTCCTTAAGAAAATAAATCTTATGGAATAATAACATGAACTATTACGATATTTCCTTCGAGGAGGAATAACTTCGTTTAGTATAAAAGAGTCTTGATGAAAACAATTCAGAATAGTGCATAGGATTTATCTAATACACATTTTCAGTTTCCCTAATTTTAGTTCTTCTTGTCACTCTGAGATCAAATCAAGGAAAAACACGTGAGTCCACGTGTTGCCACACGTGTACTTCTGTTTATAAAGTTTTCATCAGTTTCATCTTAAGTTGATTATATCACAGTTCTTTTCTTCCTTTACTATCTCCCTGTAACAAGGAAAACAGTTATCACTCACATTGCATTAACCCGAACAAAAACAAACTCTGAGATAAAGGAATATGGAGGAGAATGGTGGAGGATCCCGCCGGAGGGAACCGCTTCTGGTGGCGGCGGAGGAAGAGGTTGCAAAAGGTTCGTGGAAACTTAATTTGAAAGAGTTTCGTTTGCCAAGCCAAACAGATGACCATCAACCCAAACAATCCTTCACTCTTCAGAGTCTTCTTTGTAAACCAAGTGAGGCCATTCTTTCTTTTTTTCGTTTTTGCTGTTTATTATGTTGATGTGTTGAGTTGTGGGAACCCAGTAAACCATTTGTCACCTCTTTTTCTTAGAACTTTTAAAGATTCTGTTTTGTAATAGGTGTGTGGTTTGTTAATATGGTGATGGTTGTGTATTTGTACACTATTTATCTTGAATGTGGGGTCTGTTTTGGTTTCTACTGTTACCATGCATGTGTTGAATCCTGCAAATTGAGGTTTTCTTTTAATCTTGAAACTTCAATGTCTTTTTTTGTGCGATGAGTGTGTTTTGTTTTCTATGATGTTTTGTTTTTGAATTGTGAAAATCGAGGTAGTTGGAGATGTGGTTTTTGTAATTAGTTTTTGTTGGTTATTTATTTTAGGCCATGGTGGGAATCTTTCGATAAAGGCAGAGTTTTTTTCATCGTGAATGTGCATATTTGGTGACGCTTCAATTTTTTGATAACAAGTCAAGAGTACACAGTGATTTTTGATTGATAACGATTACTATTATTAGAGATAGACGCTTCATTTATCATATCATGTATAATTCCTTTCTAGTTAGAATATATTTATTTGATTATGTTAATAATAATTACTATTATTAGATATATATTAGATGTAGATACTCCATTGATCATATCTTTTATAATTCCTGTTAGAATCTCTTGTACATGATTATTCCATAAGCAAGCATGGATTTTCCTCACCTGATATGAAACTGGGTCCTGTTTGCTTTTCAGATCATTCTCTTATACCCTGTATTATCTTTTCTCCAAATATTAAATAAGAGTTGAGTAAAAAAGTACTTGACTATGTACAAGTTCACATAATGTTTAAAATTTTAAATATTTAGTTAAAAAGGCTTAGTAAATGGTGATTTGAAAATGTTGGCATTATTGATTATTACTTAAATTGAGAAATCCATCATCAATCTGTTTCAGTTAAATCTATATTCTCTAGTTTATGGATTAGCGAACTTACTTTCTAACTTCTGTGTTAATTTATGTGTTTTAGGGAAGCAACGGAAAGTGGCAGAATATTACAAGCAGCAGGAGAGACTCCTTGAAGGATTTAGTGAGATGGAGACTATGACTGAAACGGGTGGTTTCCCTGGAGCTCTCTCTGAGGTTTGATTGTTCGATCACTAACCAGTTATTTATGACTATCCATTAAACTTGATTATCGCAAACACTTGCAGATAAATGATTTGGTTAAATATAGGAAGAGAACTGTAGTATTACTAAATATGCATGCCACATGTTTGTCAGGATGAAATGAAGCAACTAGCAAAGAGTGAGAGGATGGCGGTTCATGTCTCAAATATCTGTAACTTGGTGCTGTTTGCAGCAAAGGTTTACGCCTCAATTGCGAGCAGATCATTGGCAGTCATTGCCTCAACCATGGATTCTCTCTTGGATCTCTTGTCAGGGTTCATACTGTGGTTTACTGCTCATGCCATGAAAAACCCAAACCAATATCACTATCCAATTGGAAAGAAACGCATGCAACCAGTGGTAAGAAACTTTTATATGTAGTGTCATAATGTGAAGATAGCGAGAATAGCAATAATTGGTTATATAAGATACTTTCAAAATAGTCATTCATTGCATGGTTTCTTAATGCAGCTACATGCTGATATGATTTCCTGTGCAGGGTATCATTGTTTTTGCATCAGTGATGGCAACCTTGGGGTTGCAGATTTTGATTGAATCTGCCCGGGAACTTATTTCCAAGGTAATTGGGATAAACTCTTTTGTTCTTATTTGTTCTCATAATCGACAGCGTTATAATTTCGTATATCATTCTTTTCCTTGCAGTCTAAGCCTGACATGGATCCAACAAAACTCCATTGGATGATAGGGATTATGGTGGGTGTGACTATAGTGAAGTTCATTCTTATGGTCTTCTGCCGAAGATTTAAAAATGAAATCGTTAGGGCTTATGCACAAGATCACTTCTTTGATGTCATTACTAATTCTGTCGGATTAGTTGCGGCTGTTCTAGCAGTTAAGTTCTACTGGTGGATTGATCCAACAGGAGCTATTATTGTGAGTTTATAACTACATCATAGTACTTCTCTTTACTTTTTTTATTTTGCTTGCTACTACTGGAGCCAACTGCGTGATTGAACTAATAATGATACTGTGTTAATGCAGATAGCATTGTATACAATTAACACATGGGCCAGAACAGTGATTGAGAATGTTTGGTCACTCATTGGAAGGACAGCACCACCTGATTTTCTTGCCAAGTTAACTTACCTCATATGGAATCACCATGAGCAGATCAAGCACATAGATACTGTTAGAGCATACACCTTTGGTGCACATTACTTTGTGGAAGTTGACATTGTCTTGCCAGAAGACATGGTTCTCCATCTAGCACACAACATTGGTGAGACACTCCAAGAGAAGTTAGAGCAACTCCCAGAGGTTGAGAGGGCTTTTGTGCACATAGATTTTGAGTTCACTCACAGGCCAGAGCACAAGACCATGGTGTGATGATATGCCATTGAACAATTATGCCATAACTTAGATCTGCCCATTCTCTTTGCTTGTTTTATTTAAGCCAAATAGCATAGTTTTTCTTTCTGATGTTTATAGTTTCTGATTCCTCTAAACAATTAAGTATTTTTTTTTCACACAATTTTTAGGTAGTGTGTAGGAAGATACAATGTTGAAATATAAATAAAATAGTTTTTGAATGTGTTTGATGGTATGTTAAATTTGTGTGACTTATGAGGTAGTTTATTAAGTGAACAAATGTATTACATGGTAGTTTGTAGTCAAATAGCTTAGTTATTACGTTTTTAATGGCTTGGTTATTATTTCTTTTAAGAGATAGAGTTATAAGGTTTGCTTTAGGGGTAAAGTTGGAAGGGAGGTCTGAGCTTAACTCTTTATAATATCGGTTTGATGGGTTTGAAATGGAGGTAAAAGAGATTTAATGTTTTTCACATACGAAATATGCACAAAAATATCAACAATCAATATTTAATGATAACAAAATAATAAATTTGAAGACATAAATAATTAGAGGGTAATCCACATACAAAATATTAACCACTAACATTTACTAATAACAAAATAATAAGTTTGAAAAGATAAATAACTGGACGGTAAGGTTGGATGTAGAGATGGCAAATAAACCCGTCCCCGTGGGTATTGTTCGAACCCGTCTCCGTTTTGACGGGAATCCCCGCATTGACTGGGTATGGGATGGGGAATCTCCGACTTTTTCAACTGGGTATGGGGATGTACATATCCCCGCCATATTACCCGTCCCCATTTAAATTATTAAAATGTTCCTAATTAATTAAATAACCACATATATATATATATATATATATATATATTATTTTTTATTTATTTTATTTTTTTTG
>Ga0214543_1000893_pt1 | contig 54641 bp, 22 predicted proteins | sample CNSS2metaG_FD_160094 | JGI IMG/M metagenome (GOLD analysis project Ga0214543, IMG submission 160094) | Root nodule microbial communities from cowpea collected in UCLA plant growth center, Los Angeles, California, USA - CNSS2 | ecosystem: Host-associated > Plants > Roots > Nodule | place: USA... | reverse complement strand
TGTTAAAATTTCTTGGATGAGTTGTCCAAGAAACTGAAGTTCATTATCGAAAACTGTATATTAAATTATCTCAGATGATTAATTGTCAAGAAAAGGAAGTTCATCATCCAAAATATTATGAATTTACATCAAGGATTGGTTGCTTCAAATTTAATTATGAAAGGTAAGTATGTACGTTTATAGGAGCTAGTGTGTGTATATAGAGAGAGAGACAGAAGAAGGTGGAAATTTTTCATAAATGATTTTTAACCTTAATTAAGATTAAAAAGAATTTAAACGAAATAGTTCACTTCAGAAACAGTATAACAAAGAGATAATTTAAACTTGGTACGTATGTGATAGTATGCATAGATTACTAGAATTAGGAGTTGGCTTTTTGAAGTAAAAGACAATAAAAATCTTAATGACAAAATCACTTGAAAAATGTTAAGATCCAAATATAAGAATAAAAAGCCTTAATTGGCCCGAGGACAAACATTTGCGTGTATTTATGAAACGAGAAATTAGAAAGAGAAAAAAAAAAGACGGTGACAAGTGCAGAAGCGAATGAGAAGATAACTGAAAATTTCCAAAAGGGTACACAACAGGTAGGTGGAATAAGTTGATAAAAAAAGATTAAGCAATGAATTTAGAAGTGCAGTGTGGAAGGACTTGAGTTGAGGATAATGTGGTCTCTGAGTGTTCAATAAATGGAAGCAAGGAAGGAACAGTATTGAATGTTTTTGAGATAGAAAAGCGAACATTGAAGAGCCATGATTGTGGGATTGTGCTCGAAGTGGACTTGGTTTGACTCAAATGACATAAAAATTGTCAACAAGGATGTGCCCACTTTGTGAGTTAATGATTAACATTTATTAGGTACTGCATATCTCTGATGTGAATTCAGCGTGACCACTCACTCTCTCCCAACAACACATTAAAACCTCAAAACATCATGTGGAAGCAAAAGAAAAGTTGTACCACAACTAGATACATAAAAACAGAGAGAGAGAGAGGGTTGGATACTTGATTAGGCCATAACGTTATCATGAAAAGGAGAACCTGCAAGAGCACAGTACTGAACACATCTAGCCAACCCAGAAGAAAACAAAGGTGGTAACAATAACAACATATCACACATATTCTCTTTCTCTCTCTCTCTCCATGGCAAAGCAACACGTGAACAGAAGAAAAACAAAAGAAAAGAAAAATGCGGAAACAGCGGTGTTTTCGAGGTAGTATGAGATAAAGGAAGAGTTTTATGGGTTTTTGATGAGAGAGGGTGCTGTTCCTCCGTGTGTTTGTTCTGAAAGCCCTATAACCAATGCAGTTTCCAGAGATGATTCACGTGGGGGGATGTTTCCTTCCATTTCTCTTGGTTGGCCACCGTACCAATAGAAAGGAATGATGACAAAGGAAACCATACGAGAGAGAACCAACCAACCGAGTCGACACAATCTTAATCAATCAAACCATACTCACAACAACATTAAAAAAAATGAAAAAGCATCTAACCCCTTTTCCTCACTGTAGCAACCTACTGTATCTTCACACACCCCTTAAGCCAAAACCAAAACCAAAACCTTCTTCTGGCTAAATTTTGCATAATAGGTAAAATTAATAAACTAAGAGTGTGTGTGTGTGTTTACCTGGAGAAGAGTGTGCCACAATCACATCGATATTCTCTGGTGCCACAAGTCTTAGAATGGGCTTTCCAATCAGATTGAACAGCATATTTCTTAGAGCACTTGTCGCACTTCCACTTCTTCTCACCGTGTTTGCGAGAGTAGTGTTTCTTAATCCCTGTGAGGTCTCCAAGAGCCCTTGAAGGGTCATGGTGGACGCATGTGGGCTCAGGACACAGATAAACCTTTCTCTTTGGCTCTTTTGTAGTCTTCTGCTTAAGCTTCCAAGGCAGGTTGTGTCCTCTTCTGTGTAGCTGTAGGTTTTGCTCCCTTTGGAACCCTTTGTTACACACCTCACATATAAACCTGTTTGTTGCCATTAGGGTCTTGGGAGATAGTGCTATCACCTCCGCATCTGGATCTGTTGCCATGGAAAAATGACAAACAACAAATTATTACAAAATTTATCAAACAAAAATTAAAATATAACATAACATACTACCAAAACCTGGAAATCAAATCGAGAAAGCTTCCAGACAAAGATTTCCAAATACATATACATGCCCATTTCATCTCGCTTCGTCTTAATTACATTTGTTTTTAAATTAGGGTTCCCTTGGGAATCCACACATGCCAAGTGAAACAAAAGGGTATAGCTAACCAGAAAACGTTTGTGGAATGAAAATAGATACAATCTATGAAAGGAAAAAAAAAAATCGTGTCATTGGTGTAGAAAACCATTTAGAGATTAGATCTTAATTTCTGATAATTATAATAATAAAAAAAAAAAAGCTTGAAGATACTTGCATGGTGTTCCAGGTTGGTTTCTCTTTTTCTTCTGGGGGGGTGGTGCAGCTGGTGTTGCTGACGAAGATGGTGTCAAGGAATGCTGTTGCTTCATCTGGTTCTGATCGTCTTCTCTGAAGCCAAAGAGTGATGCTGAGGAAGATGATGCCGCCATGTCTTGTAGCAAGCCCTATATATAACAATTAACCTTCTTCTGCTTTGTGCTTTGTTGTTTTCTTGCTGAACCCCACAACCGAATCAGAATTCTGGAAAACCCACATGCAATTTGAGTCCTCTTGAATTCACAACCCCAATCTCAGAAAAGAAAAACTCGTAAACAATTAATAGAATTCTAGCAAAGGAAAAATACAGAAGGATGATAGAACGGACAAAGAGAATTGAAGAGGAAGAAATTAATAGGAAGAGCAAATATTGAATTCCTCCATGGACAATTCCTTGGTGTTAATAATAATATCCTCCTCAGGTTGGCTTGTTATAAATGAGAAATTTGAGCTGGCAACAATACTTCTCAGTTTCTTCACTGATTTGGTGTCATGCAGATACACCAACACATACTCACAAAACATTTCCCTTTTTTTTCTTTTCCTTTTTTCTTTATTATTCTCTACCCTTGAAAAGCTTTTCCAGATTTTGCTCAGTTCTCCCTTGTCATAAATGAAAATTTTACACAACCCAAAATTAATGAATGAGAGAGAGGGTAAGGCCTACGGGTCGGTGGACCCAATCCTCAGCCACATAACGACATAGGATGTGTGAAAGCAGCATGAAACAGCTACACCACTCTCTCTCTCTCTCTATCTCATATTTCGTATCTTCTCACTCACTCCCAGACAAACTTTCACTCATCACTCAGCCCCACTGGACCTCACGCAAAATTCAAAAGGGAAAAAAAAAAAAGGACAATGAATGAAACTCTTTAACCGTAAAACCAATGGAGAGAACAAAATAAATAGCAGTAAGAACAGGCCTCGGCAAAAGAAACAGTGATTAAATTAAGCAGATTGTTAACAGTTAATTGGTAAAAAAAAATGAAATGAATTAGGATTTTGTTTTGTGTATGGTGCGTGTAAAGTGGAAAAATAAAAACACCTGATGGTTGATTGGGTGAGGGGTGAATGACACTGTTTGTCTGAAATTCAGCGGAGGCAGAGTGTACTGTACTGTTACCGTTTTGGGTCACTGACATGGAAAGGGCAAAAAAGGATTCTGAAACTCTATGTGCTGTGTTTGGCTGACTCGGGTTGAGGTCCTTCTTCCCTTCTGTTGTTGCATGCAATGTATGCAGTGCCTGGCTGGTCCTTCCCAAAGGTCACATCAATGGAGGGTCACTGCGAAGGGTAGTTTCGTTATTTTCTCATAAAAGTGGGGAAAATCACAATCAGAACACCCAACAAAGGACCTAATCCAACCACTATGGATAAACAAATCACCAAGGAATTTTTTAGAATCAAACTCGGTGAAGAGGTTGCTACAAGGTCACAGATGGATTCTACACCGTCGATCCTGTGGAAACAATATCACTATCAACTGCATCAACCACCTTTTTTCTTTCTGGGATATTACCATGGAATGGAATAGAATAGAATAAAGTGAAATGTGTGCTTTTAAGGGAATTATGAGGTCTTTTGACAGAGATAGTTATTATTATTATTTTCGACTTTTTAATATTAATAAATCATTTTCTTCAACACACTATTTATTATTCCATCTCTTTGCTTCGCTGTCTTTTCTATTAAATTTATTACTTTATTAATTAGCATTTAAGTTTCAATAATTAAACAGTCCATAGTTACAAAAGGCGTTATCATTCTTTCGGAAAATATGACACCTTAACTGTAAAGAATTAAGATTTTTGACACTCATATTAATGAGACTTAAAGTCAAACTTCAGAGTCATAAATGGTCTGGTTTATATAAGGGATTGCTACAGCTTCACTCATGTTCTAACTAACTACATCCCAAGATACAATTTCAAATTAAAATTAATTTCAAATTAATTTTTAATTTATCTATAAAATTATTTTTCATTATAATTTTTTTTTTCTCTTTTATTTTTTTGTAAAAGTTTTAATAGAAAGTTCTGTCAAAACATTCCTGATCATCTACATCTCATGAAATTTACCTATTAAACTGTCATTTACAAAAAAAAAAAGAAATATCTATTCACAAGTTTCTAAACAATAGTGTTAGTATATATTTATATATTTTTTTAAACAAAAGGAGAACTAAAATACTTAAAATGTCAAACATATTAGAAAATAGTAAATCATATATATATATATATATATATAAATAAAGGAAAAAAAAAACATGTTGAGTAAAATTTACTTCAATCATATTTTTTTTAAAAGAAAACATGCCTTGTGTATAGTCAAACTAAAAGACAGAGATATAAACAGCTGAATTCATAAACTTTTCATAAAGGTAATTTCTAGATTAATTATAATCCACATGGAAGTTGGTGAAGTATGGAGTTGTTGTAATGGTTATTAATCTTAACATCAATGAAGGTGTATTTTTATTTTGATTTGATTAATAGGTTGATGAATGAGAAGGACCCCAAAACAAATAAATAATTAAAGTTTATGTAATGAAGTCCCAATCATCGTTTTCTTTGTTGGTTTCTTGTTTGTTGTCATTCTTTTAGACAAAGATCCAAAGCAGAAGAGACCAGTAGAAAAAATTAAAAAATAAAATAAAATTATGGCGTGTAATATAATAGGATAAGAGCCTGCATCCATAAGAGTACTATCTCTGCTTAGTCTTTAAGTCTTCAAGACATTCAACCAAAAATACAAAAAAACAGTCAAATAAAATACCTGATGCTAATTTTTAAAACAAAATTTGTCCACTGTTTGAAAAATACCCTCTGAGGGTTTGGAAATATATATTCTGATTCGATCCAGAAACGTTATTCTACTGGTCCTAAGTCTGCAACACATAATAGGAAGCGAAAAAAACCAACAGTTATAGAAACATTGAAGAAAGACACATCGGAGGTGTGAACCAACAGAATCCTAATTTTCAATGAAAAGAAAAACATTTGAAGACAAGGACTAAGGTAAGACTCTTTTAGACTTTTAGTGACCACTCATGCATATATATAGTTCATGGTGCTGCACACAAATACAAAGTCTGGTATGATCAGAAGGACACGCACGTTCCAATACGATCTTCAATGGCGGCGGCATTTTCTTCTAACGAAACTAGCTAGCGTTGTCTTTTCTCACAGTTTCTCTCATGTCCTCTTACTAACTACAATCCAAACTCGTTCCTCAGTACATACCATGTATTGAAAAAGGTCATACACTGTTTTGTTATTCCGAGTCAAAACGTTGTTGTAGCATCCAAAAATTTAGCATCAATGAGGATTGTGCTTCAATTTGACACCTTGCTGGATGAATTAGCATGAGTCATAGCTACAGGACCCAATCTATATTTTATGTATTAATATTAACTCAAAAAATTTAAAAATATCATGTTGTCGGGTAATAGGTTGGGCTTATATAGGTTGTTCTTGTCGGAATCTCGTTCAGTTAAATACCCACAATCATGGAAGATGTAAACAAATACCATGAAATTGGACAGAAAATCTCAAATTTAAATTAAAATAGTAGATTTTACATGAGTTGGATACATGCATCAGCCCACACCTTTAATTTCACAGTTCAGTTCATCCTGAATAGGCCCATAACATAAGTGGCTGACTAGTATAAGTTTTGAAAAAAAAAAAAAATATGTTTTATATTATATATATATATATATATATATATATATATATATATATATATATATTTGGTATAAGTATCAGTCATAATTGGAGTCTTTCTTCTTCATAATAAGACACTGAAATGAAAATTGAAATGATATGTTATCATTATTTGACTTCTCTTCAAAACAGTTTATCAATTTAGTCATTTATCTTTAAAAATACGTGAATTTAGTCTTTTTAACAAAATTTTGTTAAGTTTATCTAACATTTCAAACGCATTTCATGATAGTATTTGAATTGTTTATACCGTTTGACACATTTTTACTCTAATATTAACCAAATATAATCAGAAAATGCTTGTAAAACGTCAAATAAACTTAACAAAATTTGGTAAGAAGAACTAAATCTACACATTTCTAAAGATGAAGGACTAAATTGATATAAAGTTTCAAAAATGGACTAATTCCAAAATTCATCGAAACTTGAGGGACCAAAAACATATTTAACCCTTTTTAATTTGTAATTCTTTCAACATATTCAGGTGAAATAACAAAAATGAATTTTGAAAAAAAAATCATATTAACTTGTTTTAAATCAAAATTTTGCATATTCTAAAAGAATTAAATTTCAAAATTTCAACATGCAAGAGAAAGAACAATTTACAAATTCTAGATTATTTGTTTATGGTTTGTATGCTAAATGAACCATTTATCTTCTTTGCAATCCAATTTAATAAATGTCAATATAATTATTTTTAAATGAGTATTTTATTAATTTTTTATTATGTATCTTATAGTAACAGAGAAATGCATTTTCAAAATTTTCTTTTCTACAATTACTGGGAGTATATAATTCGTATTTTTTATAACCTTCTGAGTATTATTTTTTGAAAAAATAATAGATTTTAAAATGTTATTGTGTAAAATATGGAGGTATAGAAACAAAAACTGTGACCACGCTATACAATAATATGGTCCAAATAACTCACTAAGGTGAGTAAAATACATAGATTACACTAGTGATTGGATAAGATTAAGCTCAATTGGATAATGATTTAAACGAACTGAAATTAATTATTTAAACTGCTTGAATTGCTTAAATTTTATTTTAAAATATATTTTCTAAACTTATAAATTATTGTGGAATTTAGTTATTTTGTTTGTAAGTAAATTTTTAATCAATTTAATTTATTTAGTTAACTTTTATTAACCTTATTATGTGTTTGTGTGAAGAGTTTCATAATTTTTATAATAAAATTTAAATATATTAAATATAAATTATTTTATAATTAATTTTTTTAATATTTAAGATGTTTTGGTTGTATAAGACAATTTAAACTTACTAAATTTTAATATCTTTATGTAAATAAATTATTTCAGTTATAGTTAAGTGCAAAAAGTTATTTTAATGTTAATCAATATTTAATCATTTATAAGTAAATGTTAGTTATTTTTTTAGTCTACATTTGTCAGAGTTATTTTTTATAGCTAAGCGTCTATTATAATTTAGTCTACATTTGTCAAACCATGATATCAAGGTTTATCTTTTTCCATTCGCATTAACAATAATTTATTTTCTATTAACTTCAATAAAAGTTAACTGCACGTAACGTCAGCCACAAATATATTAATCAGTGTTCTGGAAAATTCTCCAAAATAATATTGTTCAAAATCAATTAAAAATATTCTGCCAATGAACAGCAATAAGATTATAACATTATTGGCATTAGCACAAAATCCTAACTTATTTTGTTGAAAAAATTAGTTTTAGCTAATATTGATAGAAATCTATAGAAACATTTACTTAAAAAATTACATCAACCTTAACCAATGAAATTTAGTCAATGTTAATGAAAAAGGTATTTTTTACATTATACATTAAAAAATTAGTTATAGTGCATTTCATAGCCTTCATCCCAACTTTGAAGAACTTGCACCCACAAAAGCATGAGCTTTTGGGGCTGGCAATTCCTGTACCCCATTTATTTATTGTGCACCTCCATAATTCTTTTCAATACTCATTCTATCCACCGGCGTATTTACACATCTTTTTTAAATATATGTGATATTATGTTGATATTATATTAGTAGATAATGATAATATAATGTTATTAAGTTAATATATAAATAAAATTATATTTATTAAAAATAAAAATAAATATATAAGAAAAGATGAGAGAATAGATATTAATAACTAGAGAAAAAGAAAAGAGTAGAGATAGAAGATTTTATAAAAACGTTTGTAAAAGTAACGGTCAATTTTCAAAAATTTAATAAATAATTATATTTTAAAAGATAAAATTGGTATTTTGAAATGTGAACACAAAAAAAGGAATTCTCTTTATATATTGTTATAGATGAGTAAAAAGTAAAAAGATATTTGGATATCTTGACGTAAGAAGAAAAAAAATGTGAACATCATAATTTTAATATTTGAAGATTCAAAACATTTTAATAAAATGAACCCGAAACATGAAAATAGTTCAATATAATAAATCGAAAAAATCCATAATATTTAGAACATCATAATTTTAATATTTGAAACATCAAAACATTCAAATAAAACAATTCATAAAGCATAGAAAACAAGTCCAATAAACAACATCATATAAAAATTTAAAAAAAAAAAAACAAGTCATGGACCATAAAAACAAGTGTAATAAATGACATCAAAACATGGACTTGTTACTAAGTTAAGATAAGAGCGAGAGATATTAGGTTATCCGGGCAGTGGTCCAACCGTATGGGTTGCAGACCAACCCGCACGGAAACGAGTTATGCTGGTCAGGCTTTGATGGGCTTGCGGGCTTGCAGACCAAACCTATGTTATCATCCCTAAAATCAAGTCAATGTTATCATCCCTAATAGGTAATAGGTAGACAATGTTGATAGAGATAAATTGCACCTCATTCATTTATCAAGGTAAGTTTGTAACGCTTTGAATTGAAGGTGGGATTGAGGGTCACTTGGAGTGAAAATTGTTGTTATGTTGCGTATCTTGTTGTATTATTTTGTTCCTTATAGAATAATCAATCTAGAATGTATTTTTGGAATCAAAAATATATTCCAAACTTAAAAATGTATTAAGAAATATAAAAGAATGTATTTATGGAATCGGAAATATATTTTAAAGTCAAAAATATATTATGAAATATAAAAGGAAAAGTTGTTGAAATAGGTGTTCTTGAAGTCATTTTTAGATCCGAAAATATATTTTAGAAAAATTGTTTTGATTTTTTTTGTATTTTGAAATTTCTGTTCTGAAACATATTCTTCGGATCCACGAATAAATACATTTCGGAATATAAAAAATATTCAAGAACAGTCGTTCTAAAAATCATTTTCGTATCTAAACAATATATTTCAAACCACCCATTCTGAAATTTTATTCTATATTCCAGATGGGATGTTCCAAAAGATATCCAAAATAATCATCCCAAAAAGAAAAAGAAAATCCAAAACCAATACTCAGTATATTTTCAAATTTGAAAATGAATTATAGAACATCTTTTCAGAAATATTTGTTATATTTCAAAAAGTATTTTTTTTCGGACATAAATGATATTTTTTTTATACAATAAATACTCGTTTAAGTCCGCATTTTGATTTTGAGAATTTGATACGAATTTAACTGAGATGTAAATTTATAAAATTTTAAGAGTCGTGTTATTATATGAATTATTATGAGTGTTAAAATTTTGTAAATATTGTAAAAATATGAGATATAATATATATATATATATATATATATATATATATATATATATAATGTAACAAAATATAAATTTAAATAATTTTACATGATTTTTTTCATAAAATTATTGATCTTGAAATTTTTTTCTAAATATAAATTTAGACGCAATATATACTTAAATGAATACAGACTTAAGCGAATATTTCCTAATTAGAAAGTTTCACTTTTTTGGACGTGCAGACAGAAAACTAGGTATGCAAGAAAAATCACCGAGCTTCTGGATCAAGCACCAAGAAACTTTTGTCGTCAACAGGTGATTCTACTCCTTACACCCATGATTTTTTTCACGCACTTCCTCAAATTTTCAAATTGATATTTTGTCCTCTAAAATGATGACTTCGGGAATATATGTTTGGGCAACATTCTGGTATTTTCAGAATAAGATTTCTGAAATGAAATTATTTTTCTAAACATGATTTTGAAACAGAAATTTCAAGGTGATAAGATGTATTATGGAATTTATTTTTCAAAATAAAATTTTCAAATCACATATTCTGAAATAAATTTTTCTAAATATTCCTAGATAAAATATGTTTTGAAGTTTTAGATTGAACTTTCCCAAATACATGAATTATATTTTAAAAATAACTTTCTAAAATAAGTTTTTTTCGTATTTTCTCTTTTTTTTTTCCTATGCAACAGTGATGATGATGAAAGCGATGACATTAGCGACAGAGATGGTAAAGGATTCTTAAGTTTTTTTTCTCTTATTGTGGCATTGCAGTTAGTAATTAGGGGCTACAGAAAGTAATAGACCTCGATCTACTCGTGCATTTCTCCAATGCACTCCAACATCTTGTTAGATATGTATCATGTCTTTACCTAATGAGTATGTAAAGAATCTTGTTATGAACAACACAAATTTATTTATTTTAGTATATTTCATATTAATTTTATTCAATAATAATGATAAATTATTATTCTATCCATTATTTGTTTTATATTATTATTATTATTAATTATATTTCAGTAATGACATTGATCATCCATATCTAATTGTGCTACCTAAACACCGTTTATTTGTGGTATTGACTCATTCGGTATTATAATAGATATTTTTAGTTAAATTAAGTTTATTTAAACTTATATTTTGTATTAAATTATATTTTAAATTTATTTTAAATATTTATATATTAATAATTTATAGATAAATATTAAAATTGTTTTAAAATAAGTTTAAAAATTTTATATTTAAATTTATAAAATTGTTATTTTTACTCTAACTCTAATATTTGTTTTGAAATTAGTGATATATAAATATTTAAAATAAATTTTAATGCAAAATATAAATTTAAATAAATTTAATTTGGTTAAAAATATCTATCATAATATAAATATTATTGTAGTATTTATATTAAAATTAAATTTGATCTTAAATTGGAAGAGATGAAATTAGCTTAATTTAAAAAAAGGATTAAATTGAGACAAAATAATAAATACATAATTAAATTAAGATTTTTCATATAAAAGATTACGTGTAACATAATCCTAACATAACATGTGACAAATATTTTTTTAAAAATAAAAAAATAAAAAATCTTAAACAGATACATAATAAAAATTTAATTTGACATGTGACAGTTTTTTTTAATTTTAAAAAGGTTAAAAATTTAAAAATACAAAAATTACAAATTAACACGTATTATTTGTTTATATTATCAATTATGCACTAAAATTATGCACTAAAAGATCTAATTAAAATCACTTAAAATTTGAAAATCCAGTTTAGATTTCTAAAGAGACGATCCAAAGATTTTAACTTATAAGAAAAAAATACAAACAAACCTAAAATAAATACAACTCGTTGTCAATACATACAAGACATTCTTCACACTTTTGAAACACTAGCTGCAACTTCACAGCTACAGACATTATAAAAATATTAATGAATGAAAGACAAGGAAACAAAAAAGAATAATCTGCATTATTTGATGACGAAAAGAAACCTCGATTTTCATTCAAGTGTAAAAAAACAAAATATTTAATATTTAGTGTCAGAGCTCTAGTTTTATGCACATAAAAACAACTTTCGAGGTTGACATTAATAAGAATGACACTATTTTTTATTTTTTAAAATTAAACACTAAAGAACAATACAAATAAACACGCCAATAACAATTACGTAGCATAACAAAAACTGCACTTGTTAATAAAAATCCATCAAAAAGATTTTACAAAAGCTATAATATTCCAATGCGCAATAAAATAAACTTTGTTCGTAAATACTTAATTACAGATATACAAATTATTATAGTTAAAACTTATTTGAGGATAGAAATTTTGGTTAGTTGTTCTGACAATGCTTCCATTAATTAATATAATATTATTTATTTATTTTTTATATAAATCTTCCACCTTACAGGAGTGAAATTTTCAAAGAGAAACAATTTTAACTTTAAATTTGTTTGAATCAATTAATTTTTAAGATATTATTATTTCTGTGATGATTGTTGCTGTTAATTAAGTGTAGGATGACAAAATAATTTGCTAGGAGCATTATTTCTAGGTATCTCAATTTTGACAAAAAATATTGTGTTAATTAAATATGACTAATTCTTGAAATTTTTATATTGGAGTGAAGATAAAATGTTTATTTTTTATATTGAATATGAAAATAGGATGTCTGTATATATTTATTTTATTTTTATAATTATTCCATTTTGAATTGTTGAAATATTTTAATTTATTAGATAACTTAAAACATTGTTTATTATATTTATTACTCAATAATTATTAAGATGTACATCTCATTATGTTTATTTTATTTTTATAATTGTTTAACCTTTATTCAATTTAATATTAATAATATTGATATATTTATAATTTTTTAATTGTAATTTTAAATTTTATTAAAAAATAGTTAATTAAGATTTGAAATAATAAAAAAAATACCTCACCGATGTATATAAATATGGCGTTGGCGTTCCTTACCAAAGATGAAATTAGAAAAAAATCTCATTCACTTAATATAAATATAAAACTAAATACAAATTTTTACTTTAAAATTAAAAATAAAATACTCAAATGTGAATATCGTTATCTTTGATGACCACCGTAATACATATGGTAGATTATATTTAGAGTTGTCAAAATGGGTATCCGGCTTGATCTATTAGGGATTTATGATTTAGTGAGTCAATTCAATTCGACTTACTTTTTAGCGAGTCGAAAAATTTTGAATCTAGCCCGGTCCATCACGGGTTGATGAGTTAAACAGGTTGACTTACGGGTTGATTTAATTAAAAAAATATATAATTTTTTTATTTTTTTCGGTCAAAAGTAAATTGTAATTCTAGTTAAAATCTAAATAAATTTTAATACAATCCAAATACAAATCAAAATATAAAAAAATACAAATTATTTATGGGTTAAAAAAAAATCTAACATTATCAAAATATAAAATCTAACTTAATAAAATAAATAAAAAATACTTGTACGACTCTTTTATCTGCAAATTGGTGAATCAATCTCACTCATTATAAATTCAATCCGAATAAACCAAATTTTAAACAAATCAAATTAAAAATCAACCCATATTAAAATTTGTAAAAAATTTCTATCCATCCGAACCTAAATTAGCGGTTAGCCGAATTAAGTTGCACTTCCGACCTATTTTTACCGTTCTAGCTGTATTATCTATAACTATATATAAAGGGGATTCCCTCTTTTGTGTCCACATTTCATAATTCCAATTTTACCCTTTACAATTTAATTATTTATTAAATTTTTAAAAATTAACGGTTAATTTTACAAGTTTTTATAAAACTATTTATTTATCTCCTTTTTCTTTTTTCTCATACTATTCATCAACAATTATTTTTTTCATATTTTCTCCATACATTTCACTTTAATTTTTATAAATATACTTTTATTTTGTTCATTAACTTAATAACATTACAATATCATCAATTATAAATATAATTCGAAAAATGCGTACATGCAGGCGCGATAGCGCCTGTGTTTACACTAGTAATTATAATATACCTGGGAAATTGAAAAAGCAGACTGTTTTGGACAGGGTAAGAGTTCGGTCAATGGTGACTATGAGTGAAGAAGAAGGAATATTAAAGTATTCTTTTAATTAAAAAACTATACCTAACAAATATCATCATCTTTTATGTTTTTATTTTCCTTATTCTGCTTCATAAGATCTGGAGTGACCCAATATATGAAATATTATTAAAAGGGATTTATAACTCTTACAATAATTTAATACTTAAAATTACACAGACAATTTATATTAAAATATTGATTAACCAATGAAATCAACTAGACCAAAGCTGCCAGATTATATTCATCAAGACCACAACAGCCATCAATTTCATTTGTTCTAACAATTACATGTATCAACAAATAATGTTTAGGGTAATAATATTTTAATACACAAAATTCTTTTATACTCATTTGATATTGTTTTTCACTTTTTTTATAAATGTAAAAGTTTAACTTTTTATAATTATTTTAACACTAAATTATGTTATCAAATAAATGTAACATAGTTTAAAGTATCCTTAGTCTAATGTTAAACTAAACATAGAATTGATCAAAAGTGAAAACTAATTACCATAGCTTAATTATTCTCCCAAGCTGATCATACATTAAAAATAAATAAAAGCTGATAACTCTTACACCATGTAACATCTTCCACGCGGCTTTTGAAGCTTTCGAAGGGTATTTCTCAACTAAATTTGGTATTATATATCCTTTTGAAGTTTGAGTGACTTGAGTTCTTCAATAAGTTCCTTCAAATTGTTGTGAGAAGTGCCACCACTCTGAATCGCTTTCTTTGCCTCATCACTCAGCACTTTCACTCTCCTTCTCATTTCTTCACACTCTTCTCCACCCATCACCAAACCAATCGCTTTTCCTATCTCCTCCCTCTTCACTGTTTCACTCCCAAAATCATTCAAGTTTCGCCATTCTTTTGCTCCAACCGAAACTCCAATTTTCAACACATCCACCACCAACTTCTCGTTGAAAAACTGCTCCGAAAACAAAGGCCAAGCCACCAATGGCAACCCTGCAATCACACTTTCAAACACAGTGTTCATCCCACAGTGAGTCACCACTGCCCCAGTTGCACGATGGTCCAGTATAACAAGTTGTGGCGCCCAACCCCATATCAGATACCCTTTGTTACTTTCTTTCACCCTCTTTTCATATTCCTCCAGAAAACCCCTTGCCCCATCATCGCTTTTCCTCACCACCCATATGAAATCGTGTCCACAATCTTCAAGTGCGTGCGCTATTTCGACAAGCTGTGCGGTAGGGAACTTGTTCATGCTCCCAAAACTCACATACAAAACAGAGTTCTCTTTCTTCGAATCAAGCCATTTCATCAACTCTTCGTCTTTTCCTCTTCCTTCTCCTTCTTTTGCATGCCCTCTACCAGCCTTATCCGACTCATCTTGGTTCACCCACAACGAAACTGGTCCTATACTCCAACTCTTGGTACCCATCACTCTCTTGTAATGCTCCTCGTAAGCTCCCTCAAACTCGTAAAAGCTCTTGAACAGTGACCCGTAGCTTTTTTTCTCTGATTCTTTAATCATCTTCTTTAAATAGGTATATGGCGTTGGTGCTCTAAGCCAATCCGGTAACTGCAATCGTGTCATCTCCACCTTGTCGGGCAACCCAGGAAGTTCAAAAATCTCACCATCGGAATCTACCTGTCAAACACATACACGAGACATGATGAATATATAATATTTTGATTCAGTTTCAGATGTACATGTTTAAGAATGGGGTTTTAGAGGAATCTATACCTTGGCGTGAGGCGCAAACTCTTCCACGCAGTTCATTGCACAGTGAGAAAAGTAACTCGCCCCGACATAAACGAGCCTTGGAATTCCAAGTTCAGCGGCTGCATCAGCACTCCACGGGTAGAACATGTCGGTGACAATGAAATCAGGTTGCATAACACGGAAGAGTTCCTGGTATTGGCCTTGCAGAATGGACAGTGCCTGGCTGATTTTCATCGTCAAGGGTTGAGGAGTGTCGGCGTTGATGGTTTCAACACCTTCTGGCAAACCAGGGACTTGCGGGAACTTCACCACGTGGGTTCGGATGGGGCGGCCACGGCTAGAATCACGGTCGACGGAGCTTTGGAAAACGGCGGCGTTTGCCGGTGTGGTGATTATCGTCACATCCACGCCGTGCATGGCGAAGAGCCTCGCCATGTCCACCACCGGAATCAGGTGACTGGTTGAGATGAAGGGAACAAAAATAGCCTTCAGCATTGTTTCAGCTTCACCTTTGACCTCATAGGACCCCATGGTTATGGATCTGTAATGGAGAATTATCGTTTTATATATGCTTCTGTGTTTCTTTTCTCTTTATATATACAATGGATAAATTCGTTTTCTGTTCTTCTACTTTCTCTCGATTCACGTCCGGCGGAAAATTAGCATTATAATAATCCTTGTATGGTGCGCGTTTTCCAGTATACTAATTTTCTAGTACTATTAAATCATGACTACATATGCATAAATTTATCATTTATTAAAGTAAGTTTTTGCTGGTTTTTGTTTTGAATGTATGGCAGAAGATGGTTGTGAAATTGCTCGCAGAAGACTTTTGTTCTATTGCATACGTTGCAACATGTCATTGACTGTGTTGGAAACAGTCATACATGTCATCATACCTCTAACAAATGGCAAATTTTGTTAAAATATTATATTAAAAAAGTATATTTTAAATTTATTAATCCAATAAAACTAACGTTTAAGACAAGTTTCACAGCTAACTATTAGTATCAAAATCTTGTAATCCTTGTCTTTATGATTTTTCTTGTTTCAGAGATTTTTTTTATGAAAAATTATTTTTGACTATTAAATTTTAATAATTTTCTCTTATAATTTTATGTAGCATCTTTTAAATGGTTTTTCATTTATCTATTTTTTTATTTTCAATATTCCAAAATTACTTAAAAGATGACACATCATGTTATAAGAAAAAATTGTCAAAATTTAGTAGTCAAAAAATTATTTTCATTTGTGATTTAGGAAAAAAAACGAAACATCGATTCTGGAAATCCACAAAAGATATTGAAAATCGAATGTTGACGTAATGGGATTTTAGATCACTGAAAGTTGAGGATTAAAACGGGATAATAATGAAGGTCTTACGAACCCAAAAGTAATTGTGGTTATATAAACAGTTCCAGGGTTTTTCAATACCATGGATTTCACATGTTCTTTCAGATTACTAAAAAACCTCGTTACAAATACAAAGTAATATTTTGATAGCTAAAAAATTAAGGTAAATTCTAGAAATATCATACTAAAATTAAAAGAAAATCTAAATTTCTATTAGATAATATAAAGATTAAAAAAAGTTTAAAAAAATGGTGACATGGATTTAACTAAATTGAATGAATGGAATCACTTTCCTGCAATAACATGCATTATATATAGAGAGAAAGAAATGTAAGGAACAGTAGTTTAACTCTAAAAAAATAAGCCCCACTAATTATTGTAGACTAAAAAGCAAAATAATTTATGAGGAAGGAGAATGGGCTGAAACATTAATAAATGTAACACATGGAACGCAAGGGATTATTTTAGAAAGCTGATTATAGAAGTGCTTTCTTAGTCAGCAGGCATAATTTTAAAAACAACCTAGAAAATGGAGAATGATTCGCGTCTTAAGTTTCTTTATAAGTGTCTGGGAGAAATAAACTCGATCTGTGTTAAACAAAGTTTGCTTCATTCACTCGAGTGCCAACAGCAACGTGCATGGATTGTATAAGACGGAGAGAGATTTGAAAATACGTGTTTTTAAATGTAAAAGACATATTATCTCTGAAAAATATAATTTTTATATCAGTAAAGAATAAACAGACTAGTATCCTGAGCAATTAGTAATACCGAAAAACTGTTAATACTTAAAAAAATGATTTTTTTAAAATTATAATACAAAACTGAAATTAGCTTTTATTCGAAATTTTATTTTTGTTTGGTTTTCTAACTTTAGCTAACTTTAGAAAAGATGAATTTAGTTTTCTCCATGTACTGAAAATAAAGATGGGCGAAGATTCTTGGTGATGCTGGAGTGCTGCAGTTTTTTTAAAAGATTGTAATTTAATTTATTAGATTAATTTTTGTCACGTGAACAACAGTCTTAAGATACTGCAAGTGTCAAAGATTATACGTCTAATGAAACGGTTTTTATCGCTTCAAACAAAAGTTAATGTCGTTGAATAAGATAAATTAAATCTATTGTTTTCTAAGTCAAGGACCTAGTAGAATAAAAATTTGAGAGCAAAAATTAATTTCAATTCTGTTTATATTTAAGTAAAAATATATTTAATCCTAAAACATTTTTTTTAAAACTATCAAACTAAAATCCACTAAACTATACGAAATTTTTTTGTTTAATTTATTGTTTGTATGATTTTCCCGACTAAAGTACTATTGGTTCAAATTCGTGAATTATTATGCGAACCCATAACCCGACAAAATCTACAGGTGTAATGTACAAAACATCCATCTATAAATAAAAATATAAAAATTTCAAAAAAATTATAATTTATTATTGGTGGGATCTACAAACTTAAGACAACGGTCCGAAGATCTAGATCCATATATCCTAATTAATATGAAGGGAGTTTGCAAAACATATATATTTATGTTCATCAAACCAAAAATATAAGATAATCTTAAATAATACATTTCATGAAACTTAACGTCTTAAGTTATTTTTAACTATTCTACTACGTTTAAAATGATAGAATGGTTCCTTTCCCCCCAAGGTGTAAAATAATTTATTTACTTTTAATAGATTTAAAGAAATTACACGGTTGACGAGATGGAAAAGTAACGAGTTAATCGTTGAAAGTCTCATGTCAATTAGGAATAAGACAATTTCATAATATATAAATGGAAGGTACAAATCTCACCTTACAAATCGATTTTATGAGAATTAAATAGATTTAAAGTACAATTCTAACACTACTTTATTTTCTTTAAGACTATAATACTGACAAAAAAAATTTACAAAGTTTGACAAAATATACTTTTCAGCACACACCAAACATTTTTCTTCTCTTTTCAAATTACATCAAATATTTCTTTTATCTATTGAGGCACTCTCATGTGTACATTGTAAAAAGTTTATTAATAAAATTTTATTAAAATATAATGTTCCTTTTTTTAAAAGAAAAAATGCACGAGAAAGAGAGTTGTAAAAGGAATATGTGTGTAAATATTAACATGTTATGAATTATGGAATATTTTAAAGTAAATAATTTATAAATATGTAAGTTAGTTGTAATTAAATATTTTTGTAACTTTTAAATATTGCTTGTTTGAGAATAGGTGTCAATTATAATATATAAGTTAGCTATAATTAAATATTTTTGTAACTTTTAAATATTGCTTGTTTGAGAATAGGTGTCAATTATAATTTCATCATCAAGATCACAAAACTGGTTTGTAAAGTGAGGTTTGCACACCACACCCCACTTATATATGGTGAAAAGTTCGTTAGAATAAGCTTTAACACTATGTTAAAACTGAGTTTTGAACCTAAATCAATTCCACATAACTAACTTATAAGATGAAATTTATACCCTATTTATATATTATGAATTAGTTTCATTTCTAGTTGACGTGAGATTTTCAACAAACTTGACTAAATTAGAGTTAAATTGTTGTAATCGTTTCCCCTTCCAAACAAAAATAATACTTCAAAACCATAAATTATATTTGTGTTATGTAAAATCGACTCAATCCAGGAGGAGAGTGTTTCACTTCCCCTAGAGTAAAATAAAAAATAGAGAAAGCCTATCTAATTAAAATTTTTAAAAATAATAAAAAATAGAAAAAAATTGGAAAAGATAGAAAGTGTATCAAAATTTTATGGAGTTTGTAGTACTTAACCAGAGTTTACTCCAATATAAAAATTTCAAGTATTAGTCATATTTAATTAACACAATATTTTTTGTCAAAATTGAGATACCTAGAAATAATGCTCCCAACAAATTAGTTTGTCATCCTACACTTAATTAACAGCAACAATCATCACAGAAATAATAATATCTTAAAAATTAATTGATTCAAACAAATTTAAAGTTAAAATTGTTTCTCTTTGAAAATTTCACTCCCGTATGGTGGGAGATTTATATAAAAACAATAAATCATATTATGTTAATTCATGGAAGCATTGTCAGAACAACTAACCAAAATTTCTATCCTCAAATAAGTTTTAACTATAATAATTTGTATATCTGTAATTAAGTATTTACTAACAAAGTTTATTTTATTGCGCATTGGGATATTATAGTTTTTGTAAAATCTTTTTGATGGATTTCTATTAACAAGTGGAAGTTTTTGTTATGCTACGTAATTGTTATTGGCGTGTTTATTTTTATTGTTCTTTTAGTATTTAATTTAAAAAAAAAAAATTAGTGTCATTCTTATTAATGTCGACCTCGAAAGTTGTTTTTATGTGCATAAAACTAGAGCTCTGACATTAAATATTTTGTTTTTTCACACTTGAACGAAGATCGAGGTTTCTTTTCGTCATCAAATAATGCAGATTATTTTTTTTGCTTCCTTGTCTTTCATTCATTAATATTTTGATAATGTCTGTAGCTATGAAGTTGCAGCTAGTGTTTCAAAAGTGTGAAGAAATGTCTTGTATGTACTGACAACGAGTTCTAATTATTTTAGGTTTGTTTGTATTTCTTTTATAATATAAGTTAAAATCTTTGGATCGTCTCTTTAGAAATCTGGATTTTCAAATTTTAAGTGATTTTAATTAAATCTTTAAGTGCATAACTAATAATATAAATATGGTATCATGTATTATTTCGTGATTTTTTTATTTTTTATTTTTTATTTTTTTAATTAGAAAAATTGTCACATGTCAAATTAAGTTTTTATTATATGTTTGTTCAAGGTTTTTTATATTTTAATTTAAAAATAATAATATTTGTCACATGTTATAATTCTATCAAATATTATTGTTGATATGAAAAATTTTAATTTAATTCATATATTTATTCTTTTGTTTCAATTTTGTTTCAATTTATTTTTTTTTAAATTGGATTTATTTTATCTTTTCTAGATTAGGTCAAATTTAACTTTAATATAAATATTATATTGATATTTGTATTATGATAGATAGTTTTAATCAAATTAAGTTTATTTAAATTTGTATTTTGCATTAAAATTTGTTTTAAATATTTATACATCAATAATTTTAAAATAAATGTCAGAGTTAGACTAAAATAACAACTTTATAAATTTAAATGAAACATTTTAAAACTTATTTTAAAACAATTTTACCATTTGTCTATAAATTATTAATATTTAAATATTTAAAACAAAATAAATAAAATTTAATAAAAAATATAAATTTAAATAAACTTGATTTCACTAAAAATATCTATCACAATACTAAGCGAGTTCAATACCACACAGATAAACGGTGTTTAGTTACTACCGTTAGATATGAATGATCAATGTCACTACTGAAATATAATTAATAATAATAATAATATAAAACAAATAATGGATATAATAAGAATTTACTATTATTATTAAATAAAATTAATACGAAATATACTAAAATAAATAAATTTGTGTTGTTCATAACAAGATTCTTTATATACTCATTAGGTAAAGACATGATACATATCTAACAAGATGTTGGAGTGCATTGGAGAAATGCACGACTAAGTCGGCCTATAGAGGTCTATTACTTTCTGTAACCCCTAATTACTAAGTGCATTGCCATAATAAGTAAAAAACTTAAGAATCCTTTACCATCTCTGTTGCTAATGTTATTGCTTTCATCATCATCACTGTTGCATAGGAAAAGAAAAAAGAAGAAGAGAAAATACGAAAAAAACTTATTTTAGAAAGTTCTTTTTAAAATATAATTCATGTATTGGGAAAGTTCAATCTAAAACTTTCAAAACATATTTTATCTTGGAATATTTAGAAAAATTTATTTCAGAATATGTGTTTTGAAAATTTTATTTTGAAAAATAAATTCCATAATACATCTTATCACCCTGAAAATTCTGTTTCAAAATCATGTTTAGGAAAATAATTTCATTTCAGAAATCTTATTCTGAAAATACCTGAATGTTGCCCAAACATATATTCCCGAAGTCATAATTTCAGAGGAAAAATTATAAATTTGAAAATTTGAGGAAGTGCGTGAAAAAATTTATGGGTGTACGGAGTAGAATCAAATAATAATTATAATAACAATGCATAGAAGTTAAAGGTCAATAATACCTTAACTCAATCTTTTTTACTTACTTCTAAATTATTATTTCAATCATCGTTAAATCATCAAATTATATTACTAAAAAAATTAAAATAAATAATCTAATAATAATTAAAATAATAAATTAAAAATAATAGAAAATGAATTAAAATTTCATTTTCTGAAGTTAAATTCACAAACACGTGGCCACAGTTTGATATTTATCCTTTTATGAAAGTTGTCAATTTTGACAGTGACAGAAAATTTGTCATAATTGGCAAAGGAGATTGAAATTGAACTGAGAAGACGTGTATTTTGCAAGGAAAAATGATGCACTTTTATACTGGAATATTTATTTTACATTTTTTACATATTGACTAAAATAATATAATATTTTTATTAAATTAATATAAATAATAATTAATTTTATATTTGATTTTAATACGTGAATAATAATAACATTCAAATATTATATAATTATTAAAATTTTATTTTTAAATTTTATAATCATCAACTTTATAATAATATAAACAAATCCATTATCATTTAGTTATGATAAGGACACATAGGATTTTATATTTACTTTTCTTTTAAGACAACAACATTTTCATTAAATTAGTATAATTGTAAATTAAAATCTATATGGTTCAGTGTATATAATTTTAATTTTAATGATGTAAATTAGGATAGTAGAGGTGTCAAAATAGGTCAATCTCTGTCTAACTTAATATCGAGAGTTAATGGATTAAACCAGTTGATTCACTAACTTACTTAACTAAAAATAATAATTTTTATTTTCTTTGGTCCCAAAAAAATTAATTATAATTATGATTAAAATCTAAATAAATTTTAATACAATCTAAAATCATGTTTAACCCCAAATACAAACCACAATCACAAAAATATTAGGTTTGTATTTGTCAACCCAATATATTGGATAGTAAATGATAGTTCAATCCAACTCAAATACAAAAAAATTGTGTAATCATTTATTTACAAGTGAGTTGGTAAACCAATCCAACTTATCACGAATTCAATCTAGATAAATCAATTTTTTTATGGATTAGGACAAAAATTAATTCATAAAGAAATTTATAAAAAAAAAAATTAACCCAATTCCACTCGATCTCGTGTTAAGTTTTAAATCATATTGAGGTATAGATTTTTACCTACTTTGATAACTCTACTTATAAGAGTTCATGCACTGGTGTTCTCTGGCATGGATGAATAGGATTTGTTTTTTCATTTAATCCTTTTCTATTTCCCTCTCCTAGAAACCCAACACAGGGGACCAAAACTATTATTTTGATCGGCGCACAATTATCACCAATATTTTTTCATAGTTAACTATGCTAATTGTACAACAACACTCATGTTTGATTGTGACTACACGTGCGGGAATATATCTTTTTAGTGCTTTTAAACGTCTGAACATGTTCGTGTTATAGTTTGGCATGTTTCCATAAGTTGATATTGGTAATTTCTTTTATTGCAATCATTATTATATTAATTTATCTTTCTGTTTATAATTGTGATTTTGATCTGCAATGATAATATAATATGTGTATGCTGTAAGGGAACAAATGAAACATGTCTGAATGCACAACATTAATAAGGAGTTGAATGTGGAATAAAGATGGACTAAATATTCATATTTTAAATTATTTGAGAATTAAAAGGAGGGTCGTAACCTGATTATAAGAAAGAAAAATGAATTCTCCCTAAGCAACAGGCTTCTTGAGCTTTTCAAGTTTTAGCAATTTCATCTCTTGAATTACATCTTTCAAACTGTTATAAGAGGAGCCACCAATCTGGATTGCTTTCTTTGCCTCCTCGCTCAGCGCTTTCACTCTCCTTCTCACTTCTTCACACTCTTCTCCTCCACCCATCAACAAACCAATAGCCTTTGCAATCTTCTCCCTCCCAACAACCTCATTCCCAAACTCACCCCAAGTTTTCCATTCCTTTGCTCCAACCGGCACTGCGATCTTCAGCACATCCACCACCAACCTTTCATTGAAAAACTGTTCGGCAAAAAGAGGCCACGTCACCATCGGCAAACCCGCATCCACAGTTTCAATAACTGTGTTCATCCCACAATGAGTCACCACACCTCCCACCGCAGGATGTTCCAGAATCAGAAGCTGTGGGGCCCAACCCCATATCAGATAACCCTTCTCGCTTGCTTCCACCCTCTTCTCAAACTCCTCCACTACAGCTCTACTTTCGTCTTCATCAATTTTTCTCACCACCCACATGAAATCATGCCCACAATCTTCAAGCCCGTGAGCTATTTCCCTAATCTGTGTGCCAGAGAAGTTGTTCATGCTCCCAAAACACACATACACCACAGAGCCCTTTTTCTTTGAATTAAGCCATGCAAGCCAACCTTCTTTCCCTTTTCCTTCTTCCACCTCTTTCCCATGTCCCCTTGAACCCTTATCTGCAGCATCTTGGTTCACCCATGACGAAATGGGTCCCACGTTCCAACTCTTGGTCCCCATGATTGTCCTGTAGAGCTCCTCGTAAGCTCCTTCAAACGCATAAAAGCTTTTGAACAGTGATCCGTGACTCCTCTTCTCCGATTCCTTAACTATCTTCATTAAGTACGAGAAGGTGTCATCGGGTTTCTTGAACCGTTCCGGTATCTGCGAACGTGTCATCTCCAAGTTGTAGGGCAACCCAGGAATCAAAAAGCTCTCGTCATCGGACTCTACCTTTTTGTGAGGCTCGAACCGTTCGAGAGAGTCCATGGCACAGTGAGCAAAGTAAGTTCCACCGACGTATATCAGCCTCGGAATTCCAAACTCAGCAGCAGCATCGACACTCCAAGTGTAGAACATGTCGGAGACTAAAAAATCGGGTTTGTACTGATGTAAGAGTTGTTGGAATTGAGTTTGGATTGTTTTGTTAAGTGCTTCGAAGAGTTTGCTTGCTATGTCTTTGGACGTGGTTGCGTTGATGGTTTCCACTCCTTCTGGTAAACCTGGCACGTGCGGCAACTGGACAAGGTGGGTTTGAATGGAGCGACCGCGGCTGGCGTCACGGTCGATGGAGCTTTGAAAAACGGCGGCGTTTCCTGGTGTGGTAATTATGGTGACATCCACGCCATGCATGGCGAAGATCCTGGCTATGTCTACGACGGGTACGAGGTGGCTCGGCGTTATAAAAGGCAGAAAAATTGCCTTTAGCTTTTCATACTCACCTTCGACACCAAAAGACTCCATGATCATCAAGATCAAGAATGATTCTTAGTCTAACCTTGTTATATGATCAAGGTTTATTTATATATGGAAACTAAATTCATTTCACCAATTACCACATATCTTGACTTGGTGCCTTATAGTTTAATTGTTTTTTTCTTACCAAAGTTAGAGAATGCATAAAGTTAATTAACATTTAAAAAATACATAAATGTATTTTTAAATTGTTATTTTACAATCCACAGTATTTTTTTAATACATTTATACTTGTCATGATTAATTATAAATTTACGTTTTGATTTTTAATTATATAACATTGTATAATTTTTCTATAAATATAGAAAAATTATAAATTATAAAGATAGCAGCGATTATACAACAAAAAAAACAGAAGATATGTTCTACTAAAAAAATTTATTAAAAAATATTTTAAAAATTAAAAGTTAAAAATCAAATTTTGTTTTTCATTCTAAAAGAAAACTGAAAAACTCGATTCAAAGCTAAGTGTAAACATTGGTTTGATTTAGGTTGCCTTTTATACTGAATTAATTGGAACCTATTCATGTATTTAAGTCTGTTAAACAAAAAGAATTTCTCTTATATTTAACTCTAAAGGAAATCAGAATACTAATATTAATAATGGTGTGTTTAGTCTTACAAAATATAAATGAAGATTTTAAATCAGTTACTAATATTAATAAACTTTGAAAAGTTTCTAAAAGTATTACTTATATAAAATAAAAGACGAAATCTGGTATTGTCACTGATCGCCAATATAAATTTTGTTAGCGCCATAGTTTACATTTTTTTAATATATTTTTCTTAATTATAATTATACCACATATAGATTCATTTTTTGAATGAAAATAAAGATTATAAAAAGATACATATCTCTCGGTTTTAAATATTTTTCTATTTTTTAGTTCCGTATTATTTATAATACTTGTATATTTGTTATTGACATTTATCATCTACATATCCGGGTTTTTCTTTTCATTCTAAAACATATACCCATTATCGGAGTTAAAAAGGTCAGAAAAATTGAAAGGTACTAATAAATGACAAATAATATATTAGAATATTTAGAACATGATAAATACGTAGAAATAATAAATATATTATAAATTAGCTTAGACATCTGCGTTTAATTCCTAAAAGTTAAAACCAAGAAGAAAAGTCAACGACCATAGTTCTCTATGCAACCCATCCAACCTCACCCCCCAGTGACAGGTGGCAAACATGTGTGAATTATATACTAACACTATGCCAGATAATCCTTTTATTTTTCAACTACAACACGTCATAGATTAATCTATCTTTGATAATTTCTTTTAAAACTATATTAAAAACGATTTAAATTTATTAAAATATTAATTCCGTGTAGTTTCTTTTTTAAATTACAGAACTAAATTATTAAATAAAAAACAAGGCCCGTCAAAATTAGTAATTTTAAATATTCAATCAGGAGATGATAATGTTTGAGTATATAGTATTAAAAAAAATGTCTTTTTCAGATAAATGGATATAATATTTTTTACATTTGTTTTTTATTTTACAGGCGCTGGGCGGCTATACGGAGAAGGTGAAGGCATGTTTGTCTGGAATAGTTGTCTCTTTATGGATTCCACTGAAATCACACTAGCATCCATCCATGGCCGTCTAAACACCGCCATTTTCTATGTCAAAATGAAACATTGTTTTAAACGTACTAAAATATACAAACTAAGAAAAGCTGTACTACACAAATAGAAATAGAGAATATTGATGATACAAAAGTTTGCAACTATAGCAAGTAAAAGGTAAGCAACAATAAAAAAAATAAAAAGATCACACACAATAATTAATATAATTCAACTAGTGTTAATAAACTTCATTGAAAGAATTAATTCTATAATCCACACCAAATTCAGATATACAACCTATTTATGTAACGATATACATTTCATGTATAGACACTAAAAGACTAAAAAGTTCACTAAAATTATTTATCGCATACATAGAAGTTTTATATGACGTCTTGAAAAGAGTTTATAAACTTTCTAGAACTTAAACTTTACATATTCAATTTTCATAATTAAATTTTGATTTCAATTTTGTCGAGATATTATGATTTTGTTGTGAAAAGATATCTTTAAGGTTGAGAAAATAAATAATGTTTGAATTATTATTGATCTTAAATGCTAAACGATGTGAGTGAAAATGTTGAATGTACATAAATATATAAAATACAGTGAAATAAATCATGTTAATAATAGTATCACAAGTTGAATGATGGGATCATGAATGATGTAATTGCACGAACACAACATTTTATATCTGGAAATTTTCTTCCTATTACCCTATATACTATTCTCCACCTTTTACCCTTTCCTTTCAATTTCTAAAACACCTTCCATAAAATTTAAAATTATGGTTCAATCCTTCAAAATGGATAAATATTAGGTTTTGTCCCTATTAAATAATTTGTGTTTTAACTTCGAAAAAAATGAAATATTATTTTTAAGTTTATTTAAGGCTGATAAATACAATGAAGTTTATAAATTTGTTAGAGTTGTCCCGTATTAATATATTGTGACATCAACATTGACAAATGTTATTTTTTGTGATGACTGTCTGACATTCCGTCAAACACAAAAATAAATAATCAATTATAAAGTCTGATAATAAAGAAGAAATTTTAAAATTTTTAAATTTAAATAATACTTTTCTAAATCAAAATTACTAAGTTTATAAAAACTAAAAATGTGTTTGAGTTTGATGAACAAACTAAATGAAAATCATCAATTGGGCCTTGCTTTCAACTATCCCAACGAACTATGAGAAACCTGTCGTAATAAGGGTATTGGGTTAAGAAACCTGTTCGTAATAAGGATATTGGGCTCGGATATTTTAAACAAGGCATTTTTTTTACACTCCAATAATATCAACTTGCACCCCTGAAAATTTTAAAATTATAAGTTCAGTATGTGATTTTTACCTTTGGGTAACTTTCATGCAAGGATTGTGTAATCTAGATACAATTTGGACTATATAATTTAGAATGCTAATCATCAATATATTTTATTTTAAAATATAAAATTTTTTCATGAATTATTTTCCAGTCGATTTGAACAATTCCAAATGTGTTTTTCAATAATAAAGATTTATTGATTTTGATAAAATATTTTAAAAAGTACACACTTATAACCATTGCAAATAATGAAATTAAGAACGAAGAAAAAAAATAAAACAAGATAAAGTGAAGAATATTAGGACAAACAAGTCATTATACCACTATGAGATGGAGATTGAAATTACTTGCAGTGAGAAATGCACCCTTGAAGGTCACTTATTATTGTTGATACTTCTAATCACAAATTACTTGTAAGCTTTTGTTGAAATATAATCGAATTTGGAAATTCCATATTAAATCCTCATGTTCAAATCTTGGAAATAAAAAATTGACCAGAAAACGTTAACATAACTAATTGGTCAAATTTGAAACTGAGACTAATTATATATGAAATGGATAAATAGTCCCTATAACATTAAGGAACAAAATTAATCAATAATTTTTTTTTTCCTATTAACTATGAGTACTATTGATTCTTTTATTTTTATAAAAGAATATACTAACAAGCTCTTTGATATATTATTTATCAATTAAAATATACTATAAATAACAAAAGTAGGTACATCTTACTATTTACTTAAAGAAAATAACAAAACATGTTTTTAATTATTCTGGATTATTACATATATATTCTGACAGAGGAGGATTTGTGTTTACATATACCATCTTCCTTTTAATAAATTAAATATATAAGAGAAAAATATTTGATTGTAATTTTGAGACTTTGGTTTTAATAAAATATTTCAAAGGTTGAACATCTTTTGTATGAAATTCTTTTGTCAAATATTTGTTTAATGCCTTAAGTTTTTTAAATCATATTCCGTAACTATGTATAGACAATAAAAATTATGATATATTTTTTTTTCAATTAAAAGAATATATAAGCTTGATTGCTTCATTGATATCTAAAAGCAAACATTTAATTGGGGAATACATCAATCATATTCGTGGCTACCGATTTAGTTCTATAACAAATTATTCAGATTCTACACTTCTTACAATTATATTTGGATGATAGTTCTATATAAACAACTTTTACACAATTCTTTCATATAAATAAAGCAAATAGTGTAATTCAAATACTCTTAATCCTCGTAAATCATCTTTTATTATTTTTCATCCATTCTAAATTAGTCTATCACGAGAATTTTTGGTATGCGAATTATTATAATATATCTAAACTAGCACAAATAAAAACACAATTAAATTAGTTTTTAAGAGTTCAAGCTTTAATTTGATCATGACCTAATTTATTTTTAGGTATCTTCTAAATTTGGTACTTTCAATAAAGTAATTATTAGTATTTTTTATTAATTGGCTGTTCAAAAATTTTATATTTTTAATTAAGTTCTTATTATTGATTTTTTTTTTGTGTGAATAACATGGCTGTTAGTTTGTTTGTTGTTTTGTTTAATTGTTTGTAGGTGTCAAGTGATATGAAGTTTTATGTTCAATAAAACAATAGTGTGAGTTAATGTAAGGTGATAACATAAATATATTTTTTATAAAAGTAAAATGATGAAAAAATAATTTGAAATGTATTTTTTTATATATTTATAATTTTATCTAGGCGGATAATCACTTTCGCATTCCTTGTTATAATACCACCAAACTTCTCCTAAGTACACTCCAGTCTCTTCCTGATTTGTAGCGGGAGACGGTATGATTCACTGATGGAAGCCTTATCTATTGTCTCACGCTTTCACCTACAATTTCCCCTACAGTAGATGGAGCTTTCTGCCTTCTCCACCTTCAAAGCAGTGTCTAATGCTTCCTTAATCCAATTTTCTTCTAATCAACTATGCAGCCGTTGCTCTTTTCCTCTCCGTCGCGGCGATTATGGCTTCTGTTGGATTCCCGAACCAAAACAGTTTGTTCGGATCAAGATGTGTTCGGAGAACAAAGGTTCGTCGTCGAACGGTTACGCTAGAACGGAAAACGGAGAAACGAAACCTGATTTCGTCGAAGTCATAGGCATTGGTTCTAGGAAGGACGCTATTTTTGATTTATGCTTGAGCACGCCGTTTCAGTTGCCTTTGCCGCGGTTTTGGTAACTGTCTACTTTCTTTCAATGTTTTCGCGTTTTATATTTTAATTTCGGAATTGTTAATTTGAAACTGTTGTCGTTTACGTGTGAATACTGTGAATACTTTGTTTTGCTTGAACTCGTGATGTTTTTCGATTAATTTTTGGTGCGGATTAGTGTAGGGGACTTCAGGATATTCCTTAATTGGAGATTCAAGTGTTTTCGTGCCTTCATGGCTGTGTTTGCTGCTTCTTTTATTCTTGCTTTAAAAACCTAAGGGAGAGTTGAATAAGCGATAAACCTTATCTACATCGGGAGGCTTGTTTGGGAAAGAGAAAAGTAATTAAAATTATTTGCGTTTGATACAAATTATTTGTAGGTTTCTATAATGCCAAACGATTATAAATCAGTGTGTTGTTACTGTTGGATCGTAAAAGCTTGTAATGATTTTTAGCAAGCATCGTGTGATGAGAGGTTGTGAAATTTTGTTATTGTTCTATGCGTGGCTTTGGGAGTGATACTTCCTATGGTGGTAGAGGACCTGAGGTAGAGGTGAGGTGACCATGTTACAATTACCACTAGATCAAACACTATAGCTAATAGTTAGAACAGAACATTATGTACTTAAAGAGTGTATGTATCACAGCTAAAGTTAAGCGTTTGGTTCCTAGTAGCGTGAGGGGTGTTGAAGAATGTACGTTGACTAGATATAAGGTCAAAATTATAGTATATAAGTTAGTGCAAACCTTACTTTACGAATTGATTTTATAATATTGAATTAGGCTTAAATCCACATTCTTAAGAAAGTAAAATAATCCACAAGGGTTCGTAAAGTTTGTGGTATTTTAGAAACATCTTTCAGAGTACACTGGAAATGACTTATGGATTTAGTAAATCACTTCTTCCATTCCGGATAAAAAGATTTAAATTCTTCTGGAATTGATTTATATTTGTTGTTTTTTGCATTTTGAATTTGTTTTAAGAAAGGAATCTTCTGCAGGAGTATCCTTATGACAGAATCAGAAGAAGTGCAGTTACAACAAAGATCAATTGAAGAAGGTTTTCGTTTGATTTAATATGACTGTGATTATTTTTTATCCTATAATTATATTCTGTCTACCTTAATATAGAAATGCAGGCGTATTTTGGGAGAAAATGTTTAATCGCAACATTCTTCTTGATTAATTCTTTATTATATACAATTCAGAACCAAAAATGAAACTTAGCTTTTGATGAAAAGAAAAAATTGAAGGAAAAAAGGGGTAAAGTGCCTTGTGTTGTTTGTGGATTTCAATTTAAATTTTCATACATATCTCTCATCAATCTCTGTGATTAAAATCTACTAATTTTTGGGCTATCTATTGCAGAACCTCATCCAAGAATTGTCAAAGCTCCCGAATTTTTGAAGTCATGCTCACAGACTATTGTTCTTGTTTGTACATTCCTTACCTTCAAAATCTTGTAGTAAAACCTCTGTTTCAGTAGTAGTAATATGCATCTATGGGTGTCCAGGTGATGTGGTGTGCTGTATCCCTTTCACCTGATGATTTTGTGAAGCATGAAGTAGTCAACTGAGATTCTTAAATTCATTATTTATCATCATAGAGAGATATGCTTACTTGATCAAATGAAATTCTGTAATTATGTGTTGTAGATAGTTTACAGCTGACTGGCATGAGTTAACATTATATTCCTTCAAGGTTACTTATTTTATGCAAAAATCAAATCATAAGATGTATGACTCTTGCTAGCATTCATTATAGTAGTTTGATGCGTGTACCTTTATCCTTCTCTTCCCCTCTCTTTAGGTGGCCAGTGCAGGATATGGCTTGTGCCACACTGTTGCAGCTGATATTTTTGAAACTGTAAGGTCCAGGAATGGATTAACAGTGGCTATAGTTTTGAAGCCATTTAGATTTGAAGGGCTTAGACGCCAAAACGAGGTATCTTGACTCTTTCAATTACATGTTTTTTTACTGTAATTGATGTAAGAAATCACAACTACAAAACATTCTTTCACGTACCGTTTAAACTTTTCCACCTCTAATATGATGAATATTTCTGTGGCCATAGCATCTTATTGAATACGATTACCAGAGAAAATTCCAGTTAAGGTTATTGGTCATTATTTATTCTTCACTTTATGATTACTTGAGATTCCTTGACTAATAATATGTTTTACGGTTAAATCATCTTTAGATCATGTAGTCTGTTTAATACTTTATTTGTGCCATAAAATTCGCAGTTGAAGGCCTTGATACAGAAACTTAAGGATAACACAAACTTACTTATTGGTGAGCTATACTTCATATGTTTGCTTGTTAAAATTTGATTCTGACGAACTTCTTATCTGGCTCATTAATTTTTTCCAATTAGAGCTAATAATTAAAGGAGAATTTTTATTTTTCTGGAAAGAGTATTTACTTATTACAATCCTAACGTGTAAACGTCACTAAAAAGCCATCAATTTCTTCCTATGTCAAGTCTGATGTATGTCCAAGGAGGAATATGTTATAGAAGCTGTCTCTGTGTTAAACTGGTACCAAGCGTAAATGAAAAATTGAATTCTATTCTCAATAAAGGTGATACTGTCTTGTACTGTTGGCAAGAATTGATCAATAAGTGCAAAGGTTCTCTCCTACTTAAGCTTTTTCTGGGGCTTCCCTATTTATTCTCTTTCCCACCTGTAAATAATTGATCTCGGAAAAGTAGAAATAGAATCACTATTTTCCCCTTTATACTGTTTAACATACATTCTTTTTAACTAATTGATAGCTGTCTTTACCCTTTTGGAAAGTAATGTAGTATAATTTACTTTTAATTCAATCATCAATAGGCCTACAAAAGCTACAAAATTCTGCTTAGTTGTTGATTTATGATACAGAAATTGATATTGATGCACTGCTTGAGAAAGACTTGTTGACACTAGATGACGCCATGAAGACTGCTAATGATGCAGTTTTGCTTGCTATTAAGGCTGTCTCTGTTCTGAAGTCTGTAAGTTTAGTTTTATAGTATACTTTCTGCTATTTGTTTGTATAAAACTATTTTGTGGTTACAGATTGAAAAATTTGCAGGAGATGCACAGAAAAATTATAGACAGATTGCATGGTGGGATGAAAGAGGCCAGCCCTTCAGAAATTAATAAAGTAGGTTTCTATGATTTTTCCTTGATAGTTTCAGACCCTTCTTTACATAACTTGATAGCGTTGTTTATATTTTTCTTTAAACAGGACTGCATTTGAATAATGTTTCCATTTTCTTTCACACCCTTCATTATAAAATTGATGCTGTTGTGTACAGATGTTGGAATCCTATAAAGAAGCAGGGATTGGATTTGGAGCCGCTGCTAACATAAAAGCTTCAATTTTGCAGTCTATATTTGATAGTCCTTTCCTGGGTGCTCGTTTGAAGGTATCAATCAATTTTTTCCAAATTCATGCGTGATAAGTATTTTTTATTTGTTGACGGATCACAATTTTTCAAAATACATTTATTTAAGGGCCATTGTTGCTAAATCCATTTTCAGAATGACTGACTGACCCCTCTCTGCCATTTGTTATTGTACTGCCTTTTTTTAAAATTTATTTTGGACATTTTTAGCTATCACTCTTTTCGTTGAGTTCTGGTTCTTTTTCCTTTACTGTATAAGCTTATTATAATTACTATTTTGTTCAGGATCCAAATAGCATAGTTATATGCACTCTTGCCCGTTCAGGACCCATCAGTGATAGTGATATAGAAATCTTTCTACGTACATTCCGTCAAACAACAAATTACACAAAAGATATTATAATATCAGCAATACATGACCCTACGGTTGAGCCCAACCTACTCATAACGACAGTGCTTACACTCGGGTAAGTTTTATTTTTGTGATAAAGAAGAAATTTATCAAGACAAAAAGGAAGGCAAGTTAGGTAAATACATTTCTTGAAGATATGAATATGAACGCATGTTGGTAAACTTCTTTTTTCAGAGTTAGGACTTATTAGTGTGTTTTTACATCTATACATTAAAGTTCATTGCTTCCTTATATTTAATGTTGTTGCTGAGTTGAAATTGAGCATGATTTATCTACATCTGACTCTTGAAATTTTAAGAGAGGATTCTATTATTTATTCTTTGCATCAATATGAGAGCTTAAAAGAAGGTTTGCTTGCTTAATGCTAGTTTTGGTGCAATGAACTGCCATCAATGGGGCACATTGTTTATGCATGTCTTGTTAAACACTGAGTGTCAAACTTGAAGTTTTTTTGGGGTGTGTATCATGTCAGCTTTGTGTCATTTGGGCAAGCAGTGGGATATTGTATGTTTTGTAATGTTTCTTTTCTATCTTACTCCCTGTTTGGTTGAGAAAATGGAGAAGGATGAAAGGGGTTCAAAGTAATGTAGTATGTTTGTTGGAAGCGGAAGAGAGGAGAAACAATTTCATAAAATAATGGGGTCTACCATATTATTTCTCACTTATTTTTGTATTAATCTCTTCTCTATTTTTCTTCAACCAAACATTTAACCTCTGCTATTTTTTCATCTATTTCCACTCTACCAACTTATTTTTTCATCTAACTTGCTTCTTTTCTCTCTACCAAACACAACATTAGTGAAACTTCATATCACATGACTTGAGAAACAACTAGTGGTGTTCATTTCAAAATGAAGGCTGAATTTCGTTCAATTTGAATTGGAAAGATTAGGATTCAATTTGAATTGGAAATCCTACATAATTAAACAGTGGTTTTTCATCAAATTATTTGCGAATAAAATACTGGGCTATATTTGGCCAAATATCTCCATAGTTTTTTTAGTACAGAAATATGTGAAAAAGAAAATTGTGAAAATAAAAGGATAATACACAATTGGAGGGTCTTGATAGATCCTCTCATAACCTTCTATTTATAATGATAAAAACTGATACAATGGAAGATGAAAGATCAAAAGACTATCCTAAATACCTAGGTACAACTCATAGAGTGCACTAGACTTATAAATACAGCTGGAAGTAGTTCCCAACACATAACTCCCTATTTTAGACTTAATAATTACTCTAACATAAATTTAATAATTATTTCAACACTCCCCCTCAAGCTGGAGCATACATATTGTATGTCCCAAGCTTGGAATAGATAAACTCAATCCAAGTCCTTTTGTCAGCACATTATAATGGACTTCAAGAGTAGCTATCAAAACCAAAAGAACAATTAAGTCCACGTAACTCCATTGGTAGAGATTTGAGCACAAACTACAAAGTAGACATCTTGCTTCACAAAATATTTGGAGATGTTTCAGTGACAAAGAAGGTTACTGCACTGCCATATGACAATGGCCAGCGGATATCATATTGGCTGGCAGCAGATAGAGGGCAGTAATCAGCTAACAACAGCTATGGAGAATAATATTAAATGGAGGTGCACAACCACATAACTTCAATTAGGATGAATCAGTCCAAGAAGATTGCCATCAACGACATATGGTGGCCAACAGTGGCAAACAACAATAGATTGCGACAGAGAAGATTATCATCAACGACAAATGGCAGCCAACAGTGGCGGACAGCGATAAACTGCGGCTAGACAAGATTACCATCAACAATGGATGGTGGCCTACAGTGGCTGACAGCGACAACTGCGGCAGACTAGATTGCCATTTTCGAACGGCGTGGACAATGCCAAATAGACTAAATTCCAACAGCCAGGCTTGAGACAAATAATAATGTTGATGCCTTAGATGATAATGTAGAATCCTTCCTGTCAAATGATGGTGGAGATGGTGGAAATGTCTATGGAGCAGTGAAACAAAGCCCAGCTGAGCAACAGAAAGAGTCTTCAAAGGGTTTCACCTTTGCAGAAGTTAGTAGCATAAGATCGAGGAACATCAAAGTTACTTGTTGTCACTTTCCTTCAGATGGAAAGTGGCTTGCCAGTGCTAGAGATGTCATGAAGGTTGTCTTCTGGAACATGGACACTTTTAAGACAGAGAACAGTCCGCTGTGTACAAGAATATAGTGGGCACTCTTCAGCTATAGTGTCTCTTGATTTCCATCCTAAGAAGACTGAACTCTTCTGCTACTGTGACGGAGAAAATGAAATTTGGTTTTGGAATATTAATTCTTCCAACTGCTTTCGAGCAACTAAGGGAGTTTATTCATGAGTGAGGTTTCAACCTAGACTGGGGCATTTACCAGCAGCCAGGCTTGAGACAAATAAGCTATTCCCTGTAGGCTTGACAAATTTCCCAAATCACTGGAATAGACCAGAAACAGACCAGAAACAGACTCCCCCTCACGCTGTGAGCAACCTTCAACCCATAACTTTGGTTGTGAAAATATTTTTGAGGGCGTGATAAAAAAAAAGGAGAGGCAGAACGAAGGAGTTGCGAGGAAGAAAATGATGGCTCAGGCATTGAAGCTGTTACCAGTGACACACCTGTTTGCTATCAACAGTGACAATAGACTCAAATTTGTAGTGACATTAGGATAAGGAGAAAACAGGGAGATCCACCAAACAACTTCGAACAAAATGAGACTGCAACAACACCTTAGACTGGAGGCAATAGCGTGTTGCGAGCAGAGAAAAAGATATATTGCAGAAACGCAATAAACAAGAAATCATAGGGTTTCAAGAAAGAGGAAAAACTTAGGACACCCACCAAATGACTTCGAAACCAGGAACCAAGGGAATATATGGACTCAGCTTGCTCCGGCGAGTCGTACGGCGATGACATGAAGAACATCGGACCATTGGAAGACGGCGCGTGAGACTCACGCGCTCAACAGCGGCGCAAAGAACTGACATGCGTGACGGCGCGTGGAGACGAATCTGGCCTTGATCTCGGCGGGGTTGGACGTCGCTCGAAGAGGCGACCCTGATCTGGTGGTCGCCAGACGAAACTGCGACGCTAGTCGACGGCGGCCGGCGGCCGGCGATGGCGGAAGACGGCAGACAGAGGCGCACTAATAGTGAACAGTGGTTCACATTGTTGAATGGTTAAAAAAAGAGTGGGTAGCTTTAGATAGTGATGGACAGCCGCTGGCAGGTGGCCGGAGGCAGAAGGCGGCGACAAACAGCAATAAACGATGGACATTAATGAAAATGCAGTGGACAGAACTGAGATTAGGAGAACAGGATGCACATTGAAATACTTCAGACATAAGTCTTTGAAAGATTTGACTCCGGCAGCCGCCGCCGGCCAGTGGCTGCCAGCGAGCAACACAAACACGACGAAACATAAACCACCTGCTCTGATACCATGTGAAAATAAAAGGATAATACACAATTGGAGGATCTTGATAGATCCTCTCATAACCTTCTATTTATAATGATAAAAACTAATACAATGGAAGATGAAAGATCAAAAGACTACCCTAAATACCTAGGTACAACTCATAGAGTGCACTAGACTTATAAATACAGCTGGAAGTAGTTCCCAACACACAACTCCCTATTTTAGACTTAATAATTACTCTAACATAAATTTAATAATTATTTCAACAAAAATGAACTGAGTTTTTCTAGGGCACATGACTACACCATGCTGATAACTTTCTTTAATCTTTTTATTTTTTCCTTATTCCCTACACAGTTTCTGATAGATTTCTCTTGTCATTTAATTAGCTGTTTAAATGTGCAACGATCTTCCCAGAATGGTGGTATACTATCCAGACTTGCCATGCATTTTCCTCTTATTTTTTTCTTTTGGGGAAGACATAGTCAGCAACAAGTTGGCACTGAGAAACGGACTGAAGTATTTCCACCAGAAATGATGAGTTCTGATGATGTCGATGAGAGGACAAATCAGATCGCGTTAGATGGTGTAGATAGCAATCTTGATAAAAACTGTGTGGAGTTGGAGCCAACAATGAGCAACAACTCGAAGTTGCCTGCTTCAAGGTTTTCTCTGACTTCCTCACCTGTTCCTCATAGTCTTTTTCAGCAATGTTTCCTAATGTTACACAGTTTTTCATTTTTGCTTTTGAACTATATTAGGGATTCAGGAAAAAGTGAAGATTTATTTGACACCTCTTCCAACTATAACATCCTTTATGACTCTATTACTGAAGGAGGTAAGTTTTGAGACAGAATTGAATTAATGTTTCAGTTGACTTAACATTTGTCTGGTAATTTGTTTTGAGTTGTCTATTAAATTTCAAACCAAGTTGCATTAGGTGACTCTGCTTTTCAAAGGGAGCAACTTGAGAACTGGAATCTAGGTCCCGGATTTGAGGTGGCAAAGAAATGGGCCCAGGAAAAAGCTGCTGATGCTACACCAATTGTTGATAACCTAAGCATCTTCCACCTTCCTGTTGGTGTGAGGCCTTCAGAAGAGTTGAAAGAGAGACTAGAAATCTCATTTTTGACAAAACAGCATGAGCCTGATACTGATAATGTTGTAAAAGCACAATCATTAAATGGAGGTACGTCTCCTTGGAGTGCAGCGACTGATGCTAGCTTGGAAGCAGTTATGGAATTTGCATCTTCGCTTTTGAAAGGAAAGAATGCTAATAAATCAAAGACACATGGAGTACTATCTGTTCGTGCGGCGTCTATGTTGGTAATAATGAGTATCACATTTATTTATGATATATTTTCATTTATTTATTACTGAAGAGAAATTGAGGAATATTTTGATACTAGGCGTATTCAAGGGAAATGTCTCCTAAATTAGATGTGCATCGATTAGTCATTTTCTACTCTAGTAGCTTTGTATGTGGTTTTTTTGAGATATTTTCTATACAACTATCTTCTTTTAGATTTACCATTAATTGTTGTCATGTGCTAGAAAATTAGTTGTCTTTTGCGGTTCTTTCCTTTTAGTAAAGTTCTTTATTACTAATAATATAATAATAGAAACAGGGATAAAATGTGTAGCCTCACTATCTCCAAATTAAGCTCGATTAGTATATGAATATGAGCTCAAGTTTGACCCCAGCTTCCTATTTGCAGAAATATGAAAATACACATTTGAAACTTTTGCAGCTTTGCTTAAATATGCGTTTTGCAAGTTACACAAATTTGGCTTTAGTAATTAGTTCAGTGGTGAACTTCAAATTTTATGGATATTATCAAATTTGTTGATTGTAGTTTCTCCGGTTCAAGCTCTTACAGATGTGGGCAAACAACTGAATTTCCAATTTTGCATGACAATATAACTTTCCAAAGAAATGACCTCAGGACACTAATACCTCTGTTGCTTTTCAAGCGCAAGGCAAATTCAACCTTTTTATGAGGTCATAGTGTTCTTTAATGAATAAGTAATACGTACTTTGTTTGAGTGAAATTTGTGAAAATTTATTCATGATCAACAGCTATATAACAGTTATTACTTCATTACTTCTAAATTTAAATTTTTGACGTGCCATACTTTATTACGTAATTTGTTTGAGTGAAATTTGTGAAAGTTTATTCATGATCAACAGCTATATAACAGTTATTACTTCATTACCTCTAAATTTAAATTTTTGACTTGCCATACTCTAATAGGTCGGTGCTTTTGGTTCCTGAAAAGTTTCCATATTTTGGTTTTTGTCTCCCATTTTTATTACCAATAGTTATCGTTCCTGTATCTTTTGAAAATATTCAAACTTATTTTTAAAGGTTAACTAAGTTTGGGTATTGAAAAAAATTTAGGAAGTAAAACCAATGATTTAAAAATGCAGGGATAAAAACCAAAATTTGAATTTTTTTCAAGACTAAAATACTATTTACTCGTCATAGTTTATTGCAATCTTAATTCATACATGTTGATTCTAGATTGATCGTAATATTTTTGTACAGGAGGCGGAACGTGATTTGTCAAAAAAGTGGAGTCCAGTGGTGGAAATGCAATATAGGGGAGGAAGATACAAGGGACGATGCCAAGGAGGTCTACCTGAAGGAAAGGTAAATTCGTAATAGTCTATAATAACAAGCACACTAGGCTCGGAAAATATGTTTTTTCTCTTCCTTTTTTCTTTGGCCTACACAACTCAATGCTGAAGATAACCAACTATGTTAAATAAAAATTTACAACCAGGGGCGCCTTGTTCTCAGAGATGGGAGCATATATGATGGCTTATGGCGGTATGGTAAGAGATCAGGTCCGGGTACATTCTATTTCAAAAACGGAGATATGTTTCAAGGATTATGGAGAGATGATGTCATTCATGGCAAGGTTTGTACCCTTTTTTTAAGTTGATTTTCTAGATATAATTGTCAAAGCCAAAAGTACGACAAAAAGTAATTTGTTTTGTAATATATATGTTGGATTCTGCTACCATAGCGTCTTGTCTGTGTTTGTGCCAGGTTAGTCTCATAGGTTGTCTTAGGATCTCTTAAAGCTAATATAAATTTTAGCAATAGTTATACATCCTGTAACTAAAGGAAATTGTTTCTTGTCTGTATATGTATCCAATTACTAGCAATGGTTGCATTGATCTTGTACACCAATTTTCGAAATGAGATGGTAATTGTGGATTCTTGTTTCATATAATCAATAAATAAATTTGGAAAGTGCAGCATCGTAATTGCATAATGGATTGCACAATAATCTTTGACAGTGTATTAGATAAGATTCATCGTAATTGCTGTATTGATTAAGCAGGGTTGGTTTTATTTTCACACTGGTGATCGGTGGTTTGCAAACTTTTGGAAGGGAAAAGCTAATGGCGAGGGACGATTCTACACAAAGTCCGGCGATGCCTTCTTTGGCAATTTCAAAGATGGATGGCGACATGGCCAGTTTCTCTGTATTAATGCGAATGGGACAAGGTTGGTTGGTTGGTCTCTCTTTCAGTTCTAATAAAGTTTCGGTAGTCCTACCAATTTAAATTGTTAACATATGCTTCTCAAATATGAAGGTTCTGCCCGATATGATCATATACATGATCATGACATTAAGAGGGAATATAAATGTTCAATGGACCTGAGCTTCAATTTGATAACAAATGGCCTTCATAAAGATATAAATTAACAAAAGCAACTAAGCCACGGTGTGTTTGTGCGGCTTACAATCAATGGACCTAAGCTTCAATTTGATAACAAGTTAAAACATTTGTCTTATTAATTTTTTTATTGATAAAAATATATAGTTTTATAATTCTCTTTATTGGGAACTGTTTATTCAATGATAAGAAGTCAAGAAAAAAATTTCTTGCAGAAATGTGAATGTTGCATTTCATAAGTGCATTAGGCAAAAGTTTGGGGTAGCGCTATTGTAGAAAATATGATACGGTAGACAGAAGCTGAGAAAACTATATTAGTCATGTATTGTAGAAAACTATAGTAGACACGTGATTTACGACAAAATATTAGTCGTGTAAGCGTTGTACCCGATCCCACATGGCAGCAAAGTGTTTGGTTGTGCCTGTCCTTGTATATTAACAATAGAAGTTCAATCATATAGAGGCAGAACAGAAGTCTTGTAGTGCAATATCACAAACTTGTGTAGGCTTTCATCTTTGCTTATTTGAAACGACAGAATTTTTAAATTTTCCACCTTTTCATTACTTGTAAATGGACACAGTTCATGTACACCTTCCTGCCAGTATGATTGTTCGTCACCAAATTGACTTGTGTGCGTAACTGGCATATGAACAGGTACACTGAAATTTGGGATCATGGTGTTCGTGTAGATAGCAAGCATTTGGACAGATGAGCGACGTGGACGAATGCGGTATCCAAAATTTTGTAATTACTGTGCATTTTAGTCTTGTCTCGATTTTTTAATGTTTTGTTTATCTCTTTTTGTGTTGTATTATTATTGTCTTTATTTTCCCACGTGGCCAATCTACCCTCTGTCTTCTTTTTCCACCTATTCTTGTAGAACATGCTAGTATCCATATCTCGGGTTTTAAAAGTATTTCGGAATCCAACTATAACTTTTAGTAGATATATAAAACAAAATCAATTGTTTTTCGTATTAGTTTTAGCATATAAAACATCATATACTTGAATCTTCTGTGTACCATATATTTAAAAATCTTGTATTGTAATTTACTGTAAACAAGCTTATCTGATCCGTTTGTATCTGTCATCTGATATCCCATTAAACCATTGAGTTGGGAGATTGACTAAATTGGATTCACTTTTACAAAGCTATTCAGATAAAAATTAAAATTAAAATTAAGAATAGAATATGAAGAGAAGACAGAAATAAGATATTTTAAATTCTTGCCCTACTTTTCCAATATTACGTCTTTTTCTTTCTCTTATAAGTGATTACGTGCATAAATTCTAGAATTTTTATTTTTGTCCAAACACTATTTTATAAAATTGAATTATAATCTTAAAATTAAAGAATTCAAATAGAAGAGGCCATTACCAAGTATCTTCAAATGGTTTTATTATTACGGAATGAGTTTTATGAAGAAAAAAAGTTTAATTTTCATTTTTTCCTCGATAACCAAATTGCCAAAATTTTACCTTTCTTATATATATATATATAATACCTTTAGCAAATCTCAAAGATATTGTGTAGTATAATCATTCTAGCATTAATTTAACATATTCCAGAAATTTAAGGACTATACCAGAAATAATTTAACATTTTTGAAAAATTCACTTCAGAATTAATTTTAAACTACTTAGGAAAGTTTATTCTATAATTGCATGAGAATTCTAAAATAATCTTTTTAAGAAAAGATACAATATTTGTGTGTGGATAATTTGGTCGTTTCATGTTTTTGGACTGTCTGCAAACGACATTTGAATAATTTCTTTGAAATTCATATGAAACATTTTTAACTACAAAACCTAATTAAAATATATTGAACTCAAATTGAGTTTAAAATTGGTTTGGAAGTAGTTTATTGAGCCATAAAACGATTTTAAATAAAAGCTGCAACATTAAAAATGTTCGACTTCGATTTAGTTTGGATTTTCAAAAGAAAATTATGAAAAAATGATATATTAAAAATAATGTCTTTCGGGACGAATTTTTTATCAATAATTTTTAGTAATGAGTTTTAGATGGACGTTTTTTTTTCTAATTACAAGAAAAGTGTGGGAAATACAAATTCAGAAGGAGAGATGATGATATTTAAAGTATTTAATTGACTATATGTATTCTAATCTATATTATGGGAATATATACAACATTGTGATTGAATATTTGAAGTTATTTTATTTTCTGAACATGTTATTCTTTCTACAAAGTTTTATTTAGAAATTATTGTATACATAGATTGAAAAAGTAAAAAAAAAAAAAAAAAAAAAAAAAAAAGTAGAGTAAATAATATAAAAGATATGATGAAAAGGGAATGAGAAGATTACTAGAGAAAGAGAGAGAAATACGAACTTCGTTCCGAAGCATCTTCATCCGTAGACATTTCTCCGGAAAGCATAATTAGGGTTATCTGACGCTGTCTGCATACCATCCCTCCGAAGAGCTACGAATTTAAGGGCATTGAATTTTATCAAAACCATCGAGACTTGCAACTCACTATGAACAAAATTAGTAATTGTGCAATAGAGGGCAAAGAAACGGAAGCAGGGCCATGGTTAAAGGCAGAAAGTAGCTTTCAAACAATTCATCTACAGCCCTTTCAATTTAACTAGTTTGTTATTCTTGCTTCAATTTCTAAACTAGTTAAGACCTGTTGGGTTTATGTTTCTGAATTTATTTATTGAGGGAAAAGACGAAGACATAGATGTTGACTGTTGAGGATAAGAAAATAGTTCCAGTACCATAGTGCTAGAAAATTTGCTCTAGGAAAACACAAAAAATCAACGAATTAAACAGCTTATTACATCTTACATATTGCCCAATGTACTTTTACTTGGAAGAATTCTTCCATCAAATGTTAGTTTAGCAAAGTTGATTTTCCTAATTCAAACCTTCATCCGAGTTCACAGTTGAACTTCCACATTTAAGTCAGAAATGTATGGAATGAATACTTTATTCTTCAGGACTCCTTTTTGGTGCATCATGGTGCCTGAGAGAATCAAGGCTGAGGTGAAATTTCACCCCATTAATAACAGGAAATGATAAGTCAAAAAGAGTTGTTTCACAATGGTAAGGAAAAACAAAGTTAAATTATAGAAAGGCTTGAGTAAACGGCCAACCTGCATTTTTGAGGAACCCTCCAGGAAACAACCGACAACTTCTTCAAACTTGGAGGTAAAGATAAATAATGTTTCCAATCCTGAAGCATTATTCTGAGATCGTGAAGCTTGCTATCCAAACCAAAACAACAGTTTGCATGCATGGTACAAACATGGTTTAAATCTCTACTTGGTTCACAAAGACCACCAAAATTAGATGTATCCAAAAACCTCATCTTCAGTCCAGTATAAGTAATGAAAGGATGAACCTTGATGAAGTTAAGGACATCTTGATCATGGTATCCAGGATAGGTTTCTCGTGAAGAGTACCAGAATTTATAAAACTCTATTGATCTATTATTGGACTTTACAAAGTTGAACCCTCCGTTGGGTCTGTTCTTTACATCATCAAATCTACCAGTGAAATGATCGCACGCTATCTGGAAGTCTGCATCAACGTGAAAGTGTGGAAATGGGTTCCTAAACCACATGACATCGGCATCCTGGGACAGGAACACCAAAGTAAGTATCTAATTAAGATACTTCTGAAATTTATCTAGCTTCTTCTATAGGTTTTTCTGAAGTCTTGTCCTTTTCATATCTTCCCCTTTTGCAAAAAGAAAATTCAGTGTAGGAAGATACATAAGAGCATCAACAGAAAATGTATAGCCTAAACTTTGCTGTTATGACACTATGCACTGATACGCTAGTTCCTATCAGTTGCGAATTTCAGTTCAAATAAAATTCCGAAAAGGAAGTTAGAGGCAGAAGTTTAGCTCAACATACAATTCTACAAAAATAACCAAGGAATCATAAATTAGCCAAGTATACAAAGTCAAAATACAAGTAACCCATTCCCTCACTCACACGACAGACAGTTTTTCCCATCACGCACTATATCATAAGAAAATCAATCACAAAAGCAATAAATTCCACAACTTTTAGAATGTTTCCATGGCCACTAAAACTAAAACCACTTTAATGTTCACACAAGTTAGTCCTTGTGAGCTGCAAGAGGTATTATTAGTGATGGAAAAAATAACTTACTGTGAACACAAAATTGTATCCCATCTCAAGAACAGAACGTAGGAAATCAATCCTTCTCCACATCATCATTAAGTAGCGAGGAGTCATAAAGTACGCCTCTTCACGAAAGTCGGTTTCTTCACTAACAAGACAAAAGCAATGAATATGTATAACCTGACAGCGTGCAAAGGCCTTTTGGTCCAATGCAATGATTACCAGATGATTTAAAAAGGAACGGGTACGATCACCTATTCTAAAGCTCTCAAGGAAAAGATCAATGATTGAATTTGGAGCTGCCCATGCTGCATTTAACGTCGTCAAGATTACAGTTCTGTCTTTCATAGCAGCGTCATTCAGGACCTTTTCGAGTGGATATTCATTGCTAGTCTGCTCGAGAGTCAATGATGAAGATTATGCTTATGCTTATGAAACTAGATAAAACAAATGGATTTAGTGTTTATAAATATTCACATTTGAATAACTTTATTCATAAGACCAGAGAATGACTAAAGTATATTCATATCAACAACAGACGCTACAATAATTTTACATTGGGAAATCACCAGCTATTACAAGTATTTCTAATGATCTAATCAACTAAATTAATAGTTCATAAACCTAGTTCCAGTCAACTAAAGTTGAGAATATCTGAAAGTTGCGCATATATCGATTAAAGAAATTTGACACTCAATGTCCACTGAAAAACACCAGTACAATTGACACTACCACAATTAATTCCCCAAATTCATGTCTGTCTCTCGATGATATGCATAAAATACACTTCCTAAAACAAACACATCCAGACTATTCAACTCTGGAAAGAAATTACAGCTCCAATGGCATTTCAATTGGTGATATAACACGGTAAAAACACAAGGCAGTGCATTAATTGTTAAATAAATATAGGTAATGAGACAATGCATTACTTAACTAATTAAGCAGGCGAAAAACAGCGAAGTGACGGAATACGCAGCAACGAGTAGCAGGAAATGAAAAGCAATGCACAATGCGAGAGAACAGAACGAAGCAAGCAACAGAACTGACCGCAAGGGGATCGCTGTACACCGATGGAAAAATGCTAGGAAGGCCTGAGAGGGAATAAGCGTAAGGGAAGGTGGAGAATAATCTACGAGAACTAACGTCTCCAAAGAGCACCAAGCAAGAGAGGGAAACGGTGGCGAAGAAGAACAAGGCGGCGACGGCGCGCCGTAGGTTGCGGACTTTGGTCTGCCGAAGCATGTCGGCGGAGAGATCACCAGCGGCTAAGCGACGCGTCGCTCTGGCGGAGGAAAAACATGTCCTCTGGCGGCGCGTGAGAGGTCATGATAGCGTTTGTGTGAAGAGATGATGAGAGAGATCAGAAATTCAAAAATCGAGGTGTGAAGAAGTGTGTGGATTGAATGAAGATTGTGTGTTCGAGTTGAAAAGCTCAAGATTCGAAGTGATTCTGTTAGAAACGCAATGCCGAAGCATTTTGGTGTTACTGTGTCCAGTGTGCCCATTGCACTCACACCTGGCATTGCACCTTCTCAATTACTTGCAGTTAGTCAACAAGAAAAACATCCTATTTTTATTTTTTTTCAATTTCTTTTGTTATTAAAATTTTTTAACATGATAAATCTCAGACACTTTAAAATGTATACTATATTTATTTTACTTTTTCTAAAAACTTATGAAATGAATAAAATGGAGATATTCATTAAATTTTTCAATCTTACTTATCATCACCTCTGATATTTTAGGTAAGATAAAAGTATTATAAATGTGTTATTAACAAAGTCTCAAATGATTACTATTCACTAATTTTTAGAGAAAAAATCACTTGAATTACAACTTTTTTTATAGTATAATTAACGGTAATTTTGATTGAAGAGTATAAGTTAACATATTTCTAGTATAAAAATATTACATTGTGAATCCCTTCGAATTACTATTAACGTGATTATTATAAAAATTAATAATTATTATATATTATCATTTATTACAACAGTGAAAAAATATATTATAGGACATAAATTGTTGTTGATGTTGTGAGACCCCTTTTTTTCTATTTTAAACTTTGTCCTGAAGAGGGGTTGGGCCTAGCCATTTAAGGGTCCAAATTCAATCCACATTGGACCCCAAGACCCCCTCACAGTCACTTACCCTTCATTCTGTCACTTTTACAGAAAATAGTCCTCTCTGTGTCTCTTGTGCTGAAGGAGAAAGCTCTGTTAGGGCTTGAACAAATTCCTTGATTTCCATAGTTGAAACCTCTTTCTACCACGTAAGTTGATTCCTTCCCTTGTTTCCTTTTGTTTTCAGCTCCTAAGTTCTGGTCCTACCTTAATCTCTATCAAATCTGAATTCTTTTTTGTGCTCGTGTGTTTGTTTTCAGCTCATTAAGTTGTTCTTGGTACTGGTTCTCTTCCACCAAGAGTCCTTTAAGAACGTTTAGCTCCATTCGAGGTAAGGGAAGCTAAAGTTTATGTTTTTTTAAAGTTATTATGATTTCTATATAGGCATCAGATTTATGTGACAGGAAGCACCTTGTAATTTAACTGTTGCTGGACAAGGTGCATCATTTCTGTACTTTTATTGGTATAGTGTCTGACTGTATTTAATATTTATCCTTTTAAGGGTATGTCATTTTCTGTACATAGTTTCTTTGGTTGAAATTTTAGATGTTGATTGTTGCCCGCATTGAATCATTGACATTAGATACTTTTATTTATTTGTTGAGATTTTATTCATAAAAATAGTTTGCCTTTGGTCTCAATCTCTGAAGACTTGGGTTTATGTTGAATTATGAACCAAGTAAAATTGTTTTTTTTTTTTAAACATTTGTGGATTGATATCTTGTTTAAATTATTCTTTTATTGAAAATTTCCCCTGTGCAGGATTTGTAGAAAATAATTTAAGGTGTTGATGCTTACATTAAAAATGGCATGTCCCTTGACAATTTTCATATTGCATCGAGTACGTTTTATGTTTTGTAAAAATAAAAAATCTAGATAAAAGTATAAATGTGAGGAGTATTCCCTTCTGGGTAAATTATATTTTGGTTAAATAATTTTTTAAATTATTATATATGTAACTATTTTCACCAGAGTAAACCAGTTTAATGAGAACAGAATACACTGTTGTAAAAGACATTATTTTGTTGCAAGTGATATCATGAATCCCTACATGTATTGATTTTTAGACGGGTTACTTTTTCCTTCATCTCATAATTAGTAATGTCTTTCCTCTCCTAGTAAAGGTCAAACAAAAAATATATATATAATAAATAATAAATATTCTTTTAGTTTTCTGATGAAATTTTAATCATTTTGTTACATTTTAGAATACCAATATCTTTGATCCTTGTATAAGAATAAATGACAGTAATTTTTATTCTCATTATTATAAAAGAAAAATGTTTTTTTTAATGTATTAATTACCAATTACCAATTTAACATAATTTGTTCAAAGTCTTTCACATGCAAGTTTAACAATGGATTTTACTTTTATATGCTACTGTCAAATATTATTAAAACTATTTATATATTTGTAAGTTCAAAACAAATGTCAGATTTTCAATGATAATACATGTTTTTTTTAGTCATTCCTATGAAACTCAGGTAGGAGATGCTGTGTTGACTGTTGTTTGTTTTATGATGGTTTTCTTTAATTTTCCCTTACTCAATATAAATGATCATGTCTGTTTGTATGCTTTAATGAGATTGATAATAAAAATGTTGGTATGGAAAGCATGACTTGTTTTGTGGTTGGTGGAATGGCATGAAAATTGAATTCTTGAGATGGCATGTGGAAATTTATTGGTAAAAGAGTTTCAAGGGAAACTCTTGGTAATGGTAGTTAGTGTATACCTTGATATAGGAGATGTCTAGATAAAGGAAGGTATCCTGAACTCTAATAATCATTCACGCTCACATAGAGCAGAATGATTTATGTGGTGAGAGTGACAGGAGGTCCTAGTCTTGGGACGTATTGAGCCTAAGACATTAGAGGATTAACCTTGTGTGTGGTTGGGTAATAACCCCTTGCGTCTAAACTCTGCAGAGTTTAGAAACCAGAACAGGTGCATACTTCCTTTAAATTCTATATCAAGAGTATGATCCGGATATTAAGTCATAGAGTCTTGCAATTGTTTGCTTTCACATGATTTGGGTGCCTACTGCTTTGTTTGATTATAACATGTTTATCATTTGGTTGCTTGATAACATGTTACAATATTTTACTCTAGCTCACCCTTTCATTTTTGTTTGTTCCTTGCTTTGCTCTCTCTTTTGCAATGATCACTAATTTATTGGTGTGAGCAGATGTGGAAACCCTTGGTAGAACTCAGGATGGTGAAGATGCTGCTGTGTAGAGTGGTCCCCATGGTCTGGGTTATGGCTCACTGTTGAACCACTTTTTGAAGAACTCTTGTTTATTTAAATTCGTTGCTCGGTGAGCAATCTTTTGTAAAACAATAGTACCCTTGTGTCCTTTTATGGCAAGTGTGGTGTGCCTAAGCTTTCATTCCAAGTATACTATGGATAACTGGGATAACTGTAATAGTCAGTGCATGTATGCTTCATGATATGTGCTCTTTTACATTATAATTATGTGATGCTTAATTTTAGTAGATTACTCTAATTAAATTGGGATGTCACATATGTAATATTAATGAAAATATAGAAAGAGGAAGGGGAGGGAGAGGTAGTTATGTTTTTTTTCTTTTTGTCTTTAAATCTTTTGTTAATGTTATTAATGTAAATAGAAATTTGTTATTAATGTTTTTTCATGATGTAACTACTTGGAAATACTTAATATTGGAAGTGGTTTAGAGCTTAAATATTTTATTATTAAAATATAAATTTAATAAATCGAAAAAAAAATAGTCCAGTCTAATTTAATTAAGATTGTAACTTTTCTAAAATTCTTTTTCTTTTTCTTACATTTTTGTATGAGATTCTAACCAACAGTTTTCTTTTTTTTTAAATCATGACTCACCATCTTCATAAAATATTTTGGATGCAAAACAAATGTATACAGATTTTGTAATTATAAGCCTTTTAAACTCTGCCACTTAGTGGTAGATTTTAAAAAATAGTTTAGGGATGCTAAGATAAGATGTATGCAGATTTTGGAAATTAATCCAGGTAAGTTGTTTTCTACCAGTACTTTAATTAATTATCTTGGTATTAAAGATGATATGATCACTAGTTTTGTTGTAAAAATGTAGTATGTTGAATGGATTTGTATAATTGAGTTAATATTGAATTTTGATAAATATCATATTTATGACACGATTGTGTGAATATTTATCAATCAGAATTTATCTGCTTAGCCATTTTTAACCAATTATACCATTATTAGCATAAAAAAAAGAGCATAATTGTTCAAGACATACCAATTATTTTATTTGATATATTTGTTGAATTTTTGAACTATTGCAAATTCATTAACATTTTAATAAGTTACCGAACGAAATTTGACTTATAAAAATCATAATTTGTTACCCGAGTCTTGTAAACAAGATTTCCTGGGTTTAGATTATTGAATAAGTATACTGGTAAACAAAAATCATTTTAATACAACTCAAATAGTTCATGATGGTTGGGTTTGTGGGTGCATTGAGCTTTAGTACTTTCTTGGAATAGTTGGTACCCTTGTTAAGTGAAATTCGAGATATAAAAATCCAAAAGGTTCAAAGGAGATGATTGTTGGACGAGTCTAAGTGATTGTTGCACAATTCAAGTATCACTGAGTGAGTTTACATTCAAAAATGTATTCTTGAATGAGTAAAGATGCTCGTTGGATGAACCCAAGTTTAAAAAACTTCTAACTTTGTTTTGTTAAACAAGTTTGTATGCTTGCAGAACAAAAGAGGAAATATTTTATAAACAAATGAATTGATTTTGAGACTTCAAAAAAATTATGTAGATGTCTCACCAAATTAAGTTAGTTGTAAGTCAAAATCTCTTGTGAGAAGTGTGTAAGGTAGACAAAGTTTGAATGTTAGTCAAAATTTATTGTTGTTATGTATAAGGATGATTCAGGTTTGAGTGTTAGCAATACATATTGTTCATATTATTGATTAATCATAATATATGGTACATGAATACTATACATATACACATATGTAAAACAAATACATATACAAATATTATTAAAAACATGATAACTATCTAATGTAAATCTAAATTAAAATCATATCTTTTAAATATTGTCAAAATAAAAATTTATAATTATTGTCATGATAAAAATATTACTATTTTATAAATTAGATATTTCATTTAGTAGTATCACAAAATATCAGACACATAAAATCATACAGTGTCAAACACACGGATACATGATCCACTTTAAAGTATTGATAGATTATAGATCATAATGTGTAATGAAATATTAAGTTGATATATGTTTAGTATGAATGTAGTTATTTTCAATGAAAAAAAAAAAATAGTCCATTAATTTAGACTTTGGTTTATTTCTCTCTCATTCACTTTCCTTTCTCTCCTCTCTCTTTCCCCTTTATTATAAGTTAAATAAAAGTATATTTTTTATTTTATATGAACCAAAATTTATTTATGTTTTTCGGAATTTGAGATGCACAACTAATTTTCATTTTATGAAAAATGTTTATTTATTTTTAATAAGATTTTACACGTTTTTTTTTTTCAAATAGGCAAATGTGTTAATCTTCTCTTTAAATACTTGTTTTATAAAATTACAAATATTTCTGAACAAAGTTATAAAAACACTTCTGTACTTATCCCTGTCCATTTAAGAGACCAAAGTTAGACAAATATTAATGTACCATTTAATGTCATTAATATCATTTTTATATAAATCTATTAATAAATAATTTTTTTTTATCTAAAACGGTATAACTGTCATTCAATTCTGCTTTTAATATAATAAATTGAAAAATTAAAATATCACTTCCGTTACACCTTATTCTTAATACATCTCGTTATTCTAACTATTAGTTTTTTTTTTATTTCATTTAATTTCAATACATATTCGTTTTCTATAATCCATAACCAATCTATTGATATAAATTTAAAATTAAAATGATAAATTTTTAAATGTAAAACATTTATTAACTAGTTAGTATTGGAAAAAAAACGTAGCACTTATCTTGACATATCAATGACGACTATGATATCAAAATATTGCAGTAAAATAATTTAAAAAGTTTGAAACATTAATCTATTTAAATCTGTATTTTCATTTCAAACATTTTATTTTCATTATAAAGTTTCAAAAAATATATATTTGGTTGAGTCAAGTTTTATTAATTTGTAAATTGTATGCAACTCATTATCATCTCAAATGAAACAATCATGGATTAAAAGGAAATGAATATGGTTTTTCCATTGTAACACCAAAATGATTTTATTTAAATTTATGTATGATAAAAAATCATTAATTACACCTGCATAAAAAAATATTTTTAAAATAAATTTATAAGTTAATACTCATTACAAATAAAGTATTTTTGACAATGTAATCATTCAAACATGAATATCAAGGGATATTTTTTCATGATATGATAATTAATACATTTATAGAGGAATATATTTGTTCGCTTGAAACAAAATACGAAGAAAATTAAAGTTTTGTAGTAATTATTCAAAGTCATCTAAAAGTCCTTTTAAACAACTATAGCATTTTCGATATATCTTAAACATCCAAATCAACACATTTTACACTCTAATGTCTGCGAACCCATTTATTCTCAAACCCTAATGTCCCTTGATACAAATATTCAATACCACCATTATTTTATTTTTTCAACAACCCAACTTTGTAGTATTCACTAAAAATCCATATGATCCAATGAATGAATTTAAATTGGGTTAAATATTTTTTTAGTCTTTAACTTTTAGTGAATTTTAGAATTAGTACATTTCAAAATTTTGGACCAATTTAATCCTTTATCTTTCAAAACATGTGAATTTAGTCAATTTAATCAGATTTTGTTGAGTTTATTTGATATGTCAAATGTGTTTCGTAATAGTATTTAATTTAACATTAAAGTTAAAATATGTCAAATAATATAAGCAACTCAAATATTATGAAATATGAAAGACTAAATTGATCTAAAGTTTTAAAATGAAAAAATTCTAAAATTTACTAAAAATTAATAGACAAAAAACATATTTAACCCACTTAAATTCAACTCAACACAACATTCACTCACAATACAACAAAATAAATTTAACTTAATTAACTACACTTACGTGAGAGTCACTTATCGTATATTAGTCACTTATCCTAAGATATGAAAGAATATGAAATATTAATAAAAGCTTTTATGACCAGGAAAAAGACAAAAAAAAAAAAATCAAAAGTTTATTTTGATAAAAAAAAAAAATCATCTTCTCAAATTATAAACTTGTGAAAATTTAAACTATGCACATAAACTTTAGAAATATTACACACATGAAAATTGTAAACAAAAATGAACTTATTATAAATATTTCTTCTTATTAATCATAATTGAACTTTACTTTATTATTATTGTTTTGTTGATACTATCTGGTAGAGAAAAGATGGTTATCATCTTATGAAAGTTAAAAAAAAAAATATAAAAAGAAAAGTGTTTAGAGAGATAATTAACTTTGCAAATAAATAGCCAAATAATTAATCTTTTAATTTTATACTCAATTTAACTTATAATTTTAACTCTTCTTTCCCTCTTACAACCATTTATCCTAAAAAAAAACAGTCTCACATCCATAAACTTCCCAAATGTCCGAAAACTTTATTTTGAATTGATTTGACTTGATGAAGGGATAAGTAGAGTCTTACGAATGATTGTTTTTAAATAGTGAAAAATGGTTTACATTAGTTTTTTTTTTTAAATAATTTTGTTTCAGAAAATTGATTTTTATGATGGTCAAGAATAAAAAAAAAACTTTTGCTTATTTTAAAAAATAATCATTATATTATTAGCACCAAAATCAATTATATCTTAATCAACTTAACCTAAATTTGATTAAATAATGCAATTTTTTTATTAGTGTCCAAGAATATAGTTAATTTAAATATAAATTCAAGAATTCAGTGAATATATATATATATATATATATATATTTTTTTTTTTTTTTTTTTTTTTAAAATTTTTTTTATTTTTATAAAATTTTATAAATTTTTTTTTTTCATTTTTAATAGTAGAA
>Ga0214543_1000890_pt1 | contig 54666 bp, 19 predicted proteins | sample CNSS2metaG_FD_160094 | JGI IMG/M metagenome (GOLD analysis project Ga0214543, IMG submission 160094) | Root nodule microbial communities from cowpea collected in UCLA plant growth center, Los Angeles, California, USA - CNSS2 | ecosystem: Host-associated > Plants > Roots > Nodule | place: USA... | reverse complement strand
ATAATTTAAAATTTTTTTTTTTTTTTTGGATTACACAATAAAAAAGAGCGAAATGAAGTTTTCTAAAGTAGGAGTGCAGGAAGAAAGTTATGGAGATGTAGGAACAAACTGCCTGATAGAGTCATATAAATAATAAGGCCCATCTGATACACTCATATAAATAAATAAAAGATGGCCCATGTAGTTTTGTGACATTCGGAAACTTTTGACAGACAGAAAAAAGAATACCAAATTTAAATTAGTGATTTTTTATTTTATAGTTAAAAGGGACAAAAAAAAAGTTTGAAGAAAAACCCCTCAAGTCCTTATTATAGCAGTCTCATAAAAGGGTAATTTCAAAGGGGTATATTATGCTTTTATATCCAATGCTTCATACGCAATAAATAATTTATTTTATATTTTATTATAATTACATGTTTGTGATAGACAAGTAATATAATAATATATTTGTCATAGTTGAGTGAGAATATTACTATTTAATAATAACGACACGATTTTTTAAAGTCAATTTTCTAATATAAGTTTTTAAATAATAGAATTTGAATAGAAAATTATATTTAATGTTTGTTACGAATTTTATATTCCATCTCATTTTAAAATGTAAAAAGTATATAAAAGTAACTATCTTCCATGTAATTTTATTTGAAAAAATGAAGACAATAATGCTAAACACAACTATTAAAGTTTCCTAAATATCAATTTCTTTTAGTGGTGACAAAATAGGTGATTCTAGATTATAGATAAGCAATAATTACTTGCAAAAAAATCAATTTTTTTTTCATTTGATTTGAAATCTTCACATGATCGAGAATATACGAAATATTGTAACCCACAAAAGTTATTTTATATTTTAGCTTTCAAGAAAAGCTAACATAGATGCCTAAACTATAATTTATCTTCTTTTTTTCCTCACCCACACCAGCTAAGAGATGCTACATACTACTAAAAGTGTCCTATATATTACATACTTAAAGTAAAAGAAGTGTAATATAAGTCAATTTTATTAAAAAAAAATAATATATTCCTCTTGTGACATTTGACATATAGATTTGGTATGGTTAGTAATATGAAGACTTTAGATACATATATATTTCATTTAATATTGCCTTTATATCTAGCCTTATACGCAATAAAATATGTAATAAAATGAACCATATTATAAATCTGAATTTTACTCAAGAAATATTCATAAATCTAAATGCTTTAAGTGATTATTAATACTACATAACATGATTCGTTATTTAAGGAGGTCAAACGTTATAACCAATATTCTAAAGGAGTTTTTATTGAGATGGAAAAGGCTCACCAAATTTAATGTGCTATAATCTAATTTCAATAATAATAATAAAAAAAAAACTATTCATTTAAGTCCTCAAAAACCCTTCTTTTTAAGGATTAGTTTGTTTGCCTAATGGAGTGACTTAGATTGTTAATAGTCTTGCACATGCATTGATGATTACTTTATTTTATTTATAAACTTTCAACTATAGTTGTCAAAATAGATCAAAATCATGCATTAACTCAGTCCACCACGAGTTCAAGCTCGATAGAATTGAATCTTTTTACAAATTTCACTATGAGTTAATTTTTACCTTATCCACCAATAATTCATTTCATCTAGGTTGAACCCATGATAAGTCAGATTAACTCACCAACCTACTTGGAGATAAATGATCGCACAAAATTTTTATATTTAAGTTGGGTTGGGTTGCTTTTTTTTAGGTAATATATTGGGTTGATAAATGCAAACATAATATTTTTTTGTGGTTTTAGTTTGTATTTGGGGTTGAACATTATTTTGGATTGTATTTGGATTATATTGAAGTTTATTTAGATTTTAATCACAATTAAAGTTTAGTTTCTTTGTGACGAAAGAAAAAAAAATATATTTTTTTAATTAAGTAAGCTCGTGAACCAGTAGATCAATCCGTTAAACCCATCAACCCGTGGTGGATCGAGCCGGATTCAAACTTTTTTAGCTCACAAATAAGTGAGCCGGATTAGGTTAACTCAATAAATGACCAACTTATTATGAGTTGCATTGTATAACTCATTTTGACAATTTTACTCTCAACGAACTGATATATTTAAAGTGGATCTGTATTTCTTAATTATAATCAGGAAAACGTGTTTTCATATGCATAAAAGGACAAGAAAATAATATTAAAGGATTTATAACATTAATACTTTTATGGTGTTGTTGTTGAACTATATATAGGATATGTCGCGAACGAGCACAATTCATTGCAAAACTGAAAACATGCAATGGCGGATCTTAATCACAAATTTTGGAGGGGCCAAAATAATATAATTATTTGACTATTAAATTGTTGGATCATTAATAATGTTTTAAAAATTGGTTCCTCTAACTAAATAATTTAATCTTTAGTATAATGTTATGAAAAATATAATCTATCTTGTTTCCATCTTCATGAATAGTTTCACTTTTATCACTTTTGAATAATGAATCTATTCTTTTATTATTCATCAATATACCTATTTTTTAAAATAATATTAAAATAATTTATCATACCTTACTAAAAAAATTGAGAAGTGTAAATATTAAAGAAAAAATATAGTATATTTAAGTTACAATTAAAAATCGGTTATGAAAAAACACATAATACATTATTTTTTCTTCTATATTCATAAAAAATGAATCTATCAAAGGTTTATGAGATAAAAGAAATAATGTTAACTATTAAATAAATATTTAATTATCAAGTAAGATAAAAGATAATTACTTTTCTTTTCTTCAAAAAAGAAATAAGATAAATGGGAAATGAGAGAAAAAATAATTATCTTTTTTCTTTAAAACAAATATGACAGTGAGGAATGAGTATAATTTTTGTAAAACTAACAAGACAATAAGAAAGAACATAAAAAATATCTTAATAAATATTTTGTTTAATTATTCTTTTGGTTATTATTTTAGTTCAGAAATGTTAAGTTGGTTATCCAATTTTATTTAGTTTCAATTTGGTTCTGAATTTTGAAAAACTTATGCAATTTGGTTATTTTCATTAAATTTCTTGAAATGGATTGATGCTTCTTCATTAAAATTAAAGTTGTAAATAAAGATAGTTTGTTTTGTTGGTGTAATTAACATAATCTTACTATCAATCTTGATGAAAATTGTTCATCCACTTCAATAAATTTAACGAGAATGATCAAATTACATCAATTTTTTAAAAGTCAATATCAAATTGAGACTAGAAAAAATTTGATGACTAACTTGACATTACTAAAAGCCAAAAGATTAATTAAACCTAAATATTTTTATTCTTTATATATTTAATTTTATGTTTTATTATCTATTAACATTAATTGGTTATATTTTATAAAAAAATAAAAATACAAACAATTTAATTTTCATCTATTTATAGAATATACTACTTATAATTTAAAAAATTTTAAAAAAAAATCAAAAAATTTAAAATAAATATAATTTAAAAAAAAATTCAAAAATCTTGGGGGGGGGGCATGGCCCCTCCCAGCACCTACAATGATCCTCCCCTGAAAACATGGGTGTGTGTGTGAATAAGGTTGATAGAAATACGAAAGATAACTGCTTCGTTGTTTGTTGAGAGACACGTATTAAATCAAATTGTGGACCAAACCTAACCTTAGGATGCATATTATTCACCACATAATATAAGTCTACATTCCATGACTTAAATGTGTTAATTAATTAATACAAAAACATCATTTTGGTAACCAGTAACCACAAATCGGTTATGGATAAGAGAGTTATTACCGTTGATTTTCCTCTCTCTGTTTCATGTTTTTTCTTGTACTTCTTATTTGTGATATGTGTGTGATCTCATCGATTTAAGCCACCTATCATAAATAAGTAATAATGTATGAAAAGAAAGAACCAATTGATTAGCATTTACAGCGATTTTTGTTTCTTGGTCGGATTCAAATTTTTGTCAAATTAAGTGTGAAATAACTTACTGTTATAAAAATAAATAGCAAAGGAAGTTACTCCTTAGTAGAAATTAGAAGGATTTAAAAAAAGTAGTAAAAATTTCAAAACCATATTTATTTTCGTATCCACAGTGTCAGCATTAATAGCAAATACATGTCTAATTAATTTGTCGATGTTAGTTAATGACAAACAAAAGGAATGATTAATGGTTTGGCCTTGATGAAGAAAAATGTGCTGCACTTTAACCTCTTTATGGTCTCTTTCGTATATTTTTATATCTATAAAAGAAATAAGCAAGTAGAACTTTTGCGTAATTATTGATGGTTTTTATTTTAAAAATTAATACATTTATCTGATTTTTTTCATTGATTTATTTTTTATGTCTTATTGAACAAAAATATAATTATTGTGGTAAAAAAAATAAATTAGAAGATCACTTAAACAACATGGCCAAAAACTATAGTTACTAGTCACAATTGTTAAGATAAACAATTACCACTAGGTCAAAAGTTATAGTTATTAGTCACGGGCGCAACTTTTTTTACTTAAGAGTGTAACAGTCCAAGTATCACAATTCGATTGTGACCCGGCTCACTTGATCTCTACCACAGAACAATTGATGCCACCCAAAACACTTTTAAAGTCTTAAACTCTTACTTATAATTTATTAATTTTCTCATGGTTTAGAAATAAACATTAAGAATTAATAATCCTTAATTTCATTGATTTCCTTTAATGGACCAGTTTCTTTTATTATTATATCAGAACTTGGAACATAGACTTTTGTATAAGTGACAACATCCGAGTAGTAACTTGAATATTCCTGATGAATGAAATTGAATCCCTTCTTGCTCCAAGCGAAAAAGATTCACTTGCAAACGTTAAGTCAATAAGAGAATATGATCTTGTATAGAAAGAGAGAGTATGACTATATGAAAAGAGAACACGTCATAGAGTCCCTCTTCCTATACTTATTTATAATACTCTCTTTGAGTCTTAGACTCATGTGATAAATCAGTAAGATAATTGTTGGATATTGGGCTCCCTTCTTATGTGGAAAAAAGATCCAAAACTTTAGAAGTCTATGTCTCACTTAACCTAGTGGAGAGAGGGCGGCAAAATAAATAGGAAGAAAGAACAATAGAGTCAGAACACATTGAAAACCCTAGCACATAGGGGGAGACGTAAAGGGAAAAATCTATTCAGGTGTTTCACAGAGCTGTCACCGTAAAATTGGCACCATGGATTCGTTCACCGTTGGATCAGGCTGAAATTTTTACAGCAGGTTCGGAACACATTGTTCTTCATTCTGATAGGTTGGATCGTTGATACGAGGTCTGAGTTAGGAGATATTAATTTCGCACTGCAGCAATAATTTTATAGGTTTTTTTTTTCTTTTGTTCTTCTCTATTTGAAAGCTTTATTGCTTTGGAATTTGGTTGGGTATTGACACTAATTTGTGGTGTTGATTGATACTCTTTTGTACTCTTGTTGATCAAACTATTTCTTTGGTCTGGACGACTCATGATTTTTACGCTTGATTTGAGGGGTTTTCCACATTTGATGCCTTTATTTGTGATTGTGGTGATTGATTATTGCTGCTCTTTGATCGTTGCTCCTCAAGTTAGGAAATTATATTCGTTGTATTATCTGGTATATTGTTTGTGTTGTTCCTAGCCAATCTATGAGAAGTAACAATCAAAGAGTAGCAATAATAAATCATCATAAACACAAATGAAGGCACCAATACTTTTAACGTGAAAAGGGAAGAAAAACCTATAAAATTATGCCTACAGTGTGAAATTAATATCTTCCAACTCAGACCTTGTATCAACGATTCGACCAGTCAGAATGAAGAACAATGTGTTTCGAACCTGCTGTAAAATTTTCAGTCTGATCCAACGGTGAACGAATCCACAGTACCAATTTTACGGTGGCAGCTCTATGAAAAACGTGAATAGATTTTTTGCTCTACCTTTCTCTCTACGTGCCAGGAGTTTTCAGTATGTTCTAACTCTATTATTCTGCCTTTCTATTTATTTTGTAGCCCTCTCTCCACTAGGTTAAGTGAGACATAAGCTTCTCAAGTTTTGAGTTTTTTTGTTCACATAGGACAGGAGTCCAATATCCAACAATAATAACTTACCGTGATATCTTACCAAACAAGAGTGGACCTTGGTTATGACTAAGGGGAGCCATGGCTCCCCTAAATTTTTTTTATTTTAATTGTTATATATATTTATATATTTTTCAAATTATTTTTATACAATATTTTTTTATTTAAATTAAGTTTATATTATGAAAAATTATAATAAAAAATAAAATAAAGATAAAATAAAAATTAACTTGATAAAAGACTTTGTTAATATAAGAAATTAATGTTCTATTTCTAGTTATAAGGTAAACTATTAAGAAAGTGTAAGAGGAAAAAAAAAACAAAAAGATAAATTGAGAAAGGGATATTAAAGAACAAAGATATTAAAAAACGTATTTTCACATTATCTTTTAGAGAGAGATTTGATAACACATTCTTACATAATCTCTCCCAAATTAAGTGTTTTCCAAATTAGTATGAATCTCGATTACAATTTTAGGAATTATTTTATGAAATTGATATAAACAATAATTATATTTTTCTCCAAAGAAATATAATCCTAAATGTAAAAATTTATAAATTTTTGTGTTTATTTTATGGTTATTTTATGCTATGATAATGAATGATATTCATTTTTTTCTTCTATTATCATGTTGTTTTGAATGGAGAGAATGAAGAGCTATTTTTTTTTAATTAAAAAAAATAATTTATATATACAAATTTGAATTTGACACCTCTAAGTTTTTTGTTCAAGTTCCGCCACTGTTGCTAAATATACCAATTATAACGGGATACTTGATATTCAAACATAATCATACAGACAAAATTTGTTGCTATGTCAAATAGAAATATCCTATAATACTGCGCCTTAGTGAACCAAATTATCTATTAGAGCCGGACAAGTAAATTATATATTAATTTGATTGTATTTAAACATAGAAAGTTTTCATAATAGGGCATATAGTCCTTAATTATTATTGAACAGTAAATAACATCATGTTAATTGTACATGACATTGTAGATATACTTTTCTGACCTTTGTATAAATTAATAACTTCAATACTTACTGTATCTTATTGACCCATACAATTTCTAATGATACACAAGATCCCAATCACAAGTATAAGCGAACATAATGTTAATAGGGTAATCATGTGAGTTCTTCTATTTTTTCTATAAAGTATATTTAAAATAAAATAGTTTTATATATGATTCTAATAATCTAATTAAGTTCGTATACATGGTAGGTACTAATAGTTTATCTGACAAAATAGCAGAACCAAAGTTTGTGTCATCAGGGTCAAACCATAATAGTCAAACATCTCGCTGGAGAGTAATTTTTATAACTATATCTTTGGTTATGCATTCTGAAATCTTTAAACTTATTCATGATTAATTTTAATTTGAAAAACGTGATATTTTCATAATAATTATTTATGTACACGTGTATGCAGTTTGTAGTTATCTAAAAAATATTAGAAAACAAGTTTTGCTAAGATTTTACAAAAGTCAAAAACAATATTAAACATGTCATTTTTTGAAATAATTTTGCTAAATCAACAACATTTTTCAATAAAGAGATTACTTTTTACCGAGATAAAAAGAAAAATTAGTTTTAGACAATTAAAGATACAATATTTATCAAATTGTGATAACGTCAGTCAATTCTGTTTTTAATGAAGAGTAACTATGACTGAAACGAAAGTAATTAATATAAAGGATTGAGCAGTTTGATGAATCCTAAAATTTTGAGTTGGTTTTTGTGATATTTAAAGCACTTGAGTGCTACTATTGACACATACACATGTTTTTGATGTATTGAAAAAAAAAAAAAAAAAGAGAGGAGATGATAAGATTTGAAATGAAGTGTTAGGTATGGTGCGAAGCTCCCAAGTTACAACAGTTTATTAGCCACCAAAGTCCAATCTACGTTTCTAGAATTTGACCGCTGTGTGGCTTAACTTCCAAAATCAAATTCATTGCACGACCAAGAAAATCGCCAGCAAGAAACTTAAAATAAATAAACAAGGTCAAACGAAAAGAGAGACAATGAAATCATGTTCTAGAAAGGAATCAAAATATCAATATTCATTTCATATTGTTATCCACTGTTCACTATTAAAATATTAATAATGTTATCCTCATCGCAATTTCTGGCAAGCTAACTCTTATTTAATCGTGCCTCTGAGCAAGATCCTAAATCAACCTTATTTATATACATAAGATTAGGCGTTATTGTGTTTGTGTAAGATTTTATAAATATATTTATTAAAAATTAAAAATAAAGTAAAATATATCAAAAAAAAATGGAAAAATAACTATAAATACAAAAAAAAAAATAGAGATAAATGGTTATATAAAAAGTTTAATAAAATTGAAATTTTAAAATGTAAACGAAAAAGAGAGAATTTCCATTACATATTATTATTATTATGGATTTACGATAATTTCATCTATCTAATCTAGGTGTTCGGTTAGAGATAATAAAAATATTGTATTGAGCTTATAACATTGTGATCGTTTAACACCCAATTCTATACATCTTTCTCTAAACGAGGGGTCATAATAGAAAGACCTTATATAATATTGCTTTGGATATAACCCAAGCCTACTACTTTTTTTCTCTCCATTCTTATTGGATACATTAAGTTGTTGAATTTGTTTGTCCTCATACTTCATGTTGCGATATGTGACAAGAGACAAAAATCCTCTTTTCTTCCATTTATCTTTTTCATTACCATTCCGTTTTATTTATTTTTTAAATATTTCATTAGTCCATGTTTTTTCACCAAAATCTTGAATAGATTTTTAGATTTTTTTTAATCTCAATTAGGTTTATATTTTAAAAAAATGTGTAACAATTAGGTTCATTCCATTAGTATGATGTTAGCGACATTATTTTTAAATTCAAATATAAAATTTATAAAATAGTTATTTTTAAACTAACCTAACATTTATATATAAATTACTTAAAACAATTTTGTAACAAGTTAAAATAAATATATTTAAAATTTTAAAACAAAATATAAATAAAGTTTAATGTAAAATATAAATTTAAATAAACTTAGTATTATTAAAATATTTAATAAAATATAAATTTTAATAAAAATATCATTATAACATTAATATAAAATTTAAATTTGGTTTCAATTTGGAGGGAATGAAATTGAAAAATTAAAAAAAAAATAATGGACTGAAGTGGAATCAAAATAACAAATATATGGTTCAAATTGAGATTGAAACAATGACTTGACACGTGTCACCATATTGAATTGACACGTCGCACAATACTAACGTGACACATGACATAAATAATTTTCAAAAAAAAAAGTTAAAAAATTAAATAAAATTTTAAATATAAAAGATTCAAAAAAAATTAAAATATTAAAAAAACTTAAAAAAATAGGAACTGACACATGACACATCCTTAACCATGTTAACACCATATTAACCGAATAAACCTAATTGTTAAGCATTTTTTAAAATATGAACCTAATTAAGACTAAAAAATTTGGAGACCTATTGAGATTTTGGTACAAAAATATGGACCAATAAAATATTTTAACATTAATTTTTTTAATTAAACTCACAACTTCTCTCATTCTTCTTTATACATCCTTCAAATCAATCTTATTTCTTTAAATTATTAGAATTAAAGTCAGGACTTTTCTCTTTCATCTAATTACTAATTCACCTTATCACTCATGATTTTATATTCATTGTAATTATCAACTAGTAGGATTGTAATAACATGATTCCTATTCGTTTTCAGATATTTTTTCCACATAACATAATGTTGTTTGAGTGTATAAAATCAAATGTTGTCAAAGGGTTTTACTATAAACTAGTTTGAAATATTGTTACACAATCAAATTTTTTTTCCTATGACATATATTGTTTTTGTGTCTGATATTTTATAATTATGAAAATATTAAAGAGTAAAAGCGTGCGAGTATATATGATTATTAGACTAACTTCATCGTGCAACTTTGTCTCTAAAAATAATTAGAATATTCATAGACGAATTTGCAGACAAAGTATAGTAGCGATAGGCATTTTCGCCTCTACACGTCATATCTGAAATAGATTTTATTTATTTATTTCGATTATATAGTTACTAATATTTGTTTCTATATTTATGTATCCGATTTTGGTAACAGAAGTTTCGTATCCTTGTAAAACATTTTTTTAGTGGCGTCAAATTGAATTACACGAAATGGATCTTTCTACGTATCTCAGTTGTAATATGCTATAATATTCTGTACTTATGATAATAAATACATCATATGCTAATAATTATATAAAAGCCATCTGAACCGATAGTAATATTTATAATATACAATACATATATTTAACATTATTAATACAAAAAAATGACTAATTATATCCTTTAATATTAATTATAATATTGTTTTTATATGTACTTATTGATATTATGTTAGTGTATGCTATTTATGAATATCTAATAAATACACAATAGTTAATCTTTTAATTTGTATTTACTAACAAATGTTAATATTATTATACATTTATTACAATTGTTATTACTATATATTACATTAAATTATATTCAAACAAACACATTATAAGTTATATTTATTAATTTTAATATTTTTCTGTGTAACATTAATATCCTCCATTCAATATTAAATATATGTGTAAAAGACATAATGGTGTAAATGTTTCATTGTTATAAAAGTCAACTACTTATTGATACTACAAAACATGACAGACAAATGATCTTTATATAAAAAAATTGGGAAGTCTAGAGGTTCTCATTTAGTTATATTTTCCTTCATAACATTTGGTTTAGTTTGAAATTTATCTATCCAAACATATAATTGATTGCGAGATTTCAAGGTACAAGAAAACCAACAGTTTCATAAAATTCCAAATGAGAGAAATCCTTTGAGTTTTTCTCACTTTCCCTTAACTCTAAACGACAAAATCCTCAGAATTGGAGTGTAGTGGAGTTCAACGTGGTTGTGCTACAAATGCCACAAAATCATTTTTTTACTTATTTTGCATGGCCAGGGACGTGCTTCTTCATGCAAAAAAATAAAATAATATTATTTTTCAGTTTTGATTAATGAGAATATGCATTTTAGACAGTGTGAGTGAAAAGAAAGAATAAAAAAAAAACTATTTCGTTGTTTTTGTTGTTTAACATGGTTGAATATAGTACAAAAGTTATAATTAATACATCATTTAGGGAAAAAATTAATGTATTTTGTATTCTTTTTAAAATTGGTAACATTTTTTTTGGTGGTGTTTACATGTATTATTAACATTAGAAAATCATGATAAAGCTATATATTCGAGAATCTCATTCAATACATAGACAGAAGTAATTGATATTAGTCGAGGTGGTGAAGAGTTGAATAGATGTGAAATTAAAAATAAAAAATACATTACTTTTTTCCTTGAATAGTTACAGAAGAAACGTAATAGATTATGTAAGGAGCGAGGAAAAAGAGAGAGACGCGTGTGTAAGATGGAATGAAATAGTTGACTAAATAAAAACAGAAAGTAATATTTTATAAAAAAATGAGGAAAAAAAAGGCAGTTAGAAAATGATATGATTTAGTTTGGAAGTTTCTGGGGTGATTACACGAATTATATTGTTACTGTGGAACACCGTCTCTGACCAAAATCCGATGTAACTTCAACCAAGACTTCATAACCTATGAACCTTCTCTTCCCCTTCATCACTCAACAAAAACGAATCATTTATAAGCGCTTCCTCTTTTTCTTCTTCACTTTATAAAATCTCATACCCTTTTTTTTTTCTTCTCTCTCTAGAGTTTCACCTTCCTCTACACAGTGAGCCAAATGAAGAACTCAAGTGGCTCTAGAGAAAATGGAGGAATTTACCTTTTTCTCCTCCTCCTCATCGTTCCTCTTGCGGCTGCACAATCTCCTAACAACCAAAACGAATCGTATTACAACCGCTTCAGCCCTTCCATGGCCATCATAATCGTCATCCTCATCGCCGCCGTCTTCCTCATGGGCTTCTTCTCCATCTACATCCGCCACTGCGCCGACACCCCCTCCGCCAGCATCCGCAACCTCACCGGAGCCACCGCCCGCCCCCGCCGCGGCCTCGACCAGGCGGTCATCGACACGTTCCCCACGCTCGAGTACTCCGTGGTGAAGATCCACAAGCTTGGAAAGGGGACGCTGGAGTGCGCGGTGTGCTTAAACGAGTTCGAAGACACCGAAACGCTGCGTTTGATCCCCAAGTGCGATCACGTGTTCCACCCGGAGTGCATCGACGAGTGGCTCGCCTCCCACACTACTTGCCCCGTTTGCCGCGCCAACCTCGTCCCCGAGCCCGGAGACTCCGTCAGGGGAATTCCAGTTCTCAATGCTCCGAACGACATCGAGGACCAATCCGAAGCCCAACCCGAGGCCCACGACGACGCCGTCGAGCCTCTTCCCGAACAGCAGCAAGAGCCTAAGCTTCCAATTTCCTCTGAACCCCCTCAATTGCTCAGCCTAAACCAGACGCTGAACCGGAACCGCACTAGAGGCTCCCGGTCGGGCCGCCCCCGCCGGTTCCCCCGCTCTCACTCGACCGGTCATTCGCTGATTCAACCCGGCGAGGACACTGAGCGGTTCACCTTGAGGCTTCCCGAGGAAGTTAGAAAACAGATACTTCTCAACCCGGAACTTCATCGAGCGAGAAGCTTGGTTATGTTGCCAAGGGAAGGTAGTTCGCGGCGTGGATATCGAACCGGCGAGGGAAGTAGCAGAGGGAGGTCTTCGCGGCGGTTGGACCAGGGCTTTAAGTCCGACCGCTGGGTTTTCACTATGGCGCCGCCCTTCTTAGTGAGGGCCTCTTCCGTTAGGTCGCCAAGGGTGGCCAATAACGGCGGCGCAGGAACATCAGCTGCTGCGCCCTTTCCGCCGCCGGCTGCTGTGGATTCTGTTTGAATTTGTTCCTTAATTTATTGAATTAATCGATTTTTTTTCTGCCACGGTTTATTTTTTGGTCTGAAATTGGGAAGACGTGTATAATATTTGCCACACTTGTTTTGCGTTGAAGAAAATTAGCTGGAGTCGTGAATTGTGATGGTTTCGTAAGCCATAATCTTTGTCACCGGTTCAGCTAAAAGGGAATGCCCAGAAAGTAGAAAGCTTTGGCAGCGATGAGAACAAAAAGCTAGATTTTTGTTTGGAGGCACAGGAGATCCGCAGGGAAAATGGCATGCACATTACGTGTACAGATTATACATGAACCTTGTTATTTTTTTCTTTTTTTTTTTACTTTGGTGATTCTTGTAGTGAGTTTGGGTAACTGGAAGGAAGATAAAAAATGAAAACGAAAAACATGATGAGACTCGAAAAGGAGATTCAAAAGAAAAGCTACCACAACGAAGGAGGAAGAACATGCATGTCAGAAAATCGAAATTGTCCTCACCAGCCTGGAAAAGAACCCGACATAAATAAGATGTAGAAAAAAATAATAATGTATTTGATTAGTAAATTTTGTCATTATAAGTTAAAAAATAAAGTTTTCTTTTTTTATAATCGCTTTTTTTTATTAATAACATTTTAAGAATTATGTATTATCTTAAAAAAAACAAAGACAAAATAGGAGAGATTCTTTTATAAAAAAAAGGAAAAAAAATGATACCATTTAACAATATTTATAAGGATAAAATCATCTTAACAAAATAATAATTTTTACATTTTTTAATAAAAATAAAAATAATTTTCGGTAAAATAGATAATTGAAATTCAAATCAATAAAATTTAAAATAATATCAATATTTTATTAACATAAAATTTCAGAAATTCTTCTGGCCTTCAAGTTTATTTATAGTACATGCACTACAAATTTAGTGATCAATTATAATTTTTTATTTATATTAATGACTATTTTAGTAATCAATTTTTTATTATTAAAAATTAATAATAAATTAAATGCTTTTTTTAAAGTACAACATTTTGTTTATAATTGCTTTCTTTTGTTTTTGAAAAAAAAAAGATATATTTTTTTCTCTCATTTCTCATGTATTCTCTTCTATTCTTGAAAAAGAAAAAAAGGTAATTCTCTTTTGTCTCACTTGATAGTGAAATATTAGTTTATTAATTTATTTCATGAAAATCTTATATATTAATTTTTTATTTTATGAACATAGGAGAAAAAATATTATATTGTGTGTTTTTCTATAACTAAATTTAATTTATCATCAATTTTTCCTTTACCTTGTACGTCTCTCAATTTTTTATTAGATTATGATAAATTATATTTTAGTCTTAATTGTATTTTAAAATAGTTATATTGATAAAGAATAAAAGAATATATTTATTTTTTTAAAATGATAAAGGGCTGAATAATAGATATAAATGATAAAGAATAGATTAAAAATAATATATATCTGAAGATGAAAACACGACAAATTCAACTTCTTTAGATATTTTGAATCATGATATTGATGATCCAATTCTTCAGTTAGAGGAGCCATTTCTTAAGGTTCAAAGAATTATATGTGAGGAGTTTCATATTAATTATTTGGAAAGTAATCCAAAACAACTTCTTCAAATATGGGAATATCCAATAAGCCAAAAAGATGAAATTAGAAGAGCTTATTTAAAATGGGATCCATATGAAATACAACTTGAAAACTATCTTTAAAGAAAAAACATCCAAGGAGATTTCAATCTAATTGGTTTAAAATTTTTCTTTCATGGCTAGAGTATTCCCCAACTAATGATAGAGCTTATTGTTTGGCATGTTATCTATTCAGTTCAAAGCTATATGGTCGTCCTAGGTTAGATGTGTTTACTAAACAAGGTTTTAGATCATCGGAAAAGGTTAATGCAAGAAAAAAAATGTGCATTTCTCAACCACATTGGAGATAGTCATTGCTCACCGCATAACAATGCAATGAAAGTTTGTGAAGACTTGTTGAATCAATCTATGTACATTAATAACATTATAAACTATAGGGCTGGACAAAATATACCGAACTGCACTGCACTATCAATAACTGCACTGAACTAAAAAATAGTTCGCCTGAACTGCACTGAACTGAAAAACAATTCAGACGAACTGAACTGCATTGTTTTTTTTTCTAATAAACTGAATTGTACTGGACTGCACTGCACTATAATATGAACTGAACTGTTATAAACTGAACTGTTTTGTGAACTGCACTAAGTTTGAAATGAACTGCACTATTTTTGAACTGGATTGAACTATTTTTTAACTGAACTGCATTACTTTTGAATTTAACTAGACTGTTTTTGAACTGAATTACATTGATTTTGAACTAAATTGCACTAGTTTTGAACTGAATTTCACTGTTTTGAATCGAATTGTACTGATTTTGAATCAACTACACTATTTTTTAAACCAAACTATACTATTTTTGAACTAAATTATACTAATTTTGAATCAAACTATACTACTTTTAAACTAAATTATACTATTTTTAAACCAAAGTTTGAAAGTGTTTAGGAAAACTAATTTTACAACTTTATTAATTTTTTTCTTTTAAACATGTCTTAATACCCATCTTATTAGTTGTAAATACATTATAAAATGTATGTTTAAGTAAAATACAAGTGATGAATTTAAATATAGAAAAAATATATATATATATATATATATATATATATATATATATATATATATAAATGTAAGAAGGGCTGAATTATTATTCACATGGACTTGAATTTAAATAAAGATATATATTTTTAAAATAGAAATGGAAAAACATATTAACATCCTATCGGTGCTTAACAAATACTCTTTAATTTGTAGAGGAAGTCCATATTTAACAAATACGTCAATAACTTTAATGGTTTCTTTGCAAAAAAAACATGCATCCAAATTGGTTCTTTTTCTCATTAAAGTTTATCATTGTCTGTATTTTTTGAACCTTGTTTATTAGCTTTCAAACATAAAAATCTAAGTTTTTTTACTGTAACAATTGGTGCTGATTGAAACAAAAGAAATGGAGACTGTTCTAATATAGAATAGGAAAGGGACACCCAGTTTAGTTCGTACATAGGTTAACTGATATAAGTTTGGTTTGTTGAAACTGAACTGAAAAACAGTTAAGTTCAGTTTTAATTACAAATAGTTCAGTTTTGTTCAGTATAAAACAATGCAGTTAACCATGGATCAGTACAATTCAGTATATTATGCCCACCCCTAATAAACTATAATAATATAATGAAAGCCTTTGTGGTTTTTGTTTTGTTAATGTTCATTATACAAAATTATGTATTTATTTTTTTATTGTATTAATAACGATAATTAAATATATAAATTTTGGGTGTATTATTTTGGCTCCCCCAACAATGTTGGTCAAGATCCGCCATTAATAATGACTAACAATTTTTGGTGACTAATTTGATTATTAATGAAGCATTTTATTGTACTAATGGAAATATATTTATTTCAAAATGTATGATAATTTCATTCTCATTGCACTTCCTTTTCATTAGCATTTTGTAACATGTTTTTTTTTCCATTACTTGCGTATATAAAATCAAGACTAGAGTTATGGATGAAACAGATTTAACGACTTTTGTGCTATTCGATAGAGATGTTTCTACATTTGTTGATTTATATTCCATATTCTCAAATTCATCTCCAACAATGTAATCTAATTTTTTGTATCTAGAATACAAATTATGTCAAACTTCCAAATTTTCAATATGAGGGTCTAGAATATAAATAAATGAGAAAAGTGTAAAAAACGCATTTAAAGAATGTACCATTAGTTTCAAAAATCTTATAACATGATTCATTGAATAATGTAGAGATATCTTTATCAAATAACACAAAAGTCGTTAAATATATTTTATCCATAACTCTAACATTGATTTTGTATATGCAATGGAACGAAAACATGTTAGAAGGATGGGAAGAAAAATAAAATGCAATATAAACGAAAATAAAATTAACATATATTTCGTAATGAATATATTTTTATATCCTATGAATAAACTTGAAGGTCGCAACATTTCAAAAGAATTTATCAAATTTTATGTTGAGAAAATATCGATATTTTTTTAAATTTTATTCATTTGAATTATCTATTTTACTATTAATGAAAAATTATTTTTATATATATCATTATAACTATATTTAAAATATTAAAATATTACTAATAATGGAAAACCATTTTTATAAATACCATTATATTACTATAATTAAAATATTACTAAGAATCTTTCATATTTAAGTTAAGAAAGTGTTGATATGATTCTAAATTTATTGTAGAGCATAAAAATGTTATCAAATTTAATAATATATTTGTTTTTATTGTTTAGTTTTCTTGAGATTTAAAAAATTCATTTTATTTTATAATATTATAACTATAATTAAAATATTAAAATATTACTAATAATGGAAATACATTTATACATATATATATATATATATATATATATATATATATCATTATTACTATAATTAAAGTATTACTAATAATTTTCTAAATTTATGTTAAGAAAGTGTTGAGACGCTTCTAAATTTAATGTAGAATACAAAAATGCTATCAAAGCCTCGAATAATATATTAGTTTTTATTGTCGAGTTTTTTTAAGAGAGAATTAAAGAAGTGTTAGGAGCTACCACGTGTTTAAAATATTCCCAACAAGTTCAATTTGTATAATATATATATTTATATGATATATATATATATATATATATATATATATATATATATATAGAGAGAGAGAGAGAGAGAGAGAGAGAGAGAGAGAGAGAGAGAGATTCACAAATTATTAATTATATTTAATGAAAAAATTCGTTGTAATGACTAATTAATATTAGGTATATTTTATTACTATTAACATTAAGAGTTATACAGACTAATTTATATGATTAATTTGTTTTTTGATTAATTAAATTTAATTACATTTTTTAAAAACCAAACATGAATTACCTTTTTAATATATCATATATTAATTAATAAAATTTGATTCACAATTCAATATTAATTGTTAAATTACTAATTATCACTTATTATTATTTAATAATTTCAGATACAATTATGTTGTCTTATAAACAATTATATTGAGTTAAAAATAAAATAAAATTTAGATTTATACAAAAATCACGTGGGTTGCATTTGAATTTAGTTTAATAACAAATATATTGTTCCCAATGGTTTATAGTTAATATTGTGATGGAAATTTATATTAACATTGTTCATTCGTGCTAAAGTGTTATTTGCAGAAGTTTCTTAATTTTTTTAAATAAAACATTATTTTTCATAGCGTTCAATAAAAATATTTGTAGAAATTAGATATTTAAACACAAAAAATAAATTATCTATATTAAATATCATATATTATATAATGTTATATATTATATTATATTATATACTGTATATTATGTATTATGTATATTAACCTATTGTTATTGATGGCAGTAGTAATTATATATTGCTTTTTATAAATAATACATTATTCATATTATTTTTCTATTTTTTAAATCATTTAAATTCACATTTTAACAATCAATATATTTTAGCATTTATTTAAAAGATATGGCTTTGATTTATTATATGTTTTATTTATAGTAAATAGAAATATATGTATTATTACGAGTACATACAATTTAAAATTAACAGTAAAATTAGTAAATAATTATTTATTAAAATTAGTTTATTTTAAAATAATATTATTGGTTAAAGAGTAAAATTGAATAAGTAATGTATGTATTCAAAGAATAATATCATTTGATATAATACATTATGGAAATATGGAAAATAGAAACATATAGTATATGGAAATATATAGTATATGAAAATATAATACCTTCAAATATGGTGGCAAAACGGTTCAGCCCGGTTCGTTTTAACTTATACAGTCTTTGACCCATAAAAAAGAATCAATCTGAGTTGAATCACCACTCAAAAAAACGGGTCAAAAAACATAACATGTAACAAGGCTAACCTTTTACTGTTTTTTATAACTTTTTTTTAAAATATTTTTATTTATAATTTTGTTTTTGTATATATACTTATAAATAAATATGTAGACCATATTTAATCATATAAATATTTTATAATTGATTAATTAATATTTTGATTGGATAAATTAAAATAATTATTATATCTACATATTAAAGTTTTTTTTATAATCAATAATTAGAACTTAATTTGTAAGTGTCAATGATTTAAATTATAACAATATTACATATTTATATTTATACAAAAATATACTATAGAGATTTAATTTTTTAATGATTTTTAATTTTAAAAATCAAACAAAAAAGATGGACCAACAAGCTATGCGAGGGTTGTAACTCCAACTCAACCCACATTTTTTTGACGGACAAGGAATCGACTGACGGGCCAAACTCGTTTCAAAATCTCTACCTTCAAAGTTATTTATACTATATCGAAATATGAAAATATATAATTACAAAATTAGTGTGTTTATTTTTTTTAATAATAATATATTTTTAATATATAAACTTTTACGTATTTATAATAATAAATAATAAAAAATTAATAATAAAATTAAATATATATTTATTTAAAATATAAAATATTTTTTATTTATTTTCTAAATAATTAATTTTGTTATTAATAATTGTTTTAATTTAAAAAATAAATATTTTTTAAAAAACAATAATAATTTTGTGTGATAATTATTTTAATTTTAAAAAATATTATTTGTTAAAGAATAAAATTGGATAAGTAATATATATATATATATATATATATATATATATATATATATATATATATATATATATGTGTGTGTTTTTTGATGTGAGACTTGGTATGAATGAGTGATCTGATAGTATCTGAAAAAATAAAGGTAATAAATAATAAATTTTGATAGGATAAACTCTAATCGACGACTATGATATTATTATATTAAAAGAATTATAAACTTAAACTCAAATATTTTAAAAAAATTAAAATTAAAAAAATTAAATTTAGATTTTTTAGAAAAATCTCGTGTTTCTTACGGATAAATGTACTAATTTATTTCTTCAAATAAATGATTTTTTTAGGTAAATTGATGAGTCAAAACATTTCACCTTGAGTTTAATTTATTAGAGTGGCATCATGAGAGTAAGAGATGATATAATTTCACTCATTTTAAGATAAAAAAGTTTCATTTCCGGTTTAATTAAAGTCAAAATTTATATAAGACAAGATTAATTTATAAGTTTTGAAACTCTAATTAAGTTGATCTTAATCCAAGATTTATTTAAATTTAATCAATAAAGTTAATTTGGCCAACTTGCTAAATATTTACATTAGTTATTATTTTTGGATGTTGGATTCAACGTCCACTTAACAATCTTTTGATATACTAAATATAATGCGATTCTCTTTATGTTCGGGAATTTTGTTTGGTGAATATATGCTAAGTTTTCTAATGCTAAAATCAGTTTAAAATTGATTAGTGAAAGTAGTTAGTACTATAATAAATACATTATGAATGTGTCGACAATCATATTTTTAACTGTATTTATAACTTTGTATAGTTATAATTTAATAATAGGGTTAAATATGTTTTTGTTCCTAAGTTTTAGTGAAATTGAAATTGGTCAATTTTCAAATTTTTTGACCAATTTAGTCTTTTATCTCTAAAAATGCATGAATTTAATTCTTTTAACCAGATTTTGTTATGTTCATCTGACGGTTTAAACGCAGTTCATGATAGTATTTAATTGTTATATCGTTTGACACATCTCCGCTTTGATGTTAACTCAAATATTATCATAAAATGCGTTTAAAATGTCAAATAAATTTAATAAAATTTGGTAAGAAAAACTAAATCAATGCATTTATAAATATGAATGACTAAATTGATAAAAAATTTTAAAAAGAGATTAATTCCAAAATCCACTAAAACTTGAGAGGTAAAAACATATTTAACCTTTAATAATATTATGGAAAAAACTTTTTTGTTGCTCAGTAATTAAGAATATTTTTTTTATGCAATTTATCTTTGGAGGAGAATATAAAAAAGGTTTATATCTTTTGTTTATTGTATTTAATTATATTTGTGTCATGTTGTTTCATCGAATATTAAAAGAAACGATATAAAAACAACAAGAATAACGAATTCCGAAAAGAAAGAATTTTTATTTTAATAAAAGTGCGACTTTCTTTTTTTAATTTAAAACATTGACATAATTTGACCCGGTCAATTAATTAAAGTTTTGTGGCAGCCAGAATTATAGGCAAGGGTGGAAAAATGACCTAAATTAGAATGATGGTTTATTTGACTTTAAAATACCCCAAAACACAATCCTTGACGTTTGCAATTAAATACCCAGTTACCATTCAATGCTTTTCGTATGACATTTCATGACTTCAAACTTTCAATAAAATCACATAAAAAGTCTCTCAAAACATAAATAGATATCTTCAAGAAAATCTCTATAAACATACTATATCATTCATAATATTTATAATTAAAATTTATTAGAAAAGAATATTAATGTCACTTGTAACTAGAGTTAAAACAATATGCATTCACTCTCAATAAAACCCAATAAAAGATAATATCGTAAATGAATATTCATATGTAATATATAATGAATACCAATAATATTTATATTTGTATATTAAAGAGATGAGTACGAGTATCATAATTAATACTCATGTATGTTATAATCTAATTTAAATTAACTTTTTTTAGAAAAAATATGATAAAAATATATAAAAATTTTAAATGAATTATTTTTTATTAATTAGTTTTAAAAAAATTTAATTTTTTTATAAATTGTTATTTACTTTTTTTAAATGAGTTATTTGTAATGTAATATATTATAATTTAAATTTATGGTTAAATATGTTATTAATTTTTTTTTTTACAAATATTTGTTAATGTCTATAGATATTAAAAAAATAACAGATATCTATATAATGGATACCAATATAAATATAATAACGAGTAAAAAAAATATTTATCCTACGAATAATAAAAGTTATTTTACCTGTCGTGTTGTATCCTGTTTGTAATAATACTATATTCTTTTAATGAGTAGGTCACCGGTTGCTTTTGTAAAAAATGAAAAGAAGATAAAAATACAGTGTAACATGATTTAACCACATTTGAGTAAAATTCATCCCATTATATTTTAATGAAATGGGTGGTGCTATCAAAGATAAATATTGGGTTGACTTAGAAGCTATAACTAGGAATTTGACTTGAAGTATTTATTTTTGGATAAATGCTTTTCATAATTAAAATGAGTTAAAATATTTCGTATGCATTTAATGAAAGTAAAACTAATATAGTATATTATTACTTCCGTAGATTGACATTTATCATCAGTGGACTATTACAAAATCTATCGCCGACTTGAGATAGTTTTTTCTTCTATATCCAAGACAAAAAAGATATATACCAATAGACATATTTTCAACTTTTTATCAGAAGACATTATATCCTATTATAAGAGATATTACCTTGAAAAATAACCAAGTCAACATAATAATTAAAAAGGAGTAAACTAAATGAAAACTAAGATTATAGACTTATAAACTTGAAAAAATTAATTAATTAAAAATAAAAGTTATAAACCCAAGAAAAATAGACAATCAAATATGGAAGGTTCTTGGCTACGACCATTACCTATTGCAGCAATTATTCTATACTGTTTCAATAATGATATTTTTAGTTTGTTTTCTTTCTCTTTTTTCTGAGAGAAAGTTTATTTTGTTTTTTGAAAAACAACTTGAAAGCTTAATTTTGAAATGTCCGTAGACATCTTAATGTTCTTTTCTTTTGAAAAATTATTTTTTAATAAAATTTTGTTGATAAATTTTTTATAATGTACACATAATAATAATACTATTTAATGGATGAAAGAAAATTTTGATATGATTTCAAAGAAAAAAAAAGTTTGACGTGTTTTAAAAAATAAACTTTATTAAAAAAGAAAGGTTATGAAAATATCATAATCTTTTACTTTTCCTGAATTATTCTCTCTTATTTATTTCATATTTATTTATAGGTGACACACATTTCATCCGAACTAAATTATCCGGTCTTTAAATGTTGGAAACATTATAATGTTTAGACATAACATTAAATTTTTTATTCTGTCTCACTTTATTCTTCTTTATTACAGGAGTTTAAAGTATCTGTATACATTAGCAGAAAATGTGGTAATTACTTTAACTATTTTTATGTTAGATTTTCAAAAATATTATTGCGGTAAAAGTTTCCCTCTGATTATATCGGAACATCTCATAATAAATGTACTGAATTTTGAACTGAATATAAAATTCTTAAGCCGTTTAATTTGAACTGAATTTAAAATTCTTAAGCCTTCTCTGTATTCTTGTAAACTGTTTAATAAAAATACACTAGCATTTAAAAAGTGTTTTAATATATTATGAAGACACGATTAAAAAACAATACATGAAAATTGAATAAAGAATCCAAATTGGTTCAACTGGATGGTCTTATTAGTCGTTGTTGGCCATTATTACGACCTCTTTTTAATAATATAGCAGCCATGTAAGACAGCCATTGTTGAGAAAAACGATGAATAATGTTTGGTAGAGATTGGGGAGGGACCATTGGTAAGAAACAGTTGTAGAAGGCCTTAAAGTAGAGAAATTAATTGGACGGAGTAGGCACGTTGCGTGACTGAGTTTTGTTATCACTTTTTCAATTTCTCTCTCAGTTTTCAACTACTTTCTACCCTTTTCACCCACAAATCCTTAATTACATACGCCACAGTATCCACCCACCTATCTTTCAATACCCACCAACTCACTCCTTGGGATAACGTGAACATCTTCACCAAACTTTAATCTCTTTCTGTGTTGATACTAACATTTCCTCAACATCAAATTTGTCAGCAGGGGGACAACGTGGACCTGAGTCGATGGGTCGGTTCACAGATTCGTAAAAAAAAAAATTGTGAGGCAAATATATATCGATTTTTTTTTTTTTAAATTTCTGTATGAACATTTCAAATTTTGGTACGAGTAGAAAATGTGAGTGTTATAGTATTATTTATTTTTAAATGTGTTAAAATTTGAATTGTGTACATCAAAGTTTGAGGTTGAATATAATGAACATATTAAATTATCAATTTATCATTTAACTTTCCAAAACTTTTCTTTAATTTTGTGAACTCTTTAAAGTTTTTCAATTTGTTAAATATTAAAAGCTTTATCATAATTTTTTAAATAATAAATAAATAAAAAAGTAGGCCGACTCGTAGGCCAAAACTTATATGAGTGGATTAGACTTTTCAGCCTGCATTTTTAATGTGGAACGGGTCAACTCGACTTGCATTTTGTATGCCAAGTGCAGGACGAGCCTAAACGAATCGGACCGGTCCACTTTGTCATCCGTATTTGTTATGGCTACACAATCCTTCTAGGTTAAAGACAGTCTAATAATCTCACATCATTTAAAAATCAAGGTCTAAGATAGTTTAAATATTTTCTTCTTTCTAACATTTTAGATATTTTTTAAGAACAAAACTGTGGTGAGACATACTCCATCAATAATAATGTTTTGCCACAGACTTTTTTTTTTCATGGTCTTTGTACGGTCCTGAGAAGAACATTGCTTTTTAAAAGGCCCAATCTAGGCTCTTTCTCTTAACACCCTCATGGTTTCTTCCCATGTCTCCATAATTACGAAAAATTTCAAATTGTATGTACGTCTGGATATTGGTGAAATTTTGATTTTCCCACGGTTCAATTGGTAAAAGAAGAATGAACCCGAACATTGCAATGAGGCTTGCCCAAGCCCAAGCCCAAGCCCAAGTCCAGTTGACACTCGCACGTGAAGAGGACCGTGAAAAACAAGTTGGAGGAAGTTCGCGCGAATTGAAGGCGCAAGCGGAGAAAGTAGAAAGATGCAGAAGGAGGAAGAAGAGAAAAACAGTGATGGAAAGCAGAAGAAGAGTTCAGTGGTGATAAGAATACCTTCTTATCAGGAAGTAGTAGAAAGTTCACAGGCAAAGTCGACTCCACCATCTCTCTTCCTTCCCTCCCAATCCTTTTCCCAAGCTTTCGCCTTCGTCAAATCCTCTGAGTTCTACGCTCCTCCTCCACCACCTCCTCCACAACCCAGGTATACACGCTTCTAATTTCTGCATCCTAATTCTTTACTCATTATCGCCATAACGGTTAATATTTTGTTCCTTCTGTTAATTCTTTTGTTTATTAGGGAAACTGCTCAATCGGATGCTCCATCTTCAACCTCGACACCGTCTCCCGCTACTGCTGCTGCTGCATCTTCATCAAAATTACCCTCCTCTCAGGCCTCTCAAAATCGCACTTCAATTCTTGTGAGCCACAGACAGGTTGAATGCCTTTTAAAATTGTTATCGTAAAAGTACGACAATCGCTATGATTTTAGCGCATTCTAATTCAATTCTCATATTGTTTTTTTCTCGTGCATAATCTTAGGTGATTATTTTGTCAACGTGTTTCTTGTATTATTAATTAGTGTCACGAAGTGAATTTTCTTTTCCGTTTTGCAGAAGGGAAACCCCTTGCTCAAACACATTAGGAACGTTAGATGGGCGTTTGCCGATGTTGTTTGTGACTACATGCTTGGCCAAAGCTCCTGTGCTCTCTATCTCAGGTTATTTTCTCTTTTCTTATTAAGTTTCTCTTCTGAACTTAGATGTTCTAGAGTTTGTTTGTTGCGCACTTGCTCTCGTCAGTTTCAACGCCAATACACAGTGATTCTTCTAAGTTTTCTGGAAAATATCAGTCGTTGAAAATGCATATCAAAGCGTCAATCGACACTGGATATCCTGATGCATGCTCTATTAGTTTTACTGTGGCGTTTCGTGGGATAATTGCATGTTTTCATGACTGGAAAAAATATTTATTATTCAATTCAGTGTATTGACTATGTTATATAGTTTATCCTTGTGGGCTTGCTTTTATTCTAGATTCCTTGTTACCTATCCATGGTCACTTCAATATCTTACATGTTGTTCCTCCTTTACTAGTTGGGTTCATTATAGTTCTATTTTTTTGCATCAACTTAACTTAGTTGGATGATTTAATGCAGTCTTCGGTATCATCTTCTGCATCCAGACTACTTGTATTATAGAATTAGGGAGTTGCAGAAGAATTTCAAGCTTCGAGTGGTTTTATGCCATGTTGATGTGGTCAGGCACTCATTCAAACTTCTATACCATCTATTTTAGTTTATGTTTTCCAGTGATCTACCTAGAAATTTATAATTAACTATACCTGTTTTGCTATCTATACAGAGGAAGTGACATTTCTCTGTTGTTTTCTTGTTGATTGCAGGAAGATGTAATAAAGCCTCTACTTGAAGTTACAAAAACAGCTTTGCTTCACGACTGTACGCTCCTATGTGGATGGAGGTGCAATTGACTTTACTTTTAACTGCTTGTGAAGTATGCATACTGAAGATATAATTTTTTTTTCTTTACTGTTAGGAGCACGAGTCTGCTGCTGTTATCTACTACACTCTTGTGAACTTGTTATCAAACTGAGTAGAAAATTTAACATGCAATCAAAATTTATTGTTAAGGAAAAAAGTTGGTTGTTGCAACTTAATGAAGCATGTTAATGTCACTATCTATTTTCCAACTGTTTTTTTTGTGACTCAATTAATACATACACCTTGGAAGGAGAAATGCTTATCGTAGTTTCTTTCCGAGCTTTTGGTTTAGCAGAATTTCTTCCATATAAAGGAGCTTGAGATTAATGTAGCATCAACATGCATGTGAGTTTCAATATCTGTAGTAGCATCTGCCAAGATTTCCCTTCTCTTACCTGTCTAATCGGTTTTATGTGATTCCATTGTACTGTTGTTATAGTCTGGAGGAATGTGGCCGGTACTTGGAGACCATAAAAGTTTATGAAAACAAGCCTGCAGACATTATTCAAGGCCAAATGGATACAGATTATCTATCACGGGTATGGTTATATTTCTTCTTTTATGTTTGCTAATTTTTATGGGTTTTATTTAATAATTTCAAAAGTAAATTATAAAGGATGCTTTTCGTAAATTGATTACATTCGATGCATGGCCACCAATTGTGCTGAAGCTATTTTATTTTCAACTGTAGCTAACACATGCCCTTACAACAGTACGGCATGTTAACAAGACTGATGTTGTCACCCTTGGTACCACATTTGGGGTACGTATGCTGGCTTTTAGTGCACGCAGAGACACACGTAGAGTGATCTAATTCACGAAAGCACTTTCATCAAGCTATTTTCTTGTCTTTTCAGTCTCTTTCTAACATTATGGGTGCATCTATGGAAGATCTAGCTCGTTGCCCTGGCATAGGAGAGCGCAAGGTATATTAATGTTACCAATAGTGAAATTGCAAAGGGCAATTGATTTGCACTTGCCCATTTTTTGTAGCATTGGTGCATGATCTTGAGCCATTTTGCTCACTTATATTAACCAACAAAATCTGAATCTTCCCAATGACAGGTCAAGCGCTTGTTTGACGCCTTTCATGAACCTTTCAAACGGGTGGACTCAAGCTGGCAGGCCTTTCCAGATACTTCTGTTCAAAATGAGCCAGCTAGTCCAGGCTCATCGATCAGGAACAATACTGAATCTTCCTCCTTGATTGAAGACAAACAAGATGATGTAGACGATGTGAGCAAACGTAGGAAGAAAGAACCCGAAGTTACTGTCAAGTCTGCCCTTTCTGCAGCTTTTGCCAAGTACTCCGATAGAGTTGGAAAGAGGAAAGAAACTTCACAAGTGGAGGAAAAAGGAGAATCAGATGCTTTCAAATAATCAGAAACTGAAATATAAAATCACCATGATGTTTTTCACTGGTTGTTCAATAATTTACCCTTGAGCGTAATCTTATGATATTTAGAGGCTTCAGTTATTATGTCTATGCATGTGAAGCCATGGAGATTCTTTTGGGACGGTAATGGGGGAAACACTTGTAACAAGTGAAGAGGTAACTGTTATAATATGGCAGCTGAACTTGTAGGAGGTTAGGAGTCTTTACTCAAATGGGAAGGAGGAGAAAAAAATCCGTGGGAAGATTGGATTTTCGGTGTTGAGATGAGTTTTCCCTGTTTAAGAGATATTCTCACTTTTGTACATTGTGTCTACCTTCTATTCTAAAGTCTCAAACCATTTAGGGATTTTTTTGTCCAATGTTTGTACAAGATGTAGCCTATTTCTGAAACCACTTTAGGGTATAACAACAAATAGAGGGAAGATCTGATTTTCGGTTGTTGAGATAAGTTTTTACCCATTTAAGAGGTACTTTGTACGTTATGTCTAACTTATTTTCTTGATTCTGAGACCACTTTGGATTTGTTGTTTCATGTTTCAATCAGTTGTAACCTATTTTCTGAATTAGTGCCTATCAAGCTCTTCTTTTGTCTACTGCATTATTTATCTTTGGATCTTGCCTTGCCACCATTTTAGGGTAGTGTTGGGGTTCAGGTTTAGAATTTACGAGTGGTGCATATTTCTGGATGGTGCTCGAAGTTTTCAACTTTACTACCGGATGCAATAGTAATATCATAATGTCTACCTGACTTTTACTTAGAAAATAATATGTTAAAAATTGTGTTATGTTTAATATTGAGTACCATAAGCAAAATATAATCTGAAAAGTATTTTGATATTTCATTATATGTTACTATATTTTAAGATAGAGGGTACATAATGTATATATACATCAGTGACATAACACTAGCTGGTGTATCACATAAAAGTAACAGGTACACGAAACAGAATTAAATAAAATCAGAAAAGTAAATCAGATAGATTCACCCAAGCAAGTTATAACCCCACTTCGGAACCTATGATCTAGATCCTAGTTATTTTCTGCTCATGATTTGGATTCTGTAATTTTTGACATTGTCAAGAGGGCGCTAGAAAAGTCATTTTATTGTTTAATGGAGAATGAAGGAATATGCGACAGACAGTTATAAAGGACTTCTAGTTCTCCAAGTCCGGGTTACAAATACTGTCGCAATCATTTTGCTGATCTTTTTTATCAGGAAATGTCCATTGATATGACAAGCGGGGTTCCTTGTTGTGCTACATGCTTTGTGGGGAATCCTTGCTTTAAGTCAGACACCAGTCATGCAAGTTAAAACAGGTCAGCATTATTCCATTATGTCCGTCACGTCTGCATGTTGGTATTTCTCCTTATACTAAAAGTGAATTAGCTTTTAATATATTTGTCTCATATTGCACCGCCTAAAATTCAGCTCTTTGCCAATTGCCAGGTAGAAAGAAGCTAAATTCCACGATCTCCTTGTCAGTCTCTAAGAGGGGGAGCTCTATATTTAAGGTCGTTTTCCGTTGGCCAAAGATGATCCAGTCTGATTTTAGGTATGTCACTAAGTTTGTTTCTACGAGGTGAGTTACGGGATTTAAGAATTTACAGGAAACGATACTCTTGAATATTAAGTTTCATCATATTGCAGGAGAAATGTTCTGTTCATATTAGCGACGTAATTATTAGAAAGTTCACATTCCTCTTATTTTCTTACCTTGTATCTTTGCAAGTTTCTCATGACAAAGACAATCTAAAAAATACAGATCATAAAATGATAAAAGCAAAATCTAGAACTACAAGTTCCATGATCGTCTTTCTGTTTGCATTTTCTTCCATCCTCTCTTCTCCGCTATTGAAGGCTGTAGAGATGAGGGTTTGCCAATTCGGTGGTGCCCCCCATTGTGTGTGATATTGCTCGTGTTTTGGGGCCTAATGTTTGTCCAAGGGCTAGTTTAGTCTAACACGAATGTTAGTTTATTTCTAGGCTGCTTCTGCTCTTTGTGGTTTGTTTCTGAAATCGTAGGGAACTAGAACTAAGGGAGGATGGGTTCTTAACAAGTGGTATCAGTGATTGTACAACATCTGTCATGAGCGGCCTGTAATCAGCTTCTGGCTGTATGCACATTGCTGCAATGGCAGCTATCTGCAAAATCCCATAGAAACAGAAAGCAAATGTTACTTGATAGGAAAAGTATGGTTAGTCCAAGACAAAAGTGACAGACATGAGGGTGAGAGAATAACTATGACTAAACGAAAAATTGACCTGAATTAAATCCTTCTTAGAGTACTGTCCGCGTAGAGCTGGGTCAACCATTTCAATCACCTTTTCTCTGTTTGTCAACCGTGGAAGAGCCTGGTGAATGCATAATATCTTATGTTACAAAATTAATATTTGACAATACTAGAAACTTAAATCTCAACTCTGTTTTTTTCTCCTTTGATTTTCTTTAAACAAAAGTTGCATAATCAATTTTATTCTATTCAAAATGCAGGGTGCTATTTACTAACCCAAGAGACAAGGACATGTTCTCCCGGGGCCCGCTTGATATCAACAGGCACACGTCCCGTGAGGAGTTCGAGAAGAACCACACCATAGCTGTAAACATCTGACTTTGTGGTAAGCTTACCCGTGGCATACCTACATCATGCCCAAATTCAAGGGACGAATTAAATTTACGCAATAATTTATGAAAGAAGCTGTAAATATATCATGAATGGTGTGCAGTATAAATTTTTTATATGTCATGTATCATACATAAAATTGAAAATCACAGCCTGCTTGATAAGGACTTGACTGTGACCATGTGCATGGTTCTTTTTTTAACGTTGTAGGTTATGTATGGGATTGGGTGGGGATGAAGATAAGGCAGGGCGGTTCCAAATGACAGATGAAATGGGGCACTCATAATACTCACTCTGGTGCCAGATATCCAGTGGTCCCCAACACACGGGTGGAAACCTGACCGTTCCTCTTCTCTGATCCCATCTTAGCCAATCCAAAATCAGACACCTTGGCACGGAAATTTTGATCCAGCAGAACATTGTTAGTCTTGAAGTCTCTGTGGATCACAGGAGAGACTGCATGTTCATGAAGGAATTCCAGTGCCCTGGCACAATCAAGGGCTATCCTCATCCGGGCCCACCAATCCAACGGTTGAGTTTGATCGTTGGGGGAGTGAAGATGGTGGTGAAGTGTACCATCGGGCATGTATTCAAAAATCAATAACCTGTGGTGTTGGTCAGCGCAATAGCCAAGTAACTCCACCAAATATGGAGAGTGCAAGCGACTTAGGAGATCGACCTGCAATAAATGTCATTTAGTCTTCACACCCATGTGCTGGATTTGAATAAAGCTCACAATATGAGTTGGCAAGTGGGATGGACTGATAGAAAGGTAAATGAATGTTCATTCCAATTTTCATGGTCCCAAATTTGGTTGCAAAACGCCAGAGATTTCTTTTAAAAGGATAATCGCTGACAGGAAATGTCTTATTGTCTGTATTTTAATGACCTATGAATAACTTTTATTAATATTTTGATTCAATAGAAGTGCATAATTCAAATGACTTGAATATTTATAACTTATTTTAATTTTGTGAATGATTTTTTTAATCTTTGACATGTTTTCACAGTTTACAAAATCTTCTAGGTTAGAAGATGCAGAAAGGTTAAAAATTTAAGATATTATATATAGAAAACCTAAGAATAATTTATATCCCTAATTGCTAGAGTCAAGTGTCAAACCATGAAGGCATAAATAATCTGCTAGTAGGATATTAAGGTTGTCACGTGATAGTTTGTAAAATTCCTTTCACATTAATGTAAACATTTCGTTACTACTTACAAACTTTGTTAGGCAAGCAATACACGTTTGAGCTTAACAAAAGACAAAAACAAAGTCTCTGAACAAACTGGATCTAATACAAGGAAAGGAGACATTGGGAGAGAGAGAGGGTGCAAGTAACAACAAGAAATAATTAAATCTTTGCGTGCTAAAGAGAAGAGGATATATTAACTCATTAAATGAAGCATACTGACTCACCTCTATTCTGAAGGCACGCTCCCCTTGCTTACCCTCACTGCGAAGCAACTTAATTGCTGCCAAAGTGCCATCACTTAGAACTCCTCTATACATCAAGCCATGTCCTCCATTACCACCAATCACATTTCTTTCACTGAATCCATCTGTAGCAATTTCTAGTTCCCTATATGTGAACACTTGGACTCCTCGAAATGTAGATGCTGGGGTCCTGCTCAAATTTCCCCCGTGAAGACACCCACTCTTCACTTCTACAATAAATGTCTCCAAGCATTTATGGATTAGCTTCTGAATTTTAAAGCCTCACCCCTCAAAGACTAGTTGAATTAATGTTAAGAACAACTATTGAATTAATGATACGCAAGAGACAAATTTATATGATCATCTGCAGTCTGGAAAGTTGTGCAGTTGTAATTGCTAGCAAATTAACTCTTCTAAGTTTCCATATAGTTATGGTAGTTGTTTGCTTCACTAATTAGTATTCAAGATACTATTTGCAACTAACTGATAGCATGTGATGTGGCAACTAGTTACCTGGGCTAGAATTCAAGGTTGATGAAGTAATGAGCCTGCTGCTTGTGTCATGAAGCTCTGTGCTGTCTTCTTTGCAACTGCCACTTTTGGTGGAAGATTTTTGGCGACGGATCAAGAATAGGACCACAAAAATGACAAACAGGACCGTAACTAAGGTAACCAATGAGATGGTAATGAGAATGGTTTTGGTGGGGAAATGGCCGTGGCTATGTCTATGTCTTTCTGAATGTGAGCGGTGCTGTGTGAAAGAGTGGTTCTTAGCTGGTGGCCCTGCAGGTACGGTGGCTGTAGTATTAACTTCCATGACTGACAATAGAGAGAAAAAAAAAGTAAATGGGTTGTGTGTTTGGGGTGAGAAAGAAGTTTGAGATTGGAAGGCAGGAAATAAAAGAGGATGGGGGAGAGTGGGGAATGCCGAAATGGATTTTGTTTACAGTAATAAACAAAAGAATGAGGGTTGCAAGCATTTTGCTAGTTTTAAGCCTCCTTTCCTAGGAGGGCAAGCCACCATCTCGTGAATATTTAATTAAGTGGTTTTGGTGTACTTCCTTTGTCTCTTCTTCTGTTATTTTCTGAAGAATTGTCTTTTTCTTTGCATAAGAAAATCTCGGAAGCTTTTGCACAATCATTCACTCTCGCGCTCTCTAATAATTCCCTAATTCTATATCATACACATTCTGTTTTACTACAACAAGAATGCATTTGTAGCGTATCTTTTTCTTAGTCTTCTTTGGAAATAGAAACCAAAAGAGATAATTATGCTTTTGGCTGGCTGATCAGTCAATTTATATCTGCTTTTGCTGCAGGAAGTGGTCACCGGTCAACCAGTTCCACCACTGTTAAGAATGGAGCAAGAGGGTGAGTTTGTAAGGTGACTTTCTGCCAATAACAACAATCCAATTACCACCTGCATAACTCAACATCCCTGAATTCAAGGTTCAGTAAACCACTTCCATCATGCATCATTTTGTATGGTTTAGTTTTTTCATTTGGCTTGAAGGCTAACTAAAGAAGGGGACAAAATGACAAACACATTTGCTGCATTTAGCTAATAATCTAAATGAGTAGCTGAAATATGCTATTTTACCTTTGCTCTCTGCCCCCTGCTTGTTCTGAGGACCTGATTTTGTACATTTTGGCTTGAGTTTTCTTCTTTCTATCCATTTATTTGTTTTAATTAAACCATTTTTCTATTAGTTATTTTTTCCCATTTAAGGGAGATGTTGGAGTGAAATAGCAACATTTTTTCCCAGTTAAACCTTTTAAAAAAGGTAAATTGTATGGAGTGGAAAGAAGAAGCCCCCACATGGATTGTTACGGAAGATTGGCAATCATATGGATCCCAATCACATGCCTTTGTGTTGTGCAAAAAGTGGAGTCGTCAAAAGACCAGAAGGGGAAACATTCTCTGAAACTTAAACACATTTGCTAATGACCTACCTTCTTTTCCATCTCACCAAATAACATTTGCTACAAACCCACAACTAATCAACACGTTTCCTCTTACCACAACATTACACTTATCTACCCTCCACTAAATAAATACCAACACTACATCAAATTAAACCCTTTTCCCACAGGTACTATTCCACTCAATCAACTTAATATCACATTTCATAAAAAAAAAAAAAAACTTTTTCTATACATATAAATGCCACTATTCACAAATTATTTTATACAAGTTCTTTAATTGAAAACTTCTTTCAAAATTGTGTAGGAGTCAATTTTATATTGTGAAGAATATATATTTTTTTGTTTCTAATTTTTTAATTTTCTCTCTAATCTTTATAAACGAAGTCACATGCATATCATTGGTGATATTTTTCTACTAAGAAAGATGGATTAAGAAAGACTTTAATCTTGAATAACATTTGAAAATATATTACTTAATAGTAGGTAATACATCTAACAATTCTCAAATTATTACTCAAGCTCTTAAGCTCTTAGTACTAGTTTCTTACCTTTTTTTTTCTTCATATTACTCGGTATAAGATTATTCTGAATACTTAATTAAGACCAACATATCCTCTTTTGACCTAAAGTCTCATGTAAACAGAGTAATTTCACAACAAAGCTTTTAAGAAGACCCTTTCTTTTTCTTCTTCCTCTAAAGCAAGCATCGAACATATAGCCACTAAATCTATGTGAATTGCTCTTGCCTTTGGTGATTTTTACAAAGTCATTGTTGACAACCATCATTTCGTGTTATTAGTTCTTAGTGTCCTGCATTTCAGACTCCATTTTTCATTGAGATTGATAACTCTCAATTTTTATTATTTAAATGATTAATTTTTTGGAAGATGTGCCTAAAAAGTAATCTTTTCTTAAAAAAATTTCTTAATGAAATTTTGTCTTGGAAGAATTATGGTGTTAATCTATGTATTTATGCATGATTACCATTTGAAGGATCTATGTTGTGATCTCTACTTTAAAACTTGTAGGAGGCAAAATTTATATTATTAAATCATCTCCGTGGAGAAAAAATTATTAAAGACACACCTTTCCCATCTTAAAACCTTTCCAATCTAAAATGTGAGTGAAGAGATTATGAAAGAAATATGCAAAATGCCTATCATAGATAACTCCTAATCATTGAGCACAAGTAAAGAGTCAATTGATGAGATTGATAAAACATCTATTAGTGCAAACTCTCCTAATTTTTAACTCGTTAAATAGACATCAACCAATTTTTCATCTATACATAAATCCATAAAACACATACCCTTCATAAGAGGTAATCATGCTCAAATCACAGTTGAATACTATAAATGTAGATACCGTAGAGAATCAGTCCTTTTTACTACATCCAAGTCCGTTGGTAGGGTAAATTATTTTTAACTTGTGAAAATTTTCTAATGGTAAGAAAAATTAATTCAGAATTATGAAAAGACTTCACTGAACTCTGAAATGCTTATAAAGTGATGTTAAATTAGAATAAATGGTTTGTGAATTTAATTAATTTAATTCTTGAGCAGGGTGGGGAAATGTGGTTCGTTGAGTATGTGAATAGAAGCCCAGATAATTGGGCCCATAATCTCTCTGGCCCAGTTGATGTACCAGTAAGACCCATTATTGGTCGGATTGTCTCTCCTTTTTGTTCTTTCCCGCTTTTTTTTATTTGTGTTCTTCCAATTTGAAGGTTGTCGTGGGGCCACGCAAACTGAATACAGGTACGTTCTCATCTGATCAAAGTATTACTTTTGGACCCAAAGTACACACAAAGTTAAAGTTTCACTTTCAATTAAAATTACACGCGAAGATAAACAGCAGAAGTAACTTATTATAATTATTACATAATTAACTAAGCTAAAATGTAAACTATTGACATTAGAAACTTCAGCTTTAGCATATTTTAAAAGTTAATTTAATGGAGATTGAAATTTGGTTTAGTAAGAATTTCTAAAAAATAATGATATTTTGATCCATTTTTTTTATTCACTTTTAATTTATTATTTTAATCACTATTTAATTATTTATTTTGATTTTTTTAGTAATGTGATGTGATATGATAATCTATAAATATAAATGATTGAATTGGTGGATTAGAGGTAGATCAAAATATATTATCTTCTATAAATACTCTCAACAAATTCACGCACTACAAAACGAATCCCAAAATTTTGTTTTTTAGTAGACATATACACAAATTTCTCAACATGTACACTAACTATTCATCTTCTCACTCACATATTATAAGAAGCAACTTATTTCAATTTAAAAAGACAATAAATGATAAAAAAAAATCCCCTGTTTTAACCATCGTAACTAACCTTAAACTATGAAGAATGAGTTGGCACAAAATATTATGATTTTGTTGGTGACTTGAGAGATTTATAGTAAAATCTTAGTCTCCTAGGGTTTGGCAGGTTGTGATAATATTATTTGGCAGTGATACGCAGCTTGGTCTCTAAACACATGCAGCCTGCAACATTGAGCCAAAGATTTTGTTGCAAAGGAAGAAGACATGAAATATGATTGGCGTGACAGCTAACAGTCGTGAATTGGAGAGTACACATAGGACAGTGAGAGACAAGATTGAAGATAGATTATGCAAAAGAGACAACATCCAAACTCATAATTCATCACAACTTGTCAACACAATCTCATCAAACATCGTCAAAAACCTCAACTATCATAACAATGTTAAGGATTCGGAATGATGTTTCAAACTACAAACAATTCAGAAATTTGTTACAATTGATTTTTCATAGCCTGAAGAAAGAAAAAGATCGCATGCAAAACCTTATCTGATATAAAGAGTAACTTTTTTAGCTACCATTTTATACAAATAAAGTACATACTGATTACTGTTAAAGAATCTGATATCTTCTATGACAAATTTCAACCATAGTTTTTTATCCACAAGATCCTAGTTCAATACTTAAAAAAGTTGTAAGAGAGCAACTACTTCAACACTATATTTACTAAGTCCTTGGGCTCCAGTCATGGGCCTATGGATGCACAAGACCTCCCAACCACAAAAAAAAAAAAACTACTCACTAAATATTCATTTAGATTATCAAATTTTAGAGGTAAGTATCGGTCTTGGATCAGATTCGAATTGACCTGACCAATTAAGTATACATAAATTTAATATTTTAAAATTTATATTCGACCATTCAAATTATTAAATTATTTAAATTTAAATTGTTCAAATCATAAGTTAAATCAGTTAGATCTTCTAGATTGCAAGTTAAATAAGTTAGATTTTCTGGATTGCAAATTTATATTTAGTTAAATATTTTTAATAAAAAAATTTCTTCTATTTTGAATCTTTAATTAAAAAAAATCACATTTTCAATTTTAATAATGATTGTTATAATGAATTATAATTCTATATAACTTACTACTAAATTTTAATAAATAGAATAATATTAAAAATAAAATTTGAAATTTAAACTATATTTTTAAATTTTTAAATATTAAAATATAAATTTAGATCCGGTCGGATACCCATAAAGTTCTTACACACTATCTGAGTTCAACTTAGTTAATTATATTTATCTAGCATTATCCATTTATTCCATCTAACTGGATCATATGTTCAAATTTCTTTGGGTTCGGTCAGATACCGGTTTTGTTTTTCAGCCCTATCAACTCTATCAGGACAAATTGGTTTTTAGAATTTACAGAAAGCTCTTTACTTTGAGCTTTAATCACTCAAAATTATAATAGTGGACTGGGAATAAAATTTTGGGAAGTGACCCCTTCATCAAATTTTGGTTATATTTATCTTGCATTTGTTATGGAGGCAATGGGTTATCATACAGCACTTGAAAGCAGAAAGCAATGTTAAATGAGCCTCAACTGGAAGCTCATTCAAGATTTTTGATATGATATTTTATCTTTTTCTTTGGAACACTGCTGTTAAAGCAACCACTATAGACCACAAACTTCTTGTTCCAAATGTGACAAAAATGGTTTAACCAGATTCATACACCCCAAAAAAACTAGTGGAAAATAGAACTAATGAGACAGAAGTTATAGAGACTAAACAGTGCTTGAAACCCCCCTTGGTGGGAGCACATGACCCAATATCCATTTGAATAATGAGAAAGTGGGTACATGTTTTTTTTTTCTTGGAGTTCTCTGTCCTCACAAAACAAGTTGTACTTATGGATGAAAATCACTTCTGTTACCTTGTGAAACATCAACAAGACTTGCATGGTTGATTTAGTTTGGTTTAATTTGAAACTTCTCCAGATTCAGAGAGATCTTACAAATACATTTTAAGCAGACACAAAAATTAAACTTTATGGTAACCAATGCAAATGTAGGACTATTGGGAGTGTAAAACTGCACCAGGCTAGGTTGTCACAGTTAAAGAAACAGATATTATCCACTAACACAATGAAGGACAAATTAATGTGACAAAAATGTTAAGACAGATTTTAATGCATCTTGGAAATTGTTGTGTGAATCCTAAATCCTAAACTCATCGAATCTTACCAAACACATTCTTCCACTAATGTGTTTTCAGCACTATCTTACTCTAGTATCACCAGATCTAATAACTAGCAGTTAAAACTGTGTACAGTAAGTAACCTCATAACATTGAGGGGTTAAAATCATATAACACTGACCATTGACTTTGACTTGGCATTAATTTAAATTTTGAATCATAGTTTATCAAACGTTATGAAACTTTGAATAAGGAATGTTGAGATTTTGTGTGTACATCAGATACCAATATGATGCTCTTATTTACTTCTGTGACGTTGGCTAATGTTGTTATGTTTAAGCTGGTTAATCATTACAGACACCACTACTCTTGTTTATTTACTGTTTTCATTTTGACTAAGAACCAATTTTGTCGTTGCTAAGAGTTGATTTTAATTCTTTGCAATGTTACAGCATAAGTCAATATATACTCAACATGTTTCATTTCATCACCCCTCTATAGCCTACATTCTCATCTCTCAGTAGCTGAAAATCCAATCAGTGTATAGTAACACAGTGTCTTTCTTCTCAGTCACTTGAATGTTCATTGAGAATGTGGTTGTGATGGCATAGTATTTGGTAAGGTGGATGGGGCGGTGAATGTCTGCAGATGCTGATTCTGTGTCTTTTTTGAGTAATTTTTATTTAACTTTTTTACCAATCTCTGAGTGATATCGTTGCAGTTTAATCATCTTTAAAGTTGACACTTTTATCATTTGATGTGGACTGAATTGATGTTGGACCTGCAATGGTAAGTCTCAATACAAGTTAGTTGAACGTAAGGGCTAAAGTTATTGTATGTTCTGCTACCCTTGATTTCTGATTATTGTAGTTTGAGAATTAATTGAAGACCTTCCAGATCTGTGTTGAAGTAGCTTGTAGGTAAAATCTGAGAGAGGTATGTTTCTTATTTTGGCTTAAGACTTTAACTGCACAAAGGTTTATGCCATGAATTAGGCCCTGGAGCTAGGCTATGCTTTGTCATTGACATGTTACTTGTACAACAGTATCTTTGCAACGTTATTGAAATGTGAACATCATTTGTCGCCTATCTGAATCTAATAATGGTCTGAGATATCATTCACAGAAAATTACAATAATGTCCTTTGAGATAAAGAAAATTTTCTGATAAGGGTTTTTGAGACAATCATCAGATAACTGTCTTACAGTATTCTTACTGGTATATCACTACTCATATATAGCCTCTAATTAAACAGAAGTTATCAGTTCAATTCCTGTATATTGGAATTTCTTTGAACCTAAAAGAAGATAATTAGCACAAGTGATAGGTAATATACAGTGATCTTCATAATTAGCACAGGTGAAATGAATGAAGAACTGTTGGCATGGTATTTTATGGTCTCTGATGAGTTTCTTTGGTCAAAGTTGCCAAATTGGGAATGAGATTATTCTCTCTTTGGCACAGGTTTGCACTGTTTCACATCCATTTGTTATCACCTTTTCTAGTCTGACTTCTAATAGAATATCAAAATACAATAATATATATAAATCAATCTTTTCCTTTTCTTTTCTTGCTCATTTATTGTTTATCCTAGTCTCTAGTCTCTTTAAATACATAATAAAAACGTTCTTGTGCATATTGTCCACTCTTGTGAACATCATGAATATGAGTTCCGTTTGCTCAAAGGAATCACACATACACAGCATGTGAACTAGAGTACTACATGATTTCAACAATTGATATTTTTTGACTTGACTCAATTAGTATTTTCAACTTAACTAAAGTAATGTTTTCAACGTGCCCAAAAGAGAGTTGAGTCTCAGATTTGTTCTGCAATTTGCACAATGTTGAACATCATTGGCAACTTCAATTTTTACCTCGGTTAGAAAGTGGGACATCATCCATGGTGTTTATTTCTCCAATTTTATCTGTATGGTGATGTAAGAGAACAGTGAGGGAGATTGAAGTGGGAGGCGAGTGAGTGAGTTATTTAGCAGAACAGAGACAGAGGAGGATAATTTCAAAGTGGTCAATCAAGTTATGTTACGTTGCATCGTTGTTGGAGAAAGTGAGGTAAAGAACACATCAGTCAAAATGGTCTGTGAAGGAGCATAGCATTCATTAATGTTGTAAATTTTCTTTTCTCTTCTTTCTTTGTGTGTCTGTGTGTATCATAGATGGAGTAAACTCTGTGGTGGGTGTTCCCTGCACAAGGTCCCAAGAGAATAAAAAGGCAGAACAAAAGTGGGAATATAGAATATCAACCGCGACAAGCAAGCGTAAAACCACAGTATCTTTGGCATCTTAACATACTTTAAAGTTGAATTTTGATCCAACCCTCTCAGAATTTCGAATATCGAAGTCAAATAAAGGTACCCAAAGCACACTCCTCTCTGTGCTCTCAAATCTCAATGTCTGAAACTCTTAATTCCTGTCTTAAAGCAAACCGAACCACTCCGGACACTAACCATCCTATTCTATTCCACCTTCTGGGGATTGCTGCTTCTTCTCCCATCAATTTCAATCTATTAATTAACTCTGCTTTCATATAATTCATGCTACTCTATATCATAGTACTGTTCTACACTGTAATAAATTAGCAACAGTATAATTTGTCTTTGCTCTTTGTATTGCTACTTTGCAGGATCAAACTTTCTGACTTGAAATTTCACTGAAACCTGACATCATGGTCAACTGTCATACATTAGCAAACGAGAATGTCATGAGTTCAGCTTCAGCATGCGTACTGTCTAACGGGTCGGGTACGGGTCACCACGGAACCATGCTACCCCGATTCATCCATTTTATTAGGTTAGGATGTATAGCAGCATCTCCCTTCCACTCCCACACCCACACATGGTGTCAGTGTCAACACAGAACCAATAATTCATTTCACTTTCAAACCAACCACTGTTAAATCTAGCAGAAAATTTAGCATCTTTTCTTATGTTTTTTCTCTCTCTGTTGTTAGTTAGTTGAAATACTAAAGACCTAGTATTTCACAATGAAACAAACATGTCTTGAACATAACTTTTTTATTTTTTTTTGTTTTTTGCAAGGAAAATAAAAAAGGAAATGGAATTGAGGTTGGGTTTTGGTTTTGGTTTTGATTCCTCCAATCTCATAAAAGCACTTATGACTCTGAAGTGATTACCCAACAACTCCACTGTACCAACCTGGCCCTTCTGTTTGGGGTCCCGAGCTCTTAATTTATCTGTCAAGTTCATAAACTAGTCCCTGCCTCCCTAGGGCACATGTCCCTCTATGAAAGGTAGCCTATTCCTTCTGATAAGGACCTCACTTCAGTTTTCATTGCCACCACCCAACACCAATCACTGTCCTTCTTCAGGATTAAATTAGCCCCCGCAAGTGTTGTTGCATGTCTTTTGTTATGTCAAATCTCACTCCATTATCAAAAACTAAACAACCCTTAATCAAGATCAATGTGAACATGATCAACTACGTCTTAATCTGCTGTAGCAGTGCTCAAGTTGCTCAAGTTTGGTAACGATAATAATCTCTCATCTTTCGAAAGTTTGCCAATAAAAATAGTACTTTTGCCATGCACTGATACATCTAGATATTAAACAACAACTTTATGCATGTTGCGTGAATTATTTGACTACAATTTTGGGGTTAGAAGTCAGATTTTTCTTTGCTCCATTTTCCAAAATTCGGCTATATCAATTCTGTATGTATGTGACCATCACCATAACCAACCAACCAAATATCCACCATTGAACCGACATGTAAGTTCTTAAGACCAACCGTCCCACTAAGATTTTCCCTTTTTTCTTTTATGCAAGTGTCACTTTTTAACCAGATTTTGGTGGGATATTTTGATTCCCATTTTGATCATTGATTTCCTCGTTTATTACGAGGAGGGAATTCAATTCAATACTCTCAAGCCGAAATAATAATAGTTGCATAAATAAAAAATAAAACTTCTTTTTTTCATAATATCACTACTGACTAAACTAAATTATTGGACTGTGACGTTTTCTCCATTTTGTAACATATCTTTAATAATTTTCAGGAGTTTGATAGTTTGATATGTTAGATTCAATGGGTTCATTATTTGGCAAATACAGGTGTTGTTGTATAACAACGGAGGAGGTGAAACATCAATTCAAAATGGAATCAAGTTTATTTTTGGGTCATTTTCCAGACAGAAAGGATTAATAGAAAGTGCCTGTTTTAGACAGAATTTTGAACCCCATCAATTATTTTTGTTTGGAATGAATAATCTATATGCTAAATTCTAGCGGATTATTTATCATAGTTGAGCTTTCAATACATGTGATGGGTTTCCTCATCCCTTTCCTCAATGTGATTTCACATTTTATGGACCATTTTGTTTGTTATTTTCCTGGTGACACTACCAGCAAAGTTTGAATTTTAAGTCAAGGGAACCCCAACCTGAAAAAGACCATTTAATAATTTTTAATGCATTACAATGAGTCCAAAAAAACAAAAAGTACTCATTTTTATAATATTTTTAAACCAACCCCATAAGGTAAAAAAAAAAATGTAAATATCATTTGTTAAAATTTAAACACGAGAAGAGTCTAATTCAATAAATGAGACATTAAATAGCACATGAAATAATTTATTGTAAGAGATATATGCTTCAATCACTCTTGTCAAATAGGTATATATATATATATATATATATATATATATATATATATATATATATATATATATATTTATGTGAATTGGGTGGATCTGTAAACTAAAACTTGTATCTGAATAATGGAGTGATGGGTTAGTTGACAGCCAGGTATTTATGAAGCTCTTCTTATTGGCATGTATAATCAATAATGCACCAAATTCTCTTCACTTTTCAGTCTTAAACGTTTAAATATGGTAAACTCTTTACCTCAAACATTGCTTGTTTAGTTTTTCAAATAGATTGGAGACTGTAAATATGAAACCAAGAACTGATAGTTTTGTTTTAATTATGTATTAAATTGCAAAAATGATGTGTTAGTTAAAATATGAGTAAAATGTATAACTTAAAGAGCAGTTGTGTGTGTCCTTGTCAGTGGCAGGGTCCCTAATTAAAGGGTGAAATAATGATGAATAAGAAAACTCTGAAGTGGAAAGCTTGTGAGAAACGAATCTTCTATTCCTTTCATAATACAAGATGTTCAATTCAACAACAGGAAGGAGTTGTCTATTAGCTATTAGGCCATGAACAGAAAACAAGTACAATTCATATAATATAATTTGCAGCACTACAAAAACAAAGATTGATTAGCACATACACTACTCTTTTTTTTTTATTGATTTAGTATACACACTAGTTGAATAACAAGTGGTAGCAAACTATAAAAAAGGAAAGGAGACAGAAAAGAAAAGAAAGGATAAATGGAAAGTGGTGGAAATTATGTGAAACTAAACCAACCCCACATCCTACAAAAACAAAAGCATTTTGATAAACTTTGGATTTTTTTGAGAAGGTGTTTGCCATGGTGGTGGGGTGGTTCTTTTGTAGATTACAGAAATCTTTTGAGGCTTTTTTTAAAAATTTGAAAGGATAAAAATAAAGAAAAGGTGACATGGGGACAGCAAATTTGCACCAGGTTGGACTTTTAATGAAGACAAACAATGATTTTGGTTGGAAAAGCAGGGTCCTAACTCGCAGAAGATCATTGTTCAGTGTTCTCCTACTTTAAAAAATTGTGCATTATTTTAGAGTGTAGTGATTGGCTGTATTATATGTCAGTACCATCGGGATGGGTTTTGAGAGGTCCCTGTGTTCCTTGCTTTTACACACAAACCCAAATCCCTTCTTTAAATTTCAGAATCACCATTTTACCTTCACTCACAACTCTCTCTTCCTTTGTGCAATTCCAAAAGCATGTTCTTGTGGCACACTTTCACAACGGAACATTAATCCACAAACAATATATACGTTACAACAAATAATTATTTTATGATCATCAAGCTAAACAGTCAAACACAAAAGAAATCTTACGTCGATTTTATATAAGATCAATTCAAAATATATAAGTGCATATAAATTTCATCTTATAAATTGATTTTGTAATGTTGAATTAGATTTAAAGTTCACTTTTTAACGTAATATCAAAGTTATATCTTAATAAAATTTGTTGTTTGTTAGATCTATTATTTCTCCTGCTATAAAACCACTCGTTGATGTTTAATTCTATACACAAGATGTACATAGATTGGAATCCGATTTTCTAGGGTTAGGTTAAGTCTAAAATCAAATATTCCCATGTATCCAAGTTTAGCATGAAATGGTTATGAGCTCATAAACAAATACTTTCCAATTACAAATTATAACTTGACTAGAGTGTAGTGCAGAGGATTGTAACGTAATATGCTTTAGAAATTATCCCTTTGAAGAATTGAACTTCTCAAGTAGTTCATTGACTAATTTTCTTGATAGGGAGAGTTCTACTCTGCTTTCACGCAAGGTCACATGCTACATAAGCTATTGCAGTATTTTTGTCACTTATTTTTCTGCTTCTTTTTGACTGGTTGAGTAGCAGTTTCTCTTAAACAATTCATGTCAAGTCACGAACAAGACCTTAGTTTTTAGAAAAATTACTTATATAAAATATATACATGTTTGCAGGCCCAATTTAACAGAGCCGGCCCAGAAGTTAACGGGCTGAATAGGGTAAAAGAAGGAGGGTCAAAGTAAGTCAGGGTGTCATTTTATGAAAAGGAAAACAGATATTAAAAAGATAGTTTGGTCCTAATTATTTAGGTGAGGCAATGGCAGTATTAAGCTGTCAGTGAGAGACCACTTTGAAAGGTTCACGAGTTTCTTATTTATTTATATATATATATATATATATATATATATTATATGTATATATATATATTATAAAGCATAAAACATAAAGCCAACTCACAGTCATAGGAAGCTATCTACCCTGGTTCCAAAATCAGCTTCTCTCTCTCTTCTCTTCTCTCTTTCTCTCTAAAATGTGACTTTGCTGTTCTTGTACGTGTGTGTGAGCCTAAACAGTACGGATACTTGAGGAAGGGAACAAATATAGAAGTGTCCAATGCGTACCAACAATACCCTCTCCTCTCTCTAAAAAACAATTCTCAAAACACTACTCTCACTGTCTGTTCTCTACTTCTCCACTCACATCTCTGCGCTGTGTGTGTCAACCACCAGGATGAGTAAACAAGACATGCTCAAAGTTCAGGTGCAAACTTCTTCCTACTTTCACTCTTCTCTTCATACCTTAATTAAACTTATTCTGTTTAACTGATCTGTGTTGTGTTTATATTTCCCCGTGTAGAATTGCCTTCTCAAGGTGAATATCCACTGCGATGGCTGCGAACAGAAAGTAAAGAAAATCCTACAGAAAATTGATGGTACATCTCTACCACCCACCCTCACCCTTTTGCCTTTTCTTTTTTCAAATTCTCATGTGATGCTAATTAGCTTCATTAAACTCAACTTTATCATGTCACTTAATTTATGCATGTTAAAGCTTCCAACTTTACTCTTTTTTTCTTTTCTTTTCTTGGTACATAGCTTGGAAGTTTTCTTTATTGGGTGGGATGGTTTCTGTATTTGCAAGCAAAGATAATTAGATTTGAGATTTGAGAGTTTAGTTTTGTGGTTAAGCATAGTGAGTTATTGTTGTGCAGGGGTGTATTCCGTGAACATAGATGCGGAGCGGGGGAAGGTAATGGTGTCAGGGCACATAGATCCAGCGAAACTGATAAAAAAGCTGAAGAGGTCAGGGAAGCATGCCGAAGTTTGGGGTGGCCAGAGAGGCATGATGTACAACCAAAACTACCCCACCTACCCTCAGTTCAAGAACTTGCACATAGATAACACCAAAGGGGGCAAGGACAACAAGTCTCAACATCACAAGGGTGGTGCTCCTCAGAAAGGTGGAGGAGGTGCTGGAGGTGGTGGTCAACTACCACACTTCCAAAATATGAAGGAAGGGTCAAAAGTACCACCCAAGAATCACAAATCTGTCAACTTCAACTTATCAGAAGATGAACTTGATGACAGTGATGAAGATTTTGATGACTTTGATGATGACTATGATGAGCTTGAAGACGATTATGATGATTTTGATGAAGAGGATGAGGAGGAAGAGTATGGACACGGCCATGGTAATGGCCGCGGCCATGGCCAGGGACAGGGGCATCCTATGCAACACAACAAGATGATGGCCCAGATGGCCCAGATGGGCCAGATGGGGAATGGACGTGGGCCTCATGGGCCTGGCGGAATGATGATGAACGGGTCTGGTATGAACAGCCATAAAGGGAACGGGGGTGGGAATTTTGGGAGTGTGAAGAAGGGTGAAGTCATTGATCTAGCCATAAAGGGCAAAGGTGGAAACTTTAACGAGGGTAAAAATGGAAATGGAGGAAAAAAAGGCAATGGAGATGGTGGTCAAAAGAACAAAGGTGGAAAGCAAAAGGGTGGTGGCGGTGGGGGAGATAACAATCATAACCATGGTAACAAGAAAAAGAACCCCAAAGCCAAAAATGGTGGTGGCTTCCTTGTTCGGTTTCTGGGCCTTGGGAAAAAGAACAAGAAGGGAGGAGGTTCACCCGACACAACAACAAACAAGAACAAAGACAACAGAGGTGGAAACAACAACATCATCAACAGCAGCAAAGGAAAGAAAAATGGAGGAGGTAAAATGGACAAAATTGACTTTGACTTTCAAGATTTTGATATCTCACCACCCAAAGGTAAAAATGGCAAGGGTGGTGGCAATAATGGTAAAAACAGTAACGGCAAGGGTCACGGTGCCAATAATGGTAATGTGGGGCACATGGGTCCAATGAGTCACCAGATGGGCCCCATGGGTCAGCGAGGCCCGATGAATCAGATGGGTCAAATGGAGCATATGAGGAACATGAACATGAACATCCCGGCGGTGCAAGGATTACCGGCGGCAGCAGCCGCGGCGGCGATGAACGGTGGGTACTATCAAGGGATGCAGGGGATGCCAATGCACATGCAACAACCAAACCCTTACAACATCCAACAACAGCAGCAGCAACAACAATTGATGGCCATGATGATGAACCAACAACAACAGCAGCAGCAACAGCAAGCGAACATGAGCATGTACCCGCCGCACATGATGTACGGAAGGGCACCGTCGATGAACTACTTTCCGCCGCCACCAATGCCGTCGCACCCGATGGCGGATCCTATCACGCATGTTTTCAGCGACGAGAACACGGAGAGCTGCAGTATCATGTAAATTATTAGTGGCGACTAGTTTGTTTTAATTAGGTTTCTTTGTATTTGTTTGTAGTATTTTGTTTTGGGGGTTCATTAAATTTTGTCCTAGTGCTAGAAAACTGTGCAACATTTTAGGAGTACTAGAGATATGATGTGGTGTTTGTTTTAATTTTGGTCCTGTGTAGGGCATGGTGTAAGACCATCACAGACTCTCACATGGCCTTTTAATTTCCTCAAATTAAATACAGCCATATGGGTCTGTAAAATTCAATGCTCTTCATTCTATTGGCCAGATATGCCCTTTTCACACTGCTCACAATATTCTATAATTCAACTTTTACTTATTTCTTTTTATAAGTTGTTTCTAATCAGGGTGTTCTGTTCTGTTACACTATGCTTTAGTTGCTTCTTCTTCTTCATCTTAGTCCTTACCTAAATAATTAGTTGAACACACGTTGTTACACTATGCTTTAGCTGCATCTTCTTTTCTTTCACTCTTTCTCTGGGGTCTTGGGAAGATGACAGAAATTCAGAAGAGGCAACAAAACTTCTTCAAACTTTTATGTTCCTCCTTCGAGGTATGAACAGTAAAAGCCTAGAGTTGTGTGGGACCACAGTCCTTATATGTTGAAAACTTTTTCTTTTCTTATACGCATCTTTCAAATGTTTCATTCTTTTCAACTCACAACTTACCTTTTCAAACAAATGAAAATAAGAGAAATGTATATGTAAGACAAATTTGTTTCCATTTACATATACCGGATTTACTAGTTACTTTTTTAAGTACAAAATTTAAATGCATTACTGTTTGTGCTACTATTGGCTATTAATTTATAATTAGATTTAGAGTTCTGTATCGATCAATTATTAAAGTATTACTTAAATTATCATTGTTTGTTGTTAATAAGTAGTGTTTGATAAATAAATATATTGTAGAATGTTGTAGTATTTTCTGTGTAGAATTAAATAATTTTTTATACCTTCTAAATTTTTACATGGTTAATTTTTTATCATTTTTTTTCAAACTAGTGTATTTTTTTTAATTTATCGGAAAAAATACTTTCTAAAATATGAATATTTCAGGAAAGTTTCAATCTAAAATGCTTTGAATTAAAATCATGTTACCTTAAGACAAAGAGCTTTAAAAATGTCAAGTTAAAGTCATGTCACCTTGGCATTAGGGGTAGCAAAACAGATAAATCTATCTTGGCTAGTCTTGTTGTTGACTCGTCAAAATCGGATCAGGATGGATCAACCCACAAGAGAAAACAGATTAAAAATTGGTGCTCGTCTCGCAATTAGGCGGACTGACGAGCTAGATTGGTCTAATTTGTTCTTGTTCTTTCACTATGCTGCAATAGATTGGTTGAATTTTTTTATGGCCCAATATTTAAAGACCCAATTTTTATGACCAAGGCCTTCCATCTATCTCTTTCGCCTGAGGACAAGCACCACATGTGCCACCGTTGTACGTCTCTGTCTGGCCAAAGTCGTCTTTCTCGCACAATGAATGAAGATACCTCGATTCAAATTTGATTTTTATTTCTCATTGTTTTCCCATGGTGAAACCGTGCAAGGCCAAGAACAACAATGTTACTCTTGTGAATTAGGTTTTGTTACTACTGAGATCATGTTCAAGATCACATGTTTAAAATTGATTTTTAATTTTACTTAAGTGTAATTCACTTTCGGGTACACTGAATTGGCGTTAGAGATTGTGACTGTAGGGTTGCACGCGAAGAATTTAGGGATTGAGAGTGTTTAGGTTGAGTGAGCCAACAAAGTTTGAGTATTACATGCATTAGCAACAGTAGATGAAAAATGATAAGAGGTCTAGCTTTGTGTTCTCAACCTTGATGCTAGAGCCACACATGCGTTTTAGTTTTTTGTTAAAAGGGTTGCGGGCTGGCCCGCTTTGACAGATACCTTGACCCAGTAGGCTGGTGGGCTGTGAGGGTCGGGTTATTACAGGCTACCCAGTAGGCTGGCGGGCTGTGAGGGCAGACCCACTTTGTTACCCTTACTTGGTACAACTTTTTCACAATGATGTTGTGTTGACTTGGTACCATAAAGAAAAAGCCTATAATAATTTTGTTACTAATAAATAATTATATTTCTAATTTTAATATTAAATTTATTAAGATGACATCATTAAATCAATTATTACATATGAGATATTATTAGTTGTCATTGTTTTGTTCTTCGAAAAGTTTGAAGAGTAACATATATTTTAATTATTCTTGAACTCAATTCTTAAATAATGACAATATTAGAAACAAAAACTTATTTGTGTAAGTCCTTATTTTTACTCAAATAGAATTTTATTCTTATATTTTTTCTATCAAGGGTTTAATTATACTCTTTTTAAATTTTAAATTTTTATATTATATTGTTTATAATATTTATTATACCATAATGACAAATATACACATGAGATAATATTTTTTGGCGTAGTGATCCACCGAACATTACAATAAATCAAAAAGCCCAAAAGAATCATCCCAATTCAGTCCGAAATCATAAAACCAAGACTTACCATAAATTATAATATAGTATAGTTCTCTTTAACTTCAATCATAATTGTGTGGAATATGAATGATACATCGTACATAAAGTATTCACTTTCTCTTTAATCCAAAAAACATAAAGTGAAAGAAAAAACAAAAGAGAATGAAAGAGATCCATGAAAGGGGATCAAAGAGAATGTAGAGACATCTCTTATATATTCATTAGGAATGGATATAACTATTAATTTGTTTTATCCTAATAATAACTTTTAAAATGATAAATAAAAATATTTTTTAAAAACAATTGTCAAAAGGAGTAAGAGGGCTTTCTTAGAAGTTATCAACGAGTGGGCTCCAAATTCTATTGGGCCATAACACTTGTTAAATATAAAGGAGGTGGCATAAGGGTGGTGCTTTTCAGGAGATGTTTTTGTATTCTGGAAGTGTTAGGGTGTTAGAAGAAAAATGATGGGGTGGGGGAAGTAACTCCCGTGGCATATGAATCTTGACTCAGGGCTGATTGGCAAAATTTGTCCAGGTTGATTGGTCATGCCTGATTCATTCTGTCAAGATTCACAAACTAACCATTCAACTTTTTTTTTCTAAGAAAAATTAAAAATTGGAATTAAAATAGTTTAAAAATTAATTTTTATATTATATTATTTATGGACGAAAATATGTAATAATGTTATAATTTAAATTACGATTTAAATATGTTTTGGTCCTTATTTTTGTGAGAAAATCTCAATTTGATTTTTCATTTTTTTAATTAAGTTTCAATTTTTGAAAAATTAATCTAATTTAATCTTTTATCTAACAATGTTAAAAATATGTTACATATCAATTCATGATTTATTATTATTATTATTATTTATTTATTTTTTTAAATTGTTCACGTGTTAACTCAGGCGTCGTGTCACATGACAGTAATATATGATGTGGTAATGACAATGTCACATGTTAGTGTAACTGCCATGTGTTATTGTTATATTCAATTAAGATCCTATATTTGTTATTTTTATCTAATTTAGTCCCATTTTTATGAAACAAAGTAATTTTGGTCCTCATCAAATTGAGACCAAATTTAATTTTTACACTGTCACGACCACATAATACGACAATAATACGTGGACAATTTTCTTTTATAATTAAATTAAAATAAAAGACCACAAATGACACTTGAAAACGTTGTTGGTACAATACTAAAAGAAAATATCAAAAATTCTTCAAAGATTGAGATTTAACTAAGAAAAAAAAAATAAGAAACCAATTTGAGATTTATTCACGAAAATAAAGACAAAAAACATATTTAAATCTTAAGTTATTTTGATGTATATAACTTAGTTTATAATTAATTATAATAAAATACTTTAACATGTAAAAATAATTTATTCGATTAATAATATTAAATAATAAATTAAAGATTAATTAAATATTTATATTATTAATTATATTTAAAAATGAAAAAGCTTTAAAAAAATATATGAAAAGGTCGGTGTGTTGGCAATCTTGTGAAACCACACTTTGGGTAGGTGGACCAACATTTTCAACCTATTTAGCCATAATGGAATGTCAACTCATTTTTTTACTCCTATAAAGAACACTTTCTTTCTACATTGTTGGATTGATAAAAATAACATGTCTTGAAAAGTTTCACATCGCTTAAGATAACCTAAGGGGTGGGTGTTAATGACTATATAATGAGCGATAAGTCCATGATGTTCCTTGTCTCAGTCAAACACACTTTAAGTTTGCATTTGTCTTTTCTTATTCTCTTGTAGTAGAGTGTTGCGAGGTTTGAGTTTAATTCTTGCTTTGGAGAGTGTGAGTATACTTGGGGTTAAAGGGCATGTGAGGGTAATTTATATGTTGTACAAATTTTCAATAATGTTATTCTCTGGTTGTCGTGGTTTTAATTCGATTTTAGGGTTTCCACGTTTTATTCTTGCGTTCCTTATTTTTATCTCATTTCTCTGTTAATAAAGTGATTCTCTGAGGTTTTTCCCAACAATGGTATCAAGAACTATGGTTCGTAGGATTTTTCTTAGTATGATTTGTGGTTGCAGCGTAATTTGATCTTCCACATCAAAAAAGATTAATTCCTTGTTATTCGAGAATCATCCTTGGTTGCTAAAGTTGTAATGAGAAATTTGATGGAATGATCATTGTCAATGTTGTGTTGACGCGGTGAATCTGCAGCTGGGTTCGTGGAGGTGCAAGGATCGTTAGTCGTGTTGGATATGCAGTGGAGTTCACATGTGGCGAGATGCTCCTAGATCTGCGGAGGACATCGTAGTTGGTGCTCGCATGGCCCAGTGAGTTATGTACGATGGAGATTTGATTTGTGTGAGTCATAGTTTGTGACATGTGTGTGGAGGAAATGCTTTGCGATTTACATATCTGCTTCGACGAGAGTCAATGGTGGTGCTACGTCAGCAGGTATTACATCGATAAGTGTTGCTTTTCTGGCGAGAGAGTAAAATGGCACGGTGGCTGCGAATTGCGGATGTTCGATTTGTGGTTTTTTTGCAAGGTTTGGTTGTTTTGCATCTAATGGAAATTCTTGGAATGGTTTGATTCTAAGTGGAAATTCTTGGGATGGTTTAATTCCAAGAGGAAATTCTTGAGATGGTTTGATTCCAAGTGAAAATTCTTGGGATGGTTTGATTCCAAGTGAAAATTCTTCGAATGGTTTAATTCCAAGTGAAAATTCTTGGGATGGTTTGATTCCGAATGGAAATTCTTGGGATAGTTTGATTCCAAGTGAAAATTCTTGGGATGGTTTGATTCCAAGTGGAAATTTTTGGGATAGTTTGATTCCAAGTGATACTCCTTATGGTGGAGTATGATTGCTGGTATAGGCAATGAAGATGTGTTTATTTTAATCAGGGTGAAGAATGTTGGACTGATGAAAATAACATGTCTTGAAAAGTCCCACATCGCCTAAGATAACCTAGGGGGTGGGTGCTAGTGACGATATAATGGACTCCAAGTCCATGATATTCCTTAATCAAACACACTTTAAGCTTGTATTTGACTTTTCTTATACTCTTATAGTAGAGTGTTGTGAGGTTTGGGTTTAATTCTTGCTTTGGAGGGTGTGTACTTGTTGTTAAAGGACATGAGAGGATAGTCTATATGTTGTACAAATTTTCACATAATGTTATTCTCTAGTGGTCGTGGTTTTCCTCCAATTTTAGAGTTTCCATGTTATATTCTTGTGTTCCTTATTTTTATCTTAGTTCTCCGTTAATATGACTTTTACTCATACATTTTGTTTTTATAATATTTTACTTTTATTAAATTAGAAATAAATTGAGAAAGTTATCATTATATAATATTTTTTATTGTTATACTACCTATAATTTAGTTAATTAAATGGATAATGATATTTCAACAAAAGTATTTGACAAGTTTTTTACAAAGGTGACGTGGCAGTGGTTTTTTTAAATTTTTATTACGAAAAGGTTAGTTCACACGTGCGGTGGAAAGAGAAAGGAAACTGAAATTAAATGTAAGTTAGAGAGAGAAAGTGAAGAAGAGAGAAAGGGGGAAAGTGAGGCTGGGGGGTTGCGGAGTGAGAAATCGAGAGAGAGACGGAGGAAGTAAGGTCGCCGGAGTTTCTGGTTCAGTGAAAGCGAGATTCCGGCAAGCATTTCGCCATCGTTAGTGGAGGATAGTTATCAATGAAAGCGAGAAAGATAGAGGAAAAGAGGGATAAAGTGAGAACGAGAATGAGAGAGTGAGAGGAGTTAAGCATTGCAGATTAGTGGTCGATAATTGTAGTCATTGCCGCCGTTTGGGTGGGTTACCGAGACAGGTCGTAGAAGAAGTCGTCGACGACAAGGAATTCGTCTTCCCGAGCGTACAATTAATATTGTGTTGGGACATTTGTTAAAAGAAAAATGATATCGGGAGTTAATCGAATTAGTCAATTGTCATTTATGTGAATGTTAGGCAGTGCATGAATGATGGATAAAGGAATTTGTAAATTACTGAATTCATGAATGAATGATCCAAATAGCATATGTAAATGAACTTTACTGAAGTCTGCACTGAACAAACTAAACTTTGCATGTAACTCCCCACTTAGTTATGCGTCACTCCCCACTTATTTTTCGATTTGTTGTTTTGTGGGTTGTGTGTTGTTTGACAAAGCACCCAGTGTAGTTCATGGAGATTGGGTTATGGAGAAGAATTTGTAAGTCATTGAATGAAAGAGCAATGATCCAAATACCATATATAAATGACTTTGACTGAAGTCTGCACTGTCCATACAAAAACATAAATGTTACTCTCCACATAGTTATTCATTACTCCCCACTTAGTTTTGGATTGTTTTATTTGGTTTATGTCTTGTTCATCAAAGCACCCAGTTTAGTTAATGGAGCATGGTTGATGGAGAAGACTTTGTCAATGATTGAATGAAAGAGCAATGATGCAATTACCGTATATGAACGAACTTTACTCATGTCTACACTGTGCAGTCAGAACATTGTGCGTAACAACCCACATAGTTATTCGTTACTCCCCACTTAGTTTTGGATTGTTTTATTTGGTTTTTATGTTGTTCATCAAAGCACCCAGTTTAGTTAATGGAGCATGGGTGATGGAGAAGACTTTGTCAATGATTGAATGAAAGAGCAATGATCCAATTACCGTATATGAATGAACTTTACTCAAGTCTGCACTGTATA